>Ga0325410_1003945_pt1 | contig 16672 bp, 10 predicted proteins | sample PopdelMetagenome_16_FD_206182 | JGI IMG/M metagenome (GOLD analysis project Ga0325410, IMG submission 206182) | Populus deltoides microbial communities from Bellville, Georgia, United States - Xylem-PdIQD-R3 | ecosystem: Host-associated > Plants > Phyllosphere > Stem > Wood/Secondary xylem...
CTGGAAAATACTTTTCAGTGTTTGTTTATGTCATGAAAAATAAACTGGAAAATAATTTATTAATAAATTAATTTTTTTTCAAATTTATCTAATATATATAAAATATTTAATCACTTACAATAAAAAAAATAAAATCTAAAAAGTATAACGATAAATTTTTTTATTATATCCTATATTCATACATAGCTTATTTTATAAAATATTTTGATGGGTATTTTAGATAAATATTTTTTTTTTATGGATAAAAGCAATTATTCCTTTAATATCCCTTTAATATATATCAAATAAACATCAAGAAATAAATATAAATATCTAACATCAAACATAGTCATGCATAAATATTACGTTTCGATGTCATATACATACATATTAGTTCAAGTTACAAACATAAACATGCTAGACCGAATTAAATAAGTAAACATTCTCATCAAATAACAAACTCGTCAATACATACATATTCAGTAATGCCTTCTAATTAATTATACCCGGTTTATAACCAAATAAGGAACCATTGATTCTACCCAAACCAATCTACTGTACAGCATCATCTACCATTCAATATACTCGGCTTATAACCACTAATAAGAAACCACTGCCTATTGCTATTTTCTACTCAAACCAATCTACTCTGCGGTATCATCAACATCAACGGGTCTCTTCACAGTCAAGATTTCTACCAAAATCAATTCTCTCTTTCATCATCAACGCAACATCATCAACGCATCATCATTAACGCACACACATCACGCCAACAAAGCACATGAAATGCACAAAATACAGGAAATGCATATCAGCAACAGAGAAGGAAAATCACATCAGGTGGAGAAACAGAGCATGGGTTTGCTGTGTTTTTTTCACAGAAACCAAACAAATTGTTTTGTTTGCCAAACAAAACAATTTGTTTGGTTTCTGTGAAAAAAACACAGCAAACCCGATTTCTGGAAAAAATGGGTTTGGGTTTGTTGTGTATGGGTTTGTAGTGTTTGGTTTATGGGAAAAATGCAGGGGTTGTGGTTTTCTATGGATGGGTTGCCTGGCGAAGAGATTGGGAAGGAAACGGGCCCGAAGGGCGCATTCAGCTTCTGAAAAAAATGGTGATTCTTTGCTGTGACAGTGATAATTCTTTGCTGTGATAGCAACAATGGCGAAAGGAAATAATTTTGCCGTGTATGTGTATAGGTCTGTGTTTGGTTTCTGGGTTCAATTTTTGGGTTTGTTGTGGTTGATTTTTCCCAGGGGTTTGGGTTTGCTGTGGTTGAATGGGTTGCCTTTCCATGGGTTTCGGTTTACAGAGCATGGGAGCTTTTGGTTGCAGTGAAATACCCGGCTTATAACCACTAACAGAGCATGGTTGCAGTGAAATAACAAATAAACAAGGGAAAAAATGCAGCACAAGATTTATGCCATAATAATAACAACAAATTAAAAATAAAGAGGATGAAAACAAGATAAATAAAGATATTTGAGAAAAAAATTTACCTGAAAGATGCTTGCAATTGATCTGCATAAATTATTTGGGAGAGAAAGAGAGTCTTTAGGATAGGGGACACCTTTTGTTAATAAAGAAAAGGAAAGTATTTTTCGTAGAATAAAAAAAGAAAAACACTTTCATGCTCTAAGGTTTTATTTTTTCTATTAACTGGAATTGAGTTTTTTTTGACCGATTTTCCTTTATGTTTGTCATGAAAAAATAGAGAAAATAATTTCCAGGAAAATGAATTCATGAAAGAAACAAGGCACCCATCTCCATTCACTTCCCTCTGCCGGTTCGATTTTATACGTTTTACCTTTGGACTGGATAATTGCTAATTTATGCTATCAATTGGAGTTTCTTTGTGGGCCTCGAATATTATTCTAAGCCCACCCTCACAAAAAAGGGCCCGACTCACGTGCTGTCGCGAAGAGACCGAGAAGGGACCACATTCTGATATGCTATCTATAATAATTTATTATATTATATTATATAAAAATACTAATTTTAAAAATACTCCAATTTTAATATATCTTTAGAATTCCTCTCCATGCATTAACTGCTCCTTCTGCACAAACCCTCCAAAGGAATCAAATCAATTTTAAGGAGAGCATAATATTTGGCACCTGTGACCTGATTTGACAGCTTTTCTTTCTCAGAGATTTATGAGTTTTTCTACGTTTATTTTTTCCCTTTTTCTTTACATTTAGGGTTCTTTGCTCAACATTTCGCATTTTTTCATTTCCAATCGGGCGAGTAACGGGTGATGTCCATCGATGGTTGCTTTGGTTTTTAATTTGTTATTGGTTTGGATCTTCAATTTTATTAAAAAAAATTGATTACATTAAACAATCAGTTAACTGACCCTCTATGCGTGAAAAGATGGCTCTTGATGAAAAATAAATCATTTCGATGCAACTCAAAGGCTTTTAGAGGCGCAAGATCCTTACTTTCTAGCAGCTGAGAATCCATAATTCAAAGTGACTTGGTTTTTTAAAGTTCCAAGAAAAAGAAATGCATCAGATTCGATTTATCATTCGGGCCCTTGTCATTTGCTTGTCGATTCACACCACTGTATCTCACATTCCTACTCGTAATCTTGATCTTTTTTACAAACACCAGGAAGTGCATAGAAATGCATAGGCTATGAATAAATAGAAAGCTCAAATACCAGCAGAAAAGCCAGCGGTTCTAACATGAAAAAAGAAAAAAAAAAAAAAGAGATTGCGTGCACTACAAGATTTCACAGTTTTACCGACGGACATATTCCATCGGTATGTGATTAAGATTTCGTCGGTAATATATTTACCGACGTCCTCCCCAACGGAATACGTCCGTCGACTTTCTTTTCATCGGTAATGCCAGATTTCGTCGCTATATCGGTCGGAAAAACAAAAAAAACATTTGCGAAGGTTTTACAGACGAACATTGCGCGCCGAGAAAAAAAGTTACCCGCTTGAAATATACCGACGGATTTTAGCCCATCGGTGATAGTGTGACATACCGATGAATAAAAACCGTCGGTATAGTTATCGGTGAATGATTGGAATACCAACCGAAGATATCCGTCTGTAAATTCGTCGGTCATTCTGGCAGGCACTGTACAATACCGACGGATTATGTCCGTTTGTGAAGTGGTCGGTGAGTTCGAAATACCGACCAAATATATCCGTCTGTAAATTCATCGGTGACTGTGGCAACTATTGTCAAATGCCGACAGATATAGTCCGTTGGTAAACCCTTCGGTGATTATTTTTAAATATGTTTTTTAAAAATTATTTAACATACATAATATAAAATTATATAAATTAATGGTAATAAAAACCAATTATGCAAATAAATTTTTTATTAAACATCAAAAACAAAAGAAATAAAGTTAAAAAATATTCATTACAAACTGAATGTGTTTTAAAAAAATATTAAATTAACTATTAAAGTTAAATAATATTCATTACAAATTAACATAATGGTGGAGCTGGAGGAGGAGGAGGAGGCTAGTTGTTATAAGGCCAAAAAGAAGGAGGCGTACATGTATCACGACAGTGTGATGCCATGTTCATGACAAATTCACGAAATTGATCATGCTCCGCTTTGAGGTGTGCATGCTCCTCTGATAAGTGGTCATATTTTTCAATGAGTGGAGTCGTGTGTTGTTGTAAGGCCACGAACTCCTAAGATTGTGTGCTCGATACTGATTGGGAGCTCCCAACACTTGAAACACTAAGGGCCACCCGTAAGTTATCGGTCGTAGTGTTGGAGAGCCCGTAAACCTAATTTTTATCGGGTCCACCAGACGATCGAACCTCCATCCACAAATCCGGATCAAATTCCGGATGGGTCAAAGAATCGTCCTCATATCTCTCCCTCAACCGGCTATTATAGGTCTCTTGAAAATAAAAAAAGTAATCATCATATTCAATTCAATAAAAATAATAACTTACAAAATAAAATGGTTGACCAAACATACCACGAAGTGTCAAGCACGGTTGTCAACGAACTGTTGCGCTCCCTTTTGGAGGTCTTGACTTCGCACGTCCGTCTCCACAAACAGCTCCATCGGGCTCAACTCATATCCAAGCGACGTAGCCTATAATGAAAAAAGATTAATTAACAACAAATTAATTTAACGATATATTTCATTAAAATTAATCTTACAATTTGTTTCGCATGTGCAACAAACTGAATGGAGCCGCCGATGTGCATTGTCACCGAGCCATGAATTGGCTGATTCTGGTTGCCAGCACCGGACTGTGAGCGTCGTGTGAACCGCTCAGACGTCACGTGCTCAAGATAGTGCGGCCATATATCTTCCGGAATGTATATCGGTTTTAAATCCCTCCAAACCGCCACGTTGTTTCATCCTTGAAAACCCCTATCTCTCGCAGTTTTTTTTGCCTTTTTTTGTGCTTCATACCAAAAATCATGCAACATACTTCCATAGCGAGAAATTAGAAGTTGAAACATAATTTTTTTCCTAAAAAAATCTTGTATTGTTTTCAATGTTACCTAGTTGCCGCGTGCTTTTCCCACACCCTCCTCACAACTATGTCATGCGCCCTGTCCCAAGCGAATTTGTGCTGTGTATAAATAATTGATAAATAAAAATGATAATTTAGTTACAATTATATTAATAAATTATTAGAAATAAGCTGAAAATTAGAAATTAACACCAACCTCAAATCTGCTAAACCGTGCATCGATTTGAATTATCCATTCAGGATGTCTGAATACCTGACTCCATTGAAATAATGGAATCTTCATCGATGATTTAAACACTGATGATATTACTCGGGTGGCCTCAATGTTTGTTAACCTGAAAATAAATTAAATTCATGAAAAATAGATCAGTTGTTCATATATTATATTATAATTTAAAAGAAAAAACTAAAACCTTAACAAACTTACATTGAAAGGTGACGTCCTTCCACTGTGCCTCGTACTTGCGGGTAAATTGATTCCGTTGTGAAGGCACGCCACCTCTGCGCTGTGAACCCGCGCTGGAAGAGGCAGCATTGGTTGACATTGTAGGTGGCGTAGGTGCCGCTTCTTGAAAGGCATCTAAGGATACGTCATCCTCGCTGCTAGAAGAACTAGCTGCGACCATACGTGAGTGACCAGCTCTGATTTTCGTTCTACGCATCTACACAATTGTATACGAATAATTATATAATTAAATTCGAATGTTAAAAAAAATTCGACAGCACCTTTACTATACTGGATACTACCCAAATCCACAAACCTGCAAATATTGACAAAAGCCACAAGCAATTGACTCCATCTATACTAATATTGTATATAACATAACATCTATACATATAACATTCATTCTAATTACAAGGTAAATTCAACATTAATAACATATTCAATCATTAATTATATAAATATAAACAATAAAAAATATTCAAAAAATTCAAAAAAAAAACTCTAGACTAACAATTAAAATTAATGCAAATAATTAAACACAAATCATGCAATAGTGTAGTAAAATTACTAATTATTCCAACATATTCAATAACTTATTCTAAGGTAAATTCAATATTAATAACTACAATTCAACAAATTATTTAATAATTATGCCATTACAACAATAAAATATTGAATATATGGATCAGGCATGAGCAGCCTTATGTTAGTGGGAAACACAATGCTGAAAACAAAATTAAGATTTGCATGGATATTATCACAATCACTAATTAGGTTATGGAGTGATGGGATCGAGTTGCTTAGTCATCATCTGCTTCAATTGTGCTCTATTAAGAACTTGCTTGCTCATTTCCAGTTTCTCTGATATGTATCAGCATATCATTGTACCAGCTCATTCTTCAATAATTTTGCTTGATTTGGATTCTTTTGCATTATTGGAATCAAACAGGTGGAAAGTAACTCGAATGTACGGTGAAGACGAGGTAGAGGACAGGTTTGGAATCCAGCCCTACTGGGAAATTCCAAGAAGTTCATTGCAAGGCTCCTGGCCATTCTTTGGCTTAAAGGCCATACTGTCGTGGTGTCGTGGCTGGCACTCCAGCTAGCTATGACTGATTCTCCTCCTCTAAAAATCACCAAAGGTTAAAATGCCCACGCCATATCCAACAACATAATGGTGCATTAAATTGAGCTCCTCGTTTTATCTCTTAATTGATTGTACCAGCTACCTCAATGCTTTTTAATGAGTAGAGATGTAAATTTAGTTAGAATTCGATGGATATCAAATCTGAATATGTAATTTTTTTATATATATAATCATCTTAGACAGTGAGTAAGAATATGAGATATGTATTTGTATTTTTTTAGATATATATGGAGAATATTTATATTTTTTTAATCCAGTATAATATATACATATCTCAAAACTAACATAGCACATAGAATACATGGATAACATTTATAATTTTATCTTGTAATATATATATTAATTTATTTTTTGTTAAATAATAATAGTACAATGGATATTGGATCCTTGAAACTTGATGTATTAAGTATAAATATCTAAATTTTTAACCAATAAATATATATATATAAAAAAAAACTCAAATACCCGTTTCCGTCCCCAAGATTAAACAGCATTGAGTATTTAATTTTAAAGTAAAGAGGTGTTCTTCTTCAACAATATCTCATTCTTCTTCTTAGCTTTGTAGAAAGATTTAGCACAACTTTATTGTTTTTTGAGCTCATTCCCTTCACCATCTATATTAACTTCAGGTATCAGATAATTTCCGATCCTTTCTAGAGACTAGTTTCATTTTTATTTTTTTTTGAAGTGCCATTTCAGCCTAGTGAACTAACTGCCTTCTTTGAAGATTTCAGGCCACGTTAGTATTGAAAAGAGTGACATCCTCGGTGAAGGAGACATTTTATTAACTTTTTTGTGAAGATTTTAGAAAAAGTCTAAACTTTGTGAGAAGAATGTTTGGGGGAGCTAATACGAATTTCCGGAGAGTTTTAATTTGACCGAATCTTGCAAGTTACTTCAAGTTGCTGTGGATGGAAAGCCAAGTGAAGGTCAGATGATAAAAAAAAAAAAGAAAAAGAAAAAAGCTTATTGTTTTCAGAGACATGGAGTTTGATGAGACATTTAGGCATACTAGGTATGGTCACCATGGTTACAATATTGATGATGATTCAGATGTGGAGAGCGACGACACAAACATGGACGATTCAAATACGAGAGCGTTGGAGAAGAGAGCGATATGCATATCGCTCTTTCATTTTCTTTCACTATTACTATGTGGAAAAATAATTTTTATATGACTAATCAAAGAACAAGGGTTTAACTACAAAAATGCTTTTTTTTTTAATTAATGTGGGTATCTGGGTCAGCTTGCACGTACCTCGACTAATTCTACAGGCCCTAAAGTTAACGACCATGTAAACCTCTAGTAACCATCATATGAGCAATTACGTGGTTTGAACCTGAGACTACAGATAAAACAAACTATTTAATCCCAAGTTTTTACTACTAGACCATCTCCATGGTTACTACAAAAATATTCTTCTTCTGTAGAGTTGTCGCTAATTTTACTCCTTACATTATCCATTATCTTAAAATGTACCCTTCTAACCACCATTCAAATTAGTTGACCTATTCTTGAATATTGTATAGTGTGCGACTGATTTATGAGAAATAAAAATTCAAATCCATCCAAAAAATTAAAATTTATAATCTTCGAGCTCAATTGGATTCAATTTTTCTTATTTTCTTAACTTCTCATCTATTTATTTATTTATTATATTAGGCGGGACTTAGTTTTTTTAATTCTTCAATTCAGTTTAAATTGATTAATTCTTTTCTTTCTAAACAATATTTCTTAAAACAATAAATTTGATTAATATTAAAATTTTGGAGTATCCTCGTAACTTCTAAGCTGATTTTGTAACAAGTTTGGATGGATAGCACATGGAAATGTAGGATGGGTAGAATTTAAAGGTAAAATCGATGAGCGTGGTCAGTGAAAGGTAACATTGATACAGATCCTATAGGTGAGGAGTTTTTTTGTAGTTAACCCAAAGAACAAGGACAGTTTCTTAGAGTATGATGTTTCGTATGTAAGAGGAATTGCTGATAAATATTATCTTCCTTGGAATGAAAATGAAGCTGTTGGCTCCATTATGCTCATTCAGTGTTCGAGGACACTGGTTTAAATTATTTAATGACTTTTCGGGACGATGAACTAGTCGAAGGGCACCTTGTAGCTTTGTTTTGGATCAGGGTGCTTTTGCACGAAACAAATTTAAGATCGGAACAAAGTTTGACTTTGTTTAACTCGAGTCTACGTGATCCCATGTTAAAGACACTTTTCAAAGAAAGGCAGCAGTGACCTCGTTTTTTTCCATTGATACTTAATTATGTGGTTTCTAAGGCCCACGTACAAGGAGGGTCATTCAACACCCTTCAGCCCCTTTACTTTACAAGGTTTCGAGGGGAAATACAGGGGGGTGAAAATGGAAAATACACATGAAGATTCGGCATATGATCAATCCTACCATCTCAATAAATCATATGGGAGGAGGAAAAAAAAGATAAGAAACATGTAAAATTAAGATAGTTCAGCAAGGACTAACAGCATCTTCAGATGAATTCAATAGTTGTTCCAGATAATCAGCACCTAAATCTTCCAACACCATCACATTCTCTATCCTAACATTACTCTCTTTCTTGCTTCTGCTTCCCAATTTCCTTCTCATGGAGTGCTTCCTCTTTAGAGCCACCACAGGCGAGCACCCATCCTCTTGGTCAGTACACTTCATATCCTTCAGTGACTCCCTCACTCTTTCAACTGGGAAATTCAGTGTCGCCCCAGTTCCTCTCATTGAAAAAGCAGCTTGGTCATAAGCCAAAGCAGCTGCCTCTGCACTATCAAATGTGCCTAACCACACCCTTACGCCATGCCTTGTGGAATCCCTTATCTCTGCCGCGAATTTGCCCCATGGCCGCCTCCTAACACCCCTGTAGGACTTTTCCTTGTTGGGATCTTCTTCGGCCACGGAACTAACCTCTTCTTCCTTAATAATTCCATTATAGGAAGTTGCTTTTGACGTTTCTTGAGTGGCCTCCGAGATTAGCCCAAAAAGAAGCATTTCGTCGGAGTCGTTTTCATTGAAGGGGAGAGAACTTTGGTTAAAAGATAGGCCATGGAAAAAATCTGGCGTTTCAAAACAAGATTCGAATGAAAAATCAGAATTTGAGGAGTGAAAGAAGGAGCCATCCATTTGAATTAGCTGGGGGGGTTGGTTTTAGTTTTGCCCTGCAATTTGTGTTTTTTGTGGCTTCCTGTTTTCTTGTAGTGCCTACTGGGGTGTGCAAAATTTGAAGTCTAGTGTTCTTTATATACCCAGCAAAGGGATGCAGTCAGTTAGGCAGGATTTTGATTTTATCTATAAAAAAATAATTACAAAAATATAGATATTTTTTTGTAAATACAAGTGTGCGGGTTTTTCATATAATATTTAATTACAAAAATATTTAATCTTCATGTTGTTCCACCTAAAATCATTTAAGCTAGTCTTGCAATATTCTAAAATACAGAAAAAAGAATGGATGTGGGATCCACATCTGCATGCCTATGGGGTAAAATTACACATTGGTCAACTGAAGATGGATGGCCACGTCAGAAGAGTTTTGTGATGACATCATCCCAATCATATCAGCTTTGTCTGGGTGTGGGATTTTTTGAAGAGGGCCTTGTCCACTTGTCATCCACGTGGATGAAAATTAATTTCCTCTTTTCCCCGTAGTTGGGACATCTCAGGTTGGCTGCTGCGTTTCCCTCCAGATGCTCCGCTCCTCTCCGCTCGAGCAACCACTTCTTCATTTGGTTTGTTCTCCCTACAATGACTCGAGGGAACGAGTGGTTTTTCTCACTTGTAAGGTACCACAATGTGAATAAACCTTAATTTTAACAATAATAATAATAAAATTACCATAATCAGAGTCGATTTAAGGTAAATGTAAGTCTCAAAAAAACTATAAATGTATTCTTTTAAAATATTTAAGAAATATTTTATAATTATTTTATATATATATATCTAATAAATAGGATCTTGGATAATTTTTATTATGAACTTGGGATTTGTTTTATTAAGTGATAATAATCTTCATTTCATAAAGTATAATTAATAAATATATCTTTAAACATTTTATTAAATAGAGTATTCGATCATTGCTGAAGCAACCCTTAGCTTAAGCTACTTCTACCTTAAGCAACTTCTCACCATAGATGTGCTTTTCCATTTTATGAATTGTAGAGTTTTCGGATTGAAATAAAAAAAAAGTAAAAAATTATCATTAGGGTTACTGACCATTCTAAAGAATTATCGCTAGGGTTTAACGACGCTCAACTAAGTTAGGTTTAAATGTGATGAAATTATTTATCAAACAAACGACAAAATTATTCCCCTTTAATTTTCTTGTCTAAAAAACATAAGATTAGGAATGAGTATTCTTGTGCATGTGCAGTGTTCTTTATAGTGAATTTTGTGTATATAGTAACTTCCTTCTCTTTTCTTTTTAAGATTTTAGACCTTTGATCTCGGTACTCTTTTATTACACCTTCCTTTCTCTCTCTCTAGTTTTTCTTGTTACTAATATCCCAAATATAATGATTTATAATGAATTTGATAGTGTTTGGAGTTTAAGTTGTCAAAGAACCATTTCAATTCAATAGCTTAAATTGTTATGTGAGGTTCCAACATATAATTTATAAATATGCATAGACTCACATTACCTTGTGCTTAATTTTTATCAAATAAATGGGGAATAATGAGATTCGAACTCGTGACCGCTTGGTCATCAAAGCTCTGATACCATGTCAAATAATCATCTCAACCTAATAACTTAAGCTATTAGGTGGGGTTCCAAGATATGATTGATACCATGTCAAAGAATCATCTCAACTCAATAGTTTAAACTGTTAGATGAGGTTTCAAAATATAATTTATATTATTCTCTAACACAAGTAAACACACATCAATATCTTTTTTTATCTAAAAAATATTGATTCTAACCACTACAAGAAAATTGATAAATACAAACAAAAATACCTACAAAAATATTCTCTCGATATATACCGAGGGAATTACAGTGAGAAAAAAATAATTAAAACAAAGCCAAAAAAATACGATAACGTGTCATTTATACCAACAAAATTACCAACGGGATAAATTATTTCGTCGGTAAAATCATTGGTAAATTGTTAACATTGTTCATCATGTCAATTACAAAAGAAATCACCAACAGAAAATTCCGTCGGTATTTTCCAGAGAGCTTTAATTGGAACTGTTCACTTCCCAAATACACTGTTAATTATTGTTCTTTACAAACAAAATCACCGACAGATTGAAAAGTTATCTGCGTTATTTGGCGGGTTTCTGAAAAATTTTGATCAAATAAAAAATTAAATTAAATATTACAGACGGAATCACCAAATGATTGAAAAGTCGTTGATGATATTTGGCGGTTTCTGAAAATTTTTTATTAAATTGAAAAATTAAATTAAATATTACAGACAAAATCATCGACAGAATAATTAAAATTATTAATATTTAATTATCCATTGGTAAAATCATTAGTAAAACACTCCAATAAAAAACCTAGAATCCCTAATTTCACAACAGACATACCTCTTTTCTTATTATTATTCTTCTTCTTCTTCCTTATATGTAAAAAAATCAACATCCTTTTCTTTCTCTTCTCTTCTCTTTTCTCTTCAACTCTTTCTCTTCTCTTCCATGTCCAGATATGTATTCTTCTCCTTTCTTCTTTTCTCTTCTCAATTTTTTTAATTAAAATACTTTACGAATTTTTTTCTCTTCTCAGCTTCTTTTGCAACTACATTAATGTAAGATTTTTCTTTTGTCTTCTTTTTTCATGTTTTTTTTCACTATATTTGTTTTTTTATTTTTTTATAACTTTTTTTGTTGTTAATAATTGTATTAATGTTGTTGTAGGATTTTTTTTTTCATATGAGATCAATTTTTAGTTGATTTATTTATAGGGTTTTTAAATTTTTAGCAATCGCAACTTCATTTTTTTCCTATGAATTTATTTTAGTTGAATTTATTTTTTTGTGTTATTTATTTATTGTAAATTTTTTTGAGTTAATTTTCTTCTTTTTTTTCCAAGCAACTCAGTTTTGAGTATTATAGAGTGTTGATTTATGTTAATTTAATTATTTTATAGTTTTGTAAATTAGATTTTTTAAAAAATATTTTTAAATAAGTATCAACGGAATTACATATGGTATTTTTCCGAGGAAAATACCTATGGAATGATGCGGTAAAATTTTTTTTGTGCTTTTTCCGTCAATAAATCCATTGGTAATAATATTTTTGTATTACCAACAGACTTTCCGACGAATAAAAAGTTACCGATGAAAGATTCATCGACAGAACATTTTCGTCTGTGATTTTGTTAGTAAATTAATTACCAACAGAATGATAGTACAAATACCGACATAAAATTCCATCGGTAAATATAAAGATTGTGATAGTGAACATGATGTTGTTAGTTAGTAAAGTTTTAATCTCAAATGTTGATTAGACTCGCCTGCACTTAGGCTCAGTAAGTAGTTGAATTAAAAAATACTAAGTATGGTAGCTCGGTAAACATATATATATTTGGACTCAACACATAACAGCTCACTACAATCACATCAGCTTGGGCTCAGCTTATAACTGACCCAAGAATATTGGATTTAGCGGTTCATCTCTAATATCTACTTAAACTCAACAGATAGTTAAACCCAATGATATTGGATTTGACAGCTCACCATACTTATGACCACTTAGATTCGCCTCGTAGCCAAGCCTAAAAATATTGAGCTAGGAAGCGAGTTGCACGTACCTATTTAGATTAAATCAAATGTATATCCATCATATTTGAATACCATTATAACCAATATCAGTGATGGTAAAAGAAATAAATATTTATTAAATAGAATAATATATCATTTAAAAAATAATTATCATCTCTTATTCTTGTTGCCATCTCTTTTTGTAGAAGTGAAATTATGTTTAATTTGTATTTTTATTCTACTTTTTTATTATGATTTAAAAACAACATGTGTATTCTTATTTTCATAATAGCATTCATTCTTACTAGAGAATACTCATAATCAAATGAAAGAAATCTTGAAATTAGAAGACCACTATCTCTATTTCTTTAATAATTGTACCACATGTAATAAAAGTGAATTCTTTAAAATTTCATTAAAAATTATAATGCTAATAGTATTGATGAATCTAAATTTAAAGGTCCAACCCCCCCTCCCCCTCGATAACCTTCCTTGAGCTTAACTAAAAAATTAATCTTATTTTCTTTGGGCTTAATCAAAGAAAGGACCTTTCTTCATTAGGCTCAACCAAGAAAAAAACTTGTCTTTTTTTAGGCACAACTACATTTTAGATCATACTCTTCATACACCTATTAGATATATAAAAATCCCCTAATGATCCATCTTATTTCCATAAACATTAATACATGCCAAAGATATTTCTATTTACATTAATTCATATGTCTTAGTTTTTTTTTTAATATTATCAATTTAATATTACACCTTAGCCTCTCTTGTTCATATAAAAAAAAATTCATAAGCTATAAATAAATCAAGAATCCTTTAAACAAAGGGTTCAGAATCTTTATTCTCTATTGTATATTTATTTTCACGGTATCTCTATGTAATATTATTGCATTTTTATCTCAAAAGGTCACTGACTTAACCATCGAAGAGTTTCTAAATTTACTAAATTGAATATTTTTGTAAGTATCAGACACCAGTTACCTTAAAAAAAGAATGGATTGGATTTCTTGAAAAAGGATTGATGCCTCCCTTAAAAAACAAAATAATTTTATATTTTCATATTTTTATTGCACAATATAATTATTTATATGGCCTTAAAAAAAGAAAAAACATATCTAATATCCAAGGGCTTTTTCAAAATTTCATAATTGTGGTACAGTCTAATTACCCCATAACGCTTGAGGTCGACTTTTGTTGTCTGAAATAAAAGGGTATTTTTTATTTTTTAATTTTAGTATTTTTGCAATTATCACGTGGTATCAAGAATATTATAATTTTTTTATATATTAAAAAAGTAAAAGTAACTAGTACACGCAGGACATGTGTTAGCAAATAGGAGCCGTCTGCGACCGCACCTTTCAAGTGGCAAAGCCTCCACACGCGCCGTCATAATTTTTACGGAGCTCCCAGACGCCTGATCTAAATCATTTAAATAATATTATATATTGAGTAATCAACAGTGTTTTGATCAATATCAAAAGTAAGAGGCTGATACTTTTTAAGGTTTTTTTTCATCTATGATGATCTTGATGTATTTTAATTAATAAACTGTACAAAAGGTATGTCTAGAAACTCCAACCAGAAAAGACAGACCCATTTAAATATTAGTCTCGAATAATTAATTACACACGGAATTTCCTAGTAACTTCCGAGTTCATGTTGTTGCATTTCGTCACTCTACGTATCGGGATTCATGTGAAATGATTTTGCGATCCAATCAGAAACTTGAGCCAACTTCGGATGAAAATGACTTCTTCCGATACGTAGAATGGTGCATTTTATTTCCCAAAATGCTAAAAAATTGTTCACCGTCGGCTGGTGATCCACAGAAATGTATAGCCATCGTCATCCTAGCTAGATATAGAGCCTATGGATCATAATCTTGAAAATCTTGTGACTGGAAATGGTCCAGATACACGGCCCCCTTGAAACCGAGTAAGTATTTCCAATTCGCCGAAACTCGGAGATAATAGTTGAATGCTTGAAAGTCCTCCAAAAAGAATGGATACTATGACGTGGACAGTGACCACCACCTATTTTTTTTTAGTGCTGTTTGGTAGGAATTATTTTTGAAAGTTTTTTTATTAAAAAATATATTAAAGTAAAGATATATAAAAAATACGTACAACATCAAACGTAAACACCCTCATGTACAAGACGTTGTGATGATGTAGGTTTCATTTATTTTTCATATGTAGTTTCTAGGAAAGCGGTTTCAGGAGAGCCCTCTCTTTTTCAGGTTTCTCATAGGACAAAATTCATTCGTTTAAATGAGAACACCGTTAAGGTCACACGTTTGTTTATTAGAAAGTGATTTTTAAGATATTATTTTTAAAATTTTTATTGTTTTTGTTTATCATTGAAAAAGTTAATTAACAAAAAAATATTTTTTACTCAAAGAAAAAGTTAGCTTGGTTTTCAGAAAATGTTTTCCTGAAAAATTTGCACGGAAAATATTTTCCAGAAATTGTTAAAAATTTAGAAATGTCATATTATTTGCTTATTATATCAAATTTGATCCTCAAACTTTTGATTGCTATATATATATATATATATATATATTATTTTGAATATTTATTTTTCAATTTCATCTCTTAAAATTTAATTTTTATATTAACTTTAGTTTTTATTTTTATAATTGTTATTTGTTTTTTTCTTATCATTTTTTTATTGAAATTTTTTATCTATCAAATTTGATCCTTGTTCTTTTTATTGTTATTTATTTTATTTGAAATAATTTATGAAATGTTAATTATTATTATTTTAATTTCTTCATCTTTTATTTTTTTATTTTTAAAATTTGATCTCTATTATTTTGATTATTAATTATTTTATTTGAGATAATTTATGAAATTATATTTTTTTTCAATTTTATTTTCATTCAACTTTTTAATTTGTAAGATTTGTTTCTTATTATTTTAATAAACTTGAGAAAAATAAAATATTAATAAGTTATTTTTTAACTCATTTTCCATGACATAACTAAATACTAGAAAAGTATTTTCCAACTTATTTTTCATTATACTACCGTATATCAGAAAATAATTTACTTTTCTGAAATTTACTTTTCAAAACAAAATTACTTTCCAGTAAAAAAATGAGGTATAAGATCTTGAATTCTCATATCTGCCCGTGTATTTTCGAGGACTTTCTTTTGGAAACCCTTGGTCTTTTTTCTTTTTTTTTCATTTTTGTGTATCTAGCTATTAATCATCTCCCACAACGGGACAAGGGTGCGCGTACCTTCTTCTCTAGAAATTCTTCCCATTTTTACAGTATACATCTTTCTGCATGTAATTAATTAGAATCTCCTCCTTGATAATAAAAAAAAAAGGAAAAACCCCGATATTAAGTGTTATATAAAACGTGTCTATAGCGACTAGAACAAAAACAAGTGTAAAAGGACTATCCAGGGGTTCTTCATACAATATTATCAACCATGGAATTAAAAGAAAAGTCTACATTCCACTCTCCATTTCTTTCCAAAACCTCACTTGATCAGATAGTGAGAGTAACATGTTATATATGTGTGTGTGTACACAGACACAGACACAGACACACAGAACGTCAGTAGCATGTTTCGTTACCACAGATAGTATTAAAAAAGGGGCCAAAATCAATTTAGGCATGAGCGACTACTACTTGACTGATTGGTTAGGCGAGCCATGATGCCAACAGATTCATGGTACATAGTCGATTGATAGATGTTTCACGATTCTCTTTGCATCCATGGCGAGGCCCCACTGCCCGTGCTCTTTCCACTAAGCCGACGTCCTATTTTCGAGCCATCCCAAGAACCTGTCCGCAGGCTAGAAATTGCAGGGCTACCTCTGTTCCCATCTCTGTTCTCTCTGTTTCTTACTAATACGTGCATTTTCTTAATTATCTCCAGGGGAATTTGACAAAA
>Ga0325410_1003946_pt1 | contig 16670 bp, 10 predicted proteins | sample PopdelMetagenome_16_FD_206182 | JGI IMG/M metagenome (GOLD analysis project Ga0325410, IMG submission 206182) | Populus deltoides microbial communities from Bellville, Georgia, United States - Xylem-PdIQD-R3 | ecosystem: Host-associated > Plants > Phyllosphere > Stem > Wood/Secondary xylem...
AGAAAGGAAGGCGGACAAGGTAAGAGCTTGGATGTGATGAACAACAGAAATGGGATGAACAATGAGATGGTGATGAACAAGACCCACACACCTTTGGGACTGAATTCTCCAAAAAATGGGAGCAAAATTGATCGAAATTTACAATGTCAATTCAACTAGTTGTGTATTATTAAATTAATCTATAAAGGGTTTATTTTTTTTAATTGTGGATTGCACGGTGCAATTAACAATAAAAGATGAGTGTTTTTTTGTATTTTTAGAATTTTTTTAATAATTTTTTTTGTTTGTGTTAATTTTTTTTTATTTAGTTATTCGATTTACATGACACGGATCCCGACTTTAATAGGTTAACATGGTTTAACAAGTTAACTCATAAATTTGTTTTTTGTTTTTTTTTTCTTTTTAATTAATTTTTTTTGTTTACTTTAGTTTGTTAATGTTAAATTTCTTTCCATTTAGTAAAAGATGAGCTGGTTTTTTTTTTTTTACATTTTTAGAGTTTTTTTTTGCTTTTTTTTCTTTTAATAATTTTTTTTGTTAATGTTAAATTTTTTTATTCAGTTATCAGACTTTCATGACACTGATACCGGGTTTAACAGGTTAACATGGTTTGACGAGTTAACCCAGAATTTTTTTTTGCTTTTTTTCTTTTTAATTAAATTTTTTCGTTTACTTTAGTTTGTTAATATTAAATTTCTTTTTTTTAGTTATTAGACTTTCATGACACATATTTCAGGTTTCACCGGTTAACCTGGTTTCACGGGCTGTCAATTTTTTTTTGTTTTTTTATTTTAATAATTTTTTTATTTAATTCAGTTTGTTAATGTTAATTTTTTTATTTAGTAATCAAACTTTCATGATACGGATCCCGGGTTTAACGGGTTAACTTGGTTTGACGAGTTAACCTGAATTTTTTTTCTTTTTAATTAATTTTTTTCGTTTAATTTAGTTTGTTAATTGACAATAAACTAAAATTGCTCAGTGTTTCATTGTGCAAGTCCACAGTGAAATGCTGAGTTGTCTTCTTTTTTTTTTTTCTCTCTTCTTTTTTTTTGTTTTCTAGCCTTTATGGGTTTTTTTTGTTTTTTTCTGTGTTTTTTTTTAATGAATTTTTTTTGTTTAATTTTTGTTTAATGTTAATTTTTTATTTAGTTATCAGATTTTCATGACACGGATCTCGGGTTTGACGAATTAGCCTGAATTTTTTTTGCTTTTTTTCTTTTTAATTAATTATAACATATACTAAAAGGGATTAGTGTTTTATTGTGGACTGCACAGTGCAGTCCACAGTAAAACATTGATGCTTTAGGTTTTTTTAAGTTGTTTCATTTTTTAGCTTTTTTATGCCTTTCGGGATTATTTTTTTGCTTATTTCTTTGTTTTTTTCTTTTAACAAATTTTTTTGTTTAATTTAATTTAGTTTATTAATATTAAATTTTTTTATTTAGTTATCAGACTTTCATTACACGTTTTCCGGATTTAACAGGTTAACCTGGTTTGACAAGTTAACCAAGAATTTTTTTTTTTTTTTGCTTTTTAATTAATTTTTTTCATTTAATTTAGTTTGTTAATACTATTTTTTTCTATTTAGTTATCAAACTTTCATGACACATATCCCGAGTTTCATGGGTTAACCTGGTTTCACGGGTGAACCCAGTTAATTATGGGTTGACCGTCAATTTTTTTGTTTTTTTATTTTCATAAATTGTTTTTGTTTAATTTAGTTTGTTAATGTTAAATTTTTTTATTTAGTTATCAGACTTTCATGACACAGATCCTGGGTTTAACGAGTTAACATGGTTTGACGAGTTAACCCGGATTTTTGTCGTTTTAATTAATTTTTTTTTGTTTGGTTCAGTTTCTTAATTTTCACTTTTTTTTATTTAGTTACCAGACATTCATGACACGAATCACAGGTTTAACGGGTTAACTTAATTTGACGAGTTAACCTGTAATTTTTTCTTTGCTTTTTTTTTTCTTTTTAATTTATTTCGTTTAGTTTAGTTTGTTAATGTTAAATTTATTTCTATTTAGTTTTTTTTTCTTCTTAGAGGTTTTTTTTCTTTTTAATTAATTTTATTTAATTAATTTAGTTTATTAATATTAAATTTTTTTCTAAGTAGTTCTTGATTGATGCCTTTAGTTTTTATTTTTATTTTTTTGTTGTTTTTATGCCTTTGACTGTGGACTGCACAGTGCAGTCCATAGTGAAAAGGCTTATGCCTTTTGTTTTTTTTCTGTGCAGTCAACAGTCAAAGGCTTATGCCTTTTGTTTTTTTTCTTTTTAATTAATTTTTTTTGTTTAATTTAAATTGTTAATGTTAAATTTTTTTCTATTAAGTTATCAAACTTTCATGACATGGATTCCGGATTTGACAGGCTAACCTGGTTTGACAAGTTAGCCCAGTTAATTCTGGGTTAACCCATTAATTTGTTTTTTCCTTTTTAATTATCAAACTTTCACAATGCGAATTCAAGGTATGACGGGTTAACCTGATTTGAAGGGTTAACACGGTTAATTCATATTTTTTTTCTTTTTCTTCATTAGTTTTTTTCTTCCTGTTGGTTTTTTTTCTTTATTTTTTTCTTTTTAACTAATATATTTAATTATTAGACTTTTATGACATGACCTTGCAATCAGACACATATCCAATGCTATTGGGTCTGGTATTGCATTCCAGACATTTTTATGCTAAGGGTTAACCCAAGTTTAATGTTATTATTAATATTATAAATATTACTTTTGGGTCAAGCGTTGCAACCAAACCTAAGACTCTTGGGTATAACTTTGCAAAAAACCTAACATTTTTAGATCTTGATTTTTTTAAAAAATGTAAAAAATAATTGACCCGCGGCATCGCGCGGGGCATGTAACTAGTTAAAAAAACTAAAAGAGATCAGTGAATCACTGTAGATTGTGTTTAAAATCACTGTAGATTGCACTGTTTAGGTTTAAAATTCATTCTTATAATTTTGGCCAGTTTTCTTTCATTAGTTGGGTACGTGGCAGCATCCCTGCCATATATTTTTATGTTTTTTTTAACAGGTTATAGCTTTCCATTTCTTTTTTTTTCTGGCACAAATATAAAATATTACGTGAAATAGATTTGACAAGATACTGACTGACTTTTCGGAACTTGATAAACAATTTCACTTTTTTAAATAAGAAAATAACTGCTGGTTTTTGTCATACAATTGATAAGAGGAGAGGGTAAAAATACATTAGAGAACATTATAATTATTATTATTAAAATTATATTATAACAATAGCTAAAACTACTCAAAGTTTTATCTTGGAGTCAACAGTAAAATGCTAAGCATTTTATTTTTAATTTTTTAAGCTGTTTTTTTAATGAATATTTTTTTTGTTTAATCTTTTTTGTTAATGTTAAATTTTTTTCTATTTAGTTATCAAACTTTCATGACACAGGTTCCGGGTTTGACGGGTTAACCCGAATTTTTTTCTAGCTTTTTTTTTAATTAATTTTTTCGTTTAATTTAGTTTGTTAATGTTAATTTTTTTTCTATTTAGTTATCAAACTTTCATGACACGGATTCCGGATTAGATGGGTTAACCCAGCTAATTCTGGGTTAACCCGTAATTTTTTTTCCTATTCAATTATCAAACTTTCATAACACGAATCCCAGATTTGACGGGTTAACCCAGTTAATTCAGATTTTTTTTTCTTTTTTTTCCTTAGTTTTTTTCTTCATGTAAGCTTTTTCTTTCTTTGTTTTTTTAGTAAAACGCTGAGCAGTTTTCTCTTCTTTTTTTTAAGCTGTTTTTTTTTCTTTTTTCTTTGTTTTTTTAAGCTTTTTTTTTAATGAATATTTTTTTGTTTAATGATAAATGTTTTTCTATTTAGTTCTCAAACTTTCTTGACACAGGTTCCGGGTTTGACGGGTTAACCCGAATTTGTTTTTGGTTTTTTTAATTAATTTTTTCGAGTGCAGTCCACAGTGAAACACTGAGCTGTTTTTTTTTTTTTTGCGTTTTGCTTTGTTTTTTAAGCAGTTTTTTTCTTTTCTTTTTTTTTTAAGCTGTTTTTTTTCTTTGTTTTTTTTAATGAATATTTGTTTTGTTTAATCTTTTTTGTTAATGTTAATTTTTTTTCTATTTAGTTATCAAATTTTCATGACACGGATTCCGGGTTTGACGGGTTAACCCAGATTTTTTTTCTAGTTTTTCTTTTTAAATAATTTTTTTGTTTGATTTAATTTGTTAATGTTAAATTTTTTCTATTTAATTATCAAACTTTCATGACACGGATTCCGATTTTGACTGCTTAACCCAGTTAATTCTGGGTTAACCCGTAATTTTTTTTTCCTATTCAGTTATCAAACTTTCATGACACGAATCCCAGATTTGATGGGTTAACCTAGTTAATTCAGATTTTTTTTCTTTTTCTTCATTAGTTTTTTTCTTCATGTAGGCTTTTCTTTCTTTGTTTTTTTTAGTAAAACGCTGAGCATTTTTCGCTTTTTTTAAGCTGTTTTTTTTCTTTTCTGCTTTTTTCTTCGTTTTTTAAGCTTTTTTTTTTAATGAATAATTTTTGTTTAATTTTTTTTTGTTAATGTTAAATTTTTTTACTATTTAGTTATCAAACTTTCATCACATAGGTTCTGGGTTTGACGGGTTAACCCAGATTTTTTTTCTGATTTTTCTTTTTAATTAATTTTTTCGAGTGCAGTCTACAGTGAAACGTTGTGCTGTCTTTGTTTTTTTTTAAAGCAATTATTTTTTTTCTTTTTTCTTTGTTTTTTTAAACTGTTTTTTTTCTTTGTTTTTTTAATGAATATTTTTTTTGTTTAATTTTTTTTTGTTAATGTTAAATTTTTTTTCTATTTAGTTATCAAACTTTCATGACAAGGGTTCCGGGTTTGACGGGTTAACCCAGATTTTTTTTTGGTTTAATTTTTAATTAATTTTTTTTGTTTAATTTAGTTTGTTAATGTTAAATTTTTTCTATTTAATTATCAAACTTTCATGACACAAATTCCGGGTTTGACGGGTTAAACTAGCTAATTCTAGGTTAACCCGTGATTTTTTTTTCCTATTCAGTTATTAAACTTTCATGACATGAATTTCAGATTTGACAAGTTAACTCAGTTAATTCAAATTTTTTTTTCTTCATTAGTTTTTTTCTTCATGTAGGTTTTTTTTCTTTGTTTTTTTTAAATTAATATTTTTTTTGTTTAGTATTTTGTTTTGCTTTTTGCTTTTTTTTTCCTTTTTAATTATTATTTTTTAAAAATTTATAATATTAAGTTTTTTCTATTTAGTTATCAAACTTTCATGACACAGATCTCAGGTTTGATGGGTTAACCTGGTTTGACGGGTTAACCCAATTAATTCAGTTTTTTTTCTTTTTCTTCATTAGTTTTTTTCTTGCTGTAGGTTTTTTTTCCTTTTTTTTCTTTTTAATTAATCTTTTTTTTGTTCACTTTAGTTTATTAATGTTAATTTTTTCCTGTTTAGTTATCACACTCTCATGATACGAATCCCAGGTTTGACGGGTTAACCTGATTTGGTGGGTTAACCCAGTTGATTCAGATTTTTTTTCTTTTTTTATTAGTTTTTTTCTTCCAATTTCTTCTTTAAATATTGTAATTAACTATAACTAAAAGACATCAATCTTTTTTCTTTCAATTTCATGACATGAATCCCAGGTTTGATAGGTTAAACCAGTTGATTCAAATTTTTTTTTTTCTTAAGTAATTTTTTTCTTTCAATTTCATCTTTTAATATCGATGTGATTAAAAATTAAACTTTATGATTTGTTTTGTTTACTGTTCATTAAATTATTATGATCTCATAAGGGGATTTTACAGTACCCCTCCTTGCAAGCACTATTCATCGGAATAATGCTTTGCTTAATTGTTTTTTTCTTTTCAATTAATTTTTTTTAATTTCATTATGTAATATTAATTTTTTTTCCTTTTTAATTATCACACTTTTATAATAAGACCTTGCAACCAGACTCATATCCAAGGCTCCCGAGTTTGATGTTGCAACCAAACTCGCTTACACTTGGGTCATGCAAATTTAATATTATTATAAATATAACTTTTGGTATAATTTTATTATTATTAATATTATTACAAACCCAATGCTCTTAGGTATAATTTTGTAGAAAGACCTAACATTCTTAGATTTTAATTGTTTTTTGATATTTTTTATATAAAAAAATACTAAGATGAATGCCCATAAATATAGTCAAACTTTTGTTCTGGTCTCCTTGCCTGGAACATTTTTCAAAATTTCCCATTCTCACTCGAAAAGATAGAAGGAAAAGATCTCTTTATCTAAGCCAAAACAAAACTGGTATTTGGCCATTAATAAAAAAAAAATTCAAAAAAATATACATAAGTTGCTCACGTCTTTTCTATTTGCAAGAAATTTTTTAATATAAGACTCTGCTTTTCTTGAAAAATAATTTTTGAAAAATAATTTTTTAAATTTTTTTGTGTTTGTTTGTTATTAGAAAAGTTGGTCAATGAAAAACACTTTCCAGTCAAAGAAAAATTTAGCTTGGTTTCCAGGAAAGTATTTTCCGGAAATTGTGAAAAATTTAGAAATATCATATTATTTGTTGATTATATCAAATTTGATCCTCAAACTTTTGATTGCTATATATATTTTGTTTTGAATATTTATTTTTCAATTTCATCTCTTAAATTTTAATTTTTATATTAACTTTGGTCCTCATTTTTATAATTGTTATTTGTTTTTCCCTTATCATTTTTTTATTAAAATTTTTTATCTATTAAATTTGATCCTCATTCTTTTGATTGTTACTTATTTTATTTGAAATAATTTATGAAATGTTAATTATTATTATTTTAATTTCTTCATCTTTTATTTTTTTATTTTTTAGATTTGATCTCTATTATTTTGATTATTATTTATTTTATTTGAGATAATTTATGAAATTATATTTTTTTTCAATTTCATTCACATTCAACTTTTTAATTTATAAGATTTGTTCTTCATTATTTTAATAAATTTGAAAAAAATAAAACATTAATAAGTTATTTTCCAGCTTATTTTTCATGATATAACCAAACACTGGAAAGTGTTTTCTAACTTATTTTCCATTATATTACCAAACATCAGAAAATAATTCACTTTTCAAAAGGAAACTACTTTTCAGCAAACAAACAGGACCTAAATTCAGAATTTAACGAATACAAAGTAATAATTTCATCAGACATCTTTGATCATCTTGATTCAATCCAAGTTTATCGATGAAACATAATTTTTTTAAAATAATTTTTATTTAATTATATGATAATTAAAATATAAATAAGAAAAAATTTAAAAAATAATGATGAGTCATAAAAAAACTTGTTAATATTAATTTTTTTTGTGTTTCTTTTATTTGAAACAAAATAAAAATTGAGTGATATTTAATAAAATAATATTTAAAATTTATTCTTAGTTAATTTAAAATTTTTAATAAACAAATATCTTTATAATATTTTAAATTAATCATTTTTTAAAAAAATAAATTTAAATTAAAGAACAAAAAAATAAAAAAAAAAGCCACGCATGCTAACCCATGTAGCCTAGCATGCCTAGCCCTCTAAATATGGCCTAAGCCCACGCTTCTAGCCTTTAGTATGGGTTTTTTTTTATGAGCGAATGACACGTTTTTTTTTGTTTCCTTTTTTTTTTGAAAGAAAGCAAGGGATCGCCTGCAGTAGTAGACAAATCGTCGTTCACTTAGGATTATCTTCATCTTCCTCATCACATGCATGAGATAAGGGGTCAGAAAGCTCAACATATTGCTCTAAACCTATAATGTGTTTGGACACCAAGCATGTGGGGTGAGAAATTAGGTAGTTTAGGAGGACTAATATCATGAAACTCTTCTAAGACCGTACTTATCTCTTTAGACGATTATATTGAATAGTTCCCTAAAACTTACTTTGCCATTAAAATAGACATATCAGGCTCTTTCCTAACCTCATTCTCAAGCTCACGTGAACTCATTGTGTTAAGTCCTTCTTCTTGCACATCCTCATTATCTAGATCACTAAAATCCTCAAGATTAGGTTCATACACTTTAACACTACAATATTTATCTTTACTTATATCCTTATATTTTTGGATGACTAAGGGTTTAAAGGTGCAATCTAATAAGATATGACCAAAATCTAAACAATTAGTATACTTAGCCCTTGAACTCACCTTAGACACTTCATTAACAACTCGTTTGCCCTTGTCTTTCTTATAAAGTTAGGCACTACTAGGATTAGGTCTTTGGGGTGGAGCACCTAACAAAGAATCACTACTTCTGAATTGGGATCTAGTAGGAATATTATAGGGGTCTTGATAATTAATCCACTGATTTTTCCTGACCAACTAATAGTCTTAAACTAAGTTACAAGTTTGGTCAAGGGTAGATACACCTTGAAATACAACTTCTCTTCTAAGATCATCATTCAAGCCTTTACAAAATCTACGCAAAGGCATGATTTCATTCTCTCTTATGACACATTTCATCATGGAATCGTTAAACTGTATTATATACTCATTGATAGACTTATTCCCTTGTCGTAGATTGTTCCATTGGTCTAAGAGTTTATTCCTATAAGACTAGGGTAGGTACTTCTCCTAAAGTTTTTGTTTCATTTTGATCCAATCAGTTATAGAAGGCTTACCTCTCATCTCTAAACAATCATCAACATCTCTCCAATAAATTTTGGCTTCACCAATGAACATCATCTTAGCATATCTATATTTTCTATTATCAAACAAGTTATGCCACTCAAAGAATCGATCCATATCACGAATCTACATATCAAATATCCAAGGGTTATGACGACTGTTAAAAGTGGGAGCTTCTATTTTGTTAGAACTCATGACATAAAAACATTCAACACTCACTTAGAAATGAAATTAAGATAACAAATGGTTCTTGCAAGTGAAGTCACAATACAAAAATTTTCTATTATCAAACAAGTTATGCCACTTAAAGAATCGATCCATATCACGAATCTACATATCAAATATCCAAGGGTTATGACGACTGTTAAAAGTGGGAGCTTCTATTTTGTTAGAACTCATGACATAAAAACATGCAACACTCACTTAGAAATGAAATTAAGATAACAAATGGTTCTTGCAAGTGAAGTCACAATACAAAAATAAAGCTAATCTCATTTATTTTTTATGTGAAGATTAATCAAGAATAGATTATGCTAGGAAAATTATAAGCGTGCATTGCTAGACCTTTTAAGTGTAAATGATTAATCAAATAATGATCACAACTTTTCAATAATTTCAGCAAGCTCAACAACTAGTTGCTAAATATCAATGAAGAAAGAGTTGACAAGCAAGAGTTAACAGATAAAAATGCTAAATGAGATTTTTTTTTAGGATCAAACCGGATCTAGGATTAGGGTTGAGCATAAACATGTAGATCGTTTAATTATAAAAACAATTAAAAACCCTAGCTCTGATACCAAATTTAATGAGAGACAACAAACAAAAGACTTGAAGCATAAAAAGAAATAAGCTATAGAGAAAGAAGAAAGCAAAGGAAGAGAAGAATGAGGATTTGAGATATGCAAAATCTACAATATTTTAATTAATCATCAAATACTCCTTAGCATTTAGAAAAGTAAGATATAAATACTAAAACCCTAACTAGAACAAGCGATTGGGCTTATGATCCACTAAATAAAATACCCAACAATAATTAAATCAAACCCAACAAATATACCCTAATCAATAAACCTCAACTAAAAATTCATATTAATTAAACTAAAACATAAGTTAAAGCACAATCTCTTAATGGCTTGGGCTATCCTCCATCATCTATAATCATACGCATGCGTAAACAATATTACAGGTTCAGTGTCCCCACGAAGAAGCCATTAATGAGAGACGACTACTTGATAAAATAAGATATCCTCAAGAAAAAAACTTTATGTTGGAAATTTCTTTGATATCTGATGGGGACATCGAACCGGAAATATTGTTTACACACGCGTATGATCGTAGACGAAGGAGGATAGCCCGAACCATTGAGAAATTAGGCTTTAGCTTATGTTTTTGGGTTTAATTTATATGAACTTTTAGTTAAGGTTTATTAATTTGGTTTTATTTGTTGGGTTTGATTTAATTATTGTTGGGTATTTTATTTAGTGGGTCATAAGCCCAAGCGCTTGTTCTAGTTAGGGTTTTAGTATTTATATCCTACTTGTCTAAATGTTAGACAGTTTTGATGATTAATGAAAAATTTGCAGACTTTGCATATCTTTAATTCTCATTCTTCTCTTTCTTTGTTTTCACTTCCCAACTTTTTCTCTAAAAGCTTCTTTCTTTTCTTACTTTAATTCTTATTATTTATTGTCTAGCATCAAATTTGGAATCAAAACATGGCTTTTAATTATTCTTACAATTAAACGATCCATATGTTTATGTTTAACCTAGATCCGGTTTGATCTAAAAAAACATATTGTTTTGAATACAAAAAAAACTATTCATCATCAACGACAACGATTTCAGCAGCGGCGCCTCAGCCAGTCACAACGGCAGACTTCCCACCAAGAAGACCTGCACATCAGTCCCAACCAGTGATCAACAATTCTACATCAACGTCGATCACAACCAACGATCACAACTAAGACACAAGTACACGTTGATTTACTGCCTTTTACATCAACGTCTCTCCTTTCCTTTATTGATTAAGCATTAGAGATATTCAAATTACCTAAATGGTATGGAGAAAATATTATTAAAGCATTGCACACCCACACGCAAATTACTTGAGCTTTTTTTTTCTGTTCTTTTACAATTTGTTTAATTTGATCACCAAACAATTTTGTTTTCATTTGATCATTTTTCATTATATTAGTTGGAAATTATGCTTAAAGAATTGTTTTGATTTAATTTTTATAGGATCACCAAACAAAATTGTTTTTATTGCTAGGAAAAAATTACATTCAAAGACAACAATGCAATGATTTTTTTTTCTTTTAACAATTTTTTGCCTAAAATATTTTGCTAAATACATTTTCAGCCCCTTTATATTTACACATTAATGTTTGTTCCCAAACTTTGTTTTCATCACATTTTAGTCCCAATATTTGAAAGGAGAGCGAGAGACTCGCCGAAAAACAAGAGATGAGAGAGAAAGTTATTAGTTAGTCACGTTTTAGCATCTAAAATAGTTGATTTTGCAATCAATGAATTCTATTTGATAAGAGGAGTTCCATTTAGGTGTTTTTAACCCTTCATTTGCCAAAACAATTTAGAAGTGTTTTGAGTTGAAAAAATGATTTATTAATATTTTAAGAGTTTTTTTTAGATGTTTTCGCATGAAAATAGATTTAAAAATGGGTTTTTGAGGTCCAAAACTTGAACTCTGACTTTTTGGTTATCGATTGTGACTAGAAAACATTGAAGGCGATGACATGTCGTTTTCCACATTAGATAACCTATTGTCCAGTAAAAAAAAAGAAAAAAAGCAAACAACGTGTCATTTGATCCATAAAAAAAAACCAGGCATGCCTAGCTCTTAGGTAACTAACTACGTTCGTAGGCCTGACTTGCCAATGGCACTTAACCTCTTTTGTATTTTTTCTAATTTTGATTATTATTTTTTATTCTAATTAATAACCTTTTGTATATTTTTCTATTTTGCATTAATTTTTTTATTCACATTTAAATTAATTCCATAACTTGCTAATTTTTTAAATTGATTAGTTCACCTTTTTAATTATTATTTATTTTTATAATGTTTCAAAGAGATTAATGTAATTTATTTTTAATTTCTTTCCTTTTATATTCTAAATAAATAAATAAATTGTATTTTCATGATCCATTTATAGAAATAAATTTTTTTTGTTCTAGTTTAAAAAAACCATAAAAATTAAAAGAAAAGGTTGGGGATAAATATTTGCATACTTATCTGTCTTTTGCTTTAATAGAAAATATTAGCTTTTCATTTTAGTATTTAATTGGCATTAAAACCTCTTTCTCAGTTTATCAATTCATATATTTTGAAATTTATTTATTATGTGCAAACAACATCTTTATGTTTCTCAATTTCTTTTTTTAAAAAAGCATATACAATAAAACAAATCCACAACATTGGCACATTTTTGGGATCCTACCCATAATATAGCATTAACAATTATTTTTAGCATTTTATCGGTATATATGATTCTCGATTTATTTTATTAAATGTATGCATAAACTTTCTGATTCACAATTAATTTTTTTTCTTGATGTTAAAAAACGCATTGACAACACTTGCACATTTATTTTCTGCATTTAAAAAAATTTGTTAAACTCTACAACCCGCGACGAAACATGGATCAAATGACTATATAACAAATACACTAAAAGAACCAGAGTTTTTCCTCAACCATTTCATTGTTCATATGAATAGTGAAGTATCACCATTTTTTTATTTTTCATCTTTTTTTTAATTTCACACAATTTTTTTTATTTGATTTTTTATGGCCTAATTGTATGAGATAAAATTTCAAATTATAGTAAAAAGATAAAATTTAAAGTGAGAGGACCACATTGTAAAACATAGAGAAAATTCATGACCAATATCAAAGTTTTTAGAATTTTCATTTTTACCCATAGGTTCATTTTGTTTATTTTTCAATCCTTGAGTTTAAGAGAAAAGAAAGAAACTCCCTGGAAATAGCAAATGAGAGAAAAAGCTTTGGGTGGCCACATTAAAGCCATAAAAAAAGAGGATCTTTGTATTAATGAATTTGTCTTCTTGAGAGGAGCTCAATAAAAGTGATTTTTTCTCTAAACATGAAGGGGAAAGTAATTGAGTTTTGTTTGGTTTATTTTGATTAAGTAGTTTTTTATTTTTTTAGAACGATTTTTGGGTATTTTATGGTTGTTAAGGGCTAGATGGTGTTTTAGAATTGTTTTTGGGTAAAAACAAAATGAAATTAGGTTTTTCAGGTCCAAAAACATGGATTCCGATGACCGAAAAAGGTTAAGTGATAAAAATATATGATTACGCTTCGACTTTAAAGGTATTAAGGATGCATAAAGGTAAAAAAGAGTTGTGTCTATATGTTGATGTTGATCCAGGTGTTAATCTTGTAATGATAAAAATATTGATGTGTTATTCAAGTAATCCTAAAGATGACAGGCTACCTGGAACTAAATATTTTACTGCTTAAGATCCTAAAGTTGAAAAAGTGGAATCGTATTTTGATGATATTAGTCCTCATAAGGATGAAATGGGTTTTAAGATGGATGTTGGTGTTGGTGTTGGTGGTGGTGGTGGTGATATTAGATATTATGGTAGTGGTCCTAATATGGGTTTTGAAACGAGTGTTGATAATAATGTTTGTGGTGATGCTAGAGTCAAAATGGATACTAATGATGATTTTAATGATGAAGTAGATGATGATTATATCCCTTCTAATGAGGATGTATTTAAATTTTATAATAAAGTTAAAGATGAGTGGACTGATAACCTACAAACTGATTTTTTTACTAGTCAAACATTGAATGGTGCTTTTGATTATGATAATGACCGGAAAATGAGTAGTGACAAAGATGATATTGATGTTAAAGTTAGAGAATAATCTATTGATAAGGACAACGAGGATGAGATCGAAAATGAGAGGAAAATGAAAATGAAAATGACGAATGTAGATCTAAAGTTTTTGATGTAAAAGGTTTAAATTTACAGTTAATGGATCAATAAAGTTTGAAGAATGATAAACTTCTAAAAATACAACTCATTTTAGAGATTTATTGCACAAGTATAAGGTCAAACATGAATATCATGTTAAAAGATATATTAATTAGAAAGTTAAGGTTGGTGCTATATGTATAGGTGATGGTTGTTATTGGTGGATATAAGATCCCTTTGTTCTTGATAGTCAGAAATTCATGATAAAATCATTCACCATGAAATTTTTAATACGTGTATCTTTGTTTGAAAGTAATGAAAGAAGACTTTATTTTTTAATGTAGTTATTTCATTAGAATTAATGGATGTTATCTCAAGGGTTTATATGGAGGTATTTTTTAGTGTAGTGGGTTTGGATGAAAATAATGGATTATTTCTTATTGTTTATGCTATTATTGAGTGTGAAAACAACGAAAAACAGTGCTGGATTGTATATGCTTTATATGGATCCATAAAACATTGAATACGTTAAAGACCATGATATATAATTTTTGATAGGCAAATTGTTAATTTAACTGTCATAATTTAATTTTATTATGAATTTAATCTCTTTTCTAATCTTGTATTTATTTTGAAATTGTATTATCTAACTATCATAATTTATTTCCAGAGTTTACCTGAAGTTGTTGACGAGGTATTCCTAGAGGCAATGCATATGCATTGTTCAAGGCATATTTATGCCAACTATAAAAAGAAAGGTTTTCATAGATTGGTATTGAAAATGGATATTTGTGATGCATTAAAAGCTTGCATGTATCTTAATTACAATACTTATATGAGAGATATTGGGGATATGAACACTAGAGTTGTCAATTGGTTGAAGAACATCCTTACTAAGACTTAGGCAAGGTATATGTTTGACTTTGAAGTTAATATTGATAATATGCCAATCCTTACTCATTGCTAGGTTTCATGTCAGCTCAATCTAAAATTAAGCAACAACAACCACATCTTATGTTTGTTAGATAAATTTGTTGAAAAAAAAGGAACATAAGAATTATTGCAGCTAGTTGTGATGGATACCGAGTCTGAAGGTCAAACAAGGTATTGTGTTGATTTGGGAAAAAAATAGTGTTCATGTAAAAAATAGGCAATGGCTAATATTCCATGCTTACATGTTATCCCTTGGGTTAATCACAAAATAAATGAGTTAGAAGATCTGTGTAATGAGTATTACAATGTGGATACATCTAGAAAAAGTATATTTTGAAGTGGTGCACTCATTACCAGAAGCTGATTTTGATCATAAAAAAGAGAGATATAATTGTTCTACCTTTAAAACTCAAAAAAAGCATGAGTAGACTAAGAAAGAATAGACAAATGGAAGAAGGATAAGATCAACCTGGTACAGTTAGGAAGAGGTCTTCCACACTTCGATGCAACATTTACGTGCAATATATATATAATTCTAGGACATGCCAACAAGATAGTATTGCGTAAATTACTAGTGGCAGTGCTATGAAAGGATCCAATTATATTGGAAGGGGATCTAGTAGTTTTGGCAAGGGATTAAAATGATATAACATTGTTAGGAGAATGTTCAATGTTCCTAAAAAAAGCTTAAGTAGAAGCTCAAGAGTTTTAAGAAGAAAAGGAGGAGGCAATCAACCCAGATACAAGTGATTTTTCTAAATATGCATGGTAGTTTTATAGATTCAATGAAAAAAAAAATCACAATTACTATTCAATGTTGTTTTTTTTTATATATAATATGTAGGTTTGAAGATGTTGAAGACTAATGACTTTTGAATGCTACATTTGTATTATTTATATGAATTAATGTCATATTGTGGATCATTGTGTTTATTATATTAAATACCATGACGATTTAAGCTATTTATGAATGCTTGTTAAGTGGATACTTGTTGCTGTGTACATGCTATTTAAGTAGCATTCTTTTGATATGAGTGATATGAATTTGCTTGCATTTTGACTATACTAGAAAATACATTCACCATGTTTCATTTTTTTAATAGAAATAATATAGTTGTGTTGTTCCAAATATTAACATTGCACAACTAAATTAGCTATTACAAATAATTTTACACTGGCTAAGATAGCTTTTATATTGTGATTTTTTATCCAAACTCTACATAATTTATCTTTCAATTTCTTTACTTCATCTACTATTCAGTAGGCATCATTAGCACCCTCTTCTCTTCATGTAGTTAATTCAATTTCATTAATAGGTTTGCACTACTTAATGAACGTATTTTCGCATGATTTATTATCGTAGCTATAAAATAGCTTGTTTTTACTTGTTTCTGTTTTTGATATTCTGACTGCAGTTCTTTTTTTACATTTCATACACTTTTTATTCTTGAATTTTAGTCCATGTAAATTGTTACAAAGCATTGTACGTTATTAACACTTGACGTGGATAATGTCATATTCATAATAATTTTGCATTGTAATTGTGCTGATTGCATAATTATGGTGAAAATGAAAAATAAATTGTTGAGATGTCATTTACGAGTTATGGTAAAAATTGGTTTGGTTGCTTTGATTGAAAATAAAATATAGGATTTTGCTAGGTTTGGTAGGTTTATTTGATGAAATTACAGTGAAAATGAAGGAGGACATGTTAGGGAAGATGACGATGAGGATGCTAGATTTTATATTTAGTAATGCGTGCTGGAATGTAGCTGGAAATCATTGTTAAATAAAATAATTTATGATATTTTTATAATTAAATGAAAACTACTAACAAAAACTAATTTTCAAACCAATAACTCAACTGTGGTTCTAGAAGTATTTTAGTTATTTTTAACTTTAGGGTTTTTTTTTTAATTTTTATCACAAATATAATAGTATTTTTATAAATATATATATATATATATATATATATATTTTGTTGATTTTTTTCTAGCGCTAACTTACAAGGTTGTAAAGTGTTGCCCACTGTTAAATTACAAGATAAAAAATATAATATTTTAAATATAATATTTAAAAATATAATTTATAAAGTTAAAAAAG
>Ga0325410_1003948_pt1 | contig 16663 bp, 9 predicted proteins | sample PopdelMetagenome_16_FD_206182 | JGI IMG/M metagenome (GOLD analysis project Ga0325410, IMG submission 206182) | Populus deltoides microbial communities from Bellville, Georgia, United States - Xylem-PdIQD-R3 | ecosystem: Host-associated > Plants > Phyllosphere > Stem > Wood/Secondary xylem...
GATCTTAAAATAGTAATGCTGTACTAAATTATTCATGAAAATTAGATTGAATTTAGTTTTTATAAACATATATAATGATTTTAATTAAAAATATTGTACTATATAAAATAAATAAGAGATATATTAATAAAAGAATTTACCTGGATGAAGAAAATATTTCAAAATAATATATTTTTAAATTTAATAACAAAATCAAAACATTTCCTGAGATTTATATATATATATATTTTTTATATTTTAAAAAACTTGAATCTCCCGACAATACAGTGTCGGCACACAAACTAGTAAAAAACAAAGAGAGCCAGGATTTTCTTATTCAACACGCACGCAGCTACTGCTACATCATGGACTGGAGCAGTAGCTGCAGCGCAGTTGAGTGAGGCACCTCTTTTTTTTTTTTTTCAACATTTTTTATTCGAGGCGCTGGACCGTTTTATTTTTTAATTTCATCCTCTCATGCTACAATTCCACGAATTTACCTACCATAATTTGTTTTGTGAAGCATGCTGTTGGATTTTGGTGGAGTTGAAAAACATCACGGAATTGAATCGACGCTCAATGCTTGATTTTGCTGATTAAAATTTATTTTTAGCAATATAGAATAATTAAATATTGTTTTTGGTTTTGGTCCCTTTTTTTAAAAAAAATTATGTTTCAGTTATAACTTTTATTTTATTTATGTTTAAATCCCTAAATTTGAGAGATTGAAGAGAAAGTATTTGAAGATGGAAAAAAAAATGGTTGATTAACCACATTCTAGCAATAAAAACAACAAAATTTGATATTATTAGGTAGTTCAAAGGCTGGAAATGTTTTTTATTTAGGATTTTTTTTCAAAAGAAATATTTATTGATTATAAGATGTTTTTCTACTTGTTTGTTGAGTATAAAAATAATTTTTGGAGTTAAGGGCATCAGACATAATTTTCTGGCTATTATAAGATGTTAGTGACGTATTAGCTGATCTTATTTTACCAGATAAAAGTAACAGGTCATTCACCCATGTGAGAAGAAGAAAAACGCTAGGGCATGCATGGCCAGTCTTGTAGGCCCATGCCTGGCTGGCCACTTTGGTTATGCCCCAGAAGCGTTGGCCAGCCTGGACTCGTGCGCTTGGGCATATGATTATTTCATATCAAGCATTTTTTTTGGTATAATTTTTTTATATATAATTAAATAAAAATTTATTTCATACAGTTACATAAAAAACTATTTCAATAACTTTCATGAGTTAACATGAAATTAATATATTATTCTTATATGTGTTTTACTGATTTCATGAAATAACTTTTTTTTTAATTAAAACTTGATTTTGTGATTATAATAAATTGTTATTAATTTTTTTTTTGAAGAAATGTAAAATAAAAAATAGAAGCCCATTAATAATATAAATGAGTTTTGAGTATAGAGATACCTCTATTATATATATATATATATATATATATATATATATATATATTCAATTGGTTTAAGTCCCAGGTCATGAGTTAAGAGGGTCAACTCGAGTTAATTTGGGTTAATGTAATGATAAAAATATTTATAATCATAATTTTAAAACCTAATTTAGAGGTCGACTAGGTATAAAGTTCGAGTTACAAGTCGGGAGGGTAAACCTGAGTTAATCCATGTCAATGTATAGATAAAAATTATTATTATTATATTTTTAAAACCTGACTTAGTGGTTAATTAAGAGCAAAACCTGAATCACAGGCCAAGAGGGCCAATTTAAGTTAATTCAAATTAAAAAAAATGAAAGCAATCTCATTTTGACAAATTTATTTTTAAAAAACTTAACTTTTATTTTATCTCAGGTCGATTGGATGGCATTTTAACCTGTATTTCTAACCAGATATCATATCAAATTTTTTTATTTATTTTTAAACTTGGTCCAAACCTTTAATTAGCTAGGTCACGTATAATGTCTACCAAAAGATGAGATGAGTATAGGCTTGATTTGTGAAGGATAGATAAAGATACTTTTAGTATTAGAAATACATTAAAACTATCTAGCCTTTCACTGTAGCAATCAACAGTGAAAGACTGAGTTGTTTCTTATTATTATTTTTTTGTTTTTTAAGTTTTTTTTATGCCTTTAGCTTTTTTAAAAAATAAATTTTGTTTTGTTTAATTTAGTTTAAGCTATTTTTTTCATTTTTGATGCCTTTAGCTTTTTTTTTCTTTTAATAAATTTTGTTTTGTTTAATTTAGTTTATTAATGTTAATATTTTTTTAATTTAGTTATCAGATTTTTATGACATTGATCCCGGGTTTAACAGGCTAACTTGGTTTCACGAGTTAACCCGGATTTTTTTTTCTTTTTAATTAATTTTTTTTGTTTACTTTAGTTTGTTAATGTTAAATTTTTTTCTATTTAGTTATCAGACTTTCATGGCACATATCTCAGGTTTCACGGGTTAACTTGGTGTCACGGGTTAGCCCAGTTAATTCTGGATTAACCCGTCCATTTTTTTTTATTTTGTTAATGTTAAATTTTTTTTATTTAGTTATCAGACTTTCATAACAAGGATCCTAGGTTTAACAGGTTAATCTGGTTTGACGAGTTAACCAGGAGTTTTTTTTCTTTTTAATTAATTTTTTTCGTTTACTTTAGTTTGTTAATGTTAAATTTCTTTCTATTTAGTTATCAGACTTTCTTGACACATATCCCAGGTCTGACGGGTTAACCTGGTTTTACAGGTAACCCAGTTAATTATGGGTTAACTCGTCCATTTTTATTTGTTTTTTTCTTTTGTTAATGTTAAATTTTTTTATTTAGTTATCAGACTTTTATGACATGGATCTCGGGTTTAACGGGTTAACTTGGTTCGACAAGGTAACCCGAAGTTTTTTTTTCTTTTTAATTAATTTTTTTTGTTTAATTTAGTTTGTTAATGTTAAATTTCTTTCTATTTAATTATCAGACTTTCATGACACATATTCCGGGTTTGACTGGTTAACCTGGTTTCACGGGTTAACTGAGTTAATTCTTGGTTAACCCATCAACTTTTTTTTTTCTATTTAATTATCAAACTTTCATGACATGAATCCCAAGTTTGATGGGTTAACCTGATTTGAAGGGTTAATCCAGTTAATTCAGATTTTTTTTCTTTTTCTTCATTAATTTTTTTCTTCATGTTGGTTTTTTTTCTTTGTTTTTTTAATTAATCTATTTAATTATCATACTTTTATGACATGATCTTGCAGCCAGACCCACATCCAAGGCTCTTGGATCTGGTGTTGCAGTCAGACTCACTTAAACTTGAGTCATGTAAGTTTAATATTATTATTAATATTATAAATATTACTCTTGGGTCAAGTGTTGCAGTTAGACTCAGGGCTTTTGGGTATATTTTTGCAGAAAGACCTAACACTCTTAAATCTTAGCCTTTTTTATATTTTGTATGCAAGAAAAAAAAATTAACCCGTGGATATGCCTTTGTTTTTTTCCCTTTTCTTTTCCTTTTTAAGCATTTTATTGTGGACTGCACAATGCAGTCCACAGTGAAAAAGCTGATGCCTTTAGTTTTTTTCTGGCTTTTTTTTTAATTATTTTTTTAATTTACTTTCTTAATATTAAATTTTTTCTATTGAATTATCAGACTTTTATGACACGGATCCCAGGTTTGATGGGTTAGCCCAGTTAATTCTGAGGTAACCTGTCAATTTTTTTTCTATTTAGTTATCAAACTTTCATGACACAAATCCAATGTTTGACGTGTTATCCTGGTTTAAAGAGTTAACCCAGTTAATCGATTTTTTTCTTTTTCTTCATTAGTTATTTTCTTTATGTTGGTTTTTTTTTCCATGTTTTTTTCTTTTTACTTAATCTATTTAATTATCACACTTTTATGATACGACCTTGCAGCCATACCCACATCCAAGGTTATTGGGTCTGGTATTGCAGCCAAACCCACTTAAACTTGGGTCATGCAAGTTTAATGTTATTATTAATATTATAAATATTACTCTTGGGTCAGACGTTGCAGCCAAACCTAAGACTCTTGAGTATAGTTTTGCAGAAAGACTTAACACTTTAAATCTTAGCTTTTTTTGATATATTTTATTTAAAAAAAATTGACTCGCAGCATCGCGCGGATCATCTAACAAGTAAAACCTAAAAAGAAAAAAGAAAATCTTTTGAAATTATATATCAAGGCTCATCGAATAAATAACAAAGATTGCTTATGGGGATTGATTTATTTTCGTTTTTAATCGTATAATAAATTCTCAAACATCCGTTTTAGGATTACGATGGAAGCAAAGGCATTGGATCTCGCTCCACGGTGGTTTTGAGAAGAACAGTCTCCTTTTCCATTGGAGTAAAAGAACACGTAGCCTTCTGGTCTACGTCGTCGTTTCTTTCCCCTCCAGGCTCCGCAGCTTTTTCCTCCGCACCGAACCTACAAGTCAGCAAGCCTGGGAAATTGACGCTTTTACCCCGCGCCCCCTTTTCTTACAAAAACGATAGAATTCCCATCCGGCCGCATGCGGTCCGCACTTTCACTGCGGTAGCGTATACGTTATTGTTTTTTAAAATAACCATTATTAAGTATATAAATTTTTTTAAAAAACACACGTATTTTTTCTAATTTAAGAGATCAAAACTAGTTATTTGACCGACATCAGGTTATTATATATATATATATATCCTAATTTACAGCTTAGGTTTTTTATGAATTTTTTCATTGTATTTATCTGTGACATGTCATTTTATTAATAATATTAATTCTAAATATTATTTTAGTTATAAGTATTCATGTTATAATTTAATAAATACATCAATATTTGATTAACACATATAATTTATTATATAAAATAAAAAAAATAAAAAAAACACTAAATTGTGAAGCTTTCAAAATTGATTTATCCCATGTAAAAAAAAGAAAATCAATTTGATATTCCACGGCAACAGTGATGAAGGGAAGGGCATAGATGTCATTCCAGAATCTTGTAAAGGAAAAGAAAGAGTCGACAAACTGCCACCTAACCCACGAGGAGCAAAAGAAGTAAAGGTATCATCCCCTCATCCTTCACCCTCCTCTGATCCTCTCCCTCTCCATATCTCTGTGTTTCTCCCAAAATTAAAGCTCCCCAAAAATAATCCACCGGCCAATGTTCTAAAACTGTAAGTTATTATTTTCTTAAAATAATCCTGCTATCGCAACACGATCCACGCGAATTTTACCTCACCTTGATCTTCTTTCTATCAAATAAATTAATTGGTAAGGCGGATTTTAGCTCTATCATTTTGATGGTTATGCTTTTTTTCATTGACGTTTCTGTTTGGTTGCTGAGAAAAGAAAAGAAAAAAAATAACTTTTCTTTTCTCAATTTTATATCTGGTAGTTGACAGAGCAAACTGGTTTGTGTATCCTAAAATCTCAAGTATTGGATCTACCTTATAATTTCTTTTGATTTCTGAATTTTTTTAATCTGAATTATTTCTATAATCTGTGAATTTTTGAAGATTTTTCTTTTCTGATATATTGGCGAAAATATGGTGTTTTAGTCTTTTAAGTAATTGTGTTGTTAATGGGTTTCGATATTGAAGTTAGAAGGTGAGTGAGCTGATGATATAGAAGAAGAGATTCAGTGGAAGTTCCAGGGATTTGATACGGAAAATGGCGTGTAAAGGGTGCTTGGAATGCCTACTGAAGCTCCTTAACTTCTTGCTGACTCTTGTGGGTCTGGCTATGATTGGTTATGGGATCTACTTGTTTGTTGAGTATAAAAGAGCGGATGACAATGTGGGCCTAGTGTCGACGCCGAGTGATGGTCAGGGTTTGACGCTTCTTGGCCGCCCCATGCTTATTGCCGTGTCTCTTTCGGAAAGCATCCTTGATAAGCTTCCGAAAGCTTGGTATGTGGCTTTTTTGTTTCTGGTGATTTTGATTTGCGCTTTTAGGTTGTTGTTGTTGATAGCGTAATTGTGCTTGAATTTGTGGTTGATAAACCTGTTGCTTGGTTTGAATTGTAAAAAGTAAGTTCATAGGAGATGGGTCATTGAACTTTTGACGGGTTTGATCCTTGTGTAAGCTCCATCGGGCTCTTGAAAAGAATAAGGGAACAGAGTTGAAGTGGTTGAAAGTCTCTAAGAAGGGAAGCCACTTTCAACAAGTTTTAACTCTCTTCCCTCTCATTCTCTTGAAGATTGACAGATAGTTAAATTCTGTTTTCATTATGTAATTTTATTGATGTGAAACATCATGAACTTAGTTTCTTTTATGGCTTGTTTTCCACTGATCTCTTGCAAAGCATTGCTAGAATTTGTTCTGGGGCTTTGGCCTTGGTTGAGTTGGTGAAATGTTGGTGGATCCTAGTTTTGATTTCAATAATCAGAAAAGTTATTTGGAAATCCAGTTGGCTGTCATCACTTAACTGTAGTGCAAAAAGTATGTTTATTAGTTTGAAATTTACAGTTAACAAATATCCTACAAGTTTCATTAACGCCATATCGTTTCATCGCACCACACTAAATTGTTTGTTGCATCACATAATTGATACAGACCCTGAAACAGCAACAACCGTGTATAGCATAGACGATAATCCTGGACGATCGAATAATTAAATTGTTTTGATGGTGTTCAAGGGACTGTGATGCTGGTATGCTATTGATAATAGTGGTGCTCACTGTAGTGATGGTGATTGTATAATAGTTTTGTTGGAAACTGGAAAGTGGTGGTGGGGTAGTTATGGTGATGATTATAATATTGGAAAGCAATAACATACCATACCCATCTATCAGTTTTCCATCCCAACTCATTATTTCTGTTTCTGATCTCGGTCCTCTGCATTTTGCACTTGGTTCTCAGCACTCTTAATTCAATCAAGAATAGGACTCCCAAAAGAGTAATACGAACTTATACTACTTTGGCTTGAAAATATCATTATTTCCATAAGATGTGCCCTTTACAATTAAATAGTCTCTCAGAAAATGATGCCTGTAAAAAGATTTACCTTTTTTCCCCTTCTCGAGGTTAGTTGTCAGGGCATTGCTAAATTTTGTAAACTAAATGCAAGTATAGTCAATAGTTTTTTCCTTTACTAAGTGCAGGGGAATTGTTGGCAATGAAGAAGAGAACCTGCAAATTCATTTGCACTAGCTAATTGAATCTACACTGGCTGCTGAATATACTCATATTTTTGCTTATTAGTTTCAAGGTTGACTGAAATCTCCAAATTCTAATTTTGTATCCATTTCTTATGCAGGTTCATATATTTATTTATTGCTGTAGGAGTAATTCTCTTTGTCATCTCTTGTTTTGGTTGTATTGGAGCTGCAACACGGAATGGATGCTGCTTGACTTGTGTATCCTAATTACACATTTATTTTAAACTCATCAGCAACTAGTTGTGCCTAACAACCATTTTTTGATGCAACAACAATTACCTGCTGGAAAGATAGCTGCATAAGATGCATCTTTTCTTTTTCTTTGGTTCTTGCCAAGTAAAATAGCATCAGAAGTGATCTGTCCATATCTCTCAGACCCATAAAGAGTGTCTTCTCATTCTCTTTTCACTGAAAAGTAAAAGCATTATGATTTTGTTTCTTAACTAATGTACAAGGAGATTGGAAAACATTCGCTGCTTTAATTCTGTTTTGTTTCTTTTGGCTTGTTTTGCAGCTGGATGTGTCATTCTCTTTTCTCATCTCTTCTATCTCATTAAAATCTCTTTTTTTTTTTTTTTAAGATGTCATCTTTTAGTTTCCCTTGTGAATGCTACAGTAGTTTTTAGCTTGCACCATCTCTATAATTGTAGAGTGGACAACTTACTTGTCAATAAATTAAATCCTAAATATTAAGCTTATCCAAAGGTCACATGTTTGAGGAATAGTTTATACGATCTCCTGGTTTCTGGTTTATGAATATGATGATTGGTTTCCTTAAACCAACATAGTATTCAGTGTTGATCATCTTGTTGATATTGGTAGAGTTGGGATGTGCAGCCTTCATATTCTTTGACAAAAGCTGGAAAGAAGTGAGCCTTATTTAACTGATTTTTAGAAGTTTAATGCGCTATAGTAATCTAAATTTGTGGTATAATTTTTGTCCTTCAGGTACTCCCAACTGACAAAAGTGGTGATTTTGACATGATATATAAATTCCTCAAAGAAAACTGGAACATTGTCAGATGGGTTGCTCTTGGAATAGTTATTTTGGAGGTAAGCATGAAATGTCACCTTTTGTTTTTGTGAGGGTTTGGTACTTTTCAGAGAGACAGAATCAGAAACTGGGCAGCAGGTTCTGTGATGTTAACATTTTTATGAATTTCTTACACAAGGTTGGTTTGAGAGAAAGTTAAACTGCATGATACGGTTATCTTCCCTCGTGTTCACGTGCTAACCATGTCCCAAAGCATATTCTCTGTATTTATGACTCTGTTTATATATGTGCTCAATTTCTTTTGAAGTTAAAGCATGATGGCTTTCTTTAGTTAATGGATGCAAAGTATTGATGGCAAATCAGTCACTTGAACTAATGCCATGAACTTTTCTTTTGCTATTGAAATAAATATTTTTTTTTTTATAAAAAAACATAGTTTAAGAAAATCAGATTTCAGGTAAGGAATACTGAAACAGGAAAAAAATTCAAGAGAATCTAGTATGAGGGGCAGTTTATGTTTGGAGTTTCCATGGAGGTTTAAAGATTCTCATGGACATTTCTATGTGAAAGTGCACTTAATTCTCTACGACATTTCCCTCCACTGAAAATGAATGCTCCATATTTTCATGAACCATATAATTATCTATCGGTAAGACTGGGATTAAGACTGGGATTGATTTTCCCTCCACTGAAAATGAATGCTCCATATTTTCATGAACCATATAATTATCTATTGGTAAGACTGGGATTGATTTTTTCAAGACTATGACCTGGGAGATGGTGTTTGATGTATCTGTTTCTGTATGATTTTGAACTCTCTCCCCCCCACTCTAAAATAATCAAAGAGCTTCTTAATAGCTTGTTTACAATGAATCATTGTGTCATTGCAGGCTTTGATTTTCTTGTTAACCCTTGTGGTTAGAGCAGCAAACAGGCCTGTAGAGTATGATAGCGACGACGAGTTCATTGCCTCTAGACAACAGACCCGGCAGCCTTTGCTTAACAGGCCACCAGCACCTGCAGCAGGAGTGCCTGTTACCGGAACCCTTGATCAGCGTCCAGGCAGAAATGATGCTTGGAGTACACGAATGAGGGAAAAGGTTTGACTTTCCTGAAATTTAGTTTAGTGAAAGTTTGATTCTCCATTCTATTGCCGTTAGCCATATAGGTCATTCTGTTTAGAGACACCATTTACTGTGATATGTGTTGGCAAAGTTCTACACTATAGCTGGATTTTCTTGAAGCATTGGGAATTCAGTTTTGTGACCTTTTGAGTAAAATTACAACAATTCCAGACTATAAGAGAACTATTAAACATCAGTTACACCTTGATCCTGTGTTTTATTGCATTGGTTGTGATGTGTTTGCTGCAGACATGATGGAGTATAAACAAGCACATCTTCATTTACATAATCATCCTGATTCTTGAATGTTCATATGAGATCATTTTCGAGGTTTAACATTTAGATTGTTTTTTAGTAGTGCCATTATGTATCAATGGTAAATCCCATCATCTTGTTTTTTTTCCCCCTTCTAGTAGCGTCATTATGTATCTATGGTAATTGGTCATCTTGGTTTTGCATAAAGTACTTGTAGGTTTGATGTCTTTTTTCATCACTTGTACATATATATGTTATGTATCTATCAATTTGTTTTGCTTTCTGGCACTAATTCTGATTCTACTGCTGTTCTTTGATGCATGGAAACCAGTATGGGCTTGATACATCAGAGTTCTCATACAACCCATCCGAGCCACACAGGCTCCAGCCAGCGGCTGCACAGCCTACCGAGGAAAGGAGTCGTTGCACCATCATGTGATGACTTCTTGGATCTTGCAAAGTTGGTTTCTGCAGGCCATTTTCCTGGACGAGGGTGTGAGAGTTCTGTATGAGTTTGTGTACAATAGACATCCTTCAGGAGTTCCCACTTGTTGGTATCTTCAAAAGTTTTGATCTAGCAATCTACGGAAACCAGATCTAAGAAAGACATGATTTTTGAGATGTCAGCACTAGTTTCCTTCTATTTACTGAGCTGTTCATGCCCTGAGAGATGTATGATCTACCTTAATAGTTTGTCTTAAAAATTTGGAGTAAAATTCCTAGTACATCCAATATTTTTTTTTTGAAGAACCCGACTGGAAATCTCTTGTGCGCGTTGAAACCTGGGTTGGGGAGAAGGGTGTCTGGTCAAGGTTTTAAACTTTTTAGTCAAGGGTCGGGAATTCAAGATATCTTGGGCAGTATTTGTAATTTCGAAATACTCGAAGGAGATTCACGCAATATGTCCGTACGGTAATAACAAATTAGTCCACCGAAACTAAAATCATTAATTATATATATTAGGGGTTGGACATCGGTTATTAATTACTTGACTTAAAACTGCGAAGTCACCATTTTACTGATTCATAATTTCATCGCCGACCACTCTCTCCCTTTCCCTCCATAGCGCTCTTTCTTGAAACAGTTACAAAATATTGGCCTCGCTGTTTCTTTCTACTTGAAGAATGCCCATTTCCTGTTCATTTTTAACCATCTTGAGCAGCAAGTAATTATTTAATCGTCGACTTAATTTACATCCAAAAAGGAAGATAATCTTTCATTTTACTTCGTTTATAATATTTCCTTGTTTCCGAGCGCAAACCGTTTGGAATTGAATTGCTAGTCTGAAAAGCATCATTGAAGCGTCGGTTTATGATAGTGGGTATGATTATCAAATGGATTTCTAGAAACATATTCTTTGCTTGTGATTTGGGTTACTGAAATCTTCTTGTAAGGTACATTGAAGGTAAGTCAATGGAATTTTGTGCTAACAGGTCTTCATTGATTTATTTACTTTTTTTTTTTTTTTTTCCAGAGGGAGTAGATAAAGCTAGCTATTGGAATATTGACCTTGACTTATTTTTTTATAAGATTAATGGTAGTAGCAAGACTATTTGTCATTAGCAAACATGGAGGATCAGAAGACAGATTGTTCCAGCATTATTTCTTATATGGGCGCAAAGGGTCTCGTTTGCCATTATCAGTTTGAAGAAGGGTCGTCTCAGTTTGTTTTTCTAGACATTGACAAAGAAACAGGAGGCGCCAGTATCAACAGCTCCCTTAGTTTCTCCACCAGCACTTATCTGCATCTTATCTCTTCATCTAATGGCTTGCTTTTATTGTCTAGTTTTGGGGAGAATCAGCTCAACTATCATGTATTCAATCCCTTTACCAAGCAGTCTGTGACTCTTCCACCGCATGGTATTACCAGGCAAGTCATCAGGTCAGGTCTCGCTTTTGATGGAAAACAGTATCAGGTTGTGCTTGTACATGCTTTCAAAGATGAAGAGAATGGCTTGGGCCCGCTTCCTGATGATATTGAACTGGAAATCTTCTCCTCCGAAACTGGGGCTTGGAGAAACCATCAACCCTTGAGCTTGTCTTTGAATGTTGAAGTACCTGTCTGTGAGTTTCCTCAGTTGAACGCAACCCCACTTTTTTCCAATGGAGCTATTCATTGGGAAATAAGTGGACGGTTGCTTGTTTATCATGTTAAAGATGATTACTGTGAAGTAATTGAACTGCCAAATGTTTTTAAAGATTGGTCCTGGCAGTCAACAATGACTTACAGGCGATGCTTGTGGGAATCTGAGGGGAGAGTACACTACACTTACACTGATTTTGATGGGGTTCATACCTGGAATCTCCTCAAGGAACATGAGCATGATGTCTACTCACACAGTAATGTCTATGACAGGGAAAAATTCAGGTGGGCATTAGTATATACTATCGATCATAAAGAGTTGGCAAAACAGGATCCTGATATTCTCTATCTTGGTAATCAGTGGGAGCCTCACAACATATCTCCTTTTGCTTATGTTGAAGATTCCGAGACCATGTATTTGCAGCTTCCAGGAATTGTTGTAGCATACAATACCAAAAATCGAGTTTTGCAGGAAGTATGCAGGTACAAATTTCCAGGCATCGATTTTAATTGCTGTTTTTTCTTCCCCTTCATCCACAGCAATGAGTGCCACCAGAAAAATGCAAGTAAATCACTACAAGTTGGAGAAGTGGTTGATTTACCTACAGAAAAAGAGGTGAATTCGTTTACGTTTTAAGTGGAGTTTTATTGTACTAGCATTCCACTTCTCGTATAGCTTCTTGCATCGTAAATTCAATTTGATTTCCAGCTAATTGTATCTGGTCTTAGCTCTATTTGTCTCTTAATTATGTGTTTCTGGGCTTCTTTTTCGCATGAGATTTGTGAGTCTCATATCAGCGAGGAGCATTATTTATCATCTAGTTTTAAAAATTGATAAAAGATTCCAAATCTGGCTTAAGGGCTTCACTGTAGACATTGGAAGATCACAAATTCATTTCCCAGATGAAGGTTTTATAGGAGATGGCTGCAAAACAAGTGTCCAGATGGCCCTTATGAGCTATGGTATAAATGTCCATTAGTTTTGCTGGCTTGAAGTAAAATACGACGCTTATTTGGAAGATAAGAGCAGAAACAAATAAATCTCAGAAACAAATAAATCACAAGTATGCTACGCAGAGAGAATTGCAAGTTTTAATGAGCTTGCCTCGCATCTTAGACATTTTACTTGTATCTGTGGCAGAGCTAGTGACAACTTGACTAGAGCAAAAGATATGGAAGGAAGATGTATAGAGATTCCTCTCTCCAGGGATCTAATTCTGCTTTCGGAGCCATTCCCGTTCCCTGCAAGCACAATTTTCTGTTTTTATAGGGCAGAAAGACAAACAGGGTCCTCTGTCCCTCAATAATCACACATATTCAAAAAGTTTAGCTTGCTGATGAGCTCGAGGATAAGTTCGTATTAGGTGGTTCAACACATTAGAACAACATGGCAGAACCACCGAAACCATCTTTAAGGTTTGGTAGGTTGTCTGAATCGTCGAGTTCGTCTGCATCATCTTTTCAAGTTCCGTTCTATCTAGATCAGTATTTTTCCGAGAACTATTAATTTTTGTTAATATTAATATTATAACATATTTTTCAAAGCTTAAAACAAAAAGAAGTTCAAATTTGACCGAGTTAATCTGGGAAATTTAAATTATTATATTGAAATAAATTTATAAAAAAAATAAAAAATAATTATAAAATTAAATTCTTAAACAACCTGATGTAAAAAAAAAAATAAAAAAAATTATTAAAAAAAAACTAGAATCAATTAAGCTAACTCTAAAATTCATGATCAGAATTATAATACTGTGACCTGATGAAAAGCAAGTAAAAAAATAAAGCTTAATTCTCAATTAATCTAATGTTTAAGGATGAAATTAAAAAAAAATTAATTAAAAAATAATCTCTATCAATCCAGGTTAACCTGCTAAACCTGAGTTATATAACCAGAATAATTTTAAAAAAATAAATTAAAATAAATTATAAACATTAAAGATAAAACTTAAAAAGAACTAAGTTTGAACTTTAAAAAAAAAAAAACACAAACAATCTCTAAGAATGAAATTAAAAAAATCTAAAAAATTTCATTATTTATTGATAGAGTGAAATAGTAAAATGCCAAAGTCGAAAAGCCTTCGAGTACATGTTAGTAATAATAATAATTAATGTCGTTGGGCAAATGACATGGATGCTACTGAAGTTGGCTAGTGGGCACCTCTTTTCTAGTCATTGTTTTTGGTTTGATGCTAGCCTCCAAGGAAGGTGCTGCTGCCATGCCTTAGAGACCTCAAACTATTGACCACTCATGTGTCCTACTAGACTACAATATTTTAGTGCCAGAAAGCTGTATCACCGGTGGCCATTTTTTTCCCCTCTCCTTTGAGATTAGTGGTAGCCCTTAATTTGATTTATAGCTCTAGATGACGGTTTTTTGTGTTTGATTTGCTGTCCAAGAGCTCGAGGAGGTAATGAAAGCAACTGTTTTGTCTTCAACCTGTTCTTATTTTCATCCCAATTGCTCTTAATCTTCTTATTGTTGATTTAAGTGAGATTAATTCAACGAATTCGATTTCCTCTTTAATATTTTTTCTTAAATAATGTACATTTATTAGATAATAATTGTTTTTTAAAATATTTATTGTTTTGAAATGTTTTTAATAATATTTTTTATTTTTTAAAATTTAGTCTTAGTATCACTACATCAAAACAATTTAAAAATTTTTAAAAAATAATTTTAAATAATTTTTTTTAACAACAACGTTATAAAGAATTTATTTTTAAATTGATCTAGAATTGAATGTTTGAAATTATGGTTTTACCTTGAAAAAGAGAATCCTCCGACTGTTTGCTTGAAATTACACGTACGTGAAGCAATCCATCTCTTTTTCTTTCTTTAAATTGAAGAATCCCTTGCTTATGAAATTAATGCTCAGACAGCTGGGGAATTCTTTTTGGATGATAAGGTAATTCTTCTTCTCTCTGTGTGTGTGTGTGGGGCTACATCAATAAGCTATTTTTATTTTTATTTCTCGTGAAAGGGTGTTTAATTTGTTAAAATTTATATATTTGATTGTAACTTTTCCCACAAACCAATATCTGATTGCAAATTTAAACAACTCCATGCGAGAAAATAGAAGAAGCAGAGATCTAGAGGCATTATATATCTACCCGTTACAATCTGCAGTTTAGAAAAAAAAAAGTGTATTAATTTGCTTTTTTTTTTTTTAATATTTTGTTGCATTTTATTTAACAATATTCCACTTGCCGAGTTAGACGAGGGGTAATGCCAGCAAGCAAAAAAAAAAAAAAAAGGTCCTATTCGGCGGGAAACGAGATAGGATCATGCCGTGCATGGATTTACGCAGCAACAAAAACAAATGGAAATGGATAATCAATATATATATATATATATATTTTTTTTTTTTTTTTAAAAAAAAAAGGAAAATGGAATGAAACAGAGATACCACCTTCTCTAAACTGAGATTTAGAGTTTTGATATAAACATTTTGACACACAGATTAGGAATCTGTACAGAGATTTATATATTCTGGCCAAATAGGACGAGCTGTAAAGGTCACTATCTACCCTTCCAAGATCAGGAAGCTTCGCGGGATGCTGATGGTCTTGTGTTTCTGCGCCAGAGAAAGATGCTTGCTGCCCCATTGCTTTCATCTCTGTTCCTCGTGCTTATCTTCTGCTCTCTCGTGTGCTGGGCAGCTTTTGGACGTTTTTTATTTTTTATTTTTTTTATGTGGGTGGCTGTCGTGAAGAAAAAGATTGGTAATTAATTAAGTAGCTTAAAAGAGTTTTCCTAATTCATCAGGATTTTGGTTTTTTATATCCAGCAGATTTTGATTTTTAGCTGCCAAAGTCATGCTTTCATTTCATCCAACGCGTTCCATTGGATAACTTAAATAATGTTCGGAAATGCTGCAACAATGGTTTAAAATATTTTTTATTTGAAAATATATTAAAATAATATTTTTTTATTTTTAAAAATTATTTTTTACATCAGTATATTAATACAATAAAAAAATTTAAACAAAAAAAATTAAAATTTTTTAAAAATATAATTTCAGCGGCGTCACCTACCTTATTTTCTTCATTCAAAAAAAAAAAAAAAAAGCCTTAAAATTTTGATTTTTGATCGACTGGAACGACGTTGCATGCATGACTTTGTTTACTAGAGTAAAGGTTAAAAAAATTCCACGTCACTTTGTTTTAGGTCCAAGGCATGGAGCTCTTGCTTTTAATTAAAAACAAATTATATTATTATACTTTTAGATCTGAAGTATATTAAAAAAAAAAGCATTACGAGAAACCATCTGGGATTTTTAAATTTGTTGATATTAATTCTCTTAAATATCAAATTAATTAGTACTCCAATTTGGAGAGATTTTTTAATTATATGGAAAGTTGCAAAGAGTAAATGGTTGGTCAATCAAGAAAAAAAGGCAAGCAATTAGTATAATTAATTGAAGCTTTGATATATCTCGTTGGTTATCTTCTTTTGTGTTATTAGATATATCTCGTTGAGATGTTTTTTTAGAGCACCGATAATATCGTAATTGAAGTTTTGATATATTTATTGTGTTTTTTTCCCTTTTTTTTAATGTGTAGCTCATTTCATAATTTTTTTGAAATGCTGTATTTTTAAATAGTGACAAGTTTGAATATGGTTAAACTATGCAAGTTATTTTTAAAATTATGTTATTTTGCTAATATTTTTTTTTAAAAATACTATTTTTTTATTTTTATTTTAAAAAAGAAGCAATGTTTTGCTGTGTCCAACTCTGAATCCAGAACACTGCACTTACCAACAACAACAGGACAGGCTACCGTACGTCCAGACGGCCAAGATCACCAGCCAAAAAGGAAAGAACCCTATCAGCACACGGCTGGCTCTTAATGATGATTTGCGAGAAAGAAAATCTTACCTTCCTTGTAACCCCATCAGCATGCCATTAACATTTAATAATAATTGATTTTTCCATAAATAAAAAACCTTACCTTCCTCCAACAACCCCATTAGCATGCAATTACCAACATTGATTTTCTCAGAAAGAAAAATCTTAAATTACTTTTAAATTATATTTTTATAATTTTAAATCTTCTTCAGATCCAACCATGAAATCACTATCTAAATTAACC
>Ga0325410_1003949_pt1 | contig 16662 bp, 6 predicted proteins | sample PopdelMetagenome_16_FD_206182 | JGI IMG/M metagenome (GOLD analysis project Ga0325410, IMG submission 206182) | Populus deltoides microbial communities from Bellville, Georgia, United States - Xylem-PdIQD-R3 | ecosystem: Host-associated > Plants > Phyllosphere > Stem > Wood/Secondary xylem...
ACAAACTATATTTTATTTTAATCAATCTCCAAAATTCTCGAATATTCTTGCAACATCAATCTCCATCAACTAAAGTCAATGAAAGCCTAGGAGCCACATGTGAGAGGCACAATAAAAACAATACAAGAATTAAATATATTGAAGTACGCTAGAGAAGACGAACCATTTTTTTTTTTTAGAGCTTCAAGATTGACAAATTAATGGCAACAGTGTCACGAGAAATAAGTAGCCTCTTTCCAAACCGTTGTTGGCTGTAGCTATCTATAGGGGGGAAAATCAAATAGTGACAACAACAACAAAAATGAAAATCACAAAGCGTTTTATAAAGGTTTAATTCATAAAAAAAATGAAAAGCATATGTTATAAAATCTTAGAAATCAATCTTAATAGGCCGAGAATATGTTTAGAAGTGTGGTTATAATTGTTTTTCTAAATGTTTTTCATTCAGAAAAGTTTTAAAATAATATATTTTTTATTTTTAAAAAATTATTTTTAATATTAGCTTCTTAAAATGATGTAAAAAATTAAAAAAATATTAATTTAAAATAAAAAATAATTTAAATTTATTTAAAAATATTTTTAAAACTTAAAAATACTCCGGAGATTAACGAAAAATCAAAGTTGTTTGAAGATAGGCATGAAAGCCAGGAGGAAGGCATGAAACACGTACGATCGCTGATGTGAACAAGGCAAGGAGCCCACGTTGTGGTTAATCTGTTCCCACTTCCACCATTAGTATAACCGCATCTTTTGTCAAAGTAAGGGTTTGATGTTCAAAATTTTCTCTTCACGACTTTTTTCTTTCTTGACTCTTGTTATAAAAAATAAATTCAGAAATAATTTTTAATATTTAACTATATTATAAAAAATAAATTAGAAAATAATTTATTAATATTTTTTAAAAATTTATTAAAAAAATAAATACCAAAACTAATAGATGAGAAATTTAAAATACGATGAAATAGACTCAATCAAAATTATATTTTGTAATATAATTTTAAAAATATATAAAAATAACAAATCTCTTTAGACATTAATTCTAAAATGAAGAAATAAAAAATATTCACATTCCTTTAACCAAATCCCTAAATGTTTTCTCCTCTCATTTATTAAAATACAGAAATTATTGTTAAGAAAAATGTACCATTCTTAAGAAATTAACCCGGTATGATATAATGTGAAATTTATAGATTTTGAAGGTGCTAGATACAATAAATTAAGAAGAAATACATACTTAATCTATTCAAAATTTATACTAGATACAATAATTTATTGCGTTGTCTAATTAATTAATTACTCAGTAATTTCCACATTCGAAACTCTATTTAATTCGAGCCATTGATGAAGGAAAGAAATCCTGAATTCGCATCAATATTTGTTGAGTTTCATGGTGATCAATTCATGCAAACGAGTTTAAAAATAAGAAGGTCCAAACTTTCTCTCTCAAAATTCCACTTCGAAGGAATCAAAGCCAACAAACCATCAACCCATAAACCTATACAATAAATACTGACAAGTTTAGAACTGATCATGTTGACTTCTCATATCGTTCATGCATCTGGAAGGGGAAGAAGCTACCAAAACTTTGAATGAGTCTCGTGTGATGTTCCTTGAAATTATCGCCTAAACCCTTTATTCCCACAAGAAATTGCCACCAACTCTATCGTGCTACTCTTTGGGCATCAAGCTAGAGAGGGCCAAGGCTAGCATCACATTCAGAGGTGCATGAACAGAGTGTCTAAACACCAAATCATCGCGACGTAGTGTGGGGAAAGTGTACCCTTCCAAACGCACAAAATATAATTGATTTAACGCATGAAAGAGAGTTTCTTAAAGACATCAATCCGAACACAATTATTTGAATTTATCTAGTTTGATAGGCTTAATTATGCCCTGATTATTTGTAAACAGTTCTCTCAATACATGCACTTATTGGCTGCATGATATGACCCCATGACAAAAACTTTATATAGTTGCCTGATGGATGTGATGGAACAAAAGTCTAAAGAAGGCAAGAAGGTGGGAAAGGACCAAAAATCATATGCTATGTGGGTGTCTTTGTGTAATGGAAACAAAAGCAAACAGGAATATTTGTATTGTGCTCATGTTTTCTCATACACAACTACTATCTAAGTTGTTGTGGTTCTTGTTAAGAGCATTTTAGTTGTAGTTATCTCGCTGATGCTGGCATGAAATAATGGCATTTTAGTAGTAAAATATTTCAACAAAATGAAGCTTATTGTAAGAACAGTTCACGGATTTCATTTTTATCAAAGTGAAATAATATTATTTTAGAGTAACAAATTTTTATTTATTTAATAGTACTTAATTGAATGGTAGTGATGATGTCTCAAAATCCAGCATGTTCAAGGAATATGTTATTTGATATTTGGATAGTGGTTAATCAAAATGTTCATGTAATTAGTTCTCTTCTTCCTAGCTCAAGAAGCACCAAATTAATGGTAAAAGTCTTAGAACGTACAAAAACAATCCGTATTGAATGGACTTAAAGGTCGTTCGATGATAAAGTCAGTAACTCTTATGAGAAAGACAATAAATAAAAGAAAGAGCCTTAAATTCTAAGTTTGTTCTTGTTTTTTTGGACGATTAATGATCTGAAATATATAAGCTTTTAGAGTAATAAAAGTTATGAATCTTTTACCTGAGTTGTTTTGATAAAGGCAAGAGGGCTTGAAGGGTCATCTTTGCTTGGTAACATTAATGAGGGATAAATATCTCTTACATATTATTAATGAGGAAAGAATATTCATTATAAATCATTAATGAGATGAAAAATGTGATAGGCTCTTTGAGAGACTTTTTATACATCTTAGATGTAGAGAAATGATTATATTGGACACGAGCAAGTCATGTCATTAATCTAAAATAGAACTCCATAGTCCTGAATTTCTAAGACCAATTGGACCTGACATGTAGCCAAACTCAAATAAAATGGACATGAATGTTCATAAAAAATCATAACACATTGAGTTTAGTAGATGTTTGAAGCCAAGTGTATTGAACTTCACATCTTGCTAGACTCATATTGCCTTGAGTTTAGTTGACGGTTAGATCCAAGCGTATTGGGTCTAGCAACATGTTAGGCCCATGTTAACTTGGGTTTAACCGATGACTGAACCCAAGTGTATTGGATCTTCCAACTTACCAGGCCTATGTTACATTGGGTTCAACTGATGGTTGAACCCAAGTATGTTGGGTTTGACAACTTTGTCAAACCCATGTTGTTTTAAGCTCTTTTAAAGAAAAAAATATTGAGTCAAAACAATTGACTTATCAGGTAAAAAATTGAAATGGATGTAACATTTTCCCCCATCCATATTAATAACTTTATACGGAACATGAGGACATTGATCAAGTTCTTTTAAAGGATAATGAATGGACTAAAATGTTGAAGTTGCACTACTAGATTTGAAGATTACAAGCACGTGTACAATAAATTTTTGTTAAGTTTAGATAGCCCTTCAATGCTTAAGTTAATAAAGATATTGAAGAAATGAAGGCTTCAAGGCTTTAAGACCGTGTAGTGCATGTATTTATACAAATATAATAAAGAAGAAAATGATAAGAGTATGCACAAATAAATCTAGAAATGGATCTTTTGGAATTAAATCATGTCTTACCTCGTGGTTCATGAATGTTTATATAACCAAGAACCACACCAACTTGTGTGGAGATAAAGGTAGAATGGAGAAAATATTAGTTTGAATATTTTACTGGGTTGTTTTGATAAAGGCAAGAGGGCTTGAAAGGTCATCTTTGCTTGGCAACATTAATGAGGGATAAATATCTCTTACATATTATTAATGAGGGAAGAATATTCATTACAAATCATTAATGAGATGAAAAATATGATAGGCTCTTTGAGAGACCTTTTATACATCTTAGATGTAGAGAAATGATTATATCTTACATGAGCAAGTCATATCATTAATTTAAAATAGAACTCCATAGTCTTGAATTTCTAAGACCAATTGGACATGACATGTAGCCAAACTCAAATAAAATGGACATGAATGTTCATGAAAAATCATAACACATTAGGTTTAGTGGATGTTTGAAGCCAAGTGTATTGAAATTCATATCTTGCTAGACTCATATTGCCTTGAGTTCAATTGACGGTTGGATCCAAGTGTATTAGGCCTAACAACTTGTTAGGCCCATGTTAACTTGGGTTCAACTGATGACTGAACCCAAGTGTATTGGGTCTTACAACTTACCAAGCCTATATTACATTGGGTTCAACTGATGGTTGAACCCAAGTGTGTTGGGTCTGGCAACTTTGTCAGACCCATGCTGTTTTAAGCTCTTTTAATGAAAAAAATATTGAGTCAAAACAATTGACTTATCAGGTAAAAAATTGAAATGGATGTAACATTTTCCCCCATCCATATTAATAACTTTATACGGAACATGAGGACATTGATCAAGTTCTTTTAAAGGATAATGAATGGACTAAAATGTTGAAGTTGCACTACTAGATTTGAAGATTACAAGCACGTGTACAATAAATTTTTGTTAAGTTTAGATAGCCCTCCAATGCTTAAGTTAACAAAGATATTGAAGAAATGAAGGCTTCAAGGCTTTAAGACCGTGTAGTGTATGTATTTATACAAATATAATAAAGAAAAAAATGATAAGAGTATGCACAAATAAATCTAGAAATGGATCTTTTGGAATTAAATCATGCCTTACCTCGTGGTTCATGAATGTTTATATAACCAAGAACCACACCAACTTGTGTGGAGATAAAGGTAGAATGGAGAAAATATTGTGATACCTGATTTAATGTCAATCATCTGGGGTATCATCCTCTAATAGTTAGTGTTTCATTATTGAGTGGATATGATGATGTCATATAAGTTATCTACTAAGTATGAGCATCCTTAATGTCATTTTATGGGCCTAGTTATTATAGGAGGATATGGAGTAATTCGAGGATAGATGTTTTTTTGTCTAGATTTATAAGTTTGTGTCTGAACTTGCACCTTTAGGTGAGTTTATCCCTCAACCTTAGCAATTTATCCTATTGGGCTATTTGAACACTAGGATCCAATTTAAAGCCTAGTGTATTGTAGACCAATTAGATCAACTGGACTTTGTAGAAGTTATGCTAACCATCCCAGGATCAAGTTGAGTATTGGGTCACATATAGTGCTTTGAGCTTAAAGTGGTGTAATTTGCACTCAGGCCTTGAACCCTTGTATATGTTTCATAAACTATTAGATTTTTAGGCTTAGTCATTGTCTCATCCTTGTTGTTATGGGCTTGGTGATTAGGAGTGTAAGTCTTAAACTTATCAATTTCCCTTCCAAGTCTTTGTAATGGAACAATATAAAGACTTTACTCATTATGGACATATCATATAATACTTCATGTTCGAGTTTGTATGTAGTAAAGATCATTCCTTTGGATATGATTTGTTTGTTCTTCAATTATCTTATCATTTTGTTTCTCGAATGTCATTATGATTGAGCGTATGGGAACAAGCCAAAGGTTTGCTACCTTTCAAAATCAAGTCAATGTATATGCCATTGAACTTGAGCTGCAATAGAAAGAATGATCTCAATGGTAATTGGATTGATTTACGGGACTGAAGGTATCATTTTAATCAATACCTTGTATTTGAAGGAAACCTTTGACAACATAACAGTCTTTGTAGCATTCAATGTTACCATTGATGTAATGTTTAATATAAAATATCCATTTGTAATCAATAATATTTATATGAGGCTTGCGAGGGTTAGAATTCATGTCCCATTATGCATAAAAGTAAAAAATTCTTCAACTATGGCTTTTCTCCATTCTAGATGTTTGGAAGCAGAAGTTAAACATTTTAGTTCAGTAGTTGAATCTATAATGACAATGAGTAAAGCATGTTTGGGTGGAGCTATCATATCAGAAGGAAGTTGTTTGGGCTTGAAGATGTTGTTACAAGATCTTGTTGTCATTGGATAACATGGAATTACATCAGTAGTGTGGGATAATCTAATGGTGACATTGAAATAGGTAAATCTAAAGATGATCATGAAGGAATGGTGGAACTCTCTACAACAAATAGTGATAAAGATTGAGTCTTAGTGCTTAGAGGTGATGAATCTTGAGGATTGTCTTGAGTATATACTTGTGCAAAAGAAAAGTTATATGGAAGTAAAAACTGAGGTACGTAGCATATTGAAGCTCAATTAGATTTTAATGGTTAGAAATATGATAGATTGGTAAATGAAAATTTTGTTTCATAAAAAATGACATGATGAGAGATATAGACACGACTAATGAAAAGTTCAAGAAACTTATAATCTTTATGGTGATAACTATATATAAGGAATATATAAAGTGTTGAACAAATTCATGTTTGTGATGATGATATGGATGAAAATAAGGCCAATATGCACAACCAAAAGTTTTAAAACATTGATAGTTAGAAGTGCGATGATAAAAGAGTTCAAGAAGAGAGATATAGAAGGTGACATATGAAGGGAGATGATTAATGAGATATATAGTTATAAGAAATGTGTCATCCCAATATGTTTAAGGCTAGAAGTATTGGCAAGAAGGGCAAGAGTAGTTTTAACAATGTGATGATGTTTACCTAGAACATAACCATTTTATTTATAAGTATGGAGACAAGTTATGCAATGGGTAATACTATGAGTTTAAAGATAAGTTTGTAAGCAATGATATTCACCTCCCTAATCAGATTATAGAGCCTTTTTATGATTAAAGTGATTTTCAACATGACATTAACAATAAAGAAATATGGATAAAGCATAAGACTTGGCTTTGAAGGGAAATAACCAGATAAATTTAAAGGAGTCATCAATAAAAATGACATAGTAATGAAATTCATTAATAGATAATTGAGGAGCAAGTCCTTATACATCAATAAAGATTAAATCTAAAGGATTTTTGGAGAAATTTGATGATAATTTAAAAGGAAGACAACGGCTATTGCCAAGTTCACAAGTATGATAGATAGTAAAAAAGTTCTTAATTTTGCTGGTAGATGATGCCGAGACTTTATTTCTTTAGTAATTCTTAAGAAGGGATGACCAAGATGAACATGTCTTTGGGTGAATTATACATATTCTTAAAGAAGGATGACCAAGACAAGCATGAAATTTTATAATTTTAGAAAGATCATGGAGAGGATAAATACCATATTTACTCTTAAATTTGAGAAGGTGGCTCTTGAGTAATGATCATTGACATAAAAAAATAAAGGGTGAAATTCAAAATAGACATTGTTATCTTTAACAAATTGATAAAGTGATATAATATTTTTATTCATAGTTGGAACATGAAGAACATTATGAAGAAAGAATTTTTTAGTGGAGGAACGAACAATAAAGGATTCAATATAATAGATATACAAACCTTAATCATTGCGCATTTGAACATGATCTGAACTATTGTAAAAAGCAGTCTAAAGATTAAGATCACTTGGATTATATATGATATGATGTTTTACACCAACATCAGAAAACCAAGAAAAGTCAACAGTTGAGGAGACAAGGTAGAGATTTTGAGCAGATTTGACATAACATTCATGATGAACTGAAGAAAAAAGATGTATTGGTAGAGTTATGAGGAAATCAATAACCATGACCATATGAGTGACCACAAGGGACATGGTGATTGCCATGATTAGAAGTAGTACCATGATAAATAAATATAGATTGCTGATTTGAGAAGTTCACTAATGGAGTAGTGAGATCAGTGGGGGTCGATTATTATTCAATGAGAAATTCATACATGAGGGGAAAACCATATAAAGTGTCTAGTGTGACAAGTTAATGTCGTATGGTAAATGAAGTGATAAGAGGTTCATAGTCAGATGGAAAAACAACAAGAATATATGAGAATTTTTTTAATCATGCAGGTGTTGACTAATGACATTGAAGGTATCAGTGAGATTTTTTACCTTTTAATAATATTCAGAGATGGTTTGACTACATTTCTCAAGGGTGTTTAGTTGAAGATAAAATTGAATAATAAATGTTTGGGATTGTGTGGAAAATCTTTATTGAAGTAAATTCCACAAAGATAAGAAAAATCAATACCAATAATAATATGCATGATGTATTCATGAATAATAGAAATATTGATGCTTAGGATGAGTTGATTAGTGGCAAGCCATTAAAGATAGGTTGGATTAGGAGAAGATTCAGAAGAGTTCTTTGATGTTATGAGAAGTGTTTCAAGAGGTGAAGGAATGTGACCTTCAATTTTATCTAGATAAGCATTGGTATAAAAATAAAGGATAATAAAAGTTTTTGAGGAGAGGTAATTAACCTTGGTAAGTTGAATTTTAGGAAGAGTGGTAGTAGGAAGAAATGTAGAGGAAAGGGGGGAATTGTTAATAGAAGTAGAGACTGTAGAATTAAGTAAAGATATTATGAAAGGATATGATCATTTTCAACTCTAATACTATATATGAAAATTAATATTTAGGAAATAACTTCAATGTAGTTTTGCATGCATGTGTTTCAATTTATAATTTAGTTTGTTACATCAATATTCTATACATTGTATGTATCTGTGTGTGTGTGTCTATATATTGAAATCTAAACTGTAATTACACTGCATGAATTAAGGTTGTGAATCATTTTTCCAACTTTGAATATCATCTCCAATAGATTTGATTTTGTTATCATTCACATGATTTGTGATTGACTTGAATATTGATTGAGTAGATTGCTCTTGGTGGGTTAGTGTTTGATCTTCAACTGTGTTGATTGTTGTTTTGTTTGTAGACTTGGTACTGGAGTTAGAATTTGATTGCAACTGATTAGATGATAACCACCAGAAAATTGGTAAATAACAACGGAAACGCAAAAGAAAAATATTCCATCAATAATTTCAAATGACAATAATGACAAAACATTTATGTCAGTAATTACCAATATAAATAGCGATGGGATATTATTCTTTGGTAATTGTTGATGTAAATAGCAATAGAATATTTTTCATCAGTAATTTTCAACGAAAATAACAATAGAATAAAGAATAAAAAGATAAATAAAAATTTCATCAACAATTTGATATGTCAACAATTCATATGGAATTGTTGATAGAAATTTCTTTTAGCTAATTTAAATGAATTTAACTCCATAATTCTCTCTTCCCCCAATTTATTCTTCTTCCATCTCCATCAAAACAACAATAGCTCGCACCTAATTAATTCGTAAATCCAATCACCCCTTCACACATTTGACCACCCAACTTGCTGGTATTGACTTATATATCTATCAATAATGTCAGTTTTCATCTCTTGGTTCTATTTGTTGTGATCATTCACTACATCAAGTAAGAAACCTACCAATGTTTTATTTAACCTGTTTATTTAAGTATTCACAACTTTTTCCTAGATGATTTTATTGTATTAATTCATGATTTTGATGTTAGGGTTTTTCTAGGATTTAGAGGAAATTGATTTTATTTGTCATATGATGAAATTGAGTTTGATTTTGTAACTTAGGTGTGTTATAATTAAAAAAAAAATCAAAACGATAGCTTATTTAATGGGTACCAATTATATTTTGTCAATTTTATTGTTAAGTTGGAATTTTGATAAAATTTAGGGAAAATTGATTTTTTTATGGAATTGATAATAATTAAAGGATATTAATTTAGGTTGAATAAATCTGAATTGAGGAAATGATGGAAATTTAATCAAGTACCAATTATTTATTTTTAATTTGATTGTTTAGTTCTCATTTTGATGCTACATTGTATTTGTCTAGAAATGATGATTGATTATTTATTGTGGATTTATTTTTAATAAAAAGTTGAATTTTAAATTGATGGTTACATTATTAATAAATGTTGTCATCAATATTCTATATAGGTTTATAAATAATGGATGATCGTTTTTGAATATATCAAAATTCACCTAAATTGTTGTATAGGCAAAATTATCTTCAAGAGGTTAAGAGTTTTATTAATTTTGTACTTTCTAATCCAAATAATATTAGCGCAGATGAAATTATATGTTCATATGTGAAGTGTAAAAATAAAAAGTTTCACTATAAAAATATTATGATGATGCATCTACTTAAAAAGTAGTGTCAATGAGTCTATTGAGCATTTAGGTGTCGACTACGAAGAGGCACCTACTAACCAAGCTCATCCAATACGAGTTATAGAGTTGGAATCCCATTTTTTAAAGAGGATTTTATTAAAAAGATTATTATAGAGTGGAAGGTCGACCACTCCATTTAAGTAATGCTTTTTTTTTCTCTTTATTGATGTTATGTATTTGTATTAAGTTAATTAAGTTTTAAATCAATGAAATGAAAATGGCTTTAATGAAGTGATTTTAAGGTTTATGAATATTAAAGTTGGCCATATGATAACATTAACGATGCAAAGTTCCTAGTTGACCTTGTTTACGATTATAATTTTTTTTCTTCAAATATTAATTTAGTGCTTATTTATGATATTTTAAAAAAAAATATTTATTTTGTAAGTTTTATAACTTGAGCGCAAACCAACTCCGACGAAGTTATATGTGGAAATATATATAATAAAGGAGAATAGAAAGAAAGGGGTGCAATAATTTATTGACAGCAAAGCTGAAGTGTTCATTATAAGTGTTTTTGTATAGTTGTAATAAGCTTACTAAAGTTTTTGAATATATATGGATTTTGGATTTTGACTTGTTTTTTTTTTATATACGAAACAGATAACCTTGATATAGTTTTAAAATACAAAGAAGAGCAATTGGTGAACTCAATAGGAATCAAGTCTACAACATGTTTATAACTATGGTCCGAAATATGAGGATGGGCTTTAGTGTTTTGACTATAAGCACACCAAATTATGAACCAAGCTAGCCATCACCGACCATTCAGGAGATGGTCTGAGAACAAGTTGAGGAATAATTGTCTATTATGAAAGTCAATCTAGAAGAACAAATTAGAAAAAAAAATTGAGAGCAAATACATGATTATCCTTCTCCTCCTGGACATCCTAAATCTCTTGGTTCAGGATTTTCTCCTTCTCTTTCCCCTCCAACTTTATTTTGTTATGATTTTTTGTATGAACTGTTAAATTAATATTATAAAAACAATTTGTTTGATTTGTTTTTTGTTTTTTTGTTGTTGTGATTTTAGGTTTTAAAAAATACAAATGGGATTATAACAAATAAACATGAAAATTGAATAATTAATGAAATACTAATGGAATTGCCGATATAAATTTGTATTTCATCAGTAATTCTGTCGGCAATTTCAAAACTATTTTCTTTAAAGAATTACAAAAAGTTTAGAAAGTTTTTGGATTTGCGAATGAAATCAATGTTAAAAACCACCATCTGTAATTCTATTACTTCTATTAGTAATGGTCATTGGCGACATTCGTAACTTGGCCTATAGAACAACAATGTAAATGTTTGTCGATAATTATTATACTAATGGTTTTGCCAACAAATATTGGTTGGTAATTGCTATACTAACGGCGTGAATAATCAACATTTTAATTAGTAGATGTAAATGTATATCTATCGCCAATGATAAGTTAATCGACAATATTAATTCGTCAATAATTCCATAAATAATTAGAACACCAATGGCCACCAATGATGGAATTCCATCAATGTTTAACAATTTTTTAGTTGCGGATGTCTTAATAATCCCAAACTTCCAACTAAATCCTATTCAATATAACTAGCTAGCTAGTTTGCTAATATGTATATGCCTAATTCATTATTTGTGTAAATGCAACTGTTGTGATATAACAGCAATTAATTTCAAATATATATCAAAGTTTTATTACATCCAAAGTCAAAAGCCTCTATTGTTACCGGATTGCAACACGACCACATGTTGTGTCTCATCAAACCGGTTGTTTTCTCTCATGCTCACATAGTATTTTTACCCAATAACTTAAGCTGTTAGGTGAGGTCTAAGGATATGATTTATATTATTATCTAACACATCCCCTCAAGTAAAAGTCATTTGGACTTGAAACTTGTACAGGCTCACATTACCTTGTGCTTAATTTTTATCAAATAAATGGGGATGGTGAGATTCGAACTCGTAACCGCTTGGTCATCAAAGCTCTGATATCATGTCAAAAAACCAACTCAACTCAAAAGCTTAAGCTGTTAGGCGAGGTCTCAGGATATGATTTATATTATTATTATTATTATTATTATTATTATTATTATTATTATTATATATATATATATATATATATATAAACTCTAATGATAACTATTAATGTTGATACAAATTTATTTTTTAAAACTTTATGGAGATTTTTTTTAATATGGCATTCAAAATTTTAATGATCAAACATTTTAAAAAATTGAATTCTTCTACTTCATTACTTTTTAATTAAATATAAAATATTAACACAAGATATGGTAGTGCAATGTATAAGTTCTAACTCCAAAAAGTTTGAAACTAGAGAGAAAGTATTACAGTTTGTATAATACCATTTTTTAGACTTCATATAATATCTTCAACTTTTAGGTTGAAATTATTTTTTTAAAACTAAAAATGAAGCATATGATATTAATCCTTACGTTTCAAGCTTGTAATTTTAATTCTCATCAGAAACAAAAAAGAAAAAGAATACCTTTCTTTTTTTACACTAAATGATATCTTTTTAAGAATGTTTTACTATCCTGTGCTTTAATATATTCACATTTTTCTCACATATATTTTTCTCACCTTTTGAATGAAGATGATCTTATAACAACTAAAAGAAATTAATTTCAAAGGTCTAAAAACCAAAATGAAAAAAAATGATTTTTTTTCCTCATTTAAAGCCACAAATGGGGTTTTTAAGGCCTCTATAGTGTTTATAAGTGTTTTTAGATTATGATATATTGGGAAATGAGTTTTTGATGTCTGAAAAGTTAGATCTTGATTTTCTAATCACCACTTTAGTGGTCAGAATTTAGATTTCTAAACGACGTGTCTATTGTAGACAACGCGTCATTTATTTTTTTTCTAAGAAAAGGAGTGGATGATATATTGTCTGATTCTTAGTAGAAAAAGAAATTAACCTAGGCATGTGGGCATGGGCTTGGGTTTCTTGCCAAGCCTGGAAATGACTAGCTTTTTTTGTTTTTTTTTTTCTTTCAATTCTTTATTCAAATCCTTATTTTTTATGTATTTATTTAGTTTGTAATAATTTTTTAACTTAAATTTTGATTAAGAACCTCCTTCTTATTTGTTAGATTGTTAATAATTCAATTAAACAAAAAAAATATCATGAAAGACCAGGTCAATAAACCTAGTAAGGGTTATGACCTAGCTAGTTTGTTGGGTTAGTTAAACTGGTTTGACCCAAATTTATCAAAAATATTGTTGCCCCTGTGTGTGTGTGTGTTTTTTTTTTTTAAAGAAGGTTGAGTCAACATTTTTTTAATTTTTTTTAATGTGAACTAGGTTTTACGCTGGTCAATCAAGTAAGTTAGGCCACACCTTAATAACAGATCCACCCAAAGTGTCATCATGTTAATATTTATAAGAAGTTAAAACAACGATGTCTACAATTATTTAATCAAACCTTGTTTTAACCAAGTCAACCGGGTTGTGGTTGGACTCATCAAATCGACAAAGTCACGTTACTTTAAGTCACACACAACTAAAAAATTGATAAATACAAATAAAAATACCGATGGAATATTTCTGTCAGTAAATTTCTAATGAATTTTACCGAGAGAAATATTCCCTCGGTATATACTGAGGGAATTTTAGTGGGAAAAAAATAATTTAAAAAAAAAATAATGACGTGTCATTTATACCAACGGAATTACCGATGGAAATATTTCCTCGGTAAAATCGTTGGTAAACTGTGTATAGTGTTCATCATGTCAATTATAATGGGAATCACCAACGGAAAATTCCATTGGTATTTTCCAAAGAGCTTTGGAATTGTTCACTTTGCAATTGCACTGTTAATTACTGTTCTTTACAGAAAAAATCATCAACGAATTGAAAAGTTGGTGTTATTTGGTGGTATTCTGAAAAATTTTGTTTGAATTAAAAATTTAAATTAACTATTATAGACGGAATCATCGACGGATTGAAAAGTCATCGGTGATATTTGGCGGTTTTTGAAAAATTTTAATAAAATTGAAAATTTAAATTAAACATTACAGACATAATCACCGACGGAATGATTAAAAATATTAATATCTAATTATCCGTGGGTAAAACCTTCGGTAAAACGCCGCATAAAAAGCCTAGAATCTCTAATTTCACAACAGACAGGGCCCCTTTGTTTTCTTCTTCTTATTCTTCCCTATATGTAAAAAACATCAATATCCACTTCTTTCTATTCTCTCCTCAACTCCTTCTTTTCTCCTCCACTCCTTCTTTTCTCCTTCATGCTTAGGTATGTATTCTTCTCCTTTCTTCTTTTTTATTCTTAATTTTTTTTAATTATACTTTACGAATTTGTTTTCTCTTCTTCTTAGCTTCACTTGCACTCACATTAAGGTAAGATTTTTTTTTCTTTTTTCAAGTTTTTTTTTCACTATATTGTTTATTTTACATTATTTTTAATTGTTTTTGTTCTTCATAATTGTATAAATATTGTTGTAGGATTTTTTTTTTTCATATGAGATCAATTTTTAGTTGATTTATTTATAGGATTTTAAAACTTTTAACAATCGCAACTTCATTTTTTTCATATGAATTTTTTTAGTAGAATTTATTTTTTCGTGTTATTTATTTGTTGCAAATTTGTTTGAGTTGATTTTTTTCTTCTTTTATCCAAGCATTTTGAGTATTATAGAGTGTTGATTTATATTAATTTAATTATTTTATAGTTTTGTAAAATGAATTTTTTAAAAATATTTTAAATAATTACCGACAGAATTACATACGGTATTTTTCTGAGGGAAATACTAAATGAATGAATTGGGTATTTTGTTTTGCATGCATTTTCTGTCAGTACATTCATCGATAATAATATTTTTTTATTACTGACGAACAAAAAATTACCGATGAAAGATTCACCGACAGAGTATTTTCATCAGTGATTTTGTTGATAAATTAATTACCAACAGAATGATAGTAAAAATACTGACTGAAAATTCCATCAGTAAATATAAAGATTATGGTAGTAACATAATTTAATTTGAAACTCATGTCAAGCAGGGGTTAGAGTCGAGGTGCCTCTAGGTTGACCCGCACAATTTAAGGATATCAAAATGTTTTGTTTGGACAAATACCTTTTTATCCTTATTTTAAAGCATCTAAGATTTGTTTTTTATGTTAGTGGTAATTGCTTTTAATTTTTATTAAATGAATGACATAGAATAATAAAAAAATATTTTTTTTGTAAAGGTAATAGATATTGATAAAAGGAGGGGTTATACTAGCAAATTATTTTACTTCAATTAAATTAAGATTATTTGTCTTCTTATATGTAAAAAATATCACATTCTAAATAAAAAAGAACTTTGATGGCTCCCTATGGAACAAGATTAAGTGTCTTACTCTATGTCTATTTCTCAAATTCCTAACTTGTTATTTGATTAAAAAAACTAGCATTATGATAATATTGATATTTATCGGTGCTTAGAAGTCAATCAATTTCATTAAATATCGTACGTTTGAGATTTTGAATTTATAATCAAATTTTTTCTTGTTACTAGAAAACACATTAATAATGTTTTGTATTTTTTTATTATACAAATTTAATCCAACTCGTAACGAAGCACGGGTCACGTAACTAGTAATATACTATATAGAGAGGTTTCCTATTCAAAATGAAGAATGGCCACTCTCCATAAGCAACATCATTTTGCTAGAGAGTTTGGAGACGTCATTTTACTAGGAATTATGTTAAAACTAGATCGTTTTAGAGATTTTCATTTTAGTCCTTCAATTCCTAACATCCATTTTGATCTTTCAGATAAATGGCCAAATATATGATTAAATCCTAGAACTGTTATTCTTAGATAAAGAGGGAGCGGGAGCTGGACAGAGAAGGGATTTCAGTCTCCATTTGATGGATATAAACTCTATGAGTTCTAATTGAGAAACAAATTGAAAAGCGATATGGTGATTCTTTTGTGTAAAAGTGGATTAAGAACTAGTTTGGCAACGCTTTAGCGTTCATGTTTTTTTAAAAATGCATGAAATGACCGTTTAGTTACAAATACTGAATGTTTCAAAATACATGGGTCCCGCTATTTATATGCGGCTGGACCATGAGTTTTCAAAAGCAATATTTTACTTTTTTTTTACGAGTTTCAACATGTGAAACACAGAATTGCACTGTTCACGTGAACAGTGCAATTCACTTTGCACTATTCATGTTTTTTTTTTTTTTGCAGTTTGTTAATTTTTTTAACAATTTTTTTTAAAAAAAACTAATTTAGAGTGAATTAAATTCACTCGCATTGTGATGTGAACAATATTTTTTTTCATGAAAAACTAGTATAGAGTAAATTAAATTTACTCGCACTGTAATATCAATTTTATACCTGATAATATTTTATCTGATTTTATTACACGCTCATAAAATTATAAAAACTGTAGTTTTTATCTGCTGAATTTTGTATGTAATGGAATTATAAATAGTTTAATGGAATAATAAAAAATATTTTATATCAAGTATTATTTATTTCATGATGTAATAAGAGAAGTTAATTCTACTCTATTTAAATTTAAA
>Ga0325410_1003953_pt1 | contig 16656 bp, 4 predicted proteins | sample PopdelMetagenome_16_FD_206182 | JGI IMG/M metagenome (GOLD analysis project Ga0325410, IMG submission 206182) | Populus deltoides microbial communities from Bellville, Georgia, United States - Xylem-PdIQD-R3 | ecosystem: Host-associated > Plants > Phyllosphere > Stem > Wood/Secondary xylem...
TTTTTTTAATTTACATTTTTTTGAGCTGGGCCCAGCTCAGCCCACATGGGCTGGGCTAGACCCAGCCAGCCCAGCCTGGTCACTGGCCCAAGCCAGTGACACGGTGGGCAAAAAAACTAAAGGCACGCGTGACTAGTTCACGCGTGCACGAACACTGGTGAAGGTAATTAAATTACCTTCACACAGTGTTCCTGCAACACTAAATTAACTTTGTTTTGAAAGGAAAATGCAAAGGGGAAGAAGTCGTACCTGCGTTTGGAGACCGAAGATGCTGCTCTTGGAGACCGAAGATGCTTGCAGCGTTGATGATGATTATTGCCTACTGCTTCCTCTGGTTTTCCTTCCGTGATCACTTGTCTGTGCCTTTCTTCTTTTTCTGTTTTTGTGTTTTGTGTGCTCTGTATTTCTGGGTTTAATTGTTGCCGGGTGCTGTGGGTTGTTCTGTTTCTGGGTTGATTGCTGCTGGGTGCTGTGGGTTGCTCTGTTTTTGGGTCCTCTCTGTGTATTATTTCTCTGGTTTTCTTGCTTTTCTTGCTCTGGTTCTGCCTCCCCCTTCCTCTGATTTTCGGCCCCTTTTATAGAGACCCAGCCGCTTGCCTCTAACCTACAGGACTGTTATCTTCCCCGACAAGATCGTGGGCGAGAGACGTGGTCCACGATCAGCTTTGTGGCAGATTATCTTCCCTGTTGAATCGGAAGCTCCCCTGTTGAAGCGGGATGGAAGACGCACGGCTGTTAGCAACGGTGCCGTTTCGGCAGAAAACAGGAATTTTCAATTTGACCCCTGCCTCTGGAAATTTGACAATTTGATCCCAACAATCTTTTAATCTTGGACTAATTTCAATTAAGTCCCTGAATTTATTTAATTAATTAAATTAAGGTTTAATTAAGTCCCCAAACTCATTAGTTTTTCAATTAAACTCTTGAAAAATAATCTAAATTTTAATTGAATCAATTCTCCAATTAAGTCATTAATTAATTAAACTAGTTAAGAGTTTAATTAAATCTTTAAACTTCCAATCCTGTTGCCCTTAACCCAAATTTTAATTTATTCTTCAATTATTTTATATTTACTTGTTTTTTCATCAAATTTTAGAAAAATAAAATAATTAAAATAAAAAGATCAAAAAAATTGGGTTAAGACACTCCTAAACCTAAATTTATCTACCATGTGCAAAATCAAGCTTTCACTGTAGATTCACACAGAGTGAAAAACTGACCTTTAGTATAGTTTAAATTTATCGTATTGTTTCCTTTGCGCTTTCTATTTATTTATTTCTCTCTCTATATTGGAAGTTTGAAAAACTTAATAACAATAATACACTTTCACACATGGAATGTCGGCGATAGGATGGTGATAGTCCTGATGGACTGCTACTGCTTTTGCTTCTCACCAATGGCCATGCCAAAAACTTTGTGCTATTTTGCACATCAACACATTAGATTACATCGTTACATAACAAATAATAAAATCAATACCCTCAAACTTCTTTTTTTTTTTTTTTTGCATTATGGTATTCTTTTAACGACATCTATTGTGCTAAAGTGGTCCAGTGAGGGAGACCAAACTGCTTGGCTGGGTGGAAAAGAAAAAAGCAATTTTTTTCGCAAATTATTAGGTCAAAGAGCAAGCAATAATTGCTAAGGAATAAATTATTGAGCCCGAACCCGAATTTAGGGTGGTAATTTCGTGGTGGTTGCTGAGGGAGCATGGGTGTTTTTGGATTGCAGTAAAATTATATTTTTAAAATATTTTAAAATTTTTATTGTTTTAAATTCTTATTTTTTTTGTTATTTTCATGTATGAAAAAAGATGGATCTCTAGCTAGAAGAAAAAACACACTTGAAAAAAAAAGTTTCTACCTGGTTTTGTCTAGTCACCCGGGTTCTAGATTGACTCGGTGGATCGACCGGTTTTTTTCTTAATAAAATCTAGACCCAATCCTCAGGGTAACTTAACTGACTAGCCCCTGAGTTTGCTTCCTAGAGATTACCAGTTCGAGTCTCATAAATCTCAGGACCACCGGAGACTTACATGGTAGTTAACTTCAAGACTCGTGGAATTAGTCGAGATGCATGTAAACTGCTCGGACACCCACGTTAATAAAAAAATATAAAATCAATACCCTAAAAATCCTTTTCTTCTTTGCATTAATGTAGTCTTTTAACCGTAAATTAATACCCATTTACTTTTTTTATATGAAAAAAGGGTTGAATTAATTTTTTTCAAGTATTTTTTTATTTTTTATTTTTTTTTCATGGCATGTTTCATTTTGGTGCTTTTAAGATTAATTTGTTTTAAATTGCTTTTTACATTGTTTTTTTATGAATTGTTGTTTAAATCTCAACTATATTATTATCAGTTATTTATTTTTATCAGGTTTAATGATACTTCAAACTACTTTTAAATCCTCTAGTGTGATTCTTGTGCTAAAGTGGTCCAGTGAGGAAGACCAAACTGCTTGGCGGGTTGGAAAGGAAAAAAGCAACTTATGGGACCATCATTCTATTTACCAGAGGACTGGTTTGAAAAGTGGACTAGGTCTATTGTTTGGGGAAGATAATTTTGTCTTTCCCTTTTGTTTCCTCTAAAAACATAAAGTTAATTATAATTAATTAATAATTCGAACAATCTCAAGCATGCTTAATTTAATATAATTTCATTTCAAAAAAAGCATTTTATCATAAAAATTATCTATCTAAAAAATTAAACTATTAAAATAAACTTTAAAATATAATTTATATTATTTTTTAATATAATTTTTTATGAAAATCCCTTTTAATTGAAACCTACACAATTACAGATTGAAATTTACTGATGTGACTTAAAGTTTCCATGATAAAAAAAAAAAATCATTAGCCAAGCAATGCATTTTATCGTAAAACTATATCTTTTATTTGTAAAAAATCTATTCATCTAGAAATTTAAATTATTAAAATAAAATCTAAAATATAATTTATATTATTTTTTAACATACTTCATTAAAGCACTTTTAATTCAACCTACACAATTATATATTGAAATTTACTTATTGGTAGTTTCGTGGTAGGCGTAGATGTGACTTAAAGTTTCCATGATAAAGATAAAAAGAAAATAGAAGGAAATTGAGAAAGTTTCTTGCAAATCATTAGCCAAGCAATAATAGTCAAAGAGCAAGCAATAATTGTCAAAGAGTTTTTAGAGTGGTAATTTCGTGGTGGTTGCTGAGGGAGGATGGCATGTTTTGGAGTGCAGTAAAATCATATTTTAAAAATATTTTAAATTTTTTTATTGTTTTAAATTATTATTTTTTATTATTATAATGTAGCGATGTTAAAATTATTTTTTTAAAAAAATATATTACTTTAATATATTTCAAAAATAGTTTGAAATATAATATCTATTACAATACAACTATATCTAGAATTATTTTTTAGGACTAAAGCAGTGTAAAACGTTGAAAGTAGGTGTATATTGATTGACATAAAAGTTTTCTAAACAATTGGAAAATATATGTTAAAAAAGAATGAAAATGAACACTAATAATGTAGAGAATTTGATAGAATTTTTCTAGTCAAAAATCTATTTTTTGCTAATTGAGTACAGTTCTTGCTGTTTTTAGTATCTAACAATTGGCATGAAGGGTTAATAAAAAAGAAAATGAACAAAGGAGTTTAGGAGAAGTAATCTGAAGAATAAACCAAGGAAATTTAATTGAGGTTTCAAAGCGAGTTGTATTCTTCATATAGGAGGAGGAGGAATGATATGCTTTCTATTCATTTGCAGGAGAAAGCACCGCGAATTTCGAGTCAAAGCAAGTCAGAAGCAGTAAAAGTTAGAAAAAATTTATTTATTTATTTTTAATATTATCACATTAAAATAATTAAAAAATATAAAAATATATTTTTAAACATATAAAATTTAAAATTTAATAAAAAATGGGTTTTCAACCCATATAATATCTATAAGTTTTTATTTAAATATCAAATATACTATTATAATAAAGTTCATGTATGCTATTTATGTTAGCAAATACAAACTGGAATCATATTTAGGAAATATCTCTATTTTCTTGTTATTTTTGGATTATTCACTTGATTTTACTAGTTATTTTTTTATTTATTTTAATAGATTCATTTAGCTATTATATAAATAGTTGATGCTTTTATTTTTGAAAAAAAATTTAAAAATAATTGATTTTTTTCTTAGAATTTAAAATTATAATTTTAAATATTTAAAAACTCTAATTCTTTAACTTCCTTGCCAATACTTTGCAAGTAAGTTGGTCAGTCACAATTTTTCAAATTATATACAGTATAAAGTACTAGGAAATTTCTTTTGTAAATTAATAGAAATTTCGAGTTGATATTTACTTGGACCAATCAAATAATACATTCAAGTTAAATCAGCCAAGTCAGGACCCAAAATAGTCCGTGCATTAACAATTCATTCAAAACAATTCATAACAATATTTTTATTATTTGTTTTAGGAGAGACTCTTCAACAATATAAAAACTTATATATTAAAACTTAGCATTATGTAATTACAATACTATATTTTGAATAATTTTAAGGAAGAAATTATAATGTAATTGTAATTAAGTTTTTAGAAATCTTAAGAAAGAGATTCTATATCTCTTTCTTGTTCTCTAATTTCACCTATCTTTAATATTTATTAAGAGCATTTTTTTATTTTTTTCTGTGTTTTCTGTTTTTTTTTATTAAGAATATTTTAATTCATTCTACTCTTTGGCTAGATTTATCAGAATAGAAATTGGTACCATTTATTCGATCTAATTCATATTTTCTTGTTACTATCCTCTAATTTATTATTACTAGATATATCAGAATACAAATTGGTACCATTTATTCGATCTAATCCCTATTTTCTTGTTACTATCCTCTAATTTATTATCACTAGATATATCAAAAAAATAAATATTTTCTTCATATTAAAATAAATATTCCTTTTCATTTAAATAAAAGATCCAATTGAAAAAGCTAGTTAATGGCAAGTGGTTCATACTTTACATTAAACATTCTTTCTAATAAATTCATAGGATGTACCATACATCTATTAAAATTATTAGCAGTTCAAGAATGAGTTTGAAATGAATAACCAATTTAAAAAATCAATTAGAGATTTAATTAAAAAAGAAAATTGAAACTGCAATTCATTTGGCTTAAAAATGAAGATTGGAAGAATTAGTGACTGAAATGAAAAAAATAAAGAAATTAAAGGTCATATTATAATTCAGTTAATAGCAAATTAAAAGAAATTAAAGGAAAAGAGTTGAAAATTGATCAAAATAAAAGAATTAAAATTCCAGGGATCGAAGCACAAAAGGTGCAAAATGTTGCGTTTAACATAGTTCCACATGGTGTGTTTAGCATTATTCCATATGAAGAAAACCAAAAGCAAAATGACGCCTTTTCACACTAATTGAAATGGTGCGTTTTGCCCGGAAAAGGGAAGAAAAAATTTTGATATTGAAAGAAAAACGAAAATGACGTCGTTTTGTCTCTAAAATCTCCAAAAATCTGGGTTTCCTTAAACGTATATGAAAGGCTGCCACTTTTTCCCCTCTTTTCGACTCAATCCTCCTAGTAAACAAAAAACACCTTCCCGTAATCTTGAGTGTACTATCCACGATCTTGAATAAGAAATCACATTTTCTACTCTCCCTATGGAACGAGCAAAAAAGGGTTGGTGGCCAGCATTTAAGCTAGTTTCCAGTCCATAATTTCAAGTGCTACTTTCGAGTCAATGCTTAACATACCCTATGATCAGACTAATCAAATAACATATACATTGTAAAAAAATATGAAATTGAAACTTTAAAATAAAATAGTAAAAATAAGAAAAATATTAAACAGACTTTTAGAGTAAAGTTCGTTTATGCTTAACAAATACTTAGCAAGTCAGTCAATCAAGATAAAAAACATACTCAAATCATATTGAGGAGATATATTTATTTTCTAGTTATTTTTGGATTATTTACTAGTTATTTCTGATTTATTTTATTAGATTTATTTAGCAATTATATAAATAGTTGATGTTTTATTCTTGATTTTTTTTAAAAATAATTGGATGTTTTTAATAATTTAAAAATGTTAAAAACTCTAATTCTTTAGCTTTCTTGCAAATACTTTTGCAAGTCAATTAGTCAATGACAATTTTTCTAATAATGTACAAGAGAGAGCACAAGTCAATTAGTCAATTAGCCAATGACAATTTTTTTTAAATTTAGGTTAGAATTTTTAATTTTTTATACAATATTATTAAATATTTATAATTTTGTTTGTACTTGAAAAGGAATATTTTTTTCATTTTTTTTATTAAATATTATCAAGCTCTTCTGGTTTTTATATATATATATATGAATAATACAACCCAAAACAGCACCCTAAAATACTCCAAAACTACAACATTCCATTTCAATTAAATAAATAAACTACCTACCAAAACATAATTCACAACCTTTGTTTTTGTTAATAGAAACAGAGATTGGTTTTGAAAAGCAATGAAGACTGCAATTCTTTCTAAAAACATTCAGACTTCTTCCTGTCAATCAATCAATCCAAGGCAACGACGATGAAAGACTCTGGGGCTAAAGCAGTGGGAACACTAACTTTTATTTGTTTCTTCTTGCCAAAGCCATCACATCAAAGATAGAAAGTGGCATAAAGCTCTCACAGTACTTCCCACATTCACACCACTTTCCACTCGAAAAGGACTAAAGCATTCTAACCATTTGTTATTACTATATATATAACAAATGAGCTGGAATTTGGAGTGGTACTTTCGTGCTGGTTGCAGCGACTGGGTCCACGCGTTAACATCAATGCGTTCCTTTCGCGGTGGTCGCAACAACTTGAGCTGGATCTGATGAGCTGGAGGATGTCCGTTCCTTTCTTTATTGTTCTGTCTTGTACCGTTCCTCTCTCTGTGCTCTTGCTGTAACAATCTATTAAAGCAGTATAAAACGTGAAAAACATGGATATCATGAAGTTTCGTGCATGCTATTATTTATTAACTTTGATCCTTTCTTGTGTTCTTATTTATTGTGACGTATTTTACCAAGCATAAAAGACTCCTTAACTTTAGAATTTATACAAAACAGTCACACAGTATTTTTTAACTTTTAATTTATTAAATTTCTATTTTATTTTTCATTCAATAATATTATCAGGCTTTTCTAGTTTTTTATTTAAATAATAATAATTTTTCTATTTAGTTGTTTCTATATATATATATATATATATATATATATATATAAACTGTAGTAATAGTATTTGGAAATAGACTTTCATATTTTGATGATTTAATAAAGAGATTCCTATAAGAGATTCCTATATATGCTTAGGGTTTTCTCAAGCCCTTTTCAGAGAAAGAATATTCTTTCTTGCAAATTATTAGCAATGCAATAATTATAATTATAAAAGATAAAAATGTAACACAAATTTTTTCTTTTTTTATCTTCATTCTATTCTTCGAACTTCTTCCCTGGATATATCAGAATAGAAACTCCTACCATTTATTCAAATTAATTTCTATTTTCTTGTTACTATCATCTAATTTATTATTATTATATATATCAGAAAAATAAATATTTTTTATAATTTACATTACACATTTCTTCTAATAAATTCAAAGAATATATTGTTCGCCTATTGACCCGGTGGATCGACTCGGAACCCAATAACTATACAGTAGAAGTAATATTTCATTAATAAATAAAAAAATATCAAACAAACTCTTAGAATAAAGTTTATTTATCCTTAACGAAGACTTTTAGAATAAATATTATCATCTAATTTTTATTTCTATTCTGTATAGTAGAAGTAATATTTCATAGATAAGTGAAGAAATATCAAACAGACTTTTAGAATAAAATTTGTTTATATTGAATAAAGACTTGACAAGTCAGTCAATCAAGATAAAAAATATACTCAAATTAGATCTAGAAAATATATTTATTTTCTTATTATTTTTGGATTATTTGCTTGATTTTACTAGTTATTCTCAATTTATTTTAATAGATTTATTTAGCTATTATATAAATAGTTGATGTTTTATTTTTTAAAATAATTTTAAAAATAATTGAATTTTTTTTAGAATTTAGAATTATAATTTTATAAATTAAAAAACTCTAATTCTTTTTAGCTTTCTCGCAAATAATTTCCAATTAAATCAGTGAATGACAGTTTTTTCCTTATTTGAGGTTACTGAACCGCATATCAATAATAGCTAGATTGTCCACGTCAACTCATGCTCACTGTCTAAAATATAGTGTCTTAATTGCATTACAAGTCTGGGTCTTCGATAAGAAAATCTAGGAATCAAAATCTTTGACTCATTCCCACTAAAAAGAGTCCTTAGAACACAATACTAGCAATTCCTTCTAGTTCAAAGAAAATACTATTGCTAAGAACTATTTACAACGGAACTCTTGTCGACTAATAATTTGGAAATCACCACGCATAATAAGAAAATGAAAGGTAGAAGACACATCTTAATTGGATTATCTTTCTTCTGACGAGTATACATATACTCCACAGTCGAATAAACACATTGCCAGACAGCACCAGCCAATCCAAAATACTCAACAATAGTGCCAACAGGCTTTCTAGTTGCGAAAGTATAAGTTGCATGGGGATGAAAACGTGGCAATAGGCTCATGCCCTCCCGTTTAGTTCTTTCCTTTCGAGCCATGTGAATGAGTTCAACGGCAGCAAGAAGCAAAGCTACAAATGCCAACACCATGCCAATTAATGCATAACCCGTCTGGTCAAAAACCGCAGATGCAATCTCTAGGATTAAGTTTGTCATCAGCAAAATCCAACCTGATATTTCCTATACAAGAAAGATAATTGATCATACACAAAACAATACAATTATGACTGGCAGAGACTCATAACATATGATATTTTCATGTCTTTTCGTAAAATTCTTTCATGTTGATCGTATACAATATTATATCTCTATTGGATTTGTTGGATTTAAATTTATTATTTCATGTATTCTGTGCATAAAAAAAAAAAAAAACAGAAAAACAGAAAAAAGGCCCACCCACTAGATATTTTCAACTAACCCAAACCCAAAATGAGCTTCACGTGGATGTACCTCTTCTCTTTCGTGGGCAACTGGGCATGGATAGAAATTTAAAGGTTAATTTTAATTACCCCCTGAGTTTGGGGAGAATTCAACTTCTCCCCGTGAGGTTATACTTGTTTCAATTTTCTCCTTGAGGTTTCCAAATTGAATCAAGTAAGAAGTTTTTTTTTTTAATCCCTAAGTTTTTGAAGATTGACCAAATAAAACCTTCTAGAGATGACTTTACGAGATAAAGCCTTTTACTTTCAATCAAAAGATTCAAATGATGCTATGTGTACTTATATTTAAAAATATAAATATAAAGATTATAAAAAACAGTAGAATATATATACCAAACTAAAAATTATGTGTAAAGAGAAAGTTTAAACTATGGAGCTCAATAAGAGAATAAATAATTTTTTTTCTTTGATCAGTCAAGTGTTCCATGACTATTTTTTTTTACCTTCAGCTGCTCAAGCACATTCCATGCATCCTCTTGATTCCAATTTCTGGTCCTCTATCCAGGTTCTTTTGGAGACGATTCACGAACGACCTCCCTTCCCATGTCTCGTAATAGATCATGCATGGTTACCGTCTCTCCCAATATTTTAATCATAGACCTTTCATGGAGAGTTTCCAAAACAACTTCTGGATTGTAACCGCAACGGGCTCCTAGCAGTTTTGCGACGTATTCTTTCTCTATACCAATAAAGGAGCATGCAATATCCAGGAATGCTCTTTTTAGTTCACCATCAAGTGCTTCATAACTTGTTAGAAGCTTTCTTTGAATATCTTGGTTTGGAATTCTGCTCAAGTTGTCAATTTCACTTTCCCATGTAACTCTGTTTTTCCTGTACAGAAGAGCTCCTATAACGTTAAGAGCTAAAGGAAGTCCTCCACAGTAATCAACTGCTTTCTTTGAAAGCTCAATATAATCTTTTGCTGGCTTGGTGTCCTTAAAGGCATGCCAGCTGAAAAGCTGAAGGGCCTCATCTGGTTCCAATTCTTCGATCCGATTTGTTTGATCTGCTTCACGAAGAAGATTTGAATCTCTTGTTGTAATAATTACTATACTTCCGGGACCAAACCAACTTCGCTCTCCCATCAAAGCATTTAGCTGGTCCTGACGAGCCACATCATCAGCAACAACAAGAACTCTTTTGCGACAAAGTCGTTCTTTGATCAGAACCTTTCCTCTATCGACACAATTGATGTTAGCAACAACTTGTTTTAAAATATTATGAAGAAGTTGCTGTTGTAAAAGAGCCAGACCATTGAATTGTTGTGATGTTTCATTGATATTCGAAAGAAAGCAGCTTCCCTCGAATCCATTGCAGAGTTGATTAAATACAACTTGTGCTATAGTCGTCTTTCCTATTCCTGGCATCCCATGTATGCCCACAATGCGTACATCATCTGTTGCAGTACTTAGAAAGTCATAAATATTGCCAGCAAGCCGATCCATACCTACTAGGTGCTCAGGAACATATAAGTACTTGGGATCTAATTTATTCAGCACATCCTTGATAATCTCTTTGATAAATTTTGCTTCATGCCTGCTCGTAGACAAAAGCAAGTCGTTGATAGCGAATCAATTAAGTATTTTATTGTTTCACATTGAAAAATGTAAAGTATAATCACTCCATAAATGTGTGCAAGTGAATCTTAGAGAAAAAAAGGCATACCCATTTGCCTTATCATTGAGATTCCATCCAGATAGATTTCCAGCCTCCTCAAGAGCTTTTCTCCACTCCTTCACCAACTTCTCTTCAAAACACTTTTCATGTTTAACAAATGCTTCTGCAAAACTGCCATTCTGTTTTCTCACATATGAAGGATCAATGTCATAGAATATAGGAAGAACAATCTGACCAGTTTTCTTCCTTTTGCACTTCAGAATCTCTACAAGTTCATTGAGACACCATCTAGAAGAAGCATATCCTTTTGAGAAGACAACTATGGATATCTTTGATTCTTGAATAGCCCTGAGGACATGATCGGAGATTTCTTCTCCTCTACGAAGTTCATCATCATCTCGAAAAGTGTGGATTCCTGCGTGGACTAAGGGAGTATATAGATGATCTGTAAATGTCTGGCGAGTATCTTCTCCTCTAAAACTCAAGAAGACATCATAGGCCCCTTCTGGTCTAGAGCGAGAAGACTCTGGCTCTGTCATTTCAGCTGCAGAATTTAAGGAACAACCAATTAGCAATTGCTGATACATGTGAAGTGATCATCGAAGATAATGCAGCAATTTAAGCTTAATAATGAGAGAGCATAAGACAATAGCAACTGAAGTTGTTATTGGTAAAGACATGAAATTAAAACGAGAAAGAAGCAAAGAAGAGTTAGCCATATATACCTGTGTATAACAAAGAGTTAGCTATGAAATTGCCGCAATCGGAGATAGAAGTTTTGCAACTGAAGTTATTGAATCGGAGAAATGGGGTGTTCAAATCGAATCAGCAGTTCATGTATATATAGACAAACACATCTGCCCTTGCTGGCTTTATTTATTGCAAGAATATGTATCACCTTACAAGTGTTATTTTAGTTTATTTTTAACAGAAGCAGTGGCCTAGGCCCACCTGGCCTTCCCTGGGGATAAATGATGAGTGGTAGAAGCCCATTATTAACCTCATTATATTCTGTCTGACTAACGTATTCTGATAGTCCATCCACAAGGTCATTATTGTGAATTGCATTAGAAACAAACTCACACTCCGATATCTTTGTAGAATTCATTCTCGCTAATTAAACCCCAAGCGAGGTTCCAAGAAAAGCCTCAACAAACCTTATTTTGTTATTTTGAATTCACTAAAAAATTTTAATCATCTTTCTTGCAGATTATTAGCAATGCAATAATCAAAATTATAAAAGAGGTAAAAGGTAACACTTAGAGGGAAAAAAAGCAAGGAAATTTCTCAAGCCTGTACTGGAATTTGGTGGCAACAACTAATGGGGTGTTTGCTTTTTCATCGGGTAAGCCATGTAAAGACGGGAAAGGGAACAATAAATATGGGGTGCGTTTCCTTTTGCTCTTGCTTTTTCATCGAGTAAGCCATGTAAATATTGGAAGTTTGAAAAACTTTACGAAAATAAAACATGCTATTATTTATTAACTTTGGTCCTTGCTTGTGTTATTATTTATTAATTTTATTGTGAGGTATTTTACCAAGCATAAAAGAGTCCTTAATTTTAGAATTTATACAAAACAGTTACACAGTATTTTTTTTTTAAATTTTCAAATATTAAAAACATTATTCCACTACTATTCTACGTACAAACTTGAAAAAATAGGTAAAAGTTATTTACTGTTATCTTGATTCATATATAATAGGAATTTTTGGCAATAGTATTTTAAAATACAGGGTTTGTGTTACCCAAATGATAAACCTAAATTTTTATTGGAGATGAGAAATTATTGTTGATTAAATTTCAATTTTATTTTTTATTCAATACTATTATCAGGCTTTTCTAGTTTTTTTTATTTAAAAAAGAATAATTTTTCTATTCAGTTGTTTCCTGTAGTAATAGTATTTGGAAACATACTCTGATATTTCGATGATTTAATAAAGAGATTCTACAATGCTTAGGGTTTTCTCAAGCCCTTTCCAGAGAAAGAATATTATTTCTTGCAAATTATTAGCAATGCAATAATTATAATTATAAAAGATAAAAATGTAACACATGCAGGAAATTTCCTGTGTAAATTACTTGAAATTTCTAGTGAAATTTCCTGTCAATGCAAGGCAGAATAGTAGAGTCAACCTATAAATGAACTAATCAAATAATATATTCAAATAAAATCAGCCAAGTCAGAGACCCATATAAAATCAACCTAAAAGCCGAAAACAGATTTCGCTTCTACACATCTTTTTATCAATGGCCATATGATTTTGCAAATTTGATGCCGTGTAGACTCATGACATGTGGACTTGCTAAATTGCAGCATTGAAAAAACAAGATTGCTCGCAAGTGCTTTCAGAAACAATCAAGATCAAGCCATGGCTATCCATAACACACCATTTCTCAAGCGTGTATGGCTCGCAACCGTAGGATCCTTGGAAGAGCAGTCTCCCAACATTAGATTTACCACATCTCTTTATGCTGTGATCTTTTATTTCTTTTTTTTTATTAAAAATATTTAACTTCATTCTATTTTTCAAACTTCTTCCCTAGATATATTAGAATAGAAACTCGTACCATTTATTCAAATTAATTTCTATTTTCTTATTACTATCATCTAATTTATTATTATTATTTTATAATTTACATTACACATTTCTTCTAATAAATTCAAAGAATGTATCGTTCACCTATTAAAACCATGATATATTTAAAGGTAATTGAAAAATCTCAATTTTATTATTTATATATATGATCCCATCATTAATTGTGTATCATGTCTTTTATCAATTTTATTCCAAACTAGTTTATACTAGAAAATAAGCTATTATTCATTATTGATGATCAATAATAAATATCGATAATTAATAATAAATTTTGTATAATTTGTATAAGATTTTCTTATTCTCGCTAATTAATACCAAAGCGAGGTTCCAAGATAAGCCTCGACAAACTTTATTTTGTTATTTTGAATTGAACTTAATTCACTAAAAACTGTTCATCATCTTTCTTGTCAATTATTCAACAGTGTTATTTGCAAAACTTTAATTTCTATTAGTGGTATCAGAGTTTTGTATTCTACTGGATGTGAGATAAATATTTTGAGTGCTAAACATAGAGAAAACAAGTGTAAACACTAGTTATTTGTTTTTTATTGTTTCTATGTCTACTTTAAGTAATACTGCATCTGCAATTCCAGTATTCAATGATGAACAATATTATATTTGGTTTCCCCAGGGATAATTGATGAGTGGTAGAAGCCCGTGGTCAAGTTATTCAACTTTTTATGATGAGTTTGAAATAAATAGTGAATTTAAAAAATCAATTAGAGGTGTAATGGGAAAAAAAAATTGAAGTTTAGAATCAATTTGGCTTAAAAATAAAGATTAGAAGAATCAATGATTGAAATGAAAGAAATAAAGAAATTAAAGGTCATATTATAATTCGGTCAAGAGCAAATTAAAAGAAACTAAGGAAAAGAGTTGAAAATTGATCAAAATAAAAGCATTGAAAGTCTAGGGACCGAAGCACAAAAGTTGCTAAAATGGTGCGTTTAGCATAGTTCCAAACGGTGTGTTTAGCATTATTTCAAATGAAGAAAACCTAAAGCAAAATGACGCATTTTTCACACTGATTGAAATGGTGCGTTTTGCCTGGAAAAGGGAAGAACAAATTTTGATATTCAAAGAAAAACAAAAATGATGTCGTTTTGTCCCTAAAATCTGCAGAAATCTGGGTATCCCAATCTCGGCTATCAATTGATCCTCCTAGCAAACAAAAAACACCTTTCCATAATCTTGAGCGTATTGTCCGTGATCTTGAAGTAAGAAAACACATTTTCTACCCTGATTTTGTCCCCATAGATCGAGCAAAAAGGTGCTGAATAATTTCGAGTGGTAATTTATGTCAGTTTCCAGTTCAGAATTTGAAGTGGTAATTTCAAGTCAAAGCAAGGCAGAAATAGAGGACTCAACCTATTCTATGGTCAAACTAACCAAAGAAAATATACATTGTAAAAAATATAAAATTGAAACTTTGAAGTAAAATAGTGAAAGTAAAAAAAAATATCATACTGTTATCTTTGGTCAATACAGTTGTATTATCTTTGGTCCCTAGATGTACATACTGTTATCTTTCGTCCTTATTTTATTCTTAATTATAGTCCAAAGTTCTGATTGGAAAACCCAAAACTGTCCCTAGATGTACAATTCATACAGAAGAGTTATATAATATCTTTATTATTTGGTTGAGATTCTTTAACAACATTAAAAATTATATATTAAAACCTAGCATTATATAATTCTAATATTATATTTTTAATAATTTTAAGGAAGAAATTCTAATTAACTTCTTTGTTATTTTAAATTGAAACTAATTTACAAAAAAATATTCATCATCTTTCCATCGTTAATCTGCTAATCACAGCTGAATTTTTTTTTCTTACATTTTTTTTTTCTAGTTTTGGATATAGCTCTAGTTCACGTTACGAATTATTATTATTATTTGATAGATATAACATATGATAAATGAGATTTTAATATTAGAACTATTGGGATAATAAATATTTTCTCAGTTATTTTTTTTAATTTAGTTTAGAAATTTTAATTTTTTTTATTCAGTATTATTAAATCTTTATAATTTTGTTTCTACTTAAAAAGGAATAATTTTTCTATTTTATTTTTGTATTAAATATTATCAAGCTCTTCTGGTTGTTCTATTTAAAAAATAATAATTTTTCTATTTAGTTGTTTCTATATATAAACTGTAGTCATAATTTTGATGATTTAACAAAGAGATTCCTATAAGAGATTATATACTATGCTTAGGGTTTTCTCAAGCCCTTTTCAGAGAAAGAATATAATTTCTTGCAAATTATTTGCAATGCAATAATTATAATTATAAAGGATAAAAAGGGAACACGTACAAGGAAAGAAAAAGGCAAGGAAATTTCTCAAAAGTGCGTATTGGAAAATATTGAGCTGGAATTTACTTATTGGTAATTTCGTGACAGGTGCAGATTGAGTATAGTTAAAAAAAAAAAAAAATAAGGAAATTGAGAAAGTATGTTTTATTAGAAATGCAATAATTGTCAAAGAGCAAGCAACAATCTATGTGGTAATTTAGAGTGGTAATTTCATGATGGTTGCTGAATGTTTTATTTTTTTAAATGATTTTTTAAATATTTTTAGATTAGTTTGATGTGTTAACATTAAAAATAAATTTTTAAAAATAAATTTAAATACATTTCATTTTAAAACATAATATCTATGTCACTCCAAAATATATTCCTCTCTTGCTTTATGGCATCTAATAGTTTTCTAGAGGACTCAATCAGTGTAAAAGGTTGAAAGCATTAAGGAAGACTGCATCAAATTATTCTTATCATCACAAACAGAACTTTAGTTCTTCTGGTGGGTCTCACCCGAAGGATTCAAATAAGACTAATGGATCTTCTCGGTCTCCAGGCCACAATAAAATCCCTCAAGGTCGGTCCATTCAAAGACAACTGCAAGTCTTCAACCAATCGGTACACTCAAATGCAACTACTTCCGGTCCACAGGATAAAAAATGCCCTCTTGACTCTGCTGCTTCTCATAACATTCCTAGAAAGTAAGCCATTATTCAATATTGATGATCAATAATAAATATCGATGATTAATAATAAATTTTGTATAATTATTGATTATCTATAATGCTTCAAGCCTTTTTCAGAGAAAGAATATTATTTCTTGCAAATTATTAGCAATGCAATAATTATAATTATAAAAGACAAAAATGTAACACATGCAAGGAAAAAAAAGCAAGGTTCGAAGAAAAGCCTGAACAAACCTTATCTTGTTATTTTGAATTGACTAAAAAATGTTCATCAACTTTATTGCAAATTATTAGCAATGCAATAATCATAATAATTATAAAAGAGGTAAAAGGTAACAGCACGTAGAGGAAAAAA
>Ga0325410_1003957_pt1 | contig 16647 bp, 7 predicted proteins | sample PopdelMetagenome_16_FD_206182 | JGI IMG/M metagenome (GOLD analysis project Ga0325410, IMG submission 206182) | Populus deltoides microbial communities from Bellville, Georgia, United States - Xylem-PdIQD-R3 | ecosystem: Host-associated > Plants > Phyllosphere > Stem > Wood/Secondary xylem...
TGTTTTTTTTTATTGTTGCTCTACCTTTTGGTGCCTTGGAGTTTTTTTTTTTCTTTTTCTCTTTGAAGTCTGTCGTTACCTTGTTTTGTATGTGGTTGTTGTGTAGTCAATATTTATGTGGTTAAGCGTGGTTGCTTTTGTATGTAGAATGACTGGTTGATTCAAGCTTTTGATTCTAATTCCTTTTTTTAATCTCTTAAATGTCCAGGTCTGCAGGGGTGTTGTCTTGCTATTAATGGTCTTTAAAAGATTTGTGAAGGTTGTGGTTGGCCTACGCGTGTTTTCCTTCTTCTTCTTCTTCTTTTTTTGCTATATTCGCCTCCTTATGCTGGCAATATTGTTAAGGCATAGGGTTATGTGTTATATTTTGATAAATGTTTTTGGGTCACAAATTGACATGTTTAACTTTTTCTTTTTTTTTTACATGCTTGGTTTTGATCATGGTGTTATTTACTGTGTTTATGAATGCTGTAATTTTTGCTTGATTTATGAATATATGGATTGTTCTTGGAGTCAGGTTAGGCCTTCATGTGGGTATGATATCAGATTGGATGGTGTTGTAGTTATTCATTTTTCTGTTGACTTGTGTATTGGCGTTCACTTTCTGTAGAAGTAGGCTTGCCTTCCCTGTGATGTTTTCTCTTTGCGAGGTATGGGGATTTCATATACAGGTATTGGACCGCACTTATGTGGTTGCCTTTAGTTTGTTACAACACCTAAAGTGACTAAATAAATAGTTATATTATAGAAACGACACCTAAAGTTATAACTTTTAACCTAAAGATTTTGTAGAGGGTTAAGACAAAAAGAAAATAGTGGTGATTTCATCATAAATAGAGGTCAGGGGAGAGGAAAATTAAGGAGAGAAGTTTTAGTTTTGGAGAGAGATGAGGCTAGAATTTCTTGTGGGAGAAAAGTTAGGAAAGATGAATAGTATTACTCTTAAGGTTTATTTGCCTAAATTTCAGCTCAATTTCTCTCAATTTTTTTTGCAATGGTGGCTAGGGTTTTGCTTAAGGTTTTGTAACTACCCAATGCTTGAAACAGCTGACTAGGAGAGCAAGGCTTCGTTAGATATAATTAATATGATGCAGTGTTTTTTTAAGTCAAACCAGCAACGTTCTTTCATTCGATGAAATGACAAGGGATTTACAACCCTAATCTATATTAGACGAGCAGCTTTCGGTATCAGATACATCTTTCATTCGATGAAATGACAATGGATTTACTTGCTATATCTTTATTGACGATGAATGATCAAGTTGATAATGGCTATACCCTCCGAGGATATAGAGACCGAGACACGATATGAAAATAATCTAATTTGCTTACTTATCCAAAATTTAAACCAATAAGAGGCGCTAAGAAATTACAGAGTAAAAAAAACTATTATTATGGCCTGAAATTAGAGCCCATGGCAGTACTAATCAAGCACAATAGCCCAAAATTAACCAACAGAAGGTGAACTCCGTCTTCGAATGTGTTTTTATGTGGAATGACCAGCTAGATAACATGTGTGTGAACAGAGGGCTAGCTTCTTATGGCTTTTCAACAAGGCAATGGTCAGATGAATATTGCTATCAAATATATATATATTTTTTAAGCAAAATCAGTATAGATACAGTAAAGATGCCGGAGGGGTTCCAACAATTTGTTAAGAAAAAAAAATAAAAATCAAGAATCTTCGATGTTAAGATGGCTACCCGCAGTGGAGCGCGGGCAAGCGTCTTCTGGACTGGAACTGCTTGTGATGAATTATAAGTTGCGTATCTAATAAAACAAGAGTCGTAGATGGAAATTCGAAGTGAAAGGTGTTTGTGTCTTCGATATCCACAATTAGGGGTAGAGAGAAACAAAAACTAGAGGTCTCATTTCAATCCTGTCCCATCACAAAAACAAGACTTGAACAGATATTTTGCACAATGACAAGTGGCGATTGGCTCACCTAACAAAACTAAACGGTCACTGTTCTTCATTAAACTTGTGAAGACGACTTGACCAATTGGCTCACTAAACCATTGAATTGCACTCACAACCTGACAAAGGACGACAAATCTGTGAAGACAAGCCCAGTGGGCAGTGGCTAAGTGGGGTTCACGAGGTCAAAACCAGCATGTTAAAGTGTGGGCCGACATAAAAAAAAAAAAAGCTTTGGGTGCACGCGCTGGAGAAAAACTTTGATTACCGACTCCCTGGGGCATTGCGAAGTAGGATTAGTTAACCCACATGGAATGCCTAATCATTTGTGCTCACTCCACTCACCACAAATACGGATTCATATCCAAGTCGACACTTGGCTAGAAAAGACTCTTCAGATATTTCGTCCACCCAGTTTGTTCGCCACACTCTCTCTCTTGATCTTTTTAGCTGTATGGTAGTAAATTCCTACAGTAGACGCGTTTGGCACACGAACTCGACAAAGTATATACTTTCGGTCCTTGATAAGGTTGATTAACCTCGAGATACATTATATTAGAGTGATGTCTCAATAGTTGAGATCTAGAATTGATATTATAAGTTCTTCAATTCAAAATAGAAACGGACTGTTCATGTTATGTGCTTCCAAATATCTATTAGAATTTAAGGAAGCTCAAGAATCCAACCCGAGTTATGCGGGTTATAATGAAAATCTTGCAAGGAATGAATCAGGAATAGAGACAACGACATTCATAACAGAAACAATCCAACTCTAACTAACATATGCTGGAACTAAATAATGGCTAAGGAAGCTGATGATGTTTGAAAATCTAATATGCTTGATGTTCAATTTTATATATTTTTGGCACTTCTTAACCTATTTTGTTACAATTTTCGGGGAGTTTGGACAAGTTCTTCTCAATCTTATAGATACTTTTTTTATTTTTCTTTTGTTATTTTGTTTTTGTATTTTTTATTTTGGATTTATGTAGAGCTCCAAAATCGGGTAACAATAACTATCATAATGAATTTTGTGAGGGTATTTGGACGGCAATAAACAAGTCAATCTTTCAATTGACTTTAAGAATTAATTTTTCTTATAATTAAATCTCTAATAAATTCAATTAAACCTTGAAAATATCCAATTGAGTCCTTAAACAATAATTTTAAATTTTCCTCCTCAAAAATTGAACTCTCTTTGTTAATAGGGTCAGATTTTTCAATTTTATATATTTGAACACTCCACAACCCATCTTTTGCCAATTTTTTAGGAGTTTTGATATGTTCTTTTTAACTGAAAAATTCTTTTTATTTTCCTTTCGTTATTTTTTTTAATGTAGAGCCCTAAAATAAATAGGTAACAACAACTATCCCAAGGAATTTTATGTGGGGTATTTGGACAACAAGAAATAAGTTAATATTTAAAAATAAAAGTCTGGTTGGAATACACAACCCATTTTTCATCGCCTTGCACTTTGATTAAAGACATGCAACAATAATTTCTCGTACACGTTGAATATTTTAATTAGAAATCCTGAAAACATTTTAACATGGTCATATAAATAAAGTGTTTTTGTTTATAAAAGCTTGGTAGTGCTCGTCTTCTTTGTAATTAGAAGTCTTCTTGTTTATAAAGTCCTTTAATTTGTTCTTTGACTTCTAGTTTATGACATATTGGTCTTATCAATAAATTACTCTATTATTAAAAAAAAAAAAAAAAACCATACATTCATTGTATGGACAGGAGATTGTGTAAATGTGATGCGTGTGTTTTATTCTCGAACCCGCCGACCTTTATTTCTCGCCATGTGGTTTTGCTATGGACCTACTTGAACAATCCATAGAATCTACAATGTTATGCCACGTTTGTCATACATGTATTACGTGGAGGACAGTGGAAAAAGAGAAAGAGATGCCTCGTAAATCACACGTGCGGTGTCGCATGGAACCCCTACAGAGCTCGTGGCTCTTGTCCCTATATCTTAAGGCTATGTCTGTGAAGAGTTCATGCTAGCATTTTTCACCCTCATTTTGTAACGTTGAGGAGAAGAAAAGAGTGCTTGCTTTTTTTTGTCAGTACAATTTTTGTAAGATGGTGGAAGCTTTTGGTAAAAGTAATTATTTTGTCGTTTTTTAATCCGAGTAAAAGTAAAACTTTAATATTTTAATTCTACTATACTTTAAAATGGTAAAAATTATTGTGTACGTAGAATATTTGAATTATGAAACATATTATAGATGTTTAGAGAATTATGAAAAATATTATCTTTTTATTTTTTATTTTAAAAGTTATTAACACATGTTAAATCAAGGTATGATTATCTAACCCAAAACTATGAGGTTAAATATTGATATCTTTCTGTTATGTTAAATTAATTTTATACATATATTTTTAAATCTTTTATCTGATCTAATAAGTATGATTTATGCCTCTATTACTTTGAAACCAAGATATAAAGAAGTTGAGATTAATTATTTACCGAAAATATCATATTAAAATCTTCGTTCTCATGCATGTTTAATGAATCAGCTTAAGTTTCTTCCGGTTAGGGCAGTGACATCCTCTTTCTACCTCCATTGATTATAACGTAGTACCAAATTCAATTTTATGCTGAGAAATTTGAAAGATTACTACTTTTTTTTTTTCATCAGGGACTTATTGGATCTCAAACTACACAAAAAAAAGATGACTCTTCTCCATTATATAATAATTATATAAATTTTATTCATTACAACTTGAATCTTGAATTAAAACTAATCCAAAAGGAAAAAAAATTGTTTATTTTGCCTAACTAGATTAATTTGCTAACTAATACTTTTAGTGGATTAACTATGTTTCTTTTTCTTGACGTGGTTTGCATATTCTTAGGTGATTGTATTGTGGGATGTCATGGATTTCTCTTAGGGAGTAACAAACTAGAAGCTAACAAATTAAGCATGATGGAATTGCGAGTAACTAAGAAAAAAGAAAGAGGTTAAAAGCCTAGATTTATAGGGTGTTTGGTAGTGTGATAGTAATTACGGTTCAAGGTGTTTTTTTCTCGGAAATATATCAAAATAATATTTTTTTTTATTTTAAAAAAATTATTTTTGACACCAGCAAATCAAGACAATCTGAAAATATATAAAAATTAATTTTAAGCAAAACAAATTCAAATTTTTGAGAAACGTGATTTATACTGCATTCTCAAACATTGTCTTAGGTGAAGAAAGTAGAATTACTTTTTTTTTTGTGAAATTAAGGGCTTAACGGTCAGAAAACTAGATTAAATGAGGAAAAATAAATCCAATAAAATTATAATATAAGATTGAACACAATCATGAAGATGGGTCATTAATATACCAATTGTCTATAATTTGCTTTGTAATGAGTTTTACCACTAGTGAAGAGTCTTTAGAGTCGAAATATCCCAAGCGACCAACCTAGCTCCAAACCAGTGACAATAACCTATAATTTTACTTTGAATGACGAACATGTACATGTGTTGATGACAAATCCCTTGTACCATGATCCCAAGATGTCTTTTAGGATCCCTCCAGCTCCAGTGTTGCCTTTATTACAACCATTTACATTTAATTGCATTCAATCTTGAGGAGGATACTTCCACCCCCACAAAGCTCATCTTCTTGTTGATCCCTCCTTAACTTTTTTTAGCAAAATTTACATGTTCAATGTCAGCCACCATGCATTTAGACACAACAACCATGTTATTCATGAGCTGAGCTTTATCATTGAATATCATGTTATTTCTTGCTTTCCATATACTTCATGTTGTCACCCTAAAATAATAGACCATTGCCATCTTTCCCTGGTGGTCTCCTTGCTTAACAAGTTATTAATGAGCCAAAGAGTTAGTGTTGGATTAAAAAACTCATGCTTGTTATGGTGTTGAACAAATTACCTCAAGATGTTTGTTGCTGCTAGAAAATCCCAAAGAGTGTGCATGAGATCTTCTACACGAGATGGGCAAAGATGACAGTGATGATTGCCAGTCCAATGCCTTGATGCTCTTCGTTCATTTGTCAATAGACCATCGTGTGTCTCTAGCCACAAAAAAAACTTCTTATTCTTTCAGGACCGTGCCATTTCCAAATTGAACTCCAAATTTGATCCCTGGACCCTTGTTGCATGGCATTGAACTCTCGTTCCTTATAAGTTGATTTAATTGTAAAGCTGTCAGTACATAGATCCCTTTCCACCCTATTACTTGGCACGAGAGGACTAGCTATTATTGGAAAATTTCACTCAGAAACAGAGAAAAAACAAAAGTACACTTACAAGAAAGATTTTGCTTACACATACAGTTTTGGTGGAATACAAGAAGTACTCTCACGCCTTAATTAACAAAAGTTTTACAAAATATATAGTCATTTAAGAATGTCTTTTATAAAATTTAAACAACTTAAATAGATTTTGACTCAATTAATCTAACACTGACTTCATGACATTACTGATTTTCATGTCATTTTATCCTAATACTAACTTCAATATACTAGGTTTTTCCATAAAAAAAAGTTTAAACTTCAACATTCTCCCCTCTTAAACTTTATTCCATACTCATCTGGATTATCTACAGGTTGACAATCTTTCATGGCAAACTTCTTCAACACCTTTGTTACATGCTTGGCTTATGAAATGAAAATCTCATTGCTACACTACAATTCACTTATATTTCTAGGAAGGAGGTCATAAGAACTAAATCTATCATTTCAAATTCCTTCACCATGGATTGCTTGAATTCCTGAATTATAATGAAGTCATCACCTGTAAAAATTAGATCATCGACATACAAATAAACAAACATCACATTGCCTTGTAAATTATTTTTCATATATAAGGTATGCTCATAAAGACATCTAACAAATCTATTTTGTGTAAGATAGCCATTGATTCTAGAATTCTATGTTTTTTATGTTTGGTAAAGCCTATAAAAAGCTTTCTTCAGCTTGTAAATCTTCTCTTATTCTTTTTTAATCATAAAACTAGGTGGTTGTTCTACATATACTTCCTCTTCAAGACTGTCATTTAAAAAGGTTGACTTAATATTCATCTGGTACAATTTCCATTTTTTCTAAGTTACCATTCTGATTATTTCCACCATTGCAACTAGAGCAAATATATATTTATAATCAACTCCATGTTGTTGTTTGTACCTTTTTGCTACTAATTTGACTTTGTACTTTTAAACTTCTTCTTTTGCATTCCTTTTAGTTTTGAAAATCCATTTCACTCATATCACCTTGTGCCATGTTAGAAATGATATCAACTCTCATATGTTGTTCTTGTTGATAGAATTGATCTCCTCTTTCATTGTTTTTTTCCATTTAGCTTCTTGGTAAGACTTAATTTGAAGTCTTCGCTGGTACCACTATTTCAAAAGCTGTTTCATCAAGACCTTCATATATAGATTGTAAAAAGGCTTTATTATCCTTTTTTCTGGATTCTCTTGGAACCTGTTTTTCTATATTGTTCATAGCCACCTCTTCTCTTTATTGATTCTGGTTTAGTATAGTTATCTTCAACTAACTCTTATAATTCTTATTATGTGAACAATATTTTATAGTGCATGCACCACAAATCATAATTTTGTTTTATAAGGTGGGGAATGTGAATTTGAGTACTATTATTGCTGGAAGCCATAGTTACTCTCAAGCTATAATAAGAATTCTATTGAAAAATTATACTTATAAACAAATAAAAAAAACAATAATATACTCACAAGAAAGATTTTGCTTACACACAGTTTTGGTGGAATACAAGAAGTTGAATATTGATACTCTCATGCGAAGTTTTACAATATATATATAAAAGAATGTCTTTCGTATTGACTCAATTAATCTAACACTGACTTCATGAAATTACTGATTTTCATGTCATTTTATTCTAATTCTAACTTCAATATACTTGGTTTTTCCTAAAACAAGCTTAAACTTAATTAATAGCTATAACCATAACCACAGTTATGGGAAGAAGATGTGCAACAGCTTCCCATTTCTATGTGGTATTTGTCGTCATCATATGTTGCTCTTCTCATCTGCATGGGATATCCTGTAAAGAATGCTGAATCAGTGGTTCGAAGCTATTCCTGTAACAACTTGAGACAGCACCTTGCACATAGCTTTCCAGTTTCCATAGCCTGCAACTGGGAATCAAGTGTACCTAATCTCTTACATAATGGAAATGTTACTACTTTGTACACTTTACTAATTATGACATAACTTTTACTATTTGATCAACTCTTCGAACTTGAAAGCCAATAGTTCTTCATTAGCATCTTCAAAGGATCCCTGTTTTGACTAGTAAAGTATAATTTATAAAAATTCAGATACTACCAAAAGCTTTGGTTAATTAAAGAAGGAAATACGGAGCCATGCATGTGAAATATTCTGAACGTGATGACCATATATATAATTATTACAAGAATCTGTTACTTTTGTTAATTAATTAACAAAATATGTAAAATATGAGATTCAAATCTTCAAATAGTCGGTTTCTCCGGTCAATTGTGAATTTTTTTTTCTTTTTTCTTATTCTTATTCTTGGCATACAAGTCATCTTGGTTGGTTTTTATTTTTTTTCGTTATTGTATTTGTTTTTTTCTAGATGGGGCTTGAACTTTTTAAAGGTAGGGGCCGGACATTGATACCATTAAGCTAGAGGTTCATTGTCCATTACATGATAGGTAACCATTGCATTATTTGTTAAGAATTCGGATATGAATTGTTCAGCTTATATCGTACGAAATAACATTATTTTAAATAAAGTATTATTGTTATTTTATTTTAAAATATTAATGTATAAATAGACTGACTATACATTAAATATAAAATATTATATATTTCAAAAACCAATGTGTGCATGCAGGTGTTATATCAATATTCTCATAAACATGGAAAAGAAAACAGAAGTATATTTGTGCATGCATGATATACGGTGACCTTACCGTAGTATATTCTCAATAACACCTCTCTCCATCTCTCTCGACAATAGTAGAGATCTGGAAAGTAGAGAAGAATATATATAATACAAAGAAAACATTCCAGACTCAGTGAGTGGCTGTTGGGTACAGAGAAGAGAACCAAGAGAGTAAGGACGAACTGTCCATTCTATCCTAACAACATCTGTATCACCCGCCAGAGTCTGTCCCCTCTCTTGCTTGTTTGCGATCTCCCATGCCCTCCATTTTCTTTTTTTCTTGTTTGACATTTGACTGATGACCAATTGGAGAAGGGACCTAACTATCTTTTCTTGGACTTTCTGGTCTCTGTCTTGTTTCCTAAATAACTTTCTACACAATTTACCATAAAATTACTAAATACAAATTACCATCGGTCCACCCTAGGTAAATAGGCTAGGTGGCAATTCCATGCTGGTATACTATTTCAAATTATGGGTCCAAGAAAACAGAAATAGTAGGAAAATTCAAAGGAAAAATGCTTGGGAAACACTGTAACGCTTTTCGTTTCTTGTTTGAAGCAACATACACAGTCTTTGTAGTAAACGTTTCTAATTAATTTATTGAAAGGAAGCTCACCATCAATTTGAATACGGTGCCTTGGCTATTAAAAGGATGTTCACCATCAATTTGAAGTAACGTACTACCATCCCCATTCTTATCAATTAAATTAAATTAAATTTTATCATAACATAAACTATTCATGGAACTTTAACTACTCCTTAAACTTTTGGTAAATCCAGTCAAGGTCAAGAAAATATACTATTATATTAATTTTTTAGGTTTGTGATGGGAATCCTCCCAACGCAACCTTAAAAGAGGCAATGTTTTATTGTGGGAGCGTGATGCCAACCAAATCTTTTTCTTAGTTTTTTTTTTTATTTTTTTAAGAAGGTCTCTTAGTCAATGATATTCGATCCGTTTGTTGTAAAGTCAACATTTAAGCTTGAACTATACAAGACTCTCCTGAAAAATCTTGCCCCACAAATTAAATGTTACCAAGTCACAAGACCGAAAACTTAAGCTACCCATCGAATAAATTACTAATAAATACCTGTTAAAATCAAATTTTCTGGAAAATAATTAGTGCTTGTTTTAATGTTATAATTAGTCTATTGGCCCACTCTACATCACAAGTTTGACCAAAATTTTTTAAACAAAAAAAAAATATTGTCAATGTCGAGGGAATATTTTGATAATATGCTAATCTTGAAACCTTTTGATATAATTTTTTTTTCTAACTTGAGTTTTAAATTAAATGATGTGAGAGTTGTCTTAATATGAATATGCCAACTTCACAGGTTCAGATATATACAAGAAGTAAAAACATGGTTTATCTTTTAAAAAAAATTTGTGATTTTGTTCGAAAACAAATATTAAGACGATGACATTTTAGATCGATCTCGGTCACCATATGCTCCAGGTCATGGACTTTATTGGGTTTAATAAATTTTTTCAAAAAATTATTTTTATTTAGTTATGAAAAAAACGATGCTCGTAAAATTAAGCACCAACACAATATCAGGCGCTTGTTTGAGACCACAATAACTCTATAGAAAGCATATAAAAAAAATCACGAAAACTATTTCTGAATCAACTTAATATTAAATGATGAAATTAAAAACAAATAAAAAATTAAATGAAGAAAAAAACTAAAAAAAAACATATTGGGTTTGATGGGTAAACCTACAACACTTGTGAACCGGGTCACCTGGGTCAACCCAACAAACCCGTGAACAAAGTCGCTTAGGTAAACATGTTGAATTGTGAACCAGGTCATGGTATCCATTGAGACCAATAACTTGGTTTTTTTTTCCGAAACTATTATTTAGTTAACTATAAAATAAAAAAAATTGATAATCACAAAACGAAGTACTAACCCAATACCGGAATGTTTTAAAAAATCTACGATAATTCCATAGAAAGAAAAATAAAACAAATTATAAACCTTAATTTTCAATTAACCCAATATTGAAGAATGAAATAAAAAACAATAATTAAAAAAAAGAAAAAGTTTAACTCATCAAACTCGTGAATCGAGTTAACTCGCTAAACTTGCAAACCATATCATGGACTCTTCAAAGTTTAATAACTTGATTTTTTTTAAAAAAAACCATTTTTTATTTAATTATATGTTAAGAAATAAATGATCACAAAATCAAGCATCAACTCAATACTTAATTTTTTTAAAACCACAAAACCCTATAGAAAGCAAAACAAAACGAAACAAATTATAAGTACAATTCCCAATCAACTCATTATTGAAAAATAAAATAAAAAGATCTAGAAAAATTTGATAAAAAAAATATCAGGATTTAATCCAATAAGTTTTAAAAAATGCAGGACTATAATGAAAGAAGAAGATAAAAGAGCCTTACACGTGTGAAACACACGCCAGAACATAAGGAAGGCTTGCATCATTTGGACGGTGCATAAGCATTCCTTCGAGCTTTGATCATGTTGTTTTTTTTTTTCGTTTGAATTGTCATAGGGTCCTCTTTCTTATATGGTAGCGTGTGTTGCAGGAGGAGGTTCGTTGTGACTCCATCAACCATTATTCTTTCCTTTCTCTTTCTCTTTCTTTTTGTTTTTCCTTGCCTTGTTTTCTATGATCGCTTATGCTATTATAATTCCCTTCAAGCTTCAATGTTTTCCTATTTTAGTCTCTTTACTCTTAGTCTTTAGGAAAATAAAGAATCTGAATAATATCTCGCAAAATCAATTACCAACCTTATATCAGGACAGTTCTTTTAATTTTGGTCAAACTATATAATCATAAGAAACATATCGAAATAAATTATCAACCAAAAATCATAATCAACACAACATCAAAGAATAAAATTGAAATAAAAAAATAAAGGGTCAAACTTGAAAGCACCTTAAAAAATAACTATAAAAGGGTTGTTCCTTTGTCTCTCTTTTAATTTTGATCCCTTAATTTTAAATTTCATCTAAACAACAAAATCAATTTTTTTATGAAACAGAGTACAAATCCGATGCCGAAATATATTTTTGATATTGTGATTACTATGTAAAAAGTGAATTAAAATAAGTTATAAACTTTAAATTCCAATAAACACACAATCTAAGGCTGGTATGAAAACCTAAAATAAATTAATAACCAAAGCAAAAACAAAAAAAAGAACTGAAACATCAATAAATAATAATAATAATAATAAAAATGAATAATCCCCTCCCCCTCCCCCCCAAAAAAAAAAATTTAAGTTCCAAAACCCATAACATTGAGGGTGGATATTAATTAGTTCATGTATTTGTATATTATTCTTTGATTTTTTTTTATAACAATAAGAATTACTTTCCCTCTTGCTACTAATTTATTTATTGAAAGAAAATAATATTTTTAGATTGACCATTGTCAATATGATTTGACGAATAAATGTGAAAATTGATGCAATTATCTCAAAGAATTAAATTTGAAGCACCCATCTTTTTTAAGCAATGTATTTTACAACAAAAAAAAAAGATAGCTATATATAAATTACATAACTTTAGGATTTCTATAATTCAATGATGAAATTGTCAAATGGGTGATCAAATAATTTTGAAAAGATAATTTAAATCCAAAGATATTGAACACACTACCAGAAAATTGACAGATACAAATAGAAACACCGACATAATTTTTTTTTTCAATAGATTGCGGTGAGCTTTATAGACAAAATATTCTCTCATTGTATCCATTGGTAAACACCAATGAAAATATGCCATCAATACCAAGGGACTTACAATGGGAAGGAATAAAAAAAGAAAGGCAAAGAAGTACGATGAAGTGTTATTTTTACAGACAGACTTATTGATGTATTTAAATCTGTTGATTAAATTTGTTAGTAAATCCGTCTATAATATTTAATTTATGGCAAAAACCCATGCAGAATGAATTATAAGGAGTTCATGCTCTAAAGGAAGGTTTTAGGTCATTAAATGACGGGTAGGCTTTCTACCTTGTCTTAAAAAGGTCTGTGAACTGCCTAGTGATCACCTCACGTGAAGGCAATATAGGGGTTTATAAAGAATGGTTAGGGCACAGTGTAACCGTCATTACCGAGTAAAAACTCAGCTCATAGTTGGATGTTTCGCGAATCTAAATCCCGACTGATAGTCATGAGGCCGACCGTTACTCTCCACCTAACTTAGAATTGAGTTTATTCACAAAATTAAAATGCTAAAGCAGTAAAAATACGAGCTAAAATTAAAGACCGACAAAAAGCAAACAATCAAACAAGCAAAGCTTAGTCCAACCAGACAAGGCTATCCCCAGTGGAGTTCTCATCCTGTCGCGAGGGGCGCGACATTGTCTGGCGATAGCGGAGGCTCTCTGTTGTGCATCCTGTGTGAGGTGTTATGTGTTGCGAAGGTTTTTGGATTTAATCATAAAATTATGATTAATGTTTAGGAGTCGCCACCTAGTATTATGGTCACTAGGAACCTATGGTCTGCGAGAGTCTGAGTAAGGGACTGGTTGTGCAAGGGGAAAACGAATCACCCCCAGTGCATCCTACCTAAGGTAAGCTGCATTGTTGTTTGATTGTTTTTTTTCTAAGTCGGGTTTCTATTCATTGGTCTTTTCTAAGGCTCAAGGAAAATCTTTCTTCATAAGAAAGTCTCTACCTTATCGGGTTAAATCCTAACCGTTCTAAAGTCTAAATTTTAGCATCACATTTTTACACTTTGTATCTTTAATACATGAGGGTGTACTTTATCGTCTAATTTTACATCCCACAAATATTAAAGTCTACATCTGAATCCTAAAAAAAAAGATTGTAAAAAGATTTTTGACATATTGGCCAAATCTTAATGGATAATCATAAACTGGCTATGATATCCATTTTTTATTCTTTTAAACATGAAAAAGATGCAATTTTTGTTTTTTTATGAAAAATATGCTTGGAAAAATTTTAGAATTTGACCGTATGCAATAAAATATTTTTTTTTGAAAATATTTTGATTTTTTTTTGAAATATTTTGAAGAAAACTAGGTATTTTAATACCGGATTTGTATTTTACAGTGTAAATATACAATCCGATATTATGAAAAATTAGTAGAACAATATTTGAGAAAATCACAATTTTTTAAAAAGTTTTTGGAATTTTTTAAAAAAAATAGGTAGAGTCCACTGTATGAACAATGGACGTGAATTATAATTCACACCACTGTTCATGCGTGAACAGTAGGACTTGAATTATAATTCACGTCCTCTGTTCATGCAACAGGGACAGCGAAGAAGAAGAAGACGGGGAAGGGGAGAGAGGGCGGACAACCTGGCGTGGTGGTGATCTGGCCGAGGATGACGGTGTGCTGTCGGTGGTTGCAATGGTGGAGCTAGTGGTCGGGGTAGGAATGGTGGCAATGTTAGCTGCTTGTGGCGGAGGAAGAAAGAAAAAGATGCAGAAGAAGATAATCTGCAGAGAGGAGAGGGAAGACCTCGCGGTGGCTGTGCATATCGCCGGTGAGGATTTGGGTTCGTGGGGAGGCTGAGACGCCGTCTGTTAGTGGAGGAGGAATGTTTCTGTGAGGTCTTCGAGGGCTGAAGAAGCAGCGGGAGAGAGAGAGAGAAGAGAGAACATTGGCTAAAAGAAAAACAGGGGAGAAGCTGATTTTTTGGCTTATTTTGGACCCGATTTTCTCCTCCCTTAGGCCATGAAATCCATCTCTATTTATAGACGGTGAAAGAGGGAAATCTTGTCTACACAGGAGAAAAATTTTCAACCCTTGATTCGGTTGGGAAGGATCCCAACCGTTGACATGGTACACTGTCAAATCTCCAGAAAAAGCTGCCTGAGTTGGCATGTTTAGGCCGGTGCCAACGCCGATTAATTGTCATTCAGACTGAACGATTGATATGGAACTGTGGAGGAACTTCAAAGGATCATTTTTGTGCAAGTTTGGTTAAATTTGGTGGATGTTAGGTGTATTAAATGCACCTGCAAAGGAGGTGAGTGGACCAGTTTTTCTGGAAAAATAAAAAAGAAGATGAACAGTACCAAAGTTTTGATTTTAGCCAAAGTTCATTTCAGTCCTTCCTCTTTCAATTGCTTTCAATTGAACCTCTAATTGACCCTAAAATTTTTCAATTAAGCCCCTGATGAACTTCAATTGGAGCTCCGAAGTTACATGCCTATTGCAATATGGTCCTTGGTCTCGGAATTTGTTAAATTAACCCATAATTGACTCCAAAACTTTAATTTTCTTGCAATTTTGCCCCTGATTTTTGTCAATTAAGTCCCCAAATGTTTGCACCTTTTGCAGATTGGTCCTTAGCTGTCAATTTCTTCAATTTAAACCCTAATTGACCCCAAAACTTTAATTTTCTTGCAATTAGGCCCCTAATTTCAATCAATTAATTTGGTTAAAATTAAATTTGGTCTCTTAAAATTCTAATCTTCTCAATTAAGCTCCCAAACTTAATTTTCCACCAATTAAGCCCCAAATAAAATCAATTTGACCCATTTAAAGTATAATTAAGTCCTTGCACTTAATTAGATCCTTCAATTGGACCCAAATTAATTCTTAAACATAATTAAAATTTAATTTGGCTCATGATTAAATCAAATTGGCCTATTAAAATTTAATTATGTCATTCGACTTAATTTTTATGCAAATTCGTCCAATAATCATTTAATTTGACCTTGAATTTGATTTTTTTTCTCTATTTTTGGGCATAATGGGGTACAATTAGGTATTGAATTTCCTCCAAAAAATTACAGCTTGATTCCCAGGCCTGCTTTCTCCACATTGTCAGCCTTTATTTTATTTTTTTATTTTTATTTTGAAAAAAAAATTGAATTTTAGGGAATAACCCAAAATTGAGTTATGACATATGGTACCTTAACACTTTAATTTGTATAGATGCCTAGGGAAAAGACATTAACACGTTGTACAAACAAGATCGATGTTAGTTCTTCTAGCAATGATTCTAACGACCATGAATCGTTAAGTGCCCACCAAGAACATGCAACTAAGACACATGTATCCACTCACGAAGCGGACTTGTCGAGTGTGATATTGCCATGTCGAGGAGGGGTCTCTTCATAACAGGATCCATTTACCTGGAAGTACCAAGCTCCGGAGTTCGAGGTAATTTTAGATCGATGAGTTAAAGATCGAACGACTCATCTTGCTGCTAATTATGAACGACTTAATGCTGAGACGACAACTCCACCGATTGCTATTGGAGAAAAGATTACAGATGTGTGATACATGTGCTCCCTTTTATTCACCCCACGGTCCAGACGAAGACCTGTCTCCTCCTTTTTTTCAAGTACCTCTATTATAGATTAATTGTATTTGAACTAATAAATATTTAAATTTGTAATAAGTATTTGAATTTATATTAACTTATTTGTTTTAATTATTTTATGTTTCTGTTTAATTGATTTTTTAAAAAAAATTAAATTATTACTAATGGGTCCAGAGAGTTAAAAGGAAATTACTAAAATGTCACTGATACTGTTTACTCATCAATAAAATAACAGATAGTCTGTTTGACGGTTACATGTCAAATTCATTAACGAACGAAAAAAAAATCTTTGATGGAATGACATATGATTTTTTCTGTCGGTAATAAGTTATATTCAACAATAGAAGTACCGACAGAATAAAGCGGGTAAAATTATTATTTTTTTACACGCTTTGTCTGTCAGTAAATTCATATATAAAATTATTGTCAATAGACCACAAATCACCAATTAGAGTTTTTCAGACGGATTATTTTTGTTTGTGAACAAGTCAGCAAGTTTCTTGTCGATGAACTAT
>Ga0325410_1003958_pt1 | contig 16643 bp, 21 predicted proteins | sample PopdelMetagenome_16_FD_206182 | JGI IMG/M metagenome (GOLD analysis project Ga0325410, IMG submission 206182) | Populus deltoides microbial communities from Bellville, Georgia, United States - Xylem-PdIQD-R3 | ecosystem: Host-associated > Plants > Phyllosphere > Stem > Wood/Secondary xylem...
CCTCACGAATCTAGTGAGGTTTCAGTTTTAGGGTCGGTGGCTAGCCTGTAGCCATCTGTTGTTTTATGTTTCTGTTATCATTGTAAATCTGGGGTATGCCCCTTATAATGTTTGTATCTTCTTCTTTAATACATACGTCAACTTACCAAAAAAAAAAGAGTTTTACAAGCTAAACAACCGAAATCTATAAAGAAAAACACAACACAATTTCAGTAAAAATTCGGACACAAATCTGACTCTAACTTTGGACAGCAATTCGACCCTCTTAGAAGCCCTTTTTTGAAGATGGCTATTAGAGACATATCTATAGGCCATTCTGTTAGATTTCCAGATCATTAAAGAACAGCTCATTTGGACATCTGAGTCAAAATGTATGGGCAAAACACCGAAAGGTGTTCTGGAAAATCAAATCAAGCCAGCTTGGAGAACACTTTGGTGCACGTTTTTCTTCCTCCTTTGTGAGCTGTCTCTTTCTTCTTTTTGACCCAAAATAATGTGACAATGTCCCCTCAAGCTTTCCATCCATGTGCTTGCCCTCTTGGATCAATGAATTATCCAAAATAAATCAAATGTTATTTGTTGAGTGGACATGTAAGATCATGGATTGTGCTTGGGCTGATTTGGAGGCTGATTTGGGGCTGAATTTAAGCATCAAATAAGGATACAAATGTACCTATTATTTGGGCTAAGATTGACATTAAAACCTTAAGTGTTTGATGGTTGAAGTTTGCACACAACATAAGGCAAGTTTGGGCTTGAAATAGATCATATGATATTCTTTTCTAGAATTGGAATAGAATTAATTTTTGGGGCAAATTTGGAGCACTTATTTGAACCAAGATTTTTTTCAATCTTCAACTAAATTTCTCTTCAATTCTTTTTTCCAAATTCCGACGTTGAATTTTCTGAAATAATTCATTTAAGCTCCAAAAACCTATCGAAACATTAAAAGAAACTTCATTACTAAAAAGCACATCAATTATTATAAAAAACCCAAATAAAAATAATAAATACATATGTAAAATAAGAGACTTAATGATACTTTTGATGCACAATCAGACGCCACGAAGATAGTTGTTCTTCAATAAGTCCTTTTTAGTTCTTTAGAGAACCAAGGAAGGGAGATTATCCCACCAACACACAATAAGTGCAGCAAAGAAGTTTATTGATATGAAAATTGCGTAACCTTACATGTTCGGTTATGTCTTTATTTATACTAACTCTAGACTTAAAAAAACCCTAATGGACCCCCCTTAGGTGGACTTATATGAAGCCCACTTACAATTGACCCAAATATGTAATAATAACCCAAAAAAGTAAGAAGAAAATAATAAAAATCCAAAAATTACCATCCTAAATATGCTAGAATCAAATTTGTCACCTTTAAGAAGTCCTACATAAACTAAGAAAAATCTGATTTGAAAAATTTATGTTGCTGCCCCCTTTCCTTTGATGTCCTTGATTAGCTTGGATTTCTTTGTTTAACTTGGACAAATAAGAAAACAAATTTCCTCCTTTGTTGCTGATTTAATTACTTTCCTTCCTATGTTAGGAAAAGCATTAAATAGTCCTCCCCTCTTTAGGAATAAGATATGGCTAACTTCCTTACTTAATTAGGTGAATAAATTGCTGACTTTTTATCCTTGTAGCATTAGGAAAAAAATCAAGCCTAACAAAGCTGGTATTGGGTCGGACATATTAACCCCTTGTTCCGCATGAATTGGGCTCTTCTTCGACTTGAACTAGATGAATTAAACGCTGTCCTTCATGGTCCTTAAATGTCCCAAGCCCCTCTAGGTTCATTTTGTTCCATATATTCTGAACAATCTCATTCAATGCTTCTTTAACTTTCTTTGCCCTAGCTCTTGTGATTGGCCCAATTGGAACCTCCAATGGGTCGTTGGCATAATTATGCTTGGTTTTGGGCCGATACGCATCATCAAGTCTGTCACACACATTTCCCATCACAAAATTCATCCTCTCCATCATCTACGTCATGGCTTGCATTTGGAATGTATGTTCTCCCTCGGGATGGGGTGGTGTGTTATTTTGATCTGACATGAGAGTACATGTAAAAATTAGTTAGTGGTAAAAAAAATTATCCTCATGTCACTCGTGTTTCGCTCAAACACTCTTAATATCCTCACACGCTCACACCTCTCGTCTCCCCTTCTTGCGGTTCTCGCGAAACTGAAACCAACACCAAATTGAACCAACTTGGCAGCGCAATCCAAATATATATATGACTCAATAAGCAATAAAAACTAGAAAACAAGCATAACAAAACTGCGATAATAGTCTCGCGAGTAGCAAGCGAGTCTATCCGAAATAGGAACGAAACTGAAGACTCGAATAAAAACATAAATAAAAAATATGCAAAATCATGAAACAACACCCAAATATGTTGGATATGATGAAAATAAACTGCAAGAAATGAAAACAACAGAAAGCAAGCGAATTTTAAAAGTTGACGCAAAACAGACTCGTTTACGATGAGTTAAGTTCGAATCTGGAACCTAAAGTAAATGTTTTCCAATTGAGTTAAAATTTCAAATATAGTGCGATATCAACCCAAAGAGACAGAATATAAAGTTTGAGCAATTTATGACAAGGTTTGATATACTGACGCAAAAACGTTACAAATCAGACCTGATTAGACCCGAATTTGAAACCCCAAGCAAATGATATCCAATTGACCCCACATTTGATATGTGATGCGATTAGGACCTCAGTAATGAGAGTATCAAATTTGAGCTAATTCCAAGTTGATTTGATCCAATTTTCTTTTGTTTAGTTTTCTGCGGCAGAATCCAATAAACGTCTTTTTGAACAATTTTTTTTTGCTTTTCTCTTTTCTCTTTTTTTTTTTTTGATACTACTCATATATTTTTAACAATAATAGAATGAAATAACCATTTTATTTTATATGCCGCAAATTCAAGGAGAAGAAGAAATTGGATACTAAGGAATTTGAGTTTGGTTATGCCTTTATTTATATGGACTCACTTTAGACTTAAAGAAACCCTAATGGACCCCCCTTAGGTGGACTTATATGAAGCCCACTTATAATTGACCCAAATAAGTAATAATAACTTAAAAAATAAGAAGAAAATAATAAAAATCTGAAAATTATCATGCTAAGTATGCTAGAATCAGATTTGTAACCCTTAAGAAGTCTTAAATAAACTATGACAAATCTGATTTGGAAAATTTGTGTTGCTGCCCCCTTTGATGTCCTTGATTAGCTTGGATTTCCTTGTTTAACTTGGACAAATAAGAACACAAATTTCCTCCTTTGTTGCTGATTTAATTACTTTTCTTCTTAAGTTAGGAAAAACATTAAATAGTCCTCCTCTCTTTAGGAATAAGATATGGCCAACTTCCTTACTTAATTAGGAAAATAAATTGCTGACTTTTTATCCTTGTAGCATTAGGAAAAATAACAAGCCTAACAAGGCTGGTATTAGGCCAGACACATCAACCCCTTGTTCCACATGAATTAGGCTGTTCTTGGACCTGAACTAGATGAATTAAAGGTTGTTCTTCATGCTCCTTAAATGTCCCAAGCCCTTCTAGGTCTATTTTGCTCCATATGTTTCGAACAAGCTCATTCAATGCTTCTTTGCCCTAGCTCTTTTGATTGGCCCAATTGGCACCTCCAATGGGTCGTTGTCATTATTACGCTTGGTGTTGTACTAATTTGTATCAATTTGCCTCTCCACCTTTGTTGCCATATGGATCATGTCCTCCAATTCCATACAATGTTGTAATTCTACAACATTCGCAATGTCCCTATTCAACCCATTTAGAAATCTAGCCATAGAAGCTTCCCTATCCTCAATCACATTGGCCTGAATTATTGCGATCTCCTTCTCCTTGAAATACTCATCCATGGACCTAGAACCCTAATTCAAACCCTGCAATTTCAAATAAAAATCTCTATAATAGTGGTTAGGCACAAATCACCTTCTCATCAACACTTTCATCTCCTCCCACGATATTACCAGCCTCTCTCCACACCTCCTTCTACTAATCGCATTCTGGTCCTACCAAATCAGTGCATTATCCGTGAATTCGATGACTACCAATTTCACTTTCTTCGCCTCCAAATAGTTATGGCATAAAAAATCAATGCACCTTTTTCTCCCACTCCAACTATGCCTCGGGATCGTTTTTACCTGGAAAAGAAGGTATTTTGAGTTTGATTGCATTCAAATCACAATCTAAATCAGCATGTCCCCCAACACTACGAAAATTTTTCCTTTAGTCGAATTGGCCCCTAGTTCTATTCCCAAAATCCCTTTGGTTTCTAGACTGCCAAAAACCTTCCAGATGGCCTATGGCCTCATCCTTAAAACCACTACCACCACCAATATCATCAACGTCCTCCTCAAAATCCTCATAATCAGCCCACCTTAGCCTCTCGACCCTATTGCCACTGTTTGCTTTCGGTTCAGCCCCAACCTTCCTCACATCTTGGGTGTTTGTAATAGCCTCGTTGATGTGAACCACGTGATTGCGTGGTCACGCAACCCACACGCAAAGACACCAATTCCTGGAAAGTCAATTAAATCAGGTTTGATAGGAGTGTGACATAAAGATAACTTGTACCTAGGCACCAGCACTATTGAAAACAGAAAACCCCCACCCAATAAATATTGATTCACGAATGAGAAGTATAAGGATGATGCCACGAAGCCAGTTGTTCTTTGATAGTGTTCAGTTCTTTAGAGAACTAAGGAAGCGAGATTATCCCACCAACACACACACACAAAGTGCAGCAAATAAGAAGTTTTATTAATCTGAATTGTCTAACTTACATGTGTTGTTATACCTTTATTTATACCCACTCTAGACTTAAATAAACCCTAATGGACCCCCTTTAGGTGGACTTATATTAGGCCCACTTACAATTGATCCAAATAAGTAATAATAACCCAAAGACTAAAAAGAAAATAATAAAAATAATACAAATCCAAAAATTATCATCCTAAATATGCTAGAATCAGATTTGTCACCATTAAGAAGTCCCAAATAGACTAGGAAATCTTAGTTGAAGGTTAAATTTATTCTAAAGTCTTCTTTCCTTTTTGTAGCTAGGATGAATAAGGAATCCTTGTAACAAAAGGATTCTGAAACATTTATGAATCCTTGCCACATATGGAAACTATGTTGTAGCCCATTAAAGATTTTTGGAGAATTAGGAGATTTCCAAAATAAGCCGCCACATCCTTTTAGGAAAAGAATCCCAGCGAAATAGGAAGTCCACAAGTCAAAAGGAAGTAAATAACAAAATTCATACAGCCCCTATTAACCTGTATTGCGATGCCTTTTCAAAATCTAATTGATTTGAAATTTTAACCCAAGGTAGGACAACATGTTAGGAGACTCCATGTAAAAGGTCAGCCCAATTTAAAGGTCGGATTAAGAATTATGATTGTTGCCGTAAAACTGGATAGATGCACTTTTTACGTCAAAATCCGAATTTGACCTTGTCTGGATCGTATCATTCCATCTCTCTTCAAGATGATTCGTCCTTGAATCACCAACAAGTTGAATGGACAATTCCTTATCCTCTTTTTGAAGCCTTTGGTTTCTTTTCTTACCAACAATCGTCGCTAACAACTTTGGATGAAAGTTGCAGCCGTTCTATTTTGTATATCATCATTGCAGCCTTTTTTCTCCTTTCTTCCTGAAGCTTGTTGGGCATTGATTGCTGCCGTTAACACATCAAGTTTTTGCTGCATCTCCCCTAGAATATGGGATAGACTCTTGGATTTTTTTAGAACACTAATCTCTTTATTTCTGTCCCTTTGATACCACCTCTCCTTTTAAATCTGTCTTTTCTTTTGCCATAGCACGTTATCAAAATACATGAAATCCCTTTGATTTCTAGGCTGCTGAAAAACTTCCCGATAGCCTATGGTCTCATCCTTAAAACCACCATCACCAATATCATCAATGTCCTCCTCAAAATCCTCATAATCAACCCACCTTGGCTTTTCAGCCCCACTACCATTGTTTGATTTTGGTTCAGCCCCAACCTTTCTCACGTCTTGGGTACATGTTTCAGCCATGTTTCCATGTTATCCCACCTTCTCAAGTCTATCACACACGTTCCCCATCATGAAATTCATGCTTTCCATCATCTTCGTCATGGCTTGCATTTGGAATTGAAGCTCTACATCGGGAGGAGGTAGTGTGTTGTTTTGATCTGACATGATAGTACCTGTAAAAATTGGTTAGTGGAAAAAACATCATCACATCGCTCGTGTTTCGCTCAAACACTTAATATCCTCACAATCTCACATCTTTTGTTGTTCTTGCGGAACTCAAACTAACACCAAATAAAACCAACTTAGTAGCGCAATCCAAATTTGTATATATGACTCAAGAAGCAATAATAACCAGAAAACAAGCGAAAACAAAACTGAGATGATAGTCTCGTGAGTAGCAAGCAAATCTATCCAAAATATGAATCTATCTAAAATATGAACGAAACTAAAGACTTGAATAAAAACATAAATGAAATATGCAAAAAAAATGATGAAAAAACACCCAAATATGTTGGATAAGTTGAAAACATACTGCAAGAAACAAAAACAATAGAAAGAAAGCGAATTTCAAAAATTGACGCAAAACAGACTCTTTTACAATGAGTGAAGTCTGAATCTGGAACCTAAAGTAAATGAAATCCAATTGAGCTATAATTTCAAATATAGTGCAATATCAACTCAAATAGATAGAATATAAAGTTTGAGCGACTTACAATACGGTTTGATATATTGACGCAAAAACATTAAGAATCAGACCTGATTAGACCTGAAATAGAAAACCAAAGCAAACAATATCCAATTGACCCCAAATTTGATATGTGGTGTGATTAGGACCCCAGTAATTAGAGTATCAAATTTGAGCTAATTCCGAGTGGATTTGATCCAATTTTCTCTTCTTTAGTTTTTTGCAGCAAAATCTAATAAACATCTTTTTTAACGATTTTGTTTTTGCTTTTGATGCTACTGATATATTTTGAACAATAACAGAATGAAGCAAATTCAAAGGGAAGAAGAAATTGGATACTAAGGAATTTTTGCAGAATCAACAAGAAACGAAAATTTTAGAAGGATATAAACCTGATTAATGGAGCCAAGCTTTGATACCAAATGATGCGAACCTTGTGATCACGTGGTCACACAACCCACACACAAATATACCAATTCCTGGAAAGCCAAGTAAATCATCAGGTTTGATAGGAGTATGACACAAAGATAATTTGTACCTTAGCACCAGAACTATTGGAAACAGAAACCCTCACCCAACGAATATTGATTCGCGAACGAGAGTATAAGGATGATGCCAAGAAGACAGTTGTTCTTCGATAAGTCATTTTTCAGTTCTTTAGAGAACCATGGAAGGGAGATTATCGCGCCAACACACACACACACAAAGTGCAGCGAACAAGAAATTTTATTAATATGAATTATCTAACTTACATTTCTGTTTATACCTTTATTTATACTCACTCTAAACTTAAATAAACCCTAATGGACCCTCCCTTAGGTGGACTTATATGAAGCCCACTTACAATTGATCCAAATAAGTAATAATAACCCAAAGACTAAGAAGAAAATAATACAAATCCGAAAATTTCCATCCTAAATATGCTAGAATCAGATTTGTCACCATTAAGAAGTCCCAAATAGACTAGGAAATCTGATATGAAGGTAGAATTTATTCTGAAGTCTTCTTTCCTTTTTGTAGCTAGGATGAATAAGGAATCCTTGTAACAAAAGTATTCTGAAACATTTATGAATCATTGCTACACATGGAAACTATGTTGCAGCCCATTAAAGATCTTTAAAGAATTACAAGATTCCCAAAATAAGCCACCACCTCATTTTAGGAAAAGAATCCTAGCGAAATAGGAAGTCCACAAGTCAAAAGAAAGTAAATAACAAAATTCATACAGCCTTTGTTAACCCGTATTGCAATGCCTTCCCAAACTCTGATTGATCTGAAATTTTAACCTAAGGTAGGAAAATATATTAGGAGACTCCATATATAATTTCAGCGCAATCCAACAGTTGCATTGAGAATTGTGATTGTTGCCGTAAAACTGGATAAAAGTAGTTTTTACATGAAAATCTGAATTTGACCTTTTTTTTGGGGTAAGTTAATGTATGTATTAAAAGAAGAAGATACAAAGATTATAAGGGGCATACCCCAGATTTACAATGAGAACAGAAACATAAAACAGATGGCTACAAGCTAGCCACCGAATAGAAAACTAAGACCTTACTAGATTCGTTAGGGAAACCAATACAACCAGCTAACTATCAAATTAAAAATCTATGTTATTAACCCTCCAAGCTCTTTGGATCCTTTTGTTTTCATCTGTTGGTAGGACGTTCCTCATCAAATCAAGCTTATCGTGAATGATACATTTGATTTGATTAAAGACCATATTCAAAGTTCTAGACATTCTAGCAAAGATCCTTGCATTTTGTTCTTGCTAGACATGATACACTGTAGTTGCGAAACTCAGTTTACAAGAAAAATTGACGAAACTCTTGCCATGCCAAGTGACAGTGGCCCATCGAATCCATTCATCCTAGCCTTTTGTCATTCTTGGAATGTCGTATCTGTCACAAACATCCCACCAGATCGCTTTAGTATAGGAGCATTCAAAGAACAAGTGGTTGTGATCTTCATTGTTGCGGAGACAGAGTGAGCATCTATTGGGACCAATGTATACCAAACCAATGAAGTCTATCTTGAGTTGTGAGTTTCTGTTGGACAACCATCCATAGAAGAAACGAATGTCTTGGAATAGCATTCTTGAACCACACAATGTCATGCCATTCAACCATCTGACGATGAATTCTTAGTTGCTCCCAAGCTACTTTAATCGAGAATCTGTGATGTGAACTCTATGCATTGGTAAGAGCACTTGAGACATGGCAACATTACTTGTGGCCAAAAGAGTTCGTAATCCATTCAGATCATGAGTCCTTGAAACATCTGAAAGGACAAGGTAAGTTGAATAGGAGGCATGCAAAATGGGTTGAATTCATTGAAACTTTTCCTTACGTAATCAAGTATAAGCAAGGCAAAGAGAACATCGTAGCTGATGCACTTTCGCGTAGGTATGTTATTTTACACACTACTAATACTAGATTGTTAGGATTTGAATATGTGAAGGAATTGTATGATAATGATTCTGACTTTACCGAGATTTATAATGCATGTGGACATTCGGCTTTTGGTAAGTTTTATTTGATGGATGATTATTTGTTCAAAGAGAATAGATTGTGTGTTCCTGCTAGTTCTTTGCATGAATTGCTTGTTTGTGAAGCACATGGGGGTGGTTTGATGGGTCACTTTGGGGTTGCGAAGACCTTAGATGTATTGCATGAGCATTTCTATTGGCCAAAGATGAAAAGAGATGTGCAACGAATTTGTGAACAGTGCATTGCTTGTAGAAAGGCAAAATCTAGAGTACAACTGCATGGACTATATACACCATTACCTGTACCTACTGAACCTTGGGTAGATATCTCTATGGACTTTGTTTTAGGTTTACGTAGGTCAAATAAAGATAGAGACTCTATTTTGTTGTGATTGATAGGTTTTCTAAAATGACGCATTTCATTGCATGCAATAAAACGGATGATGCATCTCATATCGTAGACTTGTTTTTCAGGGAGATTGTACGTTTGCATGGCATTCCTAAGAGTATAGTGTCAGATCGTAATGTTAAGTTCCTTAGCTACTTTTGGAAGACCTTATGGGGAAAGTTGGGAACTAAACTCTTATTTTCGACAACATGTCATCCTCAAACAGATGGACAAACTGAGGTAGTGAATAGAAACATTATCCCAACTTTTGCGTGCTATAATTCAAAAGAATTTAAAAAGTTGGGAAGAATGTTTGCCTTTTGTTGAGTTTGCTTTATAATAGAACTGTGCATTCGACCACTGGTTTTTCTTCATTTGAAATTGTTTATGGTTTTAATCCACTAACTCATATGGACTTAATTCCTTTGCCTTTTGAAGAAAGGGTAAGTTTAGATGGTGAAAAGAAGGCAAAGATGGTGAGACAACTCCATGAGGGAGTTCGACAGCAAAAAGAGAAAAAAAACAGACTTTATGCTTTTAAAGCAAATAAGGGACGTAAACTGGTTGTTTTCCAACCCGGTGATTGAGTTTCGGTGCACATGTGTAATGAACGATTTCCTAACCAAAAGAAATCAAAATTACAGCCTCGCGGTGATGGTCCATTTCAGGTTTTAGAGAGAATCAATGACAACGCATACAAAATTAACCTTCCAAGTGAGTATGGTGTTAGTGCTACTTTTAATGTTATTGATCTTACATTGTTTGACACAGATTTTGATTCGAGGTCGAATCCTTTCGAGGAGAGAGGGGATGATGTGGACCAGCCCAGAAACACCAGCAAGGACCCATTACATGTTTCAAATGGTCCAATGACTCGGTCCAAGACAAAGGCATTAAAAGAGCCATTGAATGCATTGGTTTTGAATGTTTCAACCAAGTCAGAATTGAAAGGTCCATTAGAGTATCAAGAGGAGACCCTAGTACATCTTATCCATGTGCAAGAGGGGTCCAATACAACCTTATTTGAGCTATGAGGTGAGGACAGCAAAGGAAACAAAAGAATCCTACTACAACTTGGAAACAACATGGATGGCTACCTTTTCCTTTTGTTTTTAGGATTAAGGGGCTGCATGGAAGGCTATAAATAAGCCTTGAATCAGTTCTGTAATATTTTACTTCCTTCTCTTCTTCTCATGATAGAACATGGATTTAATATTATGGGCTTTGTTTTATTTTGTTAACTACAGTCCAAGGCTTGTTTGGGCTTAATTAATACTTTGTTTTCAGTTAGGATCCAAGGCTTGTTTGGATTAAGTTATGGGCTTTTCAGTTTAGGGTTTTGGGTCAGTTTTGAGTGGACCTCATATAAGTCCATATAAGGGGTAATTTTTCAAGAACTATTTAAACTCATGTAAGCCAAAATTTCGACAGCCTTGATGATACTTACATCTGAATTTTTCAATTTAACGTGTGAGAGTGATTCTTGCTTTCTTCAGTTCTTGAATGAACTGAATCTGACTTATCGAAGATTAACTGGCTTCGTGGCGTCATTCTACTGAATCCAATAGTGTTGGTGCCTTGGGGCAGGTTTCCATTATGTCACACTCCTATTAGACCTATTTCGTCTTTCTGGGATCAGATCTCAATCTTGATTGTGGGTTGCGTGACCATGTGATCACGAGGTTCACATCACTAACTTTCGGTAAGATTTCGGATAGAAGGATGAGGGAATTAAAACCAGGTTCCTTCATACAAATTGTAGTTTTGGATGTTAGCTAACTAAGGAAATTGGTGTTGCTCAATTTAGAGCTATAGAACTCCAGTTATGGGTTATCAACCAAGACTGGGTCATGACAAACCCTGTAGGGCAGTAAGTCTGAATTGTTGATAAGCAATTTTGACTGTCTTAAAGGCAGAATTAGGTTCTCTTTCTCATAGAACTTGTAGCCTCATGTCTTAGCTTTCGAACGAGACTAATCTCACTTGAATCGGAGTTCTATAACTCTAGATATAGTTAAAAATCTGAGGAAAGGTCAGACAGTAACAGTTAAAAAACGAGACAGTAACGGTTGGATAGTAACTGTCAAAATGGTTGTTGATGAACAATTTTGACTGTCTTAGAGGCAGAACTGGGTTCTCCTTTCTTCAGAGAACTTGTAGCCTCATGTCTTAGTATTCCAACAAGACTAATCTTGCTTGAATTAGAGTTCTATAACTCCAGATATAATTAAAAATCTAAGAAGAGGTCAGATAGTAATAGTTTAAAAACGAGACAATAACAGTTGGACAATAACAGTCCAAATGGTTGTTGATGAGCAATTTTGATAGTCTTAGAGGCAGAACTGGGCTCTCCTTTCTACAGAGAACTTGTAGCCTCATGTCTTAGCTTTCCAACAAGACTTATCTCGCTTGAATCGGAGTTCTATAACTCCACATATAGTTAAAAATATAAGGAGAGGTCAGACAATAACAGTTCAAAAACGAGACAGTAACAGTTGGACAGTAACAATCCAAATATAAAAAAGGGAATGATAACTATGGTTGGACAAAGAAACGATAATATTAATGGGTGAAATGAGAAAAAACATAAAATATTAAGAAATGACTAGAAAAAAAAAGACTTATTGGTTGTTGATATTGTTATTATAAAACATATCCTTGAGTGAGGAAAATTTATGAGATAAACCTGTGATTTATAGGAGGGACCACAGGCATGGTGCAACAGCAGCAGTAAGGGAGCACGAGTAGAGCTTCTATTGCAGGTAAGTGATCCGCACCTATACTTTCTAGTTAAATTCTATGATTTAATATGTTATTGATGTGAGATGTGAATTACTGAACATTGGATATTAGGAGAAAAGAAGAAAGTTTGCGTAATGATATCATTATTTTGGATAGTATTATGAAGGTATGTGTATTCAAGGTGAACGGTTGTTGTGTTAATTTCCAAGTGATGAAATTATCGTTGACAAAGAAAATATGAGAAGTGTGATTTAAGGCGTGAACTAGCATATATCTTGTGTATGTTAAGATCCCGGGTAAGGGGATCGCCATGTAGTGCATACATTTCGTGTATGTTAGGATCTCGGATAAGGGATCAATCCATCACCATGTAATGACTAGCATACATTTAGTGTATGTTAGGATCCCGAGTAAGGGGATTAAGTTGTATTGATTAGCATACATTTAGTGTATGTTAGGATCCCGAGTAAGGGGATTAAGTTGTATTGATTAGCATACATTTAGTGTATGTTAGGATCCCGAGTAAGGGGATTAAGTTGTATTGATTAGCATACATTTAGTGTATGTTAGGATCCCGAGTAAAGAGATCACCTTGCATCAACTCCTACGAGGTGATGATGATAACAATGAAATTGGTATCGGTAATGTGTTAAGCAGAAATAATCATGGATGGTCTTATGAGATATTGAATAGAGGTTGATAATGGAAGAGGGATTGGTTTTTAGTAGTTGAAGGAGAAAGAATTTCCAATGAAAACCAAAATGGAGAAGTGAATAAAATATGAATGCATGTTTACCTTTTTAAAATTGCTGGATATTTGTATTGCTATATTATTGTGATATTCATATGTCAATAATAATATGTATTTGTTTACAGGACCATGGCATGCATGACAGGAGTAGATTCTAGCTTAAGTTCACTTTTTGTAATTTAGATTGTAGGGAGTACACCCTTGTATTTGGTAATATTACAACTTTTATGAAACTCAATTTGTATAATTGATGTTTAAACTTGAATAGATGAATTTAATTTTGTAGTTTGTATAACCATTTCCATGTATACATGTTAATATCTTTATCCATCCATAATGATAATTGTTGTACAATGTATATCATAAACATTGTGGTTGATATGAATGATGATGTTTGTGGGATTGAGACCCAGGATGATTGGGTTGAATTGAGTTAGGGGATGCGGTATATTAGAAGTGTAAATAGGTCGTATGTCGATAACTTGGGACCTTCTAGTATAGGGAGACTCCATCGAAATTTCAGTAGACTTTAATACAAACACCATGAATAGATATAGAAAAAAAAATTAATCACTCTGTTTATCAGTTAACGTGAGATCGTTGCTTTATCCCGGATATGGGGATGTTACATTTTGGTATCAGAGCTCAGGTTGCTATTCTAGGGATAGGAATGAGTATAAGGTTTTCAAATGTGGTTCTAAATGGTGAGAACAAGGCAAGGAGCCAAGACTGATCCATTCCCGTTCGGGGAAGTGATTAGAGTCCTCATTGTGAAAGTGATCCAGATTGGGATCCCTTGACAGACACTTCCACTCATGTACCTACAACATCAGTATACTTTGAAAAGGGCGAGTCAGTGAGACTTCAAGATGATTCGTTGTCCCGTCAGGCTGGGGTAACAATGCCCATTGTATTAGACATACGGGGGGGGGGATAATATATTCCCATCAGTGGCACCAGCAGCCAGGTCAAACCTATTTTTGAATCCCGCTTCTATGGATCATATAGTGAGAGCTGTAGTAGTAGGAATGACAGTGGGAGCCTCTAGTACAGCTCCTAGATCAGGGAGAATAGTCACCATAGTGCAGTGGGTGAGGTGTATGAGAGGGATAGGTTGTATGACTTACTGTGGTGAAGAGGATGTTGAGGTTGCTGAACTTTGGCTAAAAAAAAGGAAGAAGGATGGCACACTTTGTTTGTGCATTGATTATTGTCAATAGAATAAAGTGACGGTGAAGAACAAGTACCCATTCCTACGAATAGATAATTTATTTAATCAGTTGAAGGGTGCTAAGGTGTTCTCTAAGATAGAATTGAGATCTGGATATCACCAGTTGAGAATCAAGGAACAAGATAGATAAAAGACTGCATTCCGAACCTGTTATGGACATTAGGAGTTTTTGGTGATGCCTTTTGGGTTAACCAATGCTTTGGCCATGTTTATGGACTTGATGAATCAGGTGTTTCGGCCATACCTAGACCAATATGCAGGGGTAATTATTGACGATACCTTGGTTTATTCAAGCTCTTACTTTAAGCAGGAACAACATCTAAGGGTTGTGCTACAAACTGTAAGGGAGAATCAATTATATTGAAAGCTGGTTAAGTGTGAGTTATGGCTCAAAGAAGTAGTATTTTTGGGGTCATGAAATATCCGCAGAAGGAATATTTGTGGATCCAAGAAAGGTTGAGGCCATGTTAAAATGGGAAAGGCCTACCAACATGATAGAAATTCAAAGTTATTAGGTCTTGCTGGGTATTATAGGAGGTTTATTGAGGGGTTCTCCACCATAGCATCACCTTTGACTAAGCTGACTCACAAGGAAGTCAGGTTTGTTTGGTCGGAAGAGTGTGAAGCGAGCTTTCGAGAACTGAAGGAGAGACTCACTTCTGCCCCTGTGCTGGCCCTTCCATCAGGGACAAAAGGGTTTGTGGTATGTGATTGCTTATGCATCAAGACAACTAAAGTCACATGAGGTGAATTACCTAGTTCATGGCCTAGAACTTGCAGCAGTGGTGTTCGCCTTAAGAGTATGGAGACATTGTTCGTGTGGGTCACAAGTTTAAATCTTTACAAACCATAAAATTTTGAAGTATTTGATGTCATAGAAGGAGTTAAATATGTGACAAAGAAGATAGGCAGAGTTAATAAAAGATTACAATTGTGTGATTGACTACCATCTTGGTAAGGCTAATGTAGTAGCCAATGCATTGATTAGGAAGGGAAAAATAGTGATGAATGATATGGAGATTAAGTAACAGGGAAGTATAATGGAATTGAAGAAATCGGGCTTGTGGCTAAGTGTAGTGCCTGAGGGATCACTATTAGCTCAGTTAAAGATCCGATTTGTGCCTCGAGACAAGGTCTTGGTGGCTCAACAGGTAGATAAAAAAAGTAAAGGATATCAAGGAGAGTGTAAACCAGGGTATAGAGAAAACATTCCAAATGTTATATGGTGGGCTAATAGCTATGGGTAGGCAAATTTATTTGCTTGATCATAAGACTTTAAAGGATGAAATATTGAGAGAAACTCATGAATCCTGATTTGCTACTCATCCTGGAAGTACGAAGATGTATAAAGATTTAAAGGAATACTACTGGTGGTCAAATATGAAGAGGGAAATAGTAGAATTTGTGTCGAACTGTGGGATTTATCAATAAGTAAAGATAGAACACTAGAGACCTGCAAGGGATTTACAGTTATTGTCGATTCCAGAATGGAAATGAGAGGATATCTCTATGGATTTTGTGACGGGATTACCTAGGGGAAGGAAGGGGAATGATGCCATATGGGTGGTTGTGGTTCGACTGACAAAAATCTGTTTTGTTTTTGCATATGAAAATGACTGATTCGGTGGATAAGCTAGCAAAATTATATGTAAATGAAGTAATCAGACTTTATGGAGTGCCAGTGTCGATTTATCAGATCGGGATCCAAGGTTCACGTCGAGATTATGGCCTAGCTTATAACGAGTATAGGGGATAAAGTTGAATCTAAGCACAACATTTCATCCTCAGACGGATGGTCAATCTCGAAGGACCATTCAAACTCTTGAGGATCTCCTTGGGTTCTGTGTGCTGGAGTTCGGAGGGAACTGGGAAGATCTCCTGCCATTGGTGGAGTTTACTTATAATAATAGCCATCAAGCTACTATTGGTATGGCTCCATATGAAGCATTATATGAGAGGAAATGTCGTACCCCAATTTGTTGGGAGGAAGTAGGAAAAAGGAAGCTTTTGGGACCTGAAATGGTGCAACTGACAACTGACAAGGTGATGGTGATCAAAAAAGGGACGAAGGAAGCTCAGGATAGACAAAAAAAAGAAGAAGTTATGCAGATAACCGAAGAAAGCCTTTAGAATTCCAAGTGAGGGATACGGTATTTTTGAAGGTGGTGCCTTGGAAAGGCATCATTCAATTTGGAGTAAAAGGGAAATTAGCTCCGAGATATATTGGCCCTTTCAACATTAAGGAAAGCATCAGACCAGTTGCCTATCGTTTAGAGTTGCCTGCATATTTGGATAAGATTCA
>Ga0325410_1003960_pt1 | contig 16641 bp, 1 predicted proteins | sample PopdelMetagenome_16_FD_206182 | JGI IMG/M metagenome (GOLD analysis project Ga0325410, IMG submission 206182) | Populus deltoides microbial communities from Bellville, Georgia, United States - Xylem-PdIQD-R3 | ecosystem: Host-associated > Plants > Phyllosphere > Stem > Wood/Secondary xylem...
TATCTAATTTAACTAAAAATTCTTATAAATCAGAATCTAAATCTTGAATTTCTCATATATATAGTTCACGAATCAGAAAAGTTTAACGCTTGACAGCCTCCCTTTCTCCACCCCGCGCTTCATACAAGGAGCAAATTAAGCTCCCCAGCTAACTGAAAAATAAAATAACAACAACCTTAAAATAACGAACTAAATAATATTTTGTTCTTTAAGATCTGGTGGCTTTGAGGATGATGAAATATATTATCCATGTTTACCAGCAATTGCACGCGGCCTCTGGTTGGTTGGGTCTCCTTTCTTTCCTTTTTTTTTTTATAATAATGTTATTTCTTTGTAATGTTTTTCATCACTATCACGCTGGGCCCCACCAACCGACCCCGTGTATCGCGATTGAGACACTTCTCCAAATTTTACCTTTAAAATATTTAATCCAGCCTCAGCTTGGCTCCGCTTCGAGCCGAGCGAATTCTTCTGTAAGAGGAAACAGAACCTTTTGTGCGCACGCGCGTGCCCGCTCGATAAATTCTTGACCTGACTCCACGTGAGGTTCGCCGATAAGAACACGTTCGGGATCCTAAAAATTGAAAAGTGTGTTGTAATAATGTTTTGCAAGTAGTTTCTTGACAGTTAAGATGTTCGGAAACCAGCTTTTACATAGTAAACCACCTCCCTTTCTAGCAAGTTGAATTTTGTGAGCAAAATACTTTTTAAATTGTAAAATTTTCAAGTCATACGATAATCAGATCTTTGAAATACTTGAAAAATTAAGAAATTTTGAACTGCAAAATACATTTTAATTATGGAGCAATTGCAAAATACTGTGATCTCTTCTTCTAAGAATATTTTTTAACCTCAAATGCTTTAAAAATAGGATTTGAACTCTTATGTCTTATAAATATAAACAACTCACTACTATATACAAGTAAGGGGTATCCTGAAAGATATATACGCAATAAAAATAATAAATTTAAAATTTTTTAAAAATTTTAACAATCTCATTAGATAAATTTAAAATTATTTAGAGTTTATATGAAAATTACTTGCAGATTAGATTTTTTTTCAGCTTCGAATAATTGTTTTAAAAATGGGTTGTCGCAGATCACAAGTCATTTAACTATCCGATCTATAACCGTAATCAACACGAATCACTAGTGAAAAATCTTATAAACCCTTTCAGGAGATAGAGATTTTTATACCTTCGAATGCTAGCTCTTTTCTTTCGTGTTTCAAGTATTTCTATATTATACTAATTGTCTAGAAAATAAAAGGTGTGACATTTTATTTATAGAAAAATCTAAAAACCCTATAAATAAATAAAAAATATTAATTTGCCTCTTAAATAATATCACATATATTATTTTAGGATAATTTTATAAATTTATTCAATCAAGCCCCTACTTGATTTTTTCTAAGTATAGAATTATAATTTCCTATATTAATTACATATTAGTCCTCAATTTCTAAAACTTATTTACAATCAAGTCACACTTGATTAATCATTCCATTTTAATTTCTAACCAATAATTCTTATGTGTGTAACCCATTAAGTTCCCTAATAAATTGGTCCAGATATAAGTCATAATTCTAAATAAAATAAGATTAAGTAAATTAAACAATTTGATTTATTATCAATTCAATAATTGATTGATTTATATTTTAAGATTAAGTACAATGTCCAACAATTTATCATGACCCCCAAAATAATAAAAAAATATAAGTGGTTTGATTTAACATTTTAGTAAGCAGTTTCTCAGCATAATTATTATCTACTCATCAACAATGTTTTGGTTTAAACATTATAGTATGGAGTATATCTTCTTTGTTAAATCATTTTTGTTCTTAACACTATAATCATTGATTATTTAAATAAGATTGAAAAATCTTTTCAAATATCATTCCACCATGGCCAATGATTTAACAATCAATACTATTTGAAAACAAATAAAATATTTTTTATAATTCATCTATGTTAATGAATCATCTCTTGATTACTAATTACCTTCATATAGTTTATGTTATACTCAATATATGTTAATTTGTTATTTTTGATTAGGATAACTTATAGTTAAGATCAAAATATAACATTCTCTATAGAAAATAACTTAATGATCTCAAGCCTATAAATCACTTATACAATTATCACGTAAGTCTTTTCATATACATATATAATTTCTCTATATTAAATTTTTATGTGGACCGGTTCGGTGTATATATCTTCTAACAAGCACTTACATAATAGTTCAATATACATATTATCTTACAACCACTTACATTATAACAATTCAAGTAACATAAATTTTTATTATTTCTCTCATATCCTTCACAGATTTGACATCTAGGATTTATTTTTTTTAATTTTAACGGTGGTGTGTTTTAATTTCTATTTTTGTCAGCCTTCCGCAGTGGAAAATGGGGCCCATAAAAACGGAATGATATATATGTACACGTGGTGACTAATGGTCCGGCGTGGGCTTGCCCACCACGATCATTAAGCTCACGATTTCGGTTGCAGGCCGGCTGTGCCCATGGGCCCCACCCCGTTATCCCGTTTTGGCCCCACTACCTTGCACTTTTTCGCCAGTGATGCCTTCCTGGCTTGACACTTGCTATATTTAATCTTGTAGAAACCGATAAGCTAAGCTACTATTATATAATATTATATGGTCACCATAACCCTATTGCTTTTCCGGTTTATCGCCCACAGTTATGGCCGTAAGAGCAAAGAATAGCGTGATAGGATCATAAACTAGCTATGTTTTGTTGTAACAAGTGAAGAAGTGAAGCAAAAGGATCAAACGTGAGCCAACTCTCATCTTCCCCGATAACCAAGCTTGCCCTAAACTTGACATTTGAGGATAAATTAGCCCCGCAGAATTTTTTGTTTTTCTGGGAGGACCAGATGCACATGATTTATTCAGAACAAATCTATCTTCTATATATAGGATGACATTTCATGGATCGCACACACTTGCATTTGTTTAAATCAAAAATAGTGTTCTTAATCTTGTGCCAAAATGGTTAGATCTTCCTACCAAACTAGATTCCTCTCTTGCTTTGATAACACCCTCTTTGTTTGTTTGTTTTTTTTTTTTTTTTTGTCGTAATAATTTGGTGCAAATTATAGAACATGCATGATATGTTACCTTATTGTATGCAAATTTTTACAACGGGCGTGTTGCCATCAAACGAGTATTGTTGGTTTAGGAGCAAAATCTTCGCTACTTGAAAAACACAAATTTTCTCAGGAAACTTCTCGTGTGGACATTAATTAATTAATTACATGTCGTGTGTTAATGGGAAGACTGAGAACATGTTGTTTTTCATGTTATTTACTACAACATTTTTCGGATCTATATATGCACATCAGCAGCATTAATCAATAACTTCACTTTTGTTTTGTGCACGTAAATGAATGTTGATTAAGGATGGGATTAGCAAGAGATTAGCTAGTTGTAGCGAGAGGTAGGCTAGCTGACTGACACAACTAAGAGAGGGGCATCTTAATTTTAATCATTGCTGAAACGGACCCATTATTGCTATGGTTCCCCACGATCAACCAAGGATGGACAAGTGCCCAAAAGGTTCTAATTAAATTTGGAAAAAAGTTCTATTGTCCCTGCTCTCTGCCCTCATCCCCATGCCTGGCTAATGCTCATGACATATGGGAGGCTTAAAAAATCTAGAAAAGCTTCTATTACCAGTAAATTCTTTTATATCGAGTCAGTTGTCACTCGGCCAGACGATCGAGTTCCTGTTGGTTATCTACCATATGTAGAAAGCTGAGCTTAGTATATATAATAGTTCATCAAAAGATTCAAAACATAAAACTTATCAAGAATCATTTAAATTTAAGAAAATGTAGCATGGCATGGAGCTAGAGTGGCAAAAGACAATCACAAACAACTAGGTGATGAATATTGATCGAAAACGCTCTGACACCTCCTCAGATTGTTCTAAATATGTGGTTAGTGTTAATATACTTAAAAAACAAAATAAAACACTTTTGCAGCATATATATACTTGTGCAAAAACTTTAATTTGCACCCTTTTGGTATCTAAATGATCTCGTTTCACTGAGATAATTGTCGAGTGAAATGTTGCAACTGGAAAGCTTCAATTTTCCTTTTCTTTTTCTACCTTTTTCTTTGCTCAATTCATATTTTTATTTGATTTACTTTATATGTAGTAGTTGTTTGGAATTTTACGTTTGGACGAAGTCTTTCCTAGAATGTGTGATGTGTATGCAGTATGCACCTATAAGGGTATGGAGTAAAGCTTGGGAAACATCAGTACAAGTGTAGGCCAGACGTTTGAGACCAATGTATTGATATTTATTTTTTATATTATGAATAAAATATGCCTAACATATCATTTATATGCTATAATCTATCAATAGAAGGAGAGACAATAATCATCAACACAATATTAATATAAATACCAACAGAATTTTTCTAGTGAATGTCTACTATATTTACCCTTAGGCATGTTTGAATATTTCAATTTCTCAATCTCTCTAGGGGATGAATGGAGGATTGGTCAACATTAATTAGCATACCAATCATATTATAAATAGCCGTAGACTTAGATGCAGAGGGATTGCAACTGCTGACATCCAACAACTTCTGTTAGTTAACTAAGGAAATTAATGAATGTTTTCTTCTAAATAATGTGTTCTTTTTTTAAAAACGATTTTGTTTGGGTCCTTAATTGAGGTTGATGGCTCCTAAATTTCCTCCCTGCCATGCATATTCACTTAAGAGACTATACATATTTTTTTATGAACTGGATCTTCGATCGAGATATAATTAAAACCACCATTATTAAATCATAAGCTTACTCATATATATATACTCAAGAACAAAAAATAAGATCATTTGAGTGGTTATGATTTTTTATTTATTTTTATTTTTATCGTTTTATAATAAAGAAATGCCAATTTCATATAAGAACTATGCTTTTACATAGAATTTTGAAATTCCCCATCTGAAAAAAAAAAAAACATATTGACATTCCCGATGCTTCAAGTCACTCCAAAAACTAGTGATAAGCATGCTTGAAAATGGTAAGTGTTTGTTTAGTATAATTAATTATTTTATTACCTAAAAAAGGAAACCGTTCCATTGACTGGATTAATAGGGAGCAAAGCAGGGTTATTTTTTTATATATAGAAAAAAACAGTTTATTTAATTGGTAGAACTCCAGTGTTATAATTCACTAATGCAGTAAAATCCTTTGCTCTAATTGATTTGGTTAAAATTTGAAAAGAAACATTCTTTCTTATAATAGAATCACAAAAGCAAGAAGCAAATATATAAAAAGAAAGCAATGCCAAAGCAAAAAAAAAAAAGCTACAAATAATTATTATTCTATTGCCAAGATGAATTGATAGGTTAGGTCGGGTGCAACAAGCACATAAAAAAATATTATTAAAAATTACTAATACTTCTAAAATGATTAAAAGTTATTATAAATATATATTATATAAATTAATTCATTTTCACAATCTTTATATTTACTGATAGAATTTTTGATAGGTATCTGCACTATCATTTTATTGGTAATTAATTTACTAATGAAATTACCAACAGAAATGCTCTGCCGGTAAATCTTTTATCGATAATTTTTGTCCGTCTGTAAGTTTATTAATAATAAAAAAATTATTTTACTGATGAATTTACCGATGAAAAAAACATGAAAAAAAAATTATTCATTTCATTCCCTTGATATTTTTCTCGATAGGTTCGTATGTAATTCCGTCGATATATATCGAGGGTATATTTTCGTCGGTAAAATCTGTCGGAAATTTATCGAGAAAAACATTCCCTTAGTATTTTCTTTTATATTTATCGATTTCTAGTTGTGATTTGATACATAGTAAAATAAAATTTCTCATTTCTATGGATACAAGCACATTATCAAATTAAATCTATATGTTTTCTTGTTTTTTTTGTGTGATATTTATTATTGTTGCTGCAGGATTCACAACAAAAACTATGAAAAAATAAAAATAAAACATACATCAAGGACATGCTAAAATAATGAGATAAAATTTGTCCATGGCATACTCTCTTTTTCTTTTTTTTTTTCTTGCTTGCTCATTCAAATAAATCTGTTATAGTAATTACAAGCTGCACATTACCCTTATCTACATATATAGTCAAATAAGCAGCAATTAAGCACGAAACCCCCTGGCTATTAGTGGGTCTCTGTTAGTTTCAGTTTGCAAGTACATGCGCAAAACCACGCGGCAGACAAGGATTCATCGGGATCGCATTAATTGTTGATCACTGTCCCTAACACGTCTCCCCTTTTATGTGCCACCTGAATTATATATGGTCAGAGGTCACTGGTCTTATACAACATCTTCACTCTTGTCTTGTCGTTGCTTTTTCTTGTTATTCAAGTAATATTTTTTAATGGTTATTTTTTAAATATATTTTATTTAAGAGTGTATTAAAATAATATTTTTATTATTTTTTAAAATTTATTTTTGATACAATATGTCAAAATGATCTGAAAAAAATATGTATAAAAAAAAATTAAAGCAAAGAAAAAAAATTATTTTTTTAAAAAAAATACTTTTGAAACGCAAAAACAAACACATCTAGATCTTATAATATTATCAATTAGCATTGTTTATGGAAATTATTCAAAAAGCCATCAATTTTGCTTTAGAATTTTGTTTTCAACTCTTTTAAGTCATTTTATGGCAGATAATTAAGACACATCTAGATCTAAATGCGTAACACATCTACCTGTTATCGCGAATACTTCTACCATCTAGACTTATAGCAACTCATTAACCAAGTGCAACTCTTAACTCAAATGATGTTAGCTATTTAGGGGTATAATCGAGCTTTGCTACCCCAACATTTCTTAATACCCTCAGTAACACCACATGTCCCAATACCACTGCAACAAGCTGTTCCAGCGCCCATAAGCAATTACGCTACTTTAAGGAGTTTGGACAAAATGATATCCAAGAAAGTGTCTTGCCTCAACGTTTATCAAATCCCACAAGGGATCACTCCTATTAGTGCAATAACCACTTAAAGCCTAATAGATAAAGGATCGAAAGGTGGTCACCCTTTAAACATATTCAAGAAGATTCTTATAGCCCCCATCAAGTGTGTGGCTCTTTCTTATCTAAGAAAGTTTTGGATGCCCAAATTCATCTGGATTATTTCTCTATAAAAATGAGCTTAGATACAAAACTGATGTAGAATTTCCCTTTAGATTACTTATTCGAGGTTTGAAGAAAATTTTAAAACTTGATCCAACAAGAATCTTGCCTTGGAAAATCAAGTTATATGCAATTGATCACCCACACCCTACACCTATAACGAGATGTGAACGAGAAGAATATATCACAATAAAGTTGATTGATCTTTTGAAGAGTTTGCAAGTTCAATAAAAAACTTAATATAAAAATCACTCAACCACACAAGAGAAAAAAAAAAGACACATTATATATGGCAATCTTAAATAAAAATTCATTAATTCCATAAAAATCCATTATCATTTGCAAATTGTATGTTGCTAGAACTAAAAGTTGAGTCAATTATCCTTTCTAATATGTTTTGTAAGGAATATAAAGTTTTTTTAAGATAATCTTGCTTATACAACCCTTCGAAATATAGAATTCACAATCCAAGAACAATTAATCATCCATTACTTATGAAACCTATATAGAATATTGATGACAAAATTTATTAATAATATAACTATCAATTTAAAATTCTTCTTTTTATTAAAAATGAATTCACAATCCAATAACTAATTATTATTTCTACATAAATTCAATTTTGCATCAAAATGTGAACTAAAAGATAAAATTAACAACAAATAATTTGTACCCAACTAGTTATCCATTTTTTTTTTCAATTCAAACTTATTCAAACTAAATTAATACCTTCTCATTATTATCAATTCCATATAAAAAAATGATTGCCCCAAATTTTCTCTAACTTTCAACTTGACAAAATATAATTGATACTCATTGAATAACCCATCATTTTTTTCAATTATAACATCTAAATTACAAAATCAAATTTGATTTCATCAAATGAAAACTAAGATAAATTTCTTCATAATATCAAACAAACCCTAACATACCAATTATACATTAATACAATTGAATTTTTCAGAAAAAGTTATAGAACGCTTAAATATACAAGTAAACTATAAATACTACAAAAACATTTCATTAAAATCACCTAAGACTTAAATGAGTTACAAAAAATGAGTAAGTTTACTCACTTGGCGTAGGGAAGGTTCACAAGAAATTGAACCAAGATATTAGGGATGTTGACATTATTAATAGATGTAGTTTGATGTTGATAGTTTAGGGTGGCTGAATTTGTAAGAACATGAAGGAAGGAAGGGGTTGTTATTCTTTTGGTAGAAAAAATAAGAAGGGAGAAGAGAGAACTATCAAGTTTTAATTTAATTTAATTTGCTGATGAAATATCTAAAAAAATATTAACGTATCAAATTGCTAATGAAATTGTTATTATTTTTTATTTTCTTTATTTCATAAAAAAAATTATAAATTATCAACAAAACATATTTTGTCACTATTTACATCGTAAATTAACAACAAAAAATTTTATTAGCATTTTGGTTGCTATTTACTAGTTTTCAGTAAGTGATTATTAATTTCAAAAAAAAATTTTAAAAATAAAGTGTATGTTTTCTCAATTTTTTTCCGGTTCAGTTCCAACTGTCTCAAACAAAAAGAGAGAAAATGGCTTTACTTTTTCACTCATTTTATTTTTATTTTCTTTCCTCCCACTTTCTTTTTTCTTCCATTTTGTTCCCAAACTAAGCATGTACACTCTACAAAACTTAATTTTAAGATCTAATCGTAATAATATTAATTTATTGCTTATCTAGGTAATATTCTAGTCTTTTTCTTGATATAATAAAGTGGAACGTTCGTAACATATTTTAATTAGGCTTGGATAAAACAAATCCCACCTCTCTAATTATGATCATAATAAATAAAATAATGATAAATGTCAAATATAATATAAAAAAACCATTCATTTAATGGATACTGTTTAGTTGACTATTGACTTCAAACGTCAACCGTTCCTGCACACAAACACATGCACGCAGGAGCAGCGACATCATTTTACTGTTGGTTGCTCAAGGCGTGCTGGCTAATAATTACAATTTCGATGTCATTTACTATGGTGGTGGCTCTCTTGTGTGTTGGGAATTGAACAAAATGAAATAAACAATTATGTCAACAAAGCAGCAGATCAGACCATGATTACGTTTTGGTTTATATGTCCCCTTCAGAAAAATAATACCAATTATGGCAATAATAACAAGGTTAAGAAACGAGAACAAATATAAGGGTAAGAGAGTGGAATTTGGAATGATTACAATCATATTCAATTTCATCTAGACAAATTTTACAATAATGATCAAGCACAATCTGGAGCAGAAAGGAGATGCCAGGAGATTCAAGAAAAGTTTAAAGTCTTGTCAATGGGGGGGACTATGTGATGGGTTAAATCTGAGTTAAGAGATTCATGAAATGTAGAACTAATTAACCGCAAACCTGAGCGAAATCAAGGGACCACCTTGGTTTTGGCATAAGAACTTGCCGACATATCTACTGTAATCTGGGAAATGCCATGAACATGCGCAATGTAAAGATCATCAAAACCAGGACTTGATTGTTAGAGGCGATCATTGGACTGTGGCCAATATTATGTCATAGTTGATGGTATAGTTTATAAATAAATAAAAAATATATTTATTTCACACCGGAAAGAAATATTTTCTCATTATGGGTTTATAAATATGAGTTTTTATTATGTATTAAATTAAGTGAAAGTTATGGTTAATATGCTTTTCTAATGAGTTTTCTAATACTATTATATAGACATATATAATATCAAAAGATAACACTTGTTATACACAAAAAATATATATAAAAAAAAATAAATGTATTTTTTTCTCTTCTCATTCTTTTAGAGATTTAGTTGTATATTAAGGTATTTTCTTTTCTTTATCTTCTCTTTTTATTTTTTTTAGAGATTTAATTGTATTTTGAAGGTGTTATTTGGGGACAAATAAACATTTTAAAGACAGTATTTTTACATTTTTAAACCAACTCTTTATTTATTTTGATTTTAAACAGTTTCTTTAACAATAGTTGCTAGGCCCACATTGAAAACCGACGTAGAAAAAGAAAGTGGCAATTAGGTTAACGCTCAACTCACTAGTCAATATTTTTATTAAAAAAATTAAATTGAGCTGGCTAAAATATGATCAAATTAATCGAGTTATACATCAATTATTTTTAATCAAATAATATCTTTTCTTTTTCAATTAAAACCCACCTCAAATCAAATTTTGAATAAATTTTTTTCGAAGCCGGCTATGCATAATTATGTCACAACAGATTTTTTAAAATTTCATATTGCATAGTGTGAAAGTTTATGATACCAATAGACAAAATAGCAAGTCAGGACAGATTATTTCTCTGTTGGCATTGATCCATCGAGTAAGTTGATTGATGCTCGTAAGATTTGTCTCGAAGGTTTTGAAATTCTACCATTATTAACATCTCACATGCCCTGAATCATTAACTAAGGACAATACTAATACATTTTGGCTCAGCAACTTGAAACAGCTTCAATGCATATCTATCTGAAGTAATGGTGTAGGTCCTTAGGATCATTTCACTGTTCTTAGGTTTCTAGATGGCACATGTACATATCCTTGCTTTTGGAGGGTGATGGGTATCTATAATTAATGATCAAGATAAATATAGAGTTCTTCTGGTTCAAGACAAACCTTTGTAAATGTGGAGAAAATTAAACCTCAAAACCTCTGTATATTTTTATATGTAATCTATTCAATGAAACGACGACCACATTTAGGTGGTCCAACCGCAAAGCAGAGTACATATACAGTTTGAAAATAGATAAAAAAAATCTCTTTCTTTCACCAAAAATCCAGGTTGCCATGTCTGTTGCTTTTCCTCCAAGTTCTTGAATTATATAAGCACTCGTTTATGGTTTACAGGCATTAGGTACCAATGTATAAATAAGAAAGATCTGTGTTGTCCCTCAAAGCAGTTACAGTTGATGAAGAAGCAATCCTCGTAGGGTTGTGGTTGTGGGGCTTCTCTAGATAAGGTCATCAGTGCAGAATCCTTATATAAGGCTATGTGCCTCGTGTTTGTGTTCACACCTGAACTGGAAGAAAAAATGGATAAGTTCTGCATGACATATCTATATTTCGTTTGAATATTAATTAGCAATAAAAAATGGATTGAACATTGATGGAAACATGGTTCAATCTCATCTTCACCACACAAAAAAGGCATGTTTTGCCATTATTCTCATGCTTCTTCTTTTTCTTTTTTATACTTCTTACCCCTATAATTTTATGTATATACAAATTCTACCCTTTAACTTCATAATTATTTTGAGTGCTACATATGGATTAATCATTTATTGAATCATTAAAAATTAACACGTGAGATTTTAGAAAAGAGACCTGCAGAAAGCAAAAATAAAAGAAACATGTTTTCTTAAATTATCATAACCTAGCCCATGAAAAAACAATTATATTAAAAAAACAGAATTCATAAAAATAAATAAATAAATAAACAGTAACACAACCTGTCATTTACCCTAAAAAAATACATATGATACCATGTTGTTAGGTAAGTAATAAGAGCTAGCTATTGGAGTGTGGTTCTCATAATCATGCATGGTAATATTAACGAGAATGAAGAAGCCAAGTACGAGTAAATTGTCCAAATTCCTCGAATAAAAGCATGTCATTATCCAATCAAACATTTATTGTGGTATTCGTATCATCCAACAGAAATATTTCATCATATGTTGTTGTTATTAACAGCTTAGTTTTTAATTTTAAGAAATTAAAAAATTTTGGATTTTAAATTATTATGGGTATTTATGTTTAAAATTATTATATATATGATTGTGATAAATGAATATTTTATGTTTTTTGTGATTATACTTGATTATTGCTGACCTAATTTCTATATGATGAGTAGCATATATTTTTTGTTTTAAATCCATTACTAGTTGATTAGTTTATAATGAATTCTAACTAATTATATTAAGTAATAAGAGTTTCTAATTTTCAAATTTATATTTGATTATTTGTTACTTGAAAAATATAAATCTTGATTAAATTAACTCTTCATGCGTGTTTAATTATCATAAATCAATTAGAATATTGTCATATAATTAAATCTTGCATGCTTAATGAAGGTTGTAACACAATTATGGTTAATTGATGTATTGATGGTATATTAACTAAAAAGTAAGGATAGATATAAAAATTTATTGTTTTTCATATTTGATTTATTAGTTATCACAAATTAGATTAGAAAAATAATCTAAATTCAATGATTGATATTTTATTATATTTGAGAAATACTTTTTTAAAATTGACATCAAAATATTTTCTACTAAATGTGCCTTTTATTTTTTAAAATTAATTTCCTTTGGTTTTTTAATTTTCCAAGTTTTTGTAGATAGTTTAGAATTGATGTGTGTTTGCATTTAAAGTTTGCATTTTTAATTGGTTTGTTTAATTTAAACTTAAATAGTTTATCTTAATTAAATAATTAAGCTTTAAGATTTATACCTTTATGATGATATCCTTACTTTTTGTATTACGAATCATTAGAATTTAAATTTGTATCACTTTGATTCTCGTAAACTACAAAACAATTAAATCTTAAATCAACCCCATGACGCAAATTGTACCGATTCCCTGTTCTACTCCGGGGAGCATCAATTGAACTGAATAGTAATTTAGGACTTGAGAACCCAAAGGAGGAACCCTTTGGGCTTATTTTTAAAATGGGCTTTGAGGAACAGTATCACCTGAAAGATCAGCCCATCTGACCCAGTTCACTTATAATACCCAACAGGAACTAAGTGGGCTTAGCAAATTGGTAAGCTAAGCAAAATTACATTCAAGTCAACTCCTTCTCAACCGAAAGAAAGAAAAGGCATGGTCAAGTCAACCAAAGTTTGAGCACTTGAGGACAAATATACTGACGTGTTTATTGGGGGGTTTGACAGCTGCTTAGAGAGTGTTTGAATGAGAGGTGACTTGTGCTTTTTTGAGTAAAAATCATGTTTTTATAGTTTTTAGAGGTGTGATTTGTGCCTAAAAAGTATTGTACCTTTGACAAAAAACCACCACACCTCCAAGCCAAACACACCCTTAATAAGAAAATCCGATTGTACGTGTACCCAGGTCTCCATGACTGCATACCAAGACCAAATGTAACTATTTATTAAATTGTTCTTTTCATAAATTATATAAATAGCTAGATAGATAAACACTCGACAGATCCACCAAGTATAGTAATATGATTTATATAATGTTAATCATGATTAATATTAGTTTCTAGCTGAGATAGGTGGTAGGGGTGATAAAAAAAACTAAAAAATTGATTAAACTGAAAAAACTAAAAAAATATTAACAAAAAAAATCGAATCGATAAAAAAAACTGAATTAACCGATTAGAAAACATTAAAAAAAATCCGATTCAGTTCGGTTTCGATTTTAAAAATCTGAAACCGATTGAACCAAACCAAACCGGTTCAGTTTCAAGTTTCAACCTCAATTTAAACCTAGATATAAAAGTCTTATTTTTTTTTTACTAAAACTCTATTCCCCTAATTTCATTTTCTCCGGCAACCAACCCTCCCCTCCCTCTTTAGTTTGCTCACCTTTCCCCCACCTACCCCCTCCCCTCCCCTCTCTCTTCTCCCTGATCTCTTAGTTTTGTGTGGTTAAACTTTAAAGATGGGAAAATCCAAGTATTTTTTTCATCACTTGCTCGTATTTATTGAGAAAATCCATCATGGTTTTAAATAGGTTTCTTGAATTATTTTTGAATAAATTGAAGAATACTTTCTTCCAAAAATTTGTCTTAGTTTCCACAACTGGTTTAATGTTAAATTTCTCATCAGCTTTGTGTGTCTGAAGGTTGTTAATTCATTTAACTCACAAAGGAGGAACAACTTGGTTTTCGAGCAGGGAAAGCATTTTCTTATTGTCTTTTGTCCTTTTCTACTAGTTTTCTAGCTGGAGTTTCACTTAGAAATTATATCTTCATTATAGTTTGGTAATAAACGCTTGTTTGAAATTACCTGCAACTATCACTTTCTTGTTAGAAAAATGTCTTATTTTTTCTAACAGAACCAGCAACATAATCTTGTTGTGGTCTTGAATTTTTCCTTTTGAATTACTAAAATCCCCTGTTATTATTTTTTTTTAGTTGAAACAAGTCCAATTGGTTTTGAAAAAAAAAACTAAACTGAATTGAACTGAAATGGTTGGTTTGAACCAGTTAGTCGGTTCAATTTGGTTTATAATTTAAAAAATATAAATTTTAATTTCATTAAATTTTTTTAGTTTAAAATTAAACCAAACTAAAAATAATCACTTCTACTATACTGTATAGTGTTGTGTGCGTGAGCATTTATTAATTAAACTCTTAGCAGAGCTTAAGTCCCGGGAACAACGGAAGAACAGGAGGGCAGATTTTGTCTGCTTGTCTGAAAAATCTGGTCATTCATTAATTTGTAGTAATTTTCATGTTTTAATCAGGTATTAGATGTGCTAATTGAACAATAATTGACTCCCGACATGCTCGGTGAAATTAAGGGCCATTGTCTATCACTTCAGTAAATGGTATAATTACACGAGAAGTAAATACTAAATAGAATAATTACACGAGATCATACAATTTCATGCTTTGCCATAAATCGCTGACAAAGATTGGTTGGCAACATGTTAAATAATAGTGTTGACAACATGATCTGGAAGCCTCTTCATAATAATAATAATAATAATAATTGAAAAGGTGTTTGCGTAATAAGAACGTGTTATCCGCGTGTTGGAACGCAGATGAAACTAGTCCAAACTAAACACTACTAAATAGAACTAAATAAAAATAATTAAAAAACTGATTACACCAAGAAAATTAAAAAAAAAACTAAAAAAACCGAATCATGATAAAAAAATTGATTAAACCAATTAAAATTTTAAAAAACCGATCGGTTCAATTTCAGTTTTATAAGCTTAAAACCGAAAAAACCAAACCGAACCCAAATCAAAAAAACCGAGTCAGAACCGAGCCAAATTAGTTTGAACCGGTTTTTATCCTAAAAAACCAAACCGAAACCAATCGGTTTGAACCGGTTTCGGTTCGGTTTCAGTTTTTTTTTAAATTCAGTTAAGTTACTGTTTTTTATAAAAACCAAACTGAACTGAAAATGATCACCCCTATTACTATGGGTATATATCTTTTTATATAAAAAAATAATGTTGATGCAACCATATTTTAAAAACATAAAAAAATAAACAATTTAAGTTATAGCACTCCACCGGTTTTAATAAATTGATTTTAATTTAATTAAATAATAAAAATTTAACAATTTTAGTGATTGAATATTTTAAAAAAAAACCCTCATGAAGTACATAATATGATTAAAAAGAGATAAAAAGAAAATAGCTTGAGTCAACCTAAGGTAGCATGATAAACATTTTAAATAAAACCAATTCAAGTTAACCCGCAAAACTCGTGGCTTAGGTTATAATTAAGATCAAGATAACACTATAGAAAAAAATTAAATAAAACCACAAAGTCATTTAAAAAAAACTAATGATGAACAATGAAATTAAAAAAATTAAGTAAAAAAAAATAGACAACATCAACCTGCATTAACTTTTTCAACTCATGATTTGGATTATTAGACCTGAAGCACCATATATGGAAAAACTGTGAAGCCCAATCCTCATCAAATTAAATGTTGAAGGATGAAATTAAAAAAAAAAAACAACAACACAAAAGGATCTAAAAATAAAAATAAAATAGCAATTAAAAGAATGAATGTGAAAATAAAAATAAGAAATAAATTAGAAGGTCAGATTTTTTTTTTTAGGGATTAAAAAGAAAAACAAATCTAACAAAAGGACAAAAAAAACCAAAAAAATAAGGATCAAATTATAAAAAACAATCCATCATAAACTTGGATTGAATGATGAAATAGAAAACATTATAACTTTTATAAAAGAGTCAAGAAAAGAAATTAGAAATAAAAAAGGACCAAATTGAAAAAAAATATACATGACAAATTAGAATTGAAGGATTAAATTAAAAACAAAAAACACTTTAACAAAAAAAATAAGGAAAATTAAAAAATAAAAAAGGAGCAGCTTGTATTTTTAAGGTAAAGGAGAGAAAATAAGAAGAAAAAAAGTCGACCGTCAACAAACCGCCTTACCACCATCAACAAAAGTCGTACAAAGAGGAAGAGGATGTGGTAGAGCATCCAACGAAATGATAAAAGAACATTTTATGCCACTGGGAGGCACCACAAGTAATGTCTAAAGGGTGCGAACACCACCTTTTTGTTCCTGAAATTTAAAAATCTTTTAAGTTATTCAATATTTTTCTCAAAAAAATACTGACTTTATCATCAGAAGATCTCTGAGTCTTCTCGATTGGAACTATTTTTGCAAGTATTTAAAACTTTTTTTGTAAACCTGAAGCTCCTTAGATTAAGGAAAAGAAGTCCAAATACGTGAACACATTGATTATCTACTATTCTAAAC
>Ga0325410_1003963_pt1 | contig 16637 bp, 9 predicted proteins | sample PopdelMetagenome_16_FD_206182 | JGI IMG/M metagenome (GOLD analysis project Ga0325410, IMG submission 206182) | Populus deltoides microbial communities from Bellville, Georgia, United States - Xylem-PdIQD-R3 | ecosystem: Host-associated > Plants > Phyllosphere > Stem > Wood/Secondary xylem...
CCCTGCACTGTCCATCGTCAAGGCCTCCATCGAAGACATCAATTCTGCCTCCCTCAAGACAGCAAAGCCACAACAAATCTTCGCAGATTCATCTGGCCATTCGACCAAGTCTTCCTCAACTTCGTCGCTGAATTTTGCTTCTACCACCCTAAACATTCCTTCGTTAAGATGCATAAAATTCCCCAAGTTCTGCACCACAAAGCAGCAAGGCCAGACAACATCCTCATCGATATGCTGGCCCATGATGACCGAATTCCATCTCAATCGTCAAGCAAACACATAACATTTACGTATGCCATATCCCCAACACCATCTTCCACACCGACAGCATCAAGTTTTCCCCTCTTTAGGCAACAATCCCACACAAAGAAATTCCATCGCATGACGAAAACTTAGAAACTCTCAGCAGTCCCTCCGCTGGCCCCTGCTCTCAAGTCTGCCATTCCATCGAAAGTTTCGATGGCCGAATCAGCACCCATTTTGAACTGATCCCTTTGTCATCACTTTGCGTCACCCATAGATTAGTTAAGCCACCAAACTTCGCAGGCCTTTGAACACCATCACTGCCCAAAACGCTAACAAGTTTTCCCCAAAATGGCTTCGAACAAATCAGCCCTTCGATCTGCCCCACAGAACCATCCATCGTCTGCGCTACGAAACAGCCCATCGTTTCGTCATGAACACAAATTACACTCTGCTCCAAAGTTTCTGCCAGTCTATCGGCAGCAGCAATACTTCTCCCAAATCAGTCCCTTTGATTTGTTCAAAGAAACATCAGCATTCTCGTTGCTGATCATTGCGCTGAAATCTGCCTCTCCATCGGCAGAAGCAGCAGCTCTCCCAAATCAGTCCGTTGATTTAGCAACAGAATCATTCTCGTCGTTCTGCCAAGAAAGCAACCGCGCTCTGATACCAATTGTCACGGGGTAATTTTTCGCTCTGCGAATAAACCCGTGCGGCAGCCTAGTCCCTCGCTAGACTCAGCCTTTCCTCGCCAATCCCACTCGTGTTTGCCTAATAACTAAGTGTTTCCCTCACCCGAGAGGTTTCCCCACTTTCCCAAGTTAGAAGACAAGCGAAATACACAAGAAGAATAAGATAATCAAAGTGTACAACAAACTTTATAGGAACTCTTTCCCAACCTGTATTGATCTCATAAACAAATGAAACCATACACAAATCCGTATGTGTGCAATGCACAAAGATTGCATGCTACACCAAGCTAATCTCTCTAATCTCGTGCTCTACATGCATCTCTATCTCCACATCTAAGAGCATCAACAACTATTTATAGTCAAGTATGTGAGCTACAAGGCACACCCATGATCTTCTATTTTTCAGGACATAGTGGGACACTTTCTCCCCCATGATCTCGTGCTAAGTGTTTTACTGTGCACTGCATAGTAAAATGCTGAGCTGTGTTTTTTTTTTGTTTTTATTTAAATCTTTTTCTATTTAGCTATCACACTTTCATGACACGAATCTTAGGTGTGGCGGGTTAACCTGATTTGGTGGGTTAACCCAGTTGATTCAGATTGTTTTTCTTTTTCCTCATTATTTTTGTTCTTTCGATTTCATCTTTTTATATTGTATGTTGTCCGCGATGAAAAGACTGATGCCTTTATTTTTATTTATTTTTGCTTTTTTTTTCTTTTTATGCCTTTCACGGTGGACTGCACAGTGCAGTTCATGGTAAAAAGGCTGATGCCTTTTTTTTTTAATTAATTTTTTTATTTAGTTTGTTGATATTAAATTTTTTTTCTATTTAGTTATCAGACTATCATGACACGGATCTCAGGTTTGACTGGTTAACCCAGTTAATTCAGATTTTTTTTCTTCATTAGTTTTTTTTTCCTGTTGTTTTTTTCTTTGTATTTTTCTTTTTAATTAATCTATTTAATTATCACATTTTTATGACATGACTTTGCAGCCAAACCCACATCCAAGACTATTGGGTCTAGTATTGCAGCTAAACCTATTTAAACTTGGGTCATGCAAGTTTAATGTTATTATTAATATTATAAATATCACTCTTAGGTCAGGCGTTGCAGCTAAACCCGAGACTTTTAGGTATAACTTTGCTAAAAAACCTAACATATTTAAATCTTAATATTTTTTATGTAAAAAATTAACCCGTATACGGGTAATATAACTAGTTTAATCATGATATGTTGAGAGCTAGAACCAGTTTGAATGATGCTTGATCTTCCCCAGTTTACAAGGCTCGATAAAAGATCACCTGGATCTTAAAGTAAGCACCGTGACACAGCCCGTTTATTATTGTCAACAATAGCTCCTATCCAGCATGATGATAAAATATCATTTAATTTTTTCCTGATTTTTCAAATAAAATTATTTTTTTAATATTATAACATGATCTTTTTGTGCATCCATAAATAGTTTCTTTTTTTTTAAATTTTATTTAATCACTTTCTTATGATTATTTAATCAATTAAAATTAATAATTATTATTTTTTAAAAAAGTTATTAAATACAATCGGATTCATTCATGATATAACATTAAATATCTTAATTTATATATTTTTTTAAGTTTAGTTTTTAGTTAATGTTAATGGCTTTTTTATATTTATTATCAATTTATTTAATTATATATATATATATATGTGTATATATATCAATTCATTATTATTTTTTATATGTATAAAATGTGTTAAAAATGATTGCACATTCAATTTTTTGTATTTAAAAAATTTGTTTGAATAGGAGGTAAAATATCTATTTGTATGGTAGTATTTGTTTTTACAGTACAAAAATATTTTTGAAAACAATTAAATATGTTTTCTTTAAAATTATTTTTTAAAATATTTTTAAATTATTTAATATGCTGATATAAAAATAAATTTTATAAAATAAAAAAATAATTTATTATATTTATAAATAAAAAACAATATCATAATTGCAAACATGCTGTATATACCGTAACAAGAACTGATTCTTTCTCCTAATTTGACGCTTGAATGCACTTGGGTAGTCCGCTCTTAAATCTCCCCACGTGTACCACTTCCTCTCTCACACATGCCATCTCTGTAGCTTTTACTTTCTTCTGTGATATCACAGCTTTTAAATTCGAAGCTGATGAGCTCTCTTGTCACTCGTTTGAGGCCAACACTCTTTCATTCATTCAATGCTCTGTCTCTCTCACTGCTTTCTTCTTTCATTAATAAACCCAACTTCTTCTCTACCAATTGACATTCTTCCTTACATCTTTCCTATACTCAAAAACAGCGAAATCCCATACAACTGTACTGTCCTGGAAAGAGAGAGAGAAGGGACACTGGAAACAAGAAGCAGTACAAAATTTGTTATAGAAAGAAAGATGGAAAATGGCGGGAACAAAGGTCAAGAAAATGATCATGCAAATCTTGCTTGGGACATATGGGAGCTTAATACTTCCAGATTTGACTTGGTTGACAGTAATAACACTACTGCTGCTGCTGGAATTACTACTAACACCACCACCGCTAGTGTGGTGGAGAACGGCAGCGCCACCGACCCAGAAGCCAATTCTGCACATGGATTTTTGTTTCCGAACCGAAACAGTTGGCTTTACCACCACAACAACAGCAACAGCTATCAGCAGCTCTCTCCCTATGCTGGAGACGGGTCCATCTTGCACCCGGACCCGCATCTAATGTGCTTAAAGCTAGGGAAGCGACACTACTTTGAAGACAGTACTAGTAATAACAATATCAACCCAATAAGTGATCGACACGTTGTTGGTGGGTTCTCTGCAGGCAAGAGAGGCAAACACTACTACGCCGTCGGTGGTGGTGCTAACGACGAACCCTCCTCTTCCTCGTCGGTGAATGTGCCGAGGTGTCAGGTGGAGGGGTGCCATGTGGCTTTGGTAAATGCTAAGGGTTATCACAGGAGGCACAAAGTATGTGAAATGCACTCAAAGGCTGCTAAAGTAATTGTTCTAGGTTTAGAGCAGCGTTTCTGTCAGCAGTGTAGCAGGTAGTACTGGGCCTACTGGCGCTTCTCACAGATTCTCAATTACAGTCAGCTGTCTTGTTTTAACCTATAGTAACTGTTCCTGGATTTTTGGGATTTTCTTCAGCTCTCTCATCTTTACAAAATTTGATGTAAAGCAACATTTTAACCTGTAATGGTAATTGCGCGATGGGCTTGTGATGAGACTAAATTAAGTGGGTTTGGCTGGTTATTTTGTAGGTTTCATGTAGTTTCAGAATTTGATGATGCAAAGAGGAGTTGCAGGAGGAGATTGGCAGGGCACAATGAAAGAAGAAGAAAGGGCTCTCTAGATTCTGTTTCAAGGAATTCTTCTCATGGTACGTATGTGATCTCCTTTAAATTAACTTGTTTTTATGCAATTTTATTTACAGCTCTTTGAAGAAAAAATCAGTTTTGCCTTGTTTTACAATTCTTTCTAAGTCATTCAATTTCAGTTGTTAGAGGATGATGACTAGCTTGCTTTTTAAAGATTCTCCAGGAATAAACCCTTTTGTTGTTCGATCAGGAAAATGAAAAGGCCCCGTTTTTCCCTTCTATTTCTCAAATCATGTTTTAGCTTTAAAGTCCAACATTTAATTAGTTTAAAAATGATTCCAAACATGAAGCAGAAAATATAAAAATGAAGTATCCATTAGGTGCATCAGATTTTGAATCAAAGGGCTCCAGCACTGCTTTTGTGAGGGTCTCCTTGTAATAAAAAGATGATAATAATGCAATATTTCCTTTCATGACATTTGTTGCTAGTGTACTTGAGACTGCTTGTATGGATGCCCATCACAAAAAGATGAGCCAGTAAAGTAGGAAACTTTATGTTTAATAATTAAATTATCAATGGAATACTCGCATTTAGTTATGGTTAGGCTGGTTGGATAGCCTCGCTGTATGGTATCAGTGCAATTATGACTACTTAGTTTTGAACTGGGATGATATCAATTGACCTGGGTTAAACTCTGTTCATAGGGCACACTAGGGAGGGAAGAGATTTAGAAGGGAAAAGAAGGTTGCTGCTTTCATGAGTTATGATGACACAGTCTAGAGTTTAAATCCTAGAACTTTCATCTATATCAATGTTGGATTATGAAGATTTACCTTTTCCCCTTGAGCATTCGAAGAGCAGAGGTTTAAATTTTCAACCTCCAATTATGAACTACTGGCTTTCGCCTAACCTAACGGGGAAGGTGAGGATGCAAACTAGGTTAAGTTTAAGGCTCGAGTTGCAGAGATTGCTTGGCAAACCTTATTATGCAGATGTGTTACATTAATTAGCTGAAGTAGAAGTGTACTCCGAGGGGGAGCTGACAAGTGATTTTGGTGATTAAATGTGTTTCTTTATGCTTTATTTGCTTTCATTAATCATCAGTGGAATTGCATTGATATGGACATAATGCAGTTGAAAATCTATGAACATGAAACTATCTGAATATGCAATTTCCTCCTCATCAGACAAGTTGATAGCTGGGAGATTTCCATACATAACGTCACCGACAGGATGTGCTCTCTCTCTTCTGTCATCCAAGGCTGATTCTTGGGTTTCTCCATCTGATCTCTCCTCGGAATCAAGTGCTGCGCTACGCGAATTGATCGCAGAACACCGCGCAGCCATCCTAGCTAGGCAGCTTATCCTTGAAAAACACTCGCACAACCATGCAATGGAAGACCTCGGTGAGTCCCAACTACCGAGCTCCAATTTTTTCATAACCCATCAGCAACAAATGTTGTCCGAGCCGCACAATTGGGGCCGGTTCAACGGCACCACCACGCATGTGACTTTGGACCTCATTCAGGCTCCAAGCTCAGCATTCGGCTTCTTGTCCGCACGAGGGAAGAATAAAGAAGAGGGAGGAGAGTGTTCCCAGTTATGGAGTACATTGGAAGGAGCCCATGCAGTTTAAGATCTGCAACACTTCCATTCTCTTGCATTTAGGCGGGTGGATCATTGAGTTGATCTACCTGTATAATTCTTTGTGCCGCAAGTTTCATTCTTCAATTCAAATATCAGAGTGATTGTAATAATCAATGCATTTGGAACAAATTGCCAGCTGAATCTCTGTATTTCTTTCTAGACTGAGATGAAGTCTTGCACTCTCCCTCTCTCTCTCCCCCTTTATAATTTTATTTTATTTTAATGAAAGGCCCAATGAGCTCCGGATTTCCTCATAAAGGATAATCTCTTATCATTCATACATCCTGTCAGTAATTCCAAGGTTTCGTTGAGTCCAAGTCTCAATTGCTAGGTTTCAAGCCTCTGGGGCTCCAAGAAATTACATGCAAGTCTCTTCTTGGAAAGGTAGAAAGAATTAGGCCTAGGCCCGGAGTCAAGCCCATCTGAGAAATTAGATCCTTCCCCTGCTCTCTCTCGCATCACCGTCATCTTTTCTTTCCTTTCCTTCCTCGGTCATGTAAGATCAAATTTGCAATCAATACTCTCAATCAGTAACCAAATTTTATTTAAGAATTTTAAAATAGGAACTTTACGTAGCAAAAATTCATTAGAGGCAGCCAAGTTTCTTTCTCAAAGTCATGCCTACAGTTGCAAAGTTGAGAAAGTGTCCTGGCTAACCAGAAATAGTATGTTGACAGTTACAAGACTAGGTGGTTGGCTGGTTGCAAGTCGCATGGTGCTTGGAAATCATCATCACATGTCTACAAAAAAACAACTGTGGTGTGCCCACACACCATGCGTTGTTGATCTTTGTCATGTCGCTAATGGTATATACTGCACTCATTTGATCAATATTGTGGAGTATATATGGACCACAGTATTACATTTCACGGTACAAGAGAGAGAGAGAGAGATTGCGCACAGATGCTACCTGCCAACAAAATGAACCCCAGTACATGAATTTTGAAAGCAATAATTGCCTTCGGGTTGATTTGAAATGGTGATTGTTTTTTAAAAATATATTAAAATTATTTTTTATATAAAAACACTAAAATAAATTAATATTCTTCAAAAAATACTTTTAAAATGTCTTGATTACTGAAAACCTAGCAATTATGTAACTATGAGAATAGCCTGTTGAATTTGCATGGCCTGATCAACTGTTTCAAATCAATTTCTGTTGAAATCTTACATCACTGAAATCTAATAGGAGGTTGTTCTCATGGGTGGGAGCAGTAGTTTTTTTTGTCAACTTCGTGTATTGATGGAGTCTAATTGAGTATTATTTACAAACGATTTTAAGGATTCATCTCCTTGAATATGTCTAATTTATTTAGGGAAATTAATTCTCTTAATTAAATCCTACCACCTGAAACTTGAATTTATAAAATTTAATGACTCATGGGATAATTTCTTAGATTTTAATGTATTTAAGGTAATTATCCTTATATTTTTAAATAAAGTAAGCAACTTTAATTTCTTCTAAAAAACCTTCACTTCCCATACTTTTCAAAATAGAAGCTTTAGGCTGTTTTTTTTTTTTTTACATATATATTTAAAAATTAAGCAGCTAATTTTTAAAATCTTGACCAAAAACTCGGTTTTTTTTGCTTTAAATATAAAAAAATGGAAACTAAAAAAAAAAAAAAGAGAGGCCAAACAGTCTCTAATTATTTGCATCTTTGAAAGTCTCACCTTACTATTCTAACCAGGTTAGTTCAATTGCCGATGATAGCATGCTAAGGCCCGAAGATCAAACCCATTTTTGTAGAAGTTAAGAAACTCTTGCCATAACTTCAACAAAACCTCATCCTAGACAACTTCAGGATCTAGACAAGATCTTTCCCTAAATCTACAATTTAAATATATTTTATCCATTTTCCATGATATCTTTTTCATCATCCATAGGAATTCAGTATTAAATTATTAATGCTTGAAAACAAATTTGAAGATATCTTAACACTTGGAAAAAGAAAATAAAAATAACACAGATAAGATGCCACCAACAAATAAAATTAAAATAGAAATAGAAATAGACCCTGATCTCCTCCTCCTAGGTTGTATCTAGATAACTAAGGTGCAGAGACCTCTCACAAACTGCCACATTTTTCTCCAGCTGGGGACCAAGTCCCGCCACCACGATGGAGGCAGAGGACAATCACTAAGTTCTTGATCACGTGCGGTACACGTGAACCTACAAAACACGTATCACCCAAGAAATCAGTTGCAACCCTGCAGAAGGCTCCACGTGCAAAGGCTTTGAAAAGTATTCTCCTTCTCCATGGACAGTAGCAACGGAGGTCGCAGTCGCATTTATTAATGGGCTCCACGTTCGCCTCACAAAGCTTATGATGATCAGAGTAAAGGCCCCGCCGCGTCGGTGAAAGAGGAAAAAAAAATAATCAAGAGTACTTTTTAAAAATATTATTAAAAGAATTTGATTTTTTTAATTAATTCTTTTATATTTTTATACTAACAATATCAAAAATAATTTTTTTATACCAGCAAATATTAGAAGTCAGAAAACACCGAGAGATATAGTTCAACCGGTTAGACTCTAAGTTTGCTTATAAAAGATTATCAGCTCGATTCTCACAAACTTCTTGACCATTAAAATTTTATATAATTATTAATTTCAGAAATTATATATAGAATTAATCAAAATATATAAAAACATGTTATTCTAAAAATAAAAAATAAAAACATTAGAAGTCGGAAGTCGGGGATGAGGGAGCTAATGCAAATGCTGCTGTTGTTTGACGAGGCAGGGCAAGACAAGGGAAATGTACTTTTCACACCACTGTAAAACAAAGAGGTTAGGCAGAGGACAAATGTAGCTTTCACACCAGAGGTTAGGCAAGGCAAATGTAGCTTTCAAACCTCTGTATGACAAAGAGGTTTCGTGTAAAAAAAAAAAGGGCACCAAAATCGTGGCCACTTCTTTGACTGAAACTTGTCGATCACTACTAGCTAGTGATAGTTGAGAGAGGATCCGTGACTTGTTAAATTAATTTCACCTACTAGCTTGCTATTTTGTCCATTGCAGAATGTGGACTCGGTTGCACATCTTTTATTTATTTATTTATTTATTTGTATTGACCAATCCAAGGTATCTGTTTCCATTACTTCTCACTGAAGGCAAATTAACTGTAGCAATAGACACACTTGCTCTTCTTAAAAATAATAATTAAAAGTCTTGGATCTGGACACTTAAGATCTGCTTATTCTATTTTTTTTAATAATAATATATTAAAATGATTTAAAAACATAAAAAATATTAAAAAAAACTTAAATTCTTGTAAAATTCTATTTGGGCAACCAAACGACAGTACTTAAGAACTTTATCCTCTTTTTTTTTTTTATTTATAAAAAAAGAATAAGAGGAGAACTGTTTGAATTGCAGTGAAGTACTTCTCTTTTCAAACTTGATACTTGATTACTACAACAAATCCTGTTTTTAATATTGCGATAGCTGTTATGATTATAATTTAAAAAAATTATTTTATAAAAAATATTTTTAATTGAAGTTGGTTTGAAAAAATAGATGTTTGGTTAAAACTGTGGTTAAAATTGAGGTTGAACAAAAAATAATTTAATGTGTTTGGTTAAGAATGCTTTTGAAATTGAGGTTATAAAAAAATTTAAAAATATATATATTAATATTGATAGTTTTTAATTTAAATATTGTAGATTTAACTATTGCTATTACATCATGAAATAAATAATACTTTATATAAAATATTTTTTATTGTTCCATTAAACTATTTACAATTCCATCACGTATGAAATACATCCGACAAGGACTACAGTTTTCATAAATTTCTTAACAGCGCAACAACATCAGGTGAAATATAATCAGGAACAAAATTGAGATTGCGATCAAATTCTGTAAATGCGGCGTCATCAAGCGATCTACATCTAATTTATATAGTCATTGAATAATGTTCAACACTAGTTTTTCGAGTAAAATACAATTAAAAATATTTTTTTTTATTTTGTTTGGTCGGACCTAGTTCAATGCATTTTAAGCGTTGAACCGGACCGGTCCGGCCATGAAGGTTTTCTCATCACAAGAAGCAGCAACGAGCTGCTTTTTGTAAACTTGTCGCTGTGCCACAGTTAATGGGGGGACCAAGGTTATAAAAAATGTGTTTTAACTCGTAAAATCTTTTCAATTTTAACTCGTAAAATCATACGATTTTACGAGTTAAAATTGAAAAATGTGTTATATCGAGTTAAAAACTCGAAAATCAGTAAAATCAGTCAAACTCGCGTAAAATCGGTTCAACTCGTCAAAATCACCCAAATCGGACCGATTTCATGATTTCATGCCCTTTCCATTCCCCACTCCCTGTTGAGTGCTGAGTCAGCACTTCCCTTTCCATTTCCCACTCCCCGCCCGACACTCCACCTTTCCCTTTTTCCCTTTCCTTTTTCTCTTTCCCCAAATCGCAACAGATTAAGAAATCGGTTTCACTCTCCACTCACCTGCAGCCACATCCATACTTGTTAGTTGTTACTTAGCAATCAACCCTACATTGCAGGAGCAAGGTGATTTGAAGCTTCGAGTTCGAACTCTGGAGGCTGATAGGGCATTCCAACGTGTTGCAGCTGTTCAAAAGACAGTAGGGAGTGTGAGTTAATCTGTCTTATGACTTTGGGGAAATCTTCTCATCTTGTTTATCTTTCATTTAGGTTTCACTGAACGCAATGTTAATATTTCCTTATTTATCACTGAGTGCACTATTCATGGTTTGACATATTTGAACTTTGCTTCTGTTGAAAATTTGCATGTTAGTTGCTTCAGGACATGACACATGTTTCTAATCATGCCGAGAACTTGTATAAATAGTGATAGAGAAATTTACCTTGGTTATGATTTTTTGTCAAGAAGCTTGAACATGATCGTTATCTTTAACATTTTCACCATCAATGTTGTTTCTGCATTTAGAAAATATTGAATTTGCATGCATAGCAAAAAAAAATAAAATTAAATCAGTGAACTTGTGCATTTATGACATTTTAGCATGTCTAGAATTATAGTTGGCTTGCCTGCCACTTTATTTGTTTAAATGTGTCATCTTTTCTAGGTACCAGCCACTGCAGTATCCATCCTTTGTGCATTTTTCAGTTTCCAAGTTCTCTTTAGCATTATAAAGGTGAAGAGGTTAGATCAACATGAAAGGTTGATAACAGGAACTGCTTAACCTAAGTAAGTATACTCTCTTGTATTATGCCTCTTTCTCAGAAAAAAGAGGAAAGCTTCTGCTAGACAGAGAATGTAAGAAACACATATTAGGTGTTGGCAAGTGTCCTGTTTTGTGTCCTTTTTCATTATCTTTCTGTCTAAGAGCATTTGATGAATGATAATGCCAATTCCTCACAATTCTTTTACCAAGTTGGGTTTATCCTGGTTTGAAAGCGAGTTGTCCCATTTATGAAAACTTTTTGGATGTATGTTGAGACTTGTTTAGAATAGGATTTTGTCCAGTGCGTTTGTTTTTATGCATTTTCCATAGTCTAGCTGTTGTGTTTACATTAATCAAGTCACCGATGTGTTTTGTAGCTCTCATTTATCTAATAGCAGCTTACATTTAGAATTAAAGTCTGAATCTGATCCTTGAAAAGTATTGAGATGTTTTATGTTTCTGGTTCTAGTTTCTAGAATTTTGAATCTAATGCATATCCATCTTCATTGAAAGTTTGTTTTATTGATTGATTTTCCTCTGTTCATTTATCTCTACTTTATATGCAACTTAGTTTTCTTCCAAACCATAGTGGTATTGATTATTTTCAGTCTGCTTGATGTGATTTAACTTTAAGTGCATGTATCTTCAATTATTCAATGAGTGAATTGCACATATATACTGCCTATAAAGTAATTGCTTTAGAAATAAGTAAGAAAACTAACAAACTTTGTATGAATTTTTACTTGAAGTATGAATTTTTTTTATATTTTTTTAATGTATTTTAAAATTCTTTACGATTTTACAATTTTATGATCCGTTTTTACGATCTGAGTTTATTTTGTATTTTTCATGCCGTGTCAAAAATGCGTTTTTAACAACCTTGGGTGGGACCCACTAGTGCAAAATTATGGTAAAAACATTACCAAACAATAATATTTATGGCTATGAGTGAACCTCACTCGTAGCCACAATATCAAACGGCGCCTAGGCTAATAGAAATCTTTGTTAAATAGTAGCTGTCTAGTCCAGTTAATTAGAATTCTTGTTTATATAATTAATTATAATAGTTAAATATTGTAATTTCTCTATAAATATTTAAAAAGGACCTAATATCACGTGGAAGATGAATTCATGCAGAAGTTTCTTACCAGTATCTAATTAATGGAGGCCTATCCCATCAGTTCTTTTCAGGTTATTTTTTCATTCATGCATATATATATATATATATATATATATATAGATTAAATTCATTTTTAATTGAAAACATCCTATCTATGCCTGTATTGGTAAATTCATAACATATTCACACTTAACTTGCCTTAATACATTAGTTTAACCATTAAGTCAGTCTCTAGTTTTTATAATAATATTTCCATATCCTAAAATACAAAGGATATGATTGTTTTTACAGTGAAATAAAAATATTAATTTAATATTTTTATAGCAATACATCATGAAAACAAACAAACATGGTTTAAACATTATTTTTTTGCTCTTCTAAAACTGGGGATATAATTAATAACGTTTATGATTGAAATAACATAATGTCAAATAACTATCTTAATTTAAAACTTAAATAACTATCTTAATTCCATGGTTTTATATTATTGATTCTATAAGTTTAAAGTTCATTGAATCTTCCTTCGAATAAAAAAATACTTCGATAGAGGCTTTTTACACCTTTTGTTTTATGACGTCTTTTGGGGGTCAATGATGTTGGGCCAAATCAAGCTTCAAAACAATTTCTCGTAATTGAGACATTGTATTTCGGGTTAAAAATAACGACGTGTTAGAATCACTCAGAGATAATGATTCCGTTTCAAATCTTTTTAAGTTTCTTATCTTCTCTTTTAGTACCAAACTGGCCATCTTCACGTGCTATATGATGGAGGTTAGATAATGTTTTTAGCAAAAAAAATGAAATCAAAGAAAAAACAAAAGATTATATGAGAAAAGAAAATAAAATGAAAGCAAGCATCTTCAAATAAAACTTGAAAGTGCCTATGCTTTATATATATATATGCGACGACACTTATTTATTGTCTGGAATCCAATCACAACAGAAGTGGCTGAATTAGGGAAGCTGATTTTTTTTACTAAATATTCCACTCTCCAACCATTTTTTACCCAAAAACATCTCAAAACACTATAAAACCTTTTATAAACCTTTCAATAACCTTAAAAAATCAAAAGTCACTTGAAATAACCAAATTAACCGGAACAAATATGAACCACATCTTCTTTTCCATGGATGTTTAGATACAAAAACAATCACCATCAAGCTCTCCTCATTGAATTTGTTGACACCATGATAGATCTTTTTTGTTGTTGAATTGATGTCAATCAACTTTTCTCTCTTCTTAACTAGAATTTGACAACTTTCTCTCACCTCTTTAAAACCCATGGATTGAAAAGTAAGATAAATAATTTTTTGGATTAAAATTGAATTTTGAAGAATTTGATGGATTATCAAGGTTAAAAAATATAAGTAAAAGGAAGAAAATGATATTTATCCACAAAACATATATCAGCTATGACTTTTCTCTTTGTTCTCCACTTGTATCCCCTGTCACTGAATTTTTCCTTCATCAACAAAATTTTACAAATTGAGCATCCATAAGATGCAATTGAAAAAAATTGAAGACAAGAAACAAAAAGCTATAGTATCTACATTATTCAATCCCATTCTGTTTTAATTATTAAGGTAACTAGATATATAATTGGTGTTCCACCATGAATAAGATAAAAATTCTCTCTTTTTTCAATACAAAAAAATGAATATGTAACATTTCTTACATTTTGTGACTTAAGAAAAATCTCAATTGAAATGAAAAGTTTATACATGAATTTAATTAAATAAATAAAAAATTATTTATGCAACCAAAATAAATTATGAAATCCAATTCCTAACTAATCAAAGTTAACCAGTTAAACCTATAACTCAAGTCATGAACTCAATCGAGTTTAACAATAGAAAAATAGACACTCACAAAATAAAGAACCAACTAAATATTGAGGTATTTGTTTGAGATCGCGATAAACCTAAAAATATCAAACTCTAACAAATTATGTTTCCTAATAAAAAACAATAAAATATTAAAGGATAAAATCATAAAAAAATAAGTATGAAAACTAAAAAAAATCCAATTTTGAATGATTAAATTGAAAGGGAAAAATGCCAATTTTAAAGGATCAAATTGCGAAAAAACCCAATAAAAAAATGAAAAAAAACCGAATTATGAATGATCAAATTAAAAAAAAATGCCAGAAAACAAAAAAAATAAAAAGAAGGTGAAAAAGGCATAACATGTAGGCTCAGTTGGCCTCGTGTGCTTGGGCTCCCAAAAAAAGGCTCACGTGCAGTGGTTGAGGCAGCTCGCATGCCTAGGCCTATTATTTTTTTCTTTTTTTCTATGTCGTCCGCCCTTGTTTTTTTTTTGAAAAAAAAGGTGATGCTTCACCTATTCTACCTAGATTCTAGTTACAAGATGTTATAGGAAAGTCGAACACCCAAAAAATCAATTTTAACCATTTTTTGACCCAAAAACATTATGGTGACCTAAATAAACCCATTTATGTTTCAAATAACCCAAATAAAAGTCCAATAACAAAAAATAATCAATCTAAAAACCAAAAGCTTTCTATGGTTAGATCTATTTTTTTTCCAGACAATCTAAAGATGAAAAAACACCTTATTGTAGCTCTTCTCATCAAATATAACGTGTAAACACCAAGATCGACTATTTTGATGGTCAAAATCTTTATCAAACGATATTTTATTTCCTAACCAACAGAATCTAGTGACTTTCTATCTTCTACCTCAAACTAGAAACTAAAAAAAATAAGAAAAATGGTGTTTTGTACTACAATTGAATTTTTAAATTTTCTAGGGATCGAAAAGTTATCATTTTTTATGTAGGAGGACCAAAGTATATATACTTTTGGTTTCTTTTTTGAAACCGCCACCTTTTCCTCCTTGTTTTACACTTTTTTCACTTTTGTTTAAATTTTATCCTTCCTTAACAATTATTAATAAATTAGCCATGATTTTTTGGGATAGAAGGACACAATTGAAGAAAAAAAAAGATTAAGAATCAAATTAAAAAAATTAGAAACACATCAAATTGCTACACTGAAAAACCTATGTCTTTTAGAGTTTCTTATGATTACAATAATTTCTCAAAATACGGTGCCAAGAAATCATAATAAACAATACTAAAACAAGCACAGAAAGCAAGAGGTAAGGACCCACAATTGATGTGAACCAAAACACTTTGATGGGTGGATGCAATACAGAAATTGCTATTAATTGTTACTAGCTATCGCAATTGGTTGCGTTTTGTTTCAAATTTACCAGCTTCATGTAGTCATTGTTCATGGCTGTGTTTTTTTTTTTTTGTTGGAGTGGAAGTATAAAATACTCGTTGATAATTAATTATTTCTGAAATGAAATAATCTCTCCTAATTATAAAATATACTGTCTTTATATTTAACCCGAACATTTACCGGGGTAAATGCCTGCGCACAATTTTTTTTCTCTTCAAATTCTGCTTGCGCGAAGTAAGTATCATATGATTATGGTCAGATAGTTTTAATGAATTCACTTGTAATTGTTCCTTGCTACAGACCAAAGGATCGATGCGTCAATAAAACCTCACATGATCAAATTAATGTCACCTCCAAGGCAAGAAAATTGCAATGGAGGTAGGCAAAATCTCTTGTCCGATAATGCCATTGAATTTGGTGTCCAACATGTATAAACCAATAGCCGAATGACTAAACACGATCTTGCAAGACTTGAGCCAAAAGCCGAAAGACTAAACCCAACCTTGCACGACTTTCCCCTGGCCTGGTAGGTGCAGCTAGCTAGAGGTAACGTGGCTAATAATAGGCTGTCTCAACATTTACAACACTAAATTCCACGCGGAGGGAAAAAAACCACGTAGAGAGAGCGAAAAAGATAGCTAAAAGGGAGATGAGATCATTTGTTCTAAGCTCTAATCATTGATTGGTATTAATTAATTAATCAATACACTCAAAACGAAATTGCATTCAATTTTTTTTATATATTTTATTTCATCATATCAAAACTATAAAAAATACTAAAAAATTATTAATTTAATATTTTTTAAATCATAAATAATTTTAAAAAATATCTAAAAACAAAAATAAAATTATGCCACACCCCGTCTAAATATATATCTTCATAAAGTTTTTTTTTTATATTTATATCCTATTCATTATGCATCGTATAAGAAATTATAAATATTAAATGTATTATATTAATATTTAATGAAAAAAATCAATGTTATATATATATATATATATATATATTATTAAGTTTCGAATTGAATTTCACCATAGTTATACTTCATCACTACCAAAACAATATTAATTATACTTGTTCACTACTTTAATATAACAATCCAAAAAAACCACTCAATCATTCCTATAGGTGTAGATTAAATTTTTATCCCTACTCACAAGCTCACAGAGACGACTTGATCTTCTTTTTGTGATACTCTTTTAAATTTCTATTGCAACGCATCTTGTTTTGCATGTTTAATTCC
>Ga0325410_1003967_pt1 | contig 16633 bp, 11 predicted proteins | sample PopdelMetagenome_16_FD_206182 | JGI IMG/M metagenome (GOLD analysis project Ga0325410, IMG submission 206182) | Populus deltoides microbial communities from Bellville, Georgia, United States - Xylem-PdIQD-R3 | ecosystem: Host-associated > Plants > Phyllosphere > Stem > Wood/Secondary xylem...
CTCTTCTTCCTCTTGAATTTAATGCTAACCATTAAAAAAATCAAGTTTGTCATTTTATTTTATGATTTTTTAGGTTTGGCAGGCGGCTCCGTGCTTTTTGTGTGGCATATTAAAGGTAACGCGCGTTGTAATTATGATGATGGTTGGTGGATGATCACCCTTTCCTTTCCTTTTCCTCTTCTCTCTCTCTTCTTCCTCTTGAATTTAATGCTAACCATTAAAAAAATCAAGTTTGTCATTTTATTTTATGATTTTTTAGGTTTGGCAGGCGGCTCCGTGCTTTTTGTGTGGCATATTAAAGGTAACGCGCGTTATAATTATGATGATGGTTGGTGGATGATCACCCTTTCCTTTTCTTTTCCTCTTCTCTCTCTCTTCTTCCTCTTGAATTTAATGCTAACCATTAAAAAAATCAAGTTTGTCATTTTATTTTATAATTTTTTAGGTTTGGCCCTCAATGTTTTGATATTTAAGTTCGATTCTTAGTCTTTTTATTAAATTTTAATTTGTTTTAAATTTCATCTCCGGATCCATAATATTGATTTTTTAAAAAATTTGGTCCTCATTCTTATTCTCTTGATTTTTATTTTTTGTTTTAGATTCTTTTGTTAATTTGACTTTTCTTTTCATTTTCCCTTTAATTCAAAATGTTAGGTTTCCATCTCATTTTATTTGAAATAAAATCCTTATTCCCTTAATTGATTTTTTTTTCATTTTATATAATTGACTTTTTTTTATTATTCAACATTTACTTTATTGGGAGCTGGTCTTTGGTGTTTCTATCATTTCCTATGGGTTTTTATTATTATTGTTATTAAGTTGGATTAGGGACAATCCAGTATTTTCCATTTTTAAAAATTATTTTCAGAAAAAATAGTTGGTTTGTGTTACACACGTGCCAATATATGAGGTGGCTCCACACTATTTGAGAGACATGTGAGCCGCTATCTAGTGGAGGAATGCCAACTTTTTTTATGGCGTTGGAAGCTATGAAGCACCCCTTTCCACTTTTATTATGGAGTTGGAAGCTATGCACCACCCCCTTCCACTTAGTTGTCATGGTGATAGTTGGTCATCGGCCACCTCTTCGAACCCCCCCTCGCGAATTCCATGCTAGCCATTAAATAAATCAAGTTTATTCTCTTATTTTATAATATCTCAGGTTTGGTCTTTAATGTTTTGATTTTTAAGTTTAATTTTTAGCCTTTTTATCAATTTTAATTTGTTTTTAATTTTATCATTGAATCCATAATGTTGATTTTTGTTCATATTTAGTCTTCATTCTCATTCTCTTGATTTTTATTTTTTTTTAAAAAAATCCTTTTATTTTATAAAAAAAGTTAAAATGACAACATTTTGAAAAAAACAAAGAAAAATAGTTAACGAGTTTTGATTGGGTTTTGGTCAACCCACCAAGTCGTGTCGAGTTTTAAAATGATTTCTTTTCTAGATGAAGTGCTTCTAATTTAGTCACTATCTAGGGTCGTGAGTTTAAAAAATAAACTTCTTTATTTTCTTTAGTTTTCATTCAATCAGGTTATCCTCATCTCATGATCTAGATATCAGGTTTAGGTGGGTTGCCCAAGTTTTTTTTAAGGTTGCTCTTCTTTTCATTTCTTTTTTTTTTAAGCCTCGTTTATTTGCTGAAAAGTAGTTTCATTTTGGAAAGTGAATTCCGGGAAAGTATTTTCCGATGTTTGGTAGTGTAATGAAAAATGAACTGAAAAATACTTTCCAGTATTTGGTTATGTTATGGAAAATGAACTGGAAAATAATTTATTAATGAATTAATTTTTTTTTCAAATTTATCTAATATATGAAAAATATTTAATATAAATATTTAATCACTTACAATAAAAGAATAAAATTTAAAAAGTGTAATGATGAATTTTTTTATTATATCCTATATTCATATATAGCTTAATTTATAAAATATAACTATATATGTCATATAATATTATAGAGATATAACCTTGTGAAATTTTTTATAAATAAAAACTATTAATTTTTTTTCAATTTTAAAAGCTTAAAATATGTTTTTTTTTTCATATGAAGAAAGCCAAATTAGTTTATGGTATTAAGATTTTTTTAACCAAGTAAGAATTAGATATTTGAGTTTTTTGGTATGAAGATTTTTTTAAAAGATAAATAAATACAAAAATATTTTGATAGATTTTTTGGATAAAGATTGTTTTTTTTTTTACGGGTATAGGCAATTATCCCTGAAATATCCCTTTAATATATATCAAAGAAGCATTAAGAAATAAATATAAATATCTTACATCAAACATAGTCATGCATAAATATTAAATTTTAATGTAATACTCATACATATTAGTTCAAATTAACAAACATGAATATGCTAGACTGAATTAAACAAGTAAACATACTTGTCAAATAACAAACATAAACTTTCTTATCATAGTGAAATCATCTTAGTATTCAGGTCTATAGCTGTGTTGGTTCACAAAATTCTGAACCCAAATTTTTCTTAAATTAGTATTTTTTTACCATAAATGCTTTTGCCAACATTTCATGTTGGACCAAGTGATCAAATGCATCCCCAAGAGTGATCTCATCAAAGTTTTTAATTTTCATCACTTCTGTATATAGCTCATTAATATCAAGTTGATTTTTGCTAAGGTTTTGGATTGCAAATGCTACATCTCCAATATTTTTAGACAACATTTCAACATTATCATCTTCATACATGCGATTTCTCTTTCTATGTTGCCTCTTTTGTGCACTAGAGGAAGATGTCCCTTTTCCTTTTGAAGTTTCTTCATATTCCCATTCATTTTCAATTGAAATTGATTGCTCTTCAGTGTTCTCTTCCAAGTTGACATCAGCATATGATTTGGCATAATTTCTGGTTGCCATATCTTTTCCAATAACAATTGTCATTGTCTCGTACATATCAAGTTTTTTGTTGATATACTTTTCATGATTGGGATGTGCTTGTTCATAAAATTTAGAATATGAAATTTTTTAGTTCCTTGTATAACATTTTGGAAACAAAAGTAAATATAAAAATTACGAAGAGTATCATATTTATCATACCTTCACTTCTTCATCATAAACATCTTTCGAAATTGTAATCATTTTCAAACAATCATCCCAACCAAAGCCACTTTAATTTTTAAGCTTAGTTATTATTCCCCATTCTTTTTTCATAATTTTGAGATGATTGTCAACATGCTTAGGCTCGCATTGAACGTTGAACTTTTGACTAATTTCTGCAACCACCTTAACAAAAGATTCTGCTCTAAAGGTGGAAGAATGTTTGTTTCCTTTAAGTGCCTTCTCAGCTAATATCTCAAGTAGCATGTGAGACATAGGTTTAGACCATGTAAGTGTTTGCCCTTGCATTTTTCATTCTGTGTGGTACTCATTTCTACAAAAAAAAAGTTACAAATTTATACAAAATATAATCATACAATATTTAAATTTAATAAATTAAATATTAAAACTTAAATTAATATATTAAAAGAGAATACATAAAATACATAAGAAATTATAATAAAGTCAACAAACAATTCAAATACATAACAAAGATAATACAAACTTAAGTAAGACATAATAAAAACAAACACATAAAATTAACACTCAATTACTAGTTTCTTTGAGTGTTATAATCATTCCACATGGTTGATGCAATCATTTCTCTTTTTGTTATCCACTCCCTATTCTCTTCCCTCTCCTCCCGTTGACTTAAGTTGATTGTTCGTCTAAATGATTCACTTTCCAAACATATTTCTTCCAAAAGAAAGTCATTTGGATCAACTCCCATAATGCGATTATGAATAATACAACATGCAAACACAAGATCTACTTGTGTTTCATAAGACCAAAAAGAGTTTCCATCAATTGATCTAAAACGACTCTTCAAAATACCAAACCCTCGCTCAATAATAGTTCTCAAAGAAGAGTGTCGAAGATTAAATAGCTCCTTTTTATTTTCTGGTGAACGTTCTGTAAACTCGTTCAAGTAATATCGAACTCTATGAAAAGAAGAAATGATTCCTTTTCGAATACTGTAACCTACATCACCAAGATAATATTTCCCTACAAATTAGAAAGAAAAAACCTATTACTATCTTTAGCTAATTAAACATTTTATATGTTTATTGCATATAATAAATACTTTATTATATATCTTCTGGAATTTTTAGACCACTGGGTCTTGATAATGCATCACATAAAACCCGTGAATCATGTGCACTTCCTTCCCAGCCAGTTAAAACATATATAAACTTCAAATCAAAAGTTATAGCTGCTAAAACATTTTATGTTGTTCCTTCTTTTCGACCTCGAAACTTTTCTTGAATCTCAACAGGAACATTTATAGGAACATGGGTACCATCAATTACTCCCACACAATCTTATAGAAACATGAAAAAATAATTTATAACCTTTTCTTCTAGATGTAATTAATTAATGTATAAAAGTATTGGTATTATTCTCATACCTTAAAATAAATATAGAATCTTCGATTATTCAATATCTCTGCGGGAACTGTATCGCCTGGGTCTTTAATTAGGTGTTTGTATAACTTAAGAAGTGCTTTTAAAACAATTCTAAAGTAACGATGGATAGTTTCAACAGACCTATGTATATACCACTAATAAAACGAAATCTTTGGTTTTGGCCTATAATTTATAAGAACACAATTACTTGCTCCCTAATAGATACATTTTGAGTTGATCGTAATAGGTCATGACTTGTAAGAACATCACACAATTTATATAAAACAACTGGTTTCATACGAATTTGTTCAACGCAATGTCTATCACCTCGATTCAAAATGCTATCCATATAGAATTCTCGTTGAGCAATTGAATTTATACGTGGTTCTCTTGGTATATAATTTATATTTCTTTCTTGTTCAATAATAGCTACTCCTGTAGCTATCACAGTTACAACTGCTCCCATACATGCTGCATGAATAATCTTACTATCTATAACAAAAAAGTGAAGTTTTCTGCTAATAAAACCTAAAAATTTAGGGAAATATACATTAAAAAAGCATATAAAATACTTACATAATCAATATAATAAATTATGCTCAAAGAAGCTGATTCCCAACACAAATAATGCCTTAAAGAAAATAATTATATAATAAATTTTGTATCCCAAAACAAACAATACAATAATTTATTAATGAATTCTGTATATAAATATTTAACGGACTCAAGTTTTCTACCCAAACCATTTCAGTTTTTTATAACTGTGTAATATTTCTACCCAACATCAACACATATAATATTTAACTGTCTAATATTTCTACCCAAACCAATTCCCCTTTCACTATTGTGCAGCATCATCAACCGTTGATTCAGACTTAACTATATACTCTTCACTAAATTATCAGGCTTGGAATCCATATCTTCACCCGGCTTAACCACTAAGAAATCACTGTCTAATATTTCTACCCAACATCAACGGGTATAATATTTCACAGTCAAGATTTCTATCCAAACCAATTCCCCTTTCATCATCAGTATCATCAACGCACACATCACTGTGCATCATCATCATCATCAACGCACACATCACTATGCATCATCATCAACGCACACACATCACACCCAGAAGCACAGGAAACGCATATCATCAACTCATCAACAGAGAAGGAAAATCACATCGGGTGGGTTGGGTTCTACTGGAAGAGAAGCAATTGAAGAAAAGGAGATGAAGATGAAGAGATGAAGGGGAATTGAAAGCATATGTTTTCGATTAAACAAAAGGAGAAACAGAGCATGGGTTTGCTGTGTTTTTTTCACAGAAACCAAACAAAATGTTTTGTTTGGTTTCTGTGAAAAAAACACAGTAAACCCGATTTCTGTGAAAAAGCATAGCATGGGAAAAATAGGTTTGGGTTTGTTGTGTATGGGTTTGCTATGTTTGGTTTCTGGAAAAAATGTAGGGGTTTTGGTTTTCTGTGTATGGGTTGTCTGGCGAAGAGGTGGATCGGCAGGGAAGGAAACGGGGTCGAAGGGCGCCTTCGACTTAACGAAAGAATGGTGATTCTTTGAGTTTGCTGTGATAGCAACAGTGGCGAAACGAAGGAATGGTGATTATCTGGAGTTTGCCGTGTTTGTGTATGGGTCTGTGTTTGGTTTCTGGGAAAAATTTTGGGTTTGCTGTGGTTAATTTTTCCCAAGGGTTTAGGTTTGTTGTGGTTGAATGGGTTGCCTTCCCAGGGGTTTGGGTTTACGCAGAGCATGGGAGCATGGGTTGAAGTAAAATTAACAAGATAAACAAGGAAAAAAACGCAGCAAATATATCACAAGATTTATGCCATTAATATACAAAAAAAAAATAAAAAGGATGAAAACATAAGATAAATAAAGACATTTGAGGAAAAAAAAATTACTTGGAAGAAAGCTGAGAGATGCTTCCAATTGATCTGCGTAAATTATTTGGGAGAGAAAGAGAGTTTAGGGATTTGTATTTTGGAACAATGCACGTTTTATCAATAAAGAAAAGGAAAGTGTTTTCCTTAGAATAAGGAAAGGAAAATAAAGGAAAACACTTTCCTGTCATAAAGCCTCTTTTTTTCCTTTGACTAGAATTAAGTTTTCTTTGACCAATTTTCCTTATGTTCACCAAACATGGAAAAGTGGGGAAAATGGTTTCCAGAATTCATTTTCCTGGAAACAAATAAGGCATAAATCTTTTTCAATTTTATCTTTCAAAATTCTGTTCTTTTTAAAATTAAGCTTCACATTTTTTTCTTGTTTTTCCTTCTATTGGGTTATTTTATTTGTATGACCTCACTCACGAGTTTTGGCGACCTCACTCAGATTTGCAAGTTCTTTGTTTTAAAGACTTCTTTTTATTCACTGTTTTTTTATATTTCATCTTTCTACATTTGAATTATTGGGGATTAGCAATCATTATTTTTCTAATTTTCTTTCTGTGATGTTAATTGATGGATTTTTCTTTCTTTCTTAATAATACACTAATAGCAGTTGGGCATTTTTTTTTTACATTTTAAAAAATTTGATCTAATCCACTGCAAAGCATAATCCATCTATCTAGTACATAAATTATAAGATAGTCTAGAATATTGAGTTTGAATTCAATTAAAAGTTTAATTGTCTAAGACATCATTGGCATTTTTTTAATACACTATTAAATTTATAGTCAACTAACATCCATTAAAAAAAAATTAAGATGTTTTTGGTTTCGAGCCTTTGATTATAATGGTTTTAGAGTTAGTTTAGCTAATGAACTAAGCCAGATTAACATAAGAAGCAACAAAAAAAATAAGCCTTCTTCAACAAAGTTTTAAATCAAAAAATAAATGAACCTGACAGTCTTCTCGAGTTGGAGAGAAGTCATCTTCTAGATGTCTAATTAAAAGTTGTCAACCCTTTACATGCTCATCTTTTTTGTTAGAAACATCATATATGCTAGAAACATGCTTAGCCTTCCTAGAAATGAAACTAATCTTAGCATTACATTAAGGTCCATGTGTAATAACTCTTATAGTTGTAAGGACTAGACAATCACCAACAACATGTGCGTTGGTTACTCCATTAGAAACACTTTTGCACACCTGCTTCACAACTTTTATTTGTAATCGAAGAACATTGACTTTAACCCTATAAATTCAAGAATTCTCTTTATGCATATGTGAGGCGTATCTTTTGTAGCATGCTTCATCAAAAATCACCTCCAACTTATTAATGATGACACTATTGATGACTTCATCACTATCATTATTGTCATTGTTTATGATATTATTATCAACATAAACATCATAAAAAAAAACGAACATTGTAAATTGATGGAGAGTATTAATCTACATCTATTTCACCATAAATAGGATCACCAACATCTCTATGATACTCATTACGATCGAGAAGTTATCTCATGTACTCATACTTCTAAAACTGGCTGTAAATCTGTGGTCACTCCTCGCGATCATCAGATTTCTCTTCTCCATATATACCTATCAACTGGATAATTGTTTAACTTGCCTATATGATTTTATCACTACTAATTGATTGGTTAGTTTTATAACATGTCTTTACATACCATCTCTTGCAAGAGGGAGAGCCTCCTTAACTCCTCTTTCAAGAACATGTTCTATTATACAACCATCTCTTATAATCATGGTTATTCAATAGCACATAAAAACTAACCACCAAGAATCTTTGGACTCCGATATAAACTGACACAGACAGAAACAACATTAAAAAACAACAACTATAAACAATACAAATTTTTGCTTATTAGGGTCAGTATACAAAAATTCTAATTCAATATTTCATAACTCATTGTTTCTAATCAAAACTCAATATTAAAGATCTTTTAGGATGCTTATATACTAGGAAAAGACCCTAAACAAAACTGAAGAAATAATAAAAGAGTTCTATGCGAAATGAAAAAAAATTCTAAATTAATTAGGAATATATAACAAATTTCAAACAATAACTTATAAACTTTATTTAAAAGCCTTTATGACTTTGATAACAATAAAATTTTACCTTTAAAGAAAACATAGCTTTTAGAATCTATTATAAATATTTTAGCTCAATCAAACTATCGTATCAAGATTTATATATATTAATATAAAACTACATGTTAGAAAAAAAAAATCTTACATCATAACCCCATTTTTAATATGCTCATGAATTATATTTTAAAATAAATTGTAATAGATTTTTTTTAATGGAGCTTTTTTCTTCCTTTGAAAAATGGGTTTTAAAGTTGATAAAAAAAAAAATTTGGGTATATGCAATCACATCAATGGCTTAAAGGAGGAAAGAACGGGCTGGAAAGAAGAAGACTGATAGCGATGAATTTTTATTTTTTTTCCCCTTCCATACGTTTCGCATCTTTGTTTATCCATTGCTCGAATATCAACATGAATTACATAATAAAATAATGGTGTTCACATTCCATTGTTTCTTTGTAGTCCCCCACAGTGCAGACCAAACTTATCTAGTCTTTCATGGACTTGTACCCGAATAATCAATTTAATCTACGAAAGCTACCCTCCCTCCCCCTCCGTTGTCTGCTAATGTAATTAAAGATTATTAGGTAATTTACGAGTATTAATTTTTCGTTCGCATAGAAATAGAATTTATTATGAAACTTTTCATGCATTTCACTATATAATTAATATCTAACAATACCTCTAAAATCCAAAAGAACATGGGATCCATTGAGTAACGAAATGGCTGGCAAAACCCTGTTGTTTCCCAAACAAATTAAATGATCTTTGTAATATATATATATATATATCGATTAAACTCATATTATAAATAAAACTATATTTTGGACATTTCAAAGCAATCATACAATTCAGTCTCTAGAGTCCATTTCTGTTTAGTTTTGGTCACTAGCTAATTCTCAGCGACACAACTGACTAGTTACAATTGGTCGGAAATCATCAACTAATGCATTCATAGATGATCAGCACAACTTCTTTCAAGACAACTTGGACAAGATGCATGAGACTAAGCTGTGATTGACGTTGAAACAAGGAAAAGGAGCATGACGTTTATGTATAAATGTTTAGGTTCGATAAAACTACCTTAAATAAAGGAAATCCTTGTTTCATAAGAAGCAAAATTCAAATAGATTTCGGAATCCTACTAATTAAGCAAGATTATTAACATATTTTCAGATTCAATCCTCGATTGTGTTTCTTTTCATGTTTTCTACTACAACTTGGGCTTTCCAATTTAAGGAAAAGGGCTAAAACAGGCGCTGTGATTTGTAATGAGACTGATCAACAAGAAACAGAGAAAGGATCGTAAAGTTGCTAGTGCAAGGTCAAATATAATTCTCTAATGATCCTATTTGAGACGTAATTCTTAAATTCTTGATGATAAATTCTTAGTGATTTAGCGTGATAACATTGGATACTTGACAAATAGCTCATCTTCAATATGAAATATGTGCTTTAAGCACTAATTAAATTCACAATTGATTTATACACGTACGTGGACAATTTATCCATGCCCCAAGCTAACATCATGGATGCATGATCGATAATTTTTAGGAAAGGATTTTGTGAATAATGGAGAACCTTTTTAGCCTTCATTCCCTTCCTCTTTATTAAACTATCTAGCTCCCTCTAAATTGGAGAGGTGATATGGGGGGGGGGGGGGGTTTACAATTACACCTTTGTTATTTATTTATAAATTAGTCGAAGGACGTTCATAAATATAAACTAATAACAAAATATCTTATTTTGCATTTTTTTTCAATAAAAAATATAATTGTCGTCCAAGCAATATTGGGATTGTTGGCTAAGATTTCCTTTCAATTTGTATACGAGAAGTGCTTAAAGGGAAAGAGCTAGGCAATTTCCAAGACATATCAAGCATCCATGTTTGAAATGTCTTTCCTTAATGGGAGCAAAAAGAAAAGTTTAAGCCGTTCTGTACTCAATATATATATATATATATATATATATATATATAAAAGAAGTAAAGCATGGAAGGTGGTGAAGGCACGTTGATTTTTTTGGGTAAAAATCGGAAAGAAAGAGAACAGCCACCAAAGTGGGTCCAATTCCACTATTAGAGGAGGATGGCTGAACAAGGAAACCGAACATTCATTATCAAAACTAAAAAAAAACATGTATTATATTACTCTTCCATTTACCTTCGTTAGTAATTTTCTCTCTTTGGCCCCACCCCCACTTCACTAATCTTCCTTGCACCCCTATAAATACCACCACACCTTGGTATCCGAAAGAAGCAAGAAAGAACTAATTAAGCTTTTACTTTGGAGAGAAGCTGCAGAGTGAGTAGAAGAGAGATGGAGTTCCCAGTGATTAGCATGGAGAAGCTAAATGGCGAGGAGAGAGCAGCCACCATGGAAAAGATCAAGGATGCCTGTGAGAACTGGGGCTTCTTTGAGGTATGTCTAAACCTCCTTTCTTAAAAAATGCTATATATCTCCCAGCCTTCCATCATTCCTCTTCTTCTAAAAACGGGTGTTTTTTTGTTTTGTTTCGAACTCTTTTAGCTATTGAACCATGGCATATCCCATGAGTTCTTGGACACCGTAGAGAGGATGACAAAGGAGCACTACAAGAAATGCATGGAGCAAAGGTTCAAGGAATTGGTGGCAAGCAAAGCCCTTGACGGTGTCCAAACAGAGATCAAAGACTTGGATTGGGAGAGCACCTTCCAGTTACGCCATCTCCCCAAGTCAAACATTGCTGAGATCCCCGATCTCGATGATGAATACAGGTATATATATATTAATATTTAATACATGTATCTTAAGGAATATTTTCGTCGACTGCGCTGCAGTTTTTTTCCGTATAAAGAAGGGTCAGAATGTGTCCCTTCAAGTTTTTTTTTTTTTTTTCCCCTTCAAAAAAGAAGCTAAAAGGGTCATGATTGGTAGTTAATGGAGGTGTTTGTCTGGTAGTAAATGTTAATCTAAATCATTAGTATAATTATTGCTATCAGAATTGTTAGTTGCTAACGTGTCACCTTGTGACTCAAAAATACAAGTAATCGCGTTTCCTGAAGGAGCATGATTAGGTATAATACTAACACGCCTTGATATTTACCGCAAAAAAAAAAAACTGATTGATACAGGAAGGTGATGAAAGAATTTGCATTGAAGTTGGAGAAACTGGCAGAGGAGCTCCTGGACTTGTTATGTGAGAATCTCGGACTTGAAAAGGGGTACCTCAAAAGGGCTTTCTATGGATCAAACGGCAGTCCAACCTTTGGCACCAAGGTCAGCAATTATCCACCATGCCCCAAACCAGACCTGGTGAAGGGTCTCAGGGCCCACACCGACGCTGGTGGCATCATCTTGCTATTCCAGGATGACAAAGTCAGCGGCCTCCAGCTTCTCAAGGATGGCCAGTGGATTGATGTGCCCCCAATGCGCCACTCCATTGTTGTCAACCTTGGTGACCAACTCGAGGTATGTACCCTATAATCTGCCTAAACTACTACTGTAACCTAGCTAGAATCAAATCTAGCTTACATTTTCTAGCCATACTAAATTCTCTGGTATGTAGGTAATCACCAATGGCAAGTATAAGAGTGTGGAGCACAGAGTGATTGCTCAAACGGATGGCACTAGGATGTCAGTAGCTTCTTTCTATAACCCTGGAAGTGAAGCAGTTATCTATCCAGCACCAGCTTTGGTGGAGAAGGAAGCAGAAGAGAAGAAAAAAGTGTACCCAAAATTTGTATTTGATGACTACATGAAGCTGTATGCTGGCCTCAAATTCCAGGCCAAGGAGCCAAGATTTGAAGCCATGAAAGCTGTAGAAACCACTGTCAATCTGGGTCCAATTGCAACTGCTTAATCTTCTTCGAGGAGGATTTGGAGTCGTCTTATTTTTATTTTTTAAGAGTCGTCCAAGGTCTTTCTAGTAGATTCTGTTGCTTCCATAAAGATATCAGTTTCATGTAGTACCGAGTATCAATTAGTTCCATGTAGAAAATTACCTTAATTACTATATTATAAATAAACATTATTTCACAGAAATAATTTATATTTTACTGCCCTTTTCCTTCAAGCTATCCTTCTATTCGTGTGTAAAGCCATAAGCTCCTTCCAAGTTCTTCCCTGAGGAAACACAAGAACAATGCAACCTAGCAGTACATTCTGTTACCATAAATAAACCATCAAAGATAACGAATGAGATGCAAAAGATGAAGGGTGATGGGAAAGCAAGCACAAACACATGTGACAGTCACTTTCATAAAACTTCATTCCATTCGTTAGATTTCATTTCCTAGGCAAGGAGTTACTGTAAGAGTTCATCTTGAACCATACGAAACTCTCAGGTAGTTAAAGAACATATATCTAATGATGTTTCCATCTTATTCAATTTAACCTATAATCTATCAGAAAATGAATGTTAAAATGTTTCAGTTAGCAACTAATTCCGTAAAAAAAGATCAATCGTTTTTATGGATTGAGATGGCGGCAACCCAAATTGCATCAAGGGGAAATCATTATCAATTATAGGGAATCTTTGCTTAATTTATGAGTTGGGTAGAAATTCTTATCCAAGCGATGTTGTGCTCTGCATCTTGCAGAGTAGCAGCACATGCATCACTAAATTGCTTGTGACCATTTCATGGGACAGCCATGGTCTCTTGCCCAAGAAAGCAACCGTCACTACAAACCATTGTATAGTTAAGCCAAAAAAGAAATGGAAAAATCTAGAGTCCACAATGGTTCATGTCCACTGATTGAAGTTTGCCGTAGCTACAATTCGTAATAGAATAAGTTAATGACAAAAGATAATATGATTATTTAAGATAATTATTTATGCTTACCACCCAGCAAGATGACGGTTTAAGTCCCACAAAAAAGCTTCTTTATGTTAAAGGAACTTGAAATCCAGTGGAAAAGCTAGCATGCATCCCTGAGAATAAAGACTACTCTGCACCAAACAAAGCCTCTCTTTTGCTTTTAATCATAACTGGAATCCTCTCAGGTCCACTCTCAAAGACAAAATAAATTCAGAAACATATCAGCGTGTTTTAGTGTCAGCATTATCATTGGCTTTAGGATATGTAATGGGCCTCTCCGACATTAAGGCGCACCATACTACATATTTTTACGTTCGAGTTTTCTTTACTTGGCATAGTTTAGTCCACGTTATATTGTTATTAACTCTCTATCTTCTTGCTTCGATATTTAGATCGTGCTGTTGTAACTTCTACTAATTGGACAGTGAGCTGTAACTCATTGACATGCTACCTACCATCTCTGTCCATCCACACTTTCTGCGGTACTCGAGTTGGGGGTCCATGAAAACAAAAGATAAGAAACTTGGATAAGTGCAGCGTTTAGATCTTGATTGAATATGAGTAATCCAAGGAAAGTGGTATGGTATCAATTACTTTTACTTCCATAGTTATTAATTTCAGTTTTCTTATAAATTTGAAAGAAACCAAATACAGGTAAAGTAAGCACATTCCTTCAGCAATTTGATAAAGCTCCAATCACCATCGCGTCTTGTCAGATTCTCCCATCATTTATTGTCTCCCAGTAGATAGAAGTTAGAAGCCAGTTTCAAGAATTGCTGCCTATCATACTATTATTGTACTTCTGTTAGGGGCCTGGGTGCAACAGTAGTGCACCAACGAACACATTGCTTGGAAGACGAATGGAGCACTGGTAGCCAGCGCGGACAGTACTGGCAAAATCGACGGTCAGCGTGCAATGACTTGTGTGAGTAAAGAGTTCATGCTGAAAAGAACGTGGAGTTGGGCGACGGATTATCCAAGTCAAGTGGTACTAACAATTGGCTAGTTGATTTATGGGTGGCAAACCAAGGAAGTTACAGCATAGATTAGTGGGTGGTTATCGAACAGTTACAAGCATGATCAGTTGTGAAGGAAAATTGACCAAATCATGGTGGACTTGTTAACTGACGTGGGACATCGCTGGAGGTGTCCTAAAAACCACCAAGTTCGTAGGAATATGCGGTGAACTGCCCAAGCATTGTTTGTTTGCTTATGTGTTCTTCTTGTTTATAACGAGTGAGAGTGTAGAAAACCTCCATCGAGATGTGAAACACCTAGTTCTAAGCAAGCATATTAGCGAATATATGAGAAAAGGCTGGATCTAGTTGGGGTTAGATTGACGCACAGTGCGTTGAAATTCGAGTAAAAAAATTCACCCCTATTACAGGTGGGATTATAGTGCTCTTCTGCCTCCTTGAAAGCTTTGTGGCCCAGGTTCGTATGCCATGTAATCACGTGACTATTGAAACAGTTTGAGAGAGACTACAGACACATCTTGAAGGCTTGATAGGGCCTATTACAAAGGACGAAGATTTCTTAATAAATGGTAGGCTAATCATAGCCATGGAAAACACTGAAAAGGCTTAGAGGTAGTACATTGATCTTGCGACAGAAACAAGTCGACGGTTGCAAGTAGTAAATAAAAAAAATTCAATCTCGAGGAGGGCAGTAGCAAATTCCTCGGGTAGTATGTGCACTTCAAAACTGAAACTATTAGAGTCCACAAACCTTTTGGTGAGGGTGAGGAGTTCCAAGAAATTAGAAAACCTGTTATGGGCAGAAGCCAAGCAATATTTATGTGTTGCTAATATTGGTCTACGCGAGTAAGTGGACATTGCTACAATTACAGAAGATGTAAAGTTGTGGTGAAAGACAAGATATAAGGAAGATCTGAATGTTGAATGACGCAAGATTGATATAAGGGAACATACGAAGTAGGAGTTGAAAGAACAACTACTTGAAATCAAATATCAAGAATATTTTTTCATTATTATTTTCATTGGAGATGTAAATGTACATATATAGTAATGGATTAATAATATTGATCCTACAATTAACTTATCTTCCTATAATTAAACCACTAATCCTACAATCAAGCTATCGTACCATTTACATTAATACTAGAAAAAGCAAGAATCACCGTACAAGGAAAGAATCACAATATTCCAACACAATTCTTAACAAATAATACTTCTTGACTTATACTATAAGACTTGAAGAAGTTGAAGCAAGACAAGTATGTGCAACAATATATCAATAATGAGTTTAGTTCTTTATTTGATATTGAGAACATGTCTTAAGAAGTTAGGTTGTTTAACTTTCTATCAAGACTCCAAGTGTAGGCACATGTGAAGTTGAGAAGATAAAAGATGAAAAATCTACCTTCTTCTATTACATCTGCTAATGAGTTGGTGGATTTTAAGAAAACTAATAGAGAGAGATGTTATAACCTTCTCAAAGTCCTAGGCAGGATAAAAGGAGTAAAAGAAAAAAAAGTTTGGTGGGGCGGTTCCAAATCTATTACTGACAAAGAAAAGGCTAAACAGTCAGGGGTGTATAAAAATAATGTCAAGTCAAACACAAAAAGTTTATTTTTGATGTACCACACTACACAAGGGAATGTTCTAAGAAGGAGAAACCCAATGCCATCTTGGTTTAATGATGGTGATTAAGAGGAAGTAGTCATATACATTAAACCAATACATGTATTAAATTGCTTATTAGTTAAGGGAGGGAATTCAATTAAGGTGCCCAACCTTGTTAAGTATGATTTGATACATATTGATGCATTAAGCAAGGAAAATTGATGCTTTCACACTTTGATGTATGTAAGGATAAGGTAAATAACAAAAATGTTATTGCTATGTTAGACTTAGGTGCAACACATTCTTTTATGGCCAATGAATTAGTAAGAGAGCTTGACTTGTGGTTGAGTAATAGTCACACTACCATGATGATAATTGTAAAACCATGGCCTAAAATTGGTAAATCAATGTTAGAAATGGTAAATTTTCGATTGAGAAATGATAATTAGAAAGGAAAATTGTTATATATATAAAAAATAAACTTTTAGAAATTTGACATAAAATTTGGATGAAATAAAGCAATAAATCGATACGCCGAATTTTAACCCAATGACAAAACATGTAAATTTCCTAAATGGATGAAATAATTATCTAAAGGGAAATTTATATACATTAGGAAGAAAAACGATGATATAATAATAATAATAATAATAATAATAATAATAATAATAATAATAGAGTGGTATTCTAAGAAGAAAAATAATGTATGATTTTACGTGCAAAAACATTGATTTTCAATATAAGTCTCGTGTATAATCATGCTATTTTGATCGAAAGTGGTGA
>Ga0325410_1003971_pt1 | contig 16629 bp, 12 predicted proteins | sample PopdelMetagenome_16_FD_206182 | JGI IMG/M metagenome (GOLD analysis project Ga0325410, IMG submission 206182) | Populus deltoides microbial communities from Bellville, Georgia, United States - Xylem-PdIQD-R3 | ecosystem: Host-associated > Plants > Phyllosphere > Stem > Wood/Secondary xylem...
GGTTGTATTTCTTTTTTCTTTTATTTACCAGTAGGGAAAAAGCTTGGATGCATTCAACTTCCAAAAATCAATTCTCTGTCGAAAATACAATACGTTATTTTAGTATGCAAAATTGCAAATAAGACTGAGAGTAGTTGAAATAAGCCTGTTCGACTGGAGGAGGAGGAGGAGGAGGAGGAGGGGAGGAGAAATCTATATAATATAACTGAAGTTGTCCTCTTACTATCTAATGGCACTCTGGCGAAGTACGATGATAAGGCATCCTGTTCAAATTTGCCCCAAGGACAGCGTGGAAAAGGTGTTTGCCAGTCCACAATGTCTTATGTCCTCTTGGTTGGGCTACTGTGAGGCGTATGCTTGGCAGCCCGCAAGTATACCTGGACATGCTCGGAGCCTTTCTGTTTAGGATGGCCCAAGTATGATCTACCCGAGACTTAGCTTGAGAAGAAGCCCAATCCGAGTTTTTCCCTTTTCTTTTCTCAGAATCAATCAAAACCTTTCGTAATGGATCCTAATTCCTAAATCCTACCCCACGATTTCTTTTTCTTTTTCAGGGAGCCCCTAAAGAGATTTTTATTTACCTGTATTCTCGCAATAGATTTTATTTATCCAACAAATTTATCCGAACCCTTTCGAGTTCCTACTTGCACCACCATTTTTACACACAACTTCTAGTTATTCCGAAGATGCCTGCATTAACCCATGTCTCAAATTTCACCATCTACGTTGGTCTTGTAAAATGGGAAAGACACTGCCCCAGATGTATACAATGCGGTATCATCATTTCAGCCGCTAATCTTTCGCTAAAAAATTTATAACAACTCTTCCTCATATTCCTTTCAACTAGAAAAAAGGAGAGTGAGGGTCCAATTTGCCAAACTTTTGAGCTTGTGCAAAGGTAGAGAGTTCCAAAGCAATGCAAAGCTATAATATGGTTAGCCTTAAAAAATACCTGTCCTTGGCCTCCCAGCAGGTAGAATAAGCTTTAAGACCAAGAAATCTTGAATAGCAGACCCACCTGTTCAAAGCCTCATCATAACTATTATTCTGCACCCATGGCAGAATATATGTTAAGCAATCTGCTACTTTACTGGCAGAACTTGACCAATCTATAACCTACATGTGGCTTAAGCCTAATCATTGGTTTCAAAGTCTCGACTTCGAGCCACATGATTAGATAATGGCAGGGAAATCTTTTGAGTTGAAAATGGATTAAATCATCAACGGATAATAATGCATATAATTTTATGCGTGGTAAAAATTCTATCTTGGATTCTGTCCATGTCCTTGTATCCTTAACGACCATATATGTTGGTTCTGGTCGGTCTGTAGGTCCTCGAGACCCTTTTTTTTTTTTTTTTCCAATATGGAGGAGGTAATTGCGTGGTGGGAACCTTTCCATGATTTTCCACACATGACTAACATTTCTTCGAGGCTTTCATAAACAACCAACCCATTTTAACTTCGGGAAAGCTACATGGTTCCAACATGATTCTTGATGCTTAAATAAGTGTCGAACCAAATATTATACCTGTAGATCACGAGGTAAATACTGCACAAGCATCTGCAACAACGCATATATACAAAACTGCCAACTAGCTAGGAAGGCTAGGTTGGATTAGCCTAGATATTCCTTTAGGATTGCCTAGAAGGTGGAATAATAATGCTAATGAATTCAGCACATTGTCATCATAAGGGCGGGCCACTGACAGGATACACAAAGGCATATTTAGTCGCCGACAGTGAACTTTAATTAGTTAACAGTGTCCCATGGATAGTATAGAATTCCAGATCACAGAATGTCAAAGTCACAGAGAAAAGGAAAAGAGAATGGAAGGATAAAATTGGCCACTCCTTTTAGTGATGGATCGGGTTTAGCTGACAGGTGACCAAAAATGAGGCTTATGCTTTAAGCAATATAAGTTAAGTAGCGAGTTTAATCAAGTATTAACACTCTGGCAGCCTCACAGAAAGATGTCCTGTGAAATGCTTGTAGCTACAGGCATGTGAAAACAATGATCATCATGTACGTATTTTTTACACTTGTGGACTTTGAATTTGAATCCCCTTCAGTTCATATAGCGCCACAAAAAGAGCAGCCTTCGCCATTGACTTTTGTTGAATGTTCATCTTACTGCGTCATTTATATTTCAGGATTTAGAAAATTGAACATGGGAAATGAGATGGGCAACAACAACACATCTGGACTGCGAGGTACGGCTAGAAATCTACTTCAGCTTTTCACTTGGTAATTGTGATGCTTATTAATTTGCAATGCTAATGTATGCAGAAGAAGATAGCACGACTGATGAGGCTCAGGAAAAATCCGTACAAGAACCTACTAATGTCAATGTTGTGAAAGAAGAAAACCATGTAGTTCCTGCAGGAGAGAGTAAAGATTATCATGAAAAAGTGAAAGGGTTAGATTGTGATGATCGAAAGGGTTCTGGAGATACTCATGATCATAACCAGACATCGGATGAGGCAGGTTTGTGGCTTACCAATATCAATATGGATTGCACACATATCTCATGAATTTTATCTGTTGGCTGTTGGAACTGAAGATTTATTAAGTTGAACTAAGTGATTTTAATCTGTTGGCTAGTTTCACCAAAAAAATAAATAAATTCCTGTTCAAAACAAACAGCGCTCAGTATCTGTATACTAAGTTAGACCTTCTCTTTTGTAGAACATGCTGAAGCTCATCCAACTCCGGAGTCTCCTAAAGCTGAAACGAAACCAAATGAAGTAGGTGGTGGAGATAATGAATTTCACCCAGCTTCTTTTCCGAATGAATTGGAAGGTGATGAGAAGTCAACAGAGTCTCATTTGGAGGAGACTGTTCTTGGAGCAAACAGTAATCAGCTAGTGAGGCAAGCTTCCTTCAAGAAAGGTTAGCTTATCCTTGGATACTCTGTGAAACCCTATTCTGATTGCCTTAAAACCTGCCAATCATGTTGTATTTTTATCAAGTGATATTTACATTTACAAAAATAGTAAAACCTAGTATAAACTTCTGTTGTTTTGCTATAAATTGCAACAGAGGAACAGGAGATCATGTCAGTTTCAACTTTTGTCACGATATCACCATCACATGATCCAGAACCTCAAGAATCTATGGACTTGAAGTTTGATCAACAGGAGTATATTGAAAATCATTCCGAACAATCTATAAACGATAGCACTAATTCACTGGAAACAAGTGAAAATATCGTAGGATCAAATGTTGTTGAAGATATCATCACTAAGGAGAATGGTCACCTGGTGGAGACCTGCGCTTCTGACAATCTGGATGGAATTCTTGCTTCTGGGACCACTCTAAACATGGAGAAGAAAATGGGTGACTTGTCGGAGAAAGAAATGGCATCTCAAGAAGATAAGATGCTTAGTGAAGAGAAAGTTGACGTTGAAGTTGGAAATGAGGTTGGAAATGATTTAAGCAAAACAGTTGTTATGGAGCCAACAGAGATACGATCAGATTCTCGAAGTGAGCACAGAGAGAAATGTGAAGAAGAGTTCACCAGGGAGATGGATTGTTATGGAAACAATGGCTCAGATTCACAGCCAAAGCTCAATCTTATCGCTAACTCACCAAACTCTCATATGGAACTATCTGTGCCTGAAGATAAATGCATGGTCCTTACTGAAGAAACTGAATTCACGAGAAAAGAATCGGAAACGGAAGTTAACAAGCATGATTACAGCCCGAATCAGTTAATGGATGATTCGAATAGAGAATCAGATATTGAATTGGAACATGCATCTCAAACTAATTCTTTTCTCGGGCCTAGTTTCAAGAATAATGAGGAGAGTTCAGTTGATGCTTCTCATGATCCTGCTAGCAACGGAAGCTGTCAAGTTGAGGAGGCAAAGGTTTCTGAGAATGGCTACATTGACTTATTCAACGACATCCAGAGTGAAGCTTCTGAAGACGGCTGCAAGGAATCTGAAGGAGACACTATGATAGTCCCTGAACTTGGAATTATTCCAGAAGAGTTATCCAAGTCGAACGGGAAAGGCAATGAAGGGGAAACAGATTGTAAACTGGAGGAAGAGAAGACAGCAGAGAAGCAAATTGTCGAAGAGATAAAGGAGAAGACAGAAGCTCCATGTGCCATTGGAAAGGGTGCAGAAGAACAGCAAGGCGGGGAACAGTTAGTGTCCAAAACACTTGCAGTACAAGCAGAAGCATATAACCCACAGGCTCCGGCTTCTCTGTTCCAGTCTCAGGATCAGCAACAAGAAAAGGTAACGGTATCTGGCGATGCTCAAGGCAGCAACGCGTTAACCATGGAATTGAAGCCCGGGAGTTGCGAGGAGTTCCTTGTTGCAAAGGTTTCTACTGACCAAGCGGAAGTCATGAATATTTTAGGGACCTCAGCTTCTGCAGTTGAGTTGGCAATGGTCAAGCCTCAGGAAGAAGCTTCATACTATTTCATAGCAGCTCGAGAGGTAGTGAGAGAAACCAAATCTTTAGCTTTTGATCAATGTGAGAAACGTGATTCAACTATCTTCCCAAAGGGTGGCTATGAGGCACAAGAAAGTGTGGGGAGGCTCAGCACTGAATCAAATCCCGACAACCTGAACATTCATGTACAGATGCGAAAATCTCCAAGCTTTGATCTTGATCTCCGAATAGAAGCAAGGAGTGAAGAATCAGATCAGACTCCACTTCTTTATCAAGACAAGATTACAGTTGAAAGCTTGTCGGATCAGTCTGATGTCAGCCTTCAAAGTCCACATCTGCTTTCTCAGTGTAGCCAAGAAACACGGCGAGCATTGCCAGTTGAAGAGAAAGTGATTGCTCTGGAAAGAAGTGATTCTGAGAAGTCAAGAACACCATTCCTTGGTTTCTTGAAAGAAGATGAAGAGGCTCATGCTGTTGTTACACCAAAGAAACAAGATAACCATGCTGCTGCAAAGAAGACAACTAAGGATCTGTGGAACTCACCTACAAAGGAAGTGGCATCGGCTTCTCCTAAAGGTAAAGAGAAACATAAGCGCAGAACATCCCTCTTTGGTCAGTGCATGTGTTGTGCAACAGTGATTAATTAAATAGAAATTCCCAGTTTTCGAGTTTTACTTTTCAGGATTTTCTTGAATGAATTTCATTTTAATTCAAGTTTTTCAGGAAATGGAGTCTTGAAAACTGTCGGTTGGTTCAGTTAACCCAAGAAAGAGTGATTACTAAATCTTCTGCACCTGTAACTTTTTTGTGATCTTTTCTTTCTATAATTCTTCTAATCTTGCATTGCGTTGTATTTTGATGCAAGCTCTTAGCTGATTCTCTTGATTTAATTATTTTGTAAGTTCTGTTTGTTTGATAATGTGTTGGACAGAAATTGGAAGGTTTGGAAAGGAAATTGCAAACCAGACAGCTTTGCTGCTGCCATTGATTGTATTATTTGTTTATTCTATTTATAACACAATCGTAGTGAAGATGTTTGAAATTTCGAGAGTTTTGACTTGTATTAACATTGTTTTCATGATGGGAAAAAAAAGGAAGTTAGGAAGTCAGATCGTATCAGGCATTCCGAGATCAATAATATTAGCATTAGTGTTTTTCTAGACTCTAGAGCCGTCCTCAAGGCACATACGAAACTCTTCCAGCCATGTGGCTGGAAGACGGGAGCTAGAGAGACAGCCCATTGACAGTAGTCTGCCCTTCAGCATGCAGGGGGGGCTCAAAGAAATGTTCTCCTATTAATTCAAACCGACAATATTTTGCCTCCAAGAATACCATAAGGTAATTCACAAATAAGCATGTTTGAGAATATAATAAGATTGTTTTTGAAAATATTTTTTTATTTAAAAATATATGATAATAATATTTTTTTTTGTTTTTAAAAAATTATTTTTGATATAAGTATATTAAAACAATCCAAAAATACAAAGATATAATTTCAAGCAAATTTTTTAAAAAAAATCATGAAACGTGATTTCAACAGCACAAATAAAACTTAATTGATTTCATTTATTATTAGTTGATTATGATTAGTTGGTGTTAGATTTTGTTACTAAAATTAAGTGTTGCTAGCACTTGTAGGTGCTACATCAGATAGAAGAATGCATGGTTGGTGGATTCTATGGATTTTCTTGTAAAATTTGGCTAATAGAGCTTAGATGAATTTTCTCAAAGGACTCAATTGAATTCATCTCGAAAATCGGGACTGATTTGTCGTGTTATTTTCTCGCTAGCTTTTAGCATATCACAGGAGAAAATTTGACGGAAAGGACAGGAAGGACCTGGGGGGGTGGGGTTTGCCATCGCCGAAAGCTTTTATCCCAGACAACGCGTACTAGAAAGTCAGCATTGACACGATATTCCCACGTCTATTTCCATTTAAAAAACATATTTAAACAACTTCTGGAGTAGAAAAGAAAGAATACAATTCAGCTTTGGACAAAATCAAATAGTGATTTTTCAGGTCATTCTAATTTTCGGTCATGATCATTGGTTGGCTGGCTACATTACCACAGCAACAACAAAACTAAAAATGAATACAAATTTCTTATGGAGTTAAAGATGTTATAATTCAATGAATTCTGAGCACGGCATCTTCGATCCGATCGCCTGGGAATGTTTTCACCCGACGTTCATCATCATTTTAACAAACTCGTCGTAGTTAACTTGGCCGTCACCGTCCAAATCAGCCTCTTTAATCATCTGATCCACCTCCTCATCGGTAAGCTTTTCACCTAAATTGATCATAACATGCCTCAACTGAGCATGAACAGGGAGAGCAAGTTTTTAATTTGATTAGAGAGATCTCTTTCCGATTAAATTAAATAGGTAGAATGCTATGAACCAAATGCACTGTCCCATGAAAAATGGTTAATGTTCATTGCATGCTGAATCGTACAGCTTATCTCACGCGGATTGATGGGTAAACTAAACCTTAAATATATGGCACAATATTTAATTATTTTTACCCGAATATCAATATCGAAGGGTTTAGCTTTTTCATCTTAATTTTATTGTTTCTGCAGAGCATGAGCTCTTAGATAAGGTGTCCTCTCCTTTTCACGAAGGCAACTATCATTGATCTGCTTGAATATTCATTAAACATTTATCACCAGTAACCTCACCTTATTGATATCATCTATTGTTTAAATTTTAGAGAAAGTGGTAATTTTTTAAAAATCTAAATAAGGATAATATGCTTCAAATAAATTAAAATGAAACAGGGTATATATTTAGAATTATGGTTTATCTTTCTTTTCGAAATAATTTTTTATTTAAAAATATATTAAAATATTTTTTATATATCAGCGTATTAAAATTATTAAAAAACATTAAAAAAATCAATTAAATATCTTTTTTAAAAAAAACTTTTATAATACATAAAAAAACAAAAACAGAAATTGTGTTTCTATATATATATATGCGTGTGGTTTATTTTCCCTTTAGAATTTGGAAGGCTCTTTTGTAAACATCATTCACCTACTTATTTATGTTATTGGATTTACGATATATTCCCAGTTCTCGTCAACGTCAACTCTCAATAAAAATAAAAGCAAAGGACATAGATGACGATTGTTCGATAACATGACCAGCACTATCATTTTAAAATTGAGAATTTCTAATTTTTTTAGAAGTCTGAATTTTCAATTATGTGAAAAGTATACTACCGAATTCACAAGTAAGGAGTTTTTTAAGATGTCGAATTAGTTTTCACCGTATAACACTTATGGTCAATAACCATTGCCGTATATTCTATTCAATAAAAATCTCGAATGAAGATGTTGATTGATATATATATATATATATATATATAGATATCAATGCCATTGCAAAGAAGAAGAAATGAATAGGAAGGCCAAATTGATTAGGGTATTACCTCATTAGCTGATATATAGCCATTCTGATCCTTGTCAAACACTTTGAACGCCTCTTTAAGCTCCTCCTCCGCATCAGTCTCCTGGTAAATTCATAAAAATATTTCAAATTATAGCCTTAATATATATATTTGTTACTAACGCGTAACGTGTGTGTGTGAAATACCTTTGTTTTTTTGGCCATTAAAGTTAAAAACTCAGCAAACTCTATGGTCCCATTTCCATCCGAATCAACTTCGCTGATCATATCCTGAAGTTCTTCTTCGGTTGGATTTTGATCCAGTGACCTAATGACCGTGGCCAGTTCATCAATGGTAATGCAACCTGCAAGCATATATCTGATTAATTAATACCAGTAAACACTTCAAACAAATGATATAACTCGTAAGCTAATCACAAACTAACCATCTCCATCCTTGTCGAACAGACAAAAAGCTTCTTTGAACTCAACAATCTGTTCTTCGGTTAGTACCTCTGCCATTTTGTTTTCAAAGACACCACAAATTAAAACTTTCTGACTAGTGGGAGAGAGAGAGAGAGAGAGTGGAGCACAATAGGCTACGAGGGGGAGAAGAGAGAGGACGTTGTTTTTGGTAGAGAGAGAGAGAGAGAGGGAGAGAGAATGTTGAGCACAAAAGGCTACAAGTGAGGGGGAGAAGAGAAGAGAGAGTACGTTGTTTTTGGTTAAGAGAGAGAGGGTATGTGAGTATAGCTCAACCTTAGCTGGGTTTATGTAGAACTCCAATGCGGTAAAGTACTGTGGTAAGATTTTTCTTTTTCTTTTTTTTCCTCTTTAAAAAATCACGAGTCAAATCAGCTTATCTCTGGATTGGCTTTGTGGTCTTCGGCAAAGAAAGAGAATAAAAAAAAGGGCATCTGCTGTCTCTCTTTTGGACCAGTGGACCTTTCGTTTCTTTTACCCGATCTATATTATAGAACCATCTGCGTGTGGCAAAGGTTACTAAGACTAAATTAAGATACTGACTGGTAGCATGAGGTTTATACTTACCTACAGATGTATATATGAATTTTATATTTGACTTCAAAATTTGTACAGCTGTAAGGGTTTGAAGTTCGGGAGACAGAGCATTCAAGGAGTAGACGGGAAAATTTGGTTCCCCGAGTTAAATTTTCTACCCGAAGGCCACGGTGCTTTGCTTGCACGAGATGGAGAGATGAGATCTTTTAGACAACCTACTTGTCCACCCGGCAAAAATCGAAATCGAAATCAACGCGTTTTGTTGACCTCCGAAGATGTCTCTTGTGCCGTGCACTGCTTTAGAAATGTCATTGAAAAATGTTGTTGGCTTAGATTGTATACAAGCACACCTAATTATTAAATTATTCGTAAGTATAAAAACATTACAGAAAATAGCTAAAGAGGTCGGTGTTTTCGTGTAGCTACTCTCAATAATTCACCTTTCGGCTCACACAATGAATTTATCAAATTATCATTGGAAGAGAAAAATACGCTGATTTAGGGGTATTTTAAAATTTTTTCACGGTGTTTTCGTATACATTTTTCTCTCTTGATTTCACACTATAAACTTTAAAGTCTAAAATATTCTTAGAAGCTGACTTTCGGTTTGCTTTGGGAGATGGGTTTTTGTTATTTTCTTTTTTTAGCTTAATGAGATTACTGAAATATCATTGGATTTTAAAGCAAAAGCTTTTGCTTTTAGAGGTATTTGTGTCTTTTACACTCTAGTTTTTTTGTAATTTTCATGTGGGGTCAGGGGTGTTTTGATATTTATAAAACAAAATAAAAAATAAAATAAAAAGTTATTGACGCGTCCTAATCATATCACGCGCCAACATGTGAAGGTTGCTCGTGCCATTTTGACATCACGTGACACCTTTTTTAATTTTTAAAAATACTCAATTGCCTTTTCAGGCAAAGCGTATCGAGACAACGTTTCTTCCTAATCGACACGTGTTGTTATAATCATTGTCATTAAGTGGCGGCTAATTTTTTTTTCTTCACCCTCTTTTCTCTCTTCTCCACCAACCCAAAGTTCAAAAATGTCCTGATCTTTTATATTATTTTAATTGTGATTCTTATTTTTTTTATTGTTCTATATTTGCTTTAAATTCTTTTTATGATTTTTTTTCAATTTCATTATTTTATTTTATTTTATTTTTATGTTAAATTTGGTCTTTTTTTTAATTGATAATTATTTTGTTTTTTACTCTTCTTCTAATTGATTTTGTTTTCAATTTCATACATGATTTTTGTTTTGTTTTGTTTTAATTAAGTCCTTGTTCTTTCAATTGTAATTTCTTTTGGTTTCATTTATTTTTTAATTGATTTTTTTTAGATGCATCCCTCATTATTTAATTTTCATACCAAATGTAATCATTATTTTTTTAATTATGATTTTTAAATTTGGTCTGGAGGTTGTCCCCCAGGCAAGTCTCTGGTCACAAGTCAGGTGGGTTGGCTAGAGTTATCTAAACAACTAAATTTTTTATTTTATAAATATGTAAAAATGATATTTTTTGGTCAAAATTTACAAAAAAAAAAATCAATGGGTTTTAAAACAAGTTTAAAAAATTAAAAAAAATTTAACAAAAAAAATTGGATCCTCATTCTTTTGATCATAGTTGTTAAACCCGATCCGGGGGTTGACCCCAAGTAGCTCTTCGACCACAGGTCGACTAAGTTGACTAGAGTTACCTGGATTGACTGATTTTTTTTATTCTGCAAGAATATTAAAATTACATTTTTTTATAAAGATTTAACAAATAAAATCAATGAGTTATAAAAAAAATAACAAAAATTTATTCCTTATTTCTTTGACCGTGGTTTTTAATTAATTTTTTTTCTTGGTTTCATCCCTTATCATTTAGTTTATTGAAGATTTTGCTTCATGATTTTTTTAGGTTTGTCTTCTATAATGTGGTGTTGGTCTCATTACCAAGGACACGAGTTTAAATGATTTAATTTTAATGGACTTTTTTTAGGAATATTTTTTAAAATTTTATTTTTTTAATATTTGGTGGTTACAAATTAGCTTTTGTTATTTTTTTTACTCTTTTTTTTGTTATCCTAATCCCTTATCTCGGGTCATGAATTTAATAAGTTTACTCATATTGTTTTTTGTCATCTTTTTTTTTTTATTAATTCGGTTTATCTATTATCATTATCTTTTTTAAATATTATTAAATTAGCTGGGTTATTAAATCGACTTAATGACCCATTTCTCTTTTTTTTTTTCTTTGAAATCTCAAGTTTCGCATGTAAGGTTTTTTTTTTATGTTAAAAAAAAATAGCGACACCCACAAGATAAATGCGGTTGATCTATCTAGTGTAGAGTATTGTTCATCAAAATTAGTAACAGTTTACTTTGTCAAGCATCCATAACGCAAAAGGTACATTCAATTGGTTCCGACAAAAAGCAAAAACCTTCCATCTCGTAACATGTTCGTCTTATCGATGCATATATGTTGCTGATCATTCGAAAAAAAAATTGTTGCAAACATGAACTTATATCATATTCCCTTTAAGTAAACACAGTTGAATATATATACTTTTTTATGGTCAGAAAAGGTTGGGATATTCGGCCGAATCAAGAGGATAATATAATATGATGGGCTATTCGACTGGAGAATACAACGTAGTGGTTAATTTGTTTAAATGGTGTGTGATTACTGCCAGCCGCGACCCATAAATGAAGCAAGATGCATATTAATGCGACTGCCTGTCGACGCGCTTTCTCTTTATTGAGCTCAAATGTCGAAGGCAATTTCGACATTGCTGAACGCAATACGGTAAGTACGTTTCAAAGAACTGTACAGGGTCCAGCATTCACGTGAATCTTGGTCCAAAACTTGGACTTTTCGTTCAAAGTTGCATGGTTTTCCCCCGGGAAGAATGTTGACCTAAGGATTATCGAAGGAAATCGACTCCTGACGACTCAGCCTCACCAATTACGAAAAGCTTTCAACTCCCTGGACACGAAATGAAAGAGATGAAAAAAATGTGGCATTCAAAGTATACGTGTTTGAACAAGAATTTGATGAATCGGGATGATGGGTCAAGGCAAGTCTTCCACCTGCAAAGCCATTGATAGATGGAAATCGAAAGGATGTCCATTAGGGAAAATTGCTAGCCCAGCTCACTGTTAATCCACTCATGCTAATTTTATATACAGGAGGACCTATCAAACTGTAGTTCTTGGGATTCGTCAAAATAATTTCCTACTTCCCCGTTTTCTTAGGAGTTGGGATTTTTTTTTTTTGTTTTAGACAGTAGTTGTTTTTTTAATTCTCTGATATAATAATTTTCATGCATCTTAGACACAAACAATACACTCTCTAACATACTTACTACCTTTAACCTTTTTTCTTATTTTTCTTTTCCTTGGATTCTAACTTGGTTTTTCTTCTTGAATAATATTTCTCTTTTCCTCTTTCTCATTGCCTTCCATCTTCGTATAACAATGGAATCTCTTAGAACCCCTTTCTACGGTTTTTTTAATTGAAAATATTGTTACTTTTTCATATTTAAATTGAGGATTTATATTATAAATTTTATCAACAATCCAAACAATTCATTGCAACATTCAAGCTAAATGGGAGTTTTAGCATATGATTTTCGAGATTCTAAGTACTACAAAGGAAAAAAAAAGTGAAAAAAGGGAAGATTTTAGTGGAATCAAATCATAATTAAGGAAAAAGATAATTAATGGTTAATGGTTAACAAATGCGTGTAGTTACATTATTTCTTTACACACACACACACACACACACACACACACACGTTCTGAGCTACCCATTACAAAACACAACAAATGAATTCCTGCACTTGAAGACAAATTAGTGATGACTTCCTGATACATCATATCCTGTTTCTTTACGACAACACATCCTTCCACAATGACACGAACCAGTAGGCACCCTTTTTGCTTTGCATACAACTATTACAAGCATGGTTGAATTGTACAAGGAACAAAGAAACCACGGTTCAGTTACAAATCAAGTTGGTTGACGTTCTACATTACTGTTGCAATAGCAAAACTAACGCTAAGGCCTTAAGGTTACAACCAAGAGCAATACAAGGCTTGAGGCAGGTTCGTCGATCTATTTGATAAGATGTCTCAACTATCTTGATTCAACAGTAATATAAAAGACAAAAGAGAGCAGGCTAATCACTGTGATAAACAAGCAGCCACTTAGAACAGAAAATGGTGTCCAATATTTTCCCAACTATCCTCCACCTTTTCATATAGGCATGCCCTTTGGGACAATTTGATCTTTGAGCCACATGTAAATTGGAACCAGAATAAAGTATGTTGCTGCCATTGCCCCGAGAATGAATCGCATAAGGAACACCAATGGATTCACTGGCTTCTCAATCTCCTCTGCCTTTGGACCAAGCTGTATCAAGATGCACATTCATGGGTCATAAATCTTACAGAGAAAAGAAGCCGGGATGTATCAAATATACACATTCATGGGTCATAAATCTGAATGTGTATATTGATCTTATGGAGAGATGAATCCAGGAAAAACCTTTGAAAGAATGTAGTTTCAAAATCGTAAACGGAAAATAATCAATGCAATGCATCAAGAACAAAGCTTTATGTTTGCTGGTCACCCTGTCCTTGTCTACAATTACTTCATTTTAATCAGTGTTGTCTTGTCCAAAGAGTGAAGCACCACCCACACTAAGAATGATCCTCATGTATTGATATCTATTAGAGCATTATCTAGCAAAGAAATAGAGAGATCTCCCAGGTGAAAAAAATTCAACGAAAGTAGAGAAATTGGGTTCAATGCAAAACCCAAATAGCCTTGCTGCATCGCACTTCTCATAAATCTGAACTTCTGATGAAATGACGTCCCTTTTCTAATTATCAACAGAATCGGAGTAACAGAACCTAAGATGATCTCATACTTTCTGAAAAGTTTAATACAAGAGACAGGGAGAAAATCATCCTCATAATTACTTCAAGGAAGAAAGAAAACCCTGAGCTAATTACTATTTCACTTTGTTTTCCCCAATTGGTTTTGCTATATCCTCCCCTGCTTAAATTTTGATGCTTCAGAGTATTGCAGGGGAGAATGATCCATTTATTAGTCAGTCCAAATTCTGTTTGACTCTGTAAGCGAATATGTGTTCATAAATGGCAAGCTATGTTACATCAGTCTTATTAAATGATACACCAATTTGCGCTCTTTATTTGATGCCCATAGCAAGCAGTAGAAACCAGCCAATATCCAGCAACGATTCATGGGTACTTCAGAAAACAGTTAGTTCTTGAAGAATCATGACAATATCTACCAGCACATATCATGCCTCTCATTCCACAACAGTGGAATACCAATGCAAGCTGCCAGAACTGCATTAGGAAACGCTAACATCACAAGCTAAATTTTAATGCTTGTTTGCCATTAAGACCCCGCACCACACTAATCTTTAAGTCTAACAAAATCAAGAATTTCTTGGACAACAATCAAAATACTTGATAATCATTATGAGAAATTGTAAATAGAATGCATCCAGGTAATTACAGATCTCTTGAAAGTTTGTGAGTTGCATAGCAATTAAGGTAGTTACCATAGAAAGCAAATCAAGGAACCATAACAAGGGTTTATCTCAGCAAAAGTTCATATTACTATAATAAAAGATAAAGTACATCACCTGCAGGGGAGAGTCTCCTGATAATGGCTTTACGCCAGTCACAGAGCAACCCATTATCAAACCATGCCGACGGACACCACGATACCATTTTGGACCAATCCTTTTCAGTTTAACATCTTTAAATCCAGCCTTTTTAAACCATTCAATGTACTCTTCCTCTTTTGGGAAGAGCATCCACACATCAGCAAAAAATCTAGACAGCCAAAATGTTGGGTAGACGGGACCTATAACACATGCTTTCCCTCCTATTTTCAGCACTCTGTATGCTTCTTTGATGCCACGTTGGGGATCCGGCCAGTACTCAATACTGGGATACACAACCACAGCATAATTTGATATACATAGTATTTAGAAAATTAAGTTGAAAATAGCCATTATGCACAAAACTGGAGTCTTTCATTCAGAAAAAAAAACAACATTTCTAGACCTTCAGTAAAATAACAAAGAAAGAATACGGTAATAGCTATTTATAGCATCAAATTAAACAAAACAAATAATAAATCTAGGTGTTTTAGCAATCTTACCTTCCAGCGGATACATAACGATCTGCATAATCAGTAGGGAAGGGAAGATCCTCAGCATCCCCTTCAATTATCTTGCATTCCTTCAAGGGCTTCTTCTGCTTAGCCTTAGCAAGTTGGTGAGGTGACTGGTCTAGTATTGTAACATTCTTGGCATCCACATGTTTAACAATACCCAAAGTAGTGAACCCAGTACCACCACCGACATCTACCACTGTCATCCTCCTATCATAGAGGTCAGCAGGCTCAAGTGCCTCATCCCTCATATCCTCAGTCCAATGACCAGGGTTAATGATATGATCATACACTATAGACAGGAATCTATAGAACCAAAATGCCTCTTTCTTGTGTTGTATGAACCTAGGCTGAGAAGCAGGCCTTGCAGATGATAAAGAACATCTGGGTGCTAAGATTCTTGAATTTTGATTCCTATGATGGCATGGTACTATATTTTTCGACGAAAAACAACCAACATGAAGATTTGAACCTACAAAACCTAGCCCGGATGGGGTTATGCCACCAATGAAGTTCACATTTTGAGGTCCATTGAGCAATAAAGAAGCCATGAAATGGTAAATGAAAGAAAAACCAACAAGCAAAGATATTTCCCAGATGTCAAGATTGTGGAAAACTTTCAAGTTTCAAGAGCTTGAAACTGCTGTGAAGCATAAAGATTCAGCGTTTGATCACTTTGGTTTGTGGCAGTTCAATAGAAGGGTAAGGTAATGTGATTCTACAGGGAAATGGCTTACCAAAGTTATAACACAGAGAGAAAATCGGGTTGGATTGGAGGCAGAGAGAAATAGAAGAAAATCAAAGAAATATTTTTTTTTTCATAGGAATTTAGATTTCCCTTTGCCTGTGTTGATATGGCAACCACAAATCCTACTTCTTTGCCGACTACTGGCTACTAATGGATGGGCTGTTGTTTTCATTTCTCAGCTCTCCACTCCCACCTCAATTATGTGAAACGGCGACGTTTATTACTGTTCTCATTTTCTTTTCTTTTCTTTCTTATTCATAATTTGGAAAAAAAAAACAAAAATTTAGATTACAATAACCCCTGAGATAATATAGAATTACAAAGATCGAAAGAAACTCCCTTGTACATAAAAATACCCCTGATTAGTATTTAAAAAAATATAGATAAATAAAAGAAAATAAAAAATAAAGAAGGAATGTTTTAAAAAAATCAAACCGAAATTGATTGAAATTAAATAGTAAAAGTAATATTGTTTATTTACTTCAAAAAATAATCATGTTTTTTTTATATTCTTTCTCTGATTTTTTTTCAATTTAACTATATTTTTCTAAGAACCGAAATTGATTGAAAAATTATTGCATTGGACATTGAGGATATCTTTGTTTAAATCATTGAAATTATAGACACGAAACCCTTCTCCGATTACAATACTAAATCAAGAATGACTCGTTTCCAGTGTTAATATGAGAAAGAAAGCTGCATAGCTTTCGAAAACTCTCATGGCCGGTACATGTTGCACCACTGCTTTAGTTTAGAGCAAATTTTGATTAATATCTTTGTTTCTAAAACAATCGTCTCTTTTTTATAGCCTAAGCTTGTCCATTCCCCATGAATGATGGCAAGGCTTTAGTTGCCTGGCC
>Ga0325410_1003973_pt1 | contig 16624 bp, 17 predicted proteins | sample PopdelMetagenome_16_FD_206182 | JGI IMG/M metagenome (GOLD analysis project Ga0325410, IMG submission 206182) | Populus deltoides microbial communities from Bellville, Georgia, United States - Xylem-PdIQD-R3 | ecosystem: Host-associated > Plants > Phyllosphere > Stem > Wood/Secondary xylem...
TTTTAAAAAATATATATATACAAATCACAATATTAAACACGAACTAAAACATACATAATATGCATTTAATTAATCCTCAATTAAAATATCTCCTTCTTCATGATGTACGTACACGGAAACATTCTATATATTATCCTAGCCTATGGACCTTGACTCTTAGTTTTCAAATATCAATGCCCTCTCAAGTCGTGAGAGAAGATAATTATCCTCTTAATTTTAATACTGAAAATAAAATCCAAGTTAACAAAATGATTGAAAACAAGCATGCACAGTTCTTCCAAGCTAACAAAATGACTTTTCTCCCAAGCCTCCATGACATCCTATATATATATATAATATGCTTGTGGGGTAGTGTTAAATATATCCTCTTAATCATCATGATTGGTAATTAGGTTTATGACTAAATTAAGAGATATTTTGGATAATATATACTAAGTGTTCTTTCTTTCCTTTTCTTCTCAACATGAATATTGGTAAGTAGGTCATTGTCAAGGTCTAACAAACCTTGAAAGCTATGGAGAAAGCTTTGCTTTCTCTTCTTGACTTACCACCGGCCTCTCAACCTTTGGATTTTTTTCTTCTTCAACACGATCTTATATAGGATATGTATGATCCACGAGTGTTAAAGGAAATGACATTGCAGCAAGCATTAACTTTTCTGTCCTCGACCACCGAAATTCATTGTATTTGACTTGAGTTTGGAAGAAATGATGAGAATCTAACATTACATATAGAATTTTGTTCACAAATTACATAAATTTGGCTCCCACTTGGCAATAGCTAACTTGCTCTCGAGAAAAGCCAAAAGCAAGGTTGATTTTGAGATGTAGCAGTCTCTTTTCCTACTAACCCTAATTCCCATGAAAGTTTGGCAACAAAAACCCAAAAACGTGGGTTCAACACATGAAAGTTTGGCAGAAAAAACCCATAAACGCATTCCATCAACAGGGAATCAAGAAACCGATACACCAATCATATATACTTGGTTTGATGTGATTCATAAATTTGTTGAAGAAAACACCTAATTAACCATCCATGCACGAGAGCCTTGACATTGCTACACACATGATATAGCTTGATAAGAACACAATACATTCTTTAATAATTGAAGTTCGGTGTTGCGTTTTCATATCCTAACCAACACCACCAATGGCCTATATATATATGTAGCTAATTAGCACAATAAATTAATAGTATATGATCATAAGTAGTTAGGTGGTTTTAGTCAAGGTGGACCTCTAGGTAGCTAGGAGGTATACTCAACCACCAAGATCACAACATTTTAATTCATGGGCTACAACGCACACAGTTTTATTAATTAATTTTAACACAATGTGTGTATTGTACGTACCAAGATAATCATTAATGTAATATGCTCATAATTAAAGATATTTTAGAGTTTTATATATATATATATCTCTCTCTCACCGTCCATGCAAAAACAATATAATATTTGAATTGCGAGATCCATGTTATCAAGATATGCTAATCTATTTACCATAAATGTTAAGCGTGCACAAAATAGTTTTATTGTGTAATTCTGAATAAAAAGAAAACAAATACAAAAAGATATTTTCATGATAATTTTAAAATGAATTTTTATAAATGTATTTCCTAGCACTCTATTTTGAGACAATATTAACCCTTGTCCGAACCCAGTACTAATCATATACTAATAATAATTAATATATCGTGCAAATACGACAATTAGTATAAACATGAAGATTATTGTAGAATTATGAGACTAATTAAGAACGGCCATGCCGTTGATTTGTGTGCTCAAGGTTGTGGTTTCGAAATCGAAATGAGACTCCATTGAAATTGTCGAAGGCGTAAGAGAGATGGATAACTTTCTTGTGGGTTGCCGTTTTGTTGTTCTTATCAAGAAGGATGGGAAAACTGGATTTTATATTCACTGGGATCGTGTGGGGGTATCTTTGTAAATAAATCAAAATTACAAGCACTCGGATTTTCTTGACAATTGCCGAAGCTGTGGTGATGCGTAGAGTACACACATCAAATCAAACCATTGGGAAACTTTATTGTATGAGGTTGATTAAGATGAAGGTTCGGCCATTGACGGCCACCACCACCAACCTCTCTAGGGGTCGTGTAAAATATTTCATGGGTGAAAAATATTTTTAATGTAAAATATCTCAAGAAGTATTTGTTTTTGTTTTTTTCTTTTATATATATATATATATATATATATATATCCTTGTGGGTTTGGGGAAACATGGAGCATGATGGTACAGGCAGCTTTTTCTCTATTCCGAGAGGCTTAAAGCCCCATGATCTAGATCCACCGATCAAAGGGCAACGTATTATTTATTTTGAACTTAGAAGTTCCCCAAGAGTTGGCTCACACCATTCCTAAATGTATCAGCATTATACGCCATGAAACCTCCTAAATTATTATAACTTGGAAGCATCGCATCCTTGAATAAGGTGCATAGACAAAAGTTTTATATGCCTCCAAACTTTATTTTATCCCTCCACCAATATTCCCGAAGTTCCCCAAAATACCCTTTTCCCTAAATGACCAAAACACCCTGCTTGCCCCAGAACCAAAGACAGCAGTATTGACCCTGACGCTCACAGCTCCCCCATCCACCACGTAAAACCCAAGAGGCCGGCATTTTGGACTGTTTTGGCCTCCACAAAATACCGGTCAACTGTCTCTCCCATGCTACAAAGACACCTTCTTCGGCTTTGGTTAGTTAAAAAGAAAAAGACATGCCATACAACATTAACATCAACAAGTACCATGAAAAAGCCTGAAGCAAAGTTCCATTTTTATGGCCGAGGTCGTTCATGAAAAGATGACACAGCTTTGTCGAGAGGTTGTTCATGTAAAAAATATCAAGTGGAACATTCTTGAACGAGTAACAGTGTTTAAGCAGTTTTTTCAATTCATTTGGGGCAGGATTCTTGCTTGCTCTATAGGCAAGCCTGTGAGGTACCGGAGGTTAGCTCGCCGGCCGTATTCTCCACCACCGGAGGCCATGGAAGCCGGTGTGGAGTCGTTAGAGGCTGCAAGTTGTAGCGGGTTCAACGCGGATTCGGATTTAGTCCGTTTGAAGATTAGTTTGTTGGGTGATTGCCAAATTGGTAAAACAAGCTTTATGGTAAGCTTATATGACCTTTTCTTTTCCTTCCTTTTCCTTTTTGAGTCATGGATAGCTATTTAGCTTGACTAGTAATGCTTTTGTGTTGATTATTTCTTTCTTCTTCTATTTTTCATTTTGTTTTTTGAATATGAAGATCAAGTATGTGGGAGATGAGCAGGAGAAGAAATGCTTGGGGATGACAGGATTGAATTTGATGGACAAAACCTTATTTGTTCAAGGAGCAAGGATTTCATTTAGTATATGGGATGTAGCAGGTATTTTATAATCATTTAAACAATTTTTTTAAGGTGATTTTCATTAGGCTTAAGAAAAGGGTTTTTGTTAATTAGTTTATTTATTTATTTTTTATTTCTTTGTGACTTGTATGTAGGTGATAGCAGGTCAATTGATCATGTTCCAATTGCATGCAAAGATGCAGTGGCAATATTGTTCATGTTTGATCTTACCAGTCGCTGTACTCTTAACAGGTTAGGAACATGCCCCTTTCCTTTAATGCGAAAAAATAAAAATTAGGCATTGTCAGACTTTGTTAAGCATATAATTAATTAATTTGTCATGGCTTAATTTGCAGTGTGCTTGAATGGTATAGTCAGGCAAGAAAATGGAATCAGGTACCAATTGAACAGTTCCTCTTCCAGCAATTATCTCCTTTCTTTACTAGCTATTGATTCTATTAATCTTTTTGAAATGATAGTCGTCATTAGGTGCCTCATTATAAACGATAATTGAAATTTAGAGGATTAAGTTCAGCAACAGTATTGTGACCTTAATTAATCTTAATCAGTTAATCATCATATATACTGATGTTAATTCAGTTTGTAATTAGCTCGGAAAAGGATCGTTGATGTCAATTGAATTCCCGAACCATAAAGCTGCAGTTAGTTCAAAGAATGATCTGTAACAGTGTATGATTTTACCAAAACCGACTAAAGAGTGGAGGCCCAAGATTAATGATGGTTTCATTGTACATGAGCTTCATAACATCCTGTGTTTGCTTTATTGGTTTGATTTAATGGGGTCTGCATCGCTGAATCACACAGTTTGACACTTTTTCTTAATAAAGAGTGGAGCCCTAGATTTAATAATAGACCAAACTGTTTTAATGTGCATGTTCTTATATCTCAAAGCTTCTTTTTGTGTTTTCTGTTTGCAGACAGCAATTCCTATACTAATAGGGACCAAATTTGATGATTTTGTCCAACTTCCACCGAATTTGCAGTGGACAATAGTGACTCAGGTAATTAACTTGTAATCTTAAACTATTTGATTGATCTGTTCAAATTAATGAAGCTCATGTGGATCACACCAGAAAATTTTGGCATTTTTCATGCTTCCATGCACCATCTAAATCAAATTCTGGGAGTAATTCTTTTACTTTTGAAGCTCGAAGGTAATTTTATGATAAATGTGCTACTCCAAGAAGTAGGAGTACTAAATGGACTAGTAATGCTACCAAAAACTGTAAAATTCACGTATCATTTCTGCAGCATAAGCTTGTTCATGCATTTTCAGTTCTTCCCTCGTGATTTAGGACATAATTTTCATGAATGTGACATCCCATTGATGAGATTGTGAATTCGAGGAATGATGATGTGGGGATGACTAAAAAGACACTTGAGTCCTAGTTTGTCAAATTCTGGGAAAAAAAAGAAGAAATTCTGGAGGAATTGACATTTCCGTGTTGAAAAATAAGCACAAGGGGCCACATGTTTCATTGAAGTTGAATTTTAATTAAGATTGGAAAGAACTTTGTTTAAAGAGTATTTATATCTGCATTATGCTTGTCAAATTTAACACAGTGTGTGCTGAACTACAGGCAAGGGCATATGCAAAGGCAATGAAGGCAACCCTTTTCTTTTCAAGTGCTAAACATAACATAAATGTGAACAAGATCTTCAAATTTATCATGGCTAAACTCCTTAACTTGCCATGGACTGTAGAGAGAAACTTGAGAATTGGAGAACCCATTATTGACTTCTAAAGGTGTCCCTTCAGCACTGATCCTCGTGTACATAGCCGAAAGAGGGAAAAAGACTGAAAAAAGATATAATAATTCAAGCCCAGCTGATTGATTCTAGAGACTTCTTTTTATTGTATGGTTCTCCTTGTTCTTTCTTTCTTTCCTTTTTTCCTAACTTCACACTGGATTGGAGATCGCAGACGTTACCAAGTGCATGGTAACTTGGTGTGTTTTTGTCTGCGTGGACAACCACGTTTTAACCGATGTATATGATGCTTTTTGAGCGGTCAACTGCAGTTTGAAACGCGGTTGGCCACGTAGAAAAACAGCCCTTAGAGTAGAGGGGCTGTAGCAGTGGGTTTTCTTGATGCAAAAGATTTAAAAGAGGTGAAATATCTTCTTCTCTGTCCCATAGTAAAAATGATGTTTTTTCCTCATATGTTCTTCCTTCAGGTTAGAGAAGGAATCAATGCTGCTTAAATTAATATAATTCAAGTTGGTTTCTTCAAGAAACCTGCCATACTGCTTCATGTCATTTTACAATTTTTGAACATTTATTCCAATTCTGCTTCAAAACACCATTCATTGTCAGCCCTCCCCCATACCTAGCCTATGGCCTCCAAGAAATTCATGCTTTCTGGAACCAACTATTATCTTACTAGATTTCTGTTCATGGTAATGAGGGTGAGATGAAGTGTGAACGAACCTTAGTCATCACTGGACTACTAAAAAACCATTCACTGATTTGTCAATAGCAACATGCTTTCTGCAAGCAAATCGTTGCAATATTCTGTCTGCCATTTGCTAAAGCAGTGAGGTAAGGACCATATTGATGCACAGAAAAATGTTCTCTCAATTCTTGCATACAATATGCACAAATTCAAGACAGAAACTCACACGATGATAACAGTATACCAAGATCAGAACCAACTATCATCTGAGGACAGAGTTCTCTGCAATCTAGAGTCTATCAAGCTATCAGCAAGCTCAGTTTTCTTAACATTCTTTCTCTTTTCCTTTCAATAAACTGACTTGAAAGGTAATTGAACCTCAATGTCTAACAAATACTGATGGCCCTAAAGGATGGCAGTAATGAGTTTCTTCAAGCAAAAGAAGAAAAAACTAGAAATACAAAGATAGTATTTTCTTTCTTCTCTATTTCAAACTAATGTTTGCATTTCCCTGCCAAATAACTCTACATGTTCTCTCCCCCTCGGGATCAGTTTGGGTGAATCATAATTTATTAAGAGCATTTTGAAGCCCATATTCATATTCTTACACATCAAGTAAACAATAGAAATTTCACCATGACAATTAAATAAGACCTCCATCACTAGGATGAAGCCTTAGCCTCCTCCAAACAAGGTCAACAAAGCCTTCCATTTGTTAACAGAAACAAGGCCATAATATTTCCAGTGTAATGTCTGAAGTCCTACTCAGACTCTTGAGGCTATATATTCTAAGTTTTCAGAGCAAATTTTCTATGCAAACAAATAATTCATATTAAAAAATCTTCTGAGTAATTTAAAGGATCTGTCAAATGCAAATAAACCATCACTAAGAAGTACTCACAAAACCATCAACACATAGTAGTTCAATAAGAAGCAATATTCCATGAAAAGTATAGATGAAAATGCAAGGTCCCTTCATCTTCAGAACAAAGTTCAGGGAATCATCACAAAGTTGCTAATTTATTTCCATGTAGTTTCCAAAATGCAATAATGTTGGAAAGACTGGTTTATAAGACTGCTATACTTAAATTCCTCGATGCCTTGTTGAATTCCAAAACTTGCTGGGCTCTTTCCATATAGAACTCCCTAGTTTCACCATTACTGCCAGCTTCATTGGAGACATAAAGAATGAGTTCCTCCATTGCATGGCCGAAGAGGAGCAAGTATTTCAGCACTTGTAGTTCATGCATCATGCCTTTAAATCCCTTCACGTTCACCGCCTTAAGAGTAGTAGTGACACACTCTTCCACTAGCAAGTCCTCAGACCAAAATTCTTGAGGGTTAAATGGATAGGGAGCTCCGTATTCCTGAAACAAAGGGAAATATAGTTCGGACAAAATGCTAATGGTTGGAGTTCAAGCTACTTGGTAAAACATTATTGCGCAGCAGAGAGATTTTAACCAGATTTATGCAATAGCACTTACAGGGAAAATATTTGCAGGACCAATGTCTATGGTAAGAATCTCTAGATGAGGACAGCTCCTTAGCATGAACCTGATACCACAAAATTCATTAATGTGCAGTGCTGTTTTGAGGATCAGATAGCGGACATCAATTGGAGCTTGCAAACCCAATGGTTCGTTTCCACTGGGAACAATCTGTAAGTGACCATCAACATAAAATAAAACGATGTTAATCCCAGATTTCATACACTCGACACCAGATGTTAAAGAGGCCTAGAAGCCAATTAAAATGCTATATTATTTACTGTAATTCGAGAGGCCATGGTGAATTGACTTGAAGGGTGAGACACATGGCCATGGTGAATTGACTTGAAGGGTGAGACACATAGCGGCCAAAAACTTTTGGCAACAATATATGTTGCCTTTGGATCTGTACAACTCAGGATTTGGCGACAAATGGCGTCACCTAATAAAAATATTAGGTGACAATTTGCAGTAGTTTTTGGCAACTTCATTGTCAATCACTGAAGTTAAGATTTAGTGACAGCATGAATAAAAATGTGTGAGAATCAGCTTTAATCTAATCTAAAGGACAATTTTAGCACAAAATCATATTAAATTTCCTCCACTTCTCCTTCTATATAAGTTGGTGAGGTAGGTCGAAATATATCGGCAAAAATTTTCCTTTATGGAAAATTAGGGTTTAATTTAATGTCTTTGATTGAAGTACTTTAATGTTTGGGAATGTGGTTGTTGTTGTTTTTCAAATAACTATTCATGCTGAAATGTATGAAAATGATTTTTTTTTTATTTTTAAAAAATTATTTTTGAGATCAGCATGTCAAAACCATCCAAAACATACAAAAAAAATTAATTTTTTGCAATAAATAAATAAATAAATAAATAATTTTTTTAGAAACGCGGTTTGCACCGTGTTCCCTAACAGACGCTAACAAGAAAGTGCTGATTTGACCAAGTATGTCATTAACAACAAATGGATGGAGGAATCACATTATCTTATGTCAAATACGTTTGAAGAAAATTTGATAAAATCAAAGGGCTTGGAACTTAATTGATGATGGAGTAAAATGTTAATGGCTAAAACCAAGGATTCCCTAAGATTAAATCAGAAAAATTGTAAGAACGTGAGAAAATAAACATATGGCGATTTCTGATAAGTGGAATGGTTGCCTTTGAAAACTACAAGAAACTGAGTTATGGAGTGAAAACAAATTGCCACCAACAGCTTTTGGCGACAATGGACGTTGCCTATAAATATCTAAAACCCAGGATTGGCAGCCTCAGGTCACATATCGCGACGATGCCCGGAATTGGATACGGCAGTGTGCATCCCTAGATTAAGAATTTCGTCACAACATGTGAATGAAGCAGCTTAACCTATGGCATGAGGTTATATCAGATCTACAAGTTCATTAAGACATGGGGTAAATCAATTTAAAGACTAAGAATATATGAAACTGACAAAATCTGTCTCAGCATGAGGCAACATAAAAGCAAAGGAAATCAAACAAGGTTCTGTACCTGTAAGAAGACGCTGCTAACTGTCAAAACTTGAGCAGCAAAAAGATCTTCTAAGAGATCACAAAGGAATAAACCAATTTCATCAAATACAGTCTCCGTCTCAAAATCAAGTTCAGCCTTTACCAAATCGCTTTGATCGTCCAAAAGAAATTCACCCACGTTTCCTGAGAACTTAAAGAATTGAAGTTTTGGTCCCTCAATTAATACGAAATCATCGGCAATATCACACTCCTCAATGACCAAGCTTTTTAGCCTCAAACCTGGCTTAGATATCTCAAAGCTCACTATGTCCCAACACTTCTTTAGACTCAAACTCTCTAACAATGGACAACTCTCCAATATAGCCAAAATAGATCCCATGTTTATTTTAATCCACCCTAGAGAAAGAGTCTTTAGCGCACAGAAATTAGAGAAGTTTGATACATCAAAACTGCACGAAAACAACTCCAAGGACTTGAGAGCCTGGCCATGTTCATAAACAACCAAAGGCAATTCAAATGCTGCTTGATGATTCTCAAGTGCATGTTCTCTCCATGTCGGGTCAGAGAAATCTAGTCCTAATTCTCTCACGTTACGTGACGACGCGAACATGACAATATTTTGCATATCAGCAAGAAAATCCCCTGGCTTTGAACATGTGAGTCCAAGTGTTTTAATATCCTGTTGTGGATAGTCTGCAATAAACTGCCTTGCAAAGTTGATGAAAACTTCTCTCTGAACTTTTTTATTCTCTTCAGGCTCATCAGATTTAACAAAGAAGTTCTCGTTAAACTGTATATGCATCGCATCACGCCAGATGTTAAGCCATTGTTTAGACAAAACAGATGTCCTAGCAGCCTCTTTGAATGACAGAAAACCTGCAATGATTATGAGTAGAGAGCTTGGCAGGTTTGAGATCATGTCTATGTTTCTGTCCATGGTCATGAAGGGTGTTGTCTGTGAATTTCAAGAGGCAGCTGCAGTGGTTTTTTATAGTTAAGAAATGCAGCTATTTTGCAGGCTGTTGGATTCCTGAGAAAGGCTGTGTCTGTCTGTTCAGAAAACAAAAACAGACAGGGAAAACCACTCCTTAACTGGAAAATTAAGCAGGGATAATGAGATTAAAGAAAAGGATTGGCGTAATGGGAGAACATACAACCAAGAACTAAGTATTGTGTTGAATCAAGAAGAAAAGGAAAAGATCTAATAACTTCTATGGACCTAGTTCTCAAAAAACAAAATATTATGGTACCTGCATTTTCTAGTGATTCAATCTCTCATAAATGGTAACTTACAAAAATTACTAAAAAAATTCAATATATTACCAAATAAAAAAAGAAAAAAAAAGAAGGCTATCATCGGCGCCTCATCGGCATTTCTCGGCGCCTCATCGGCATTTCTCGGCACCTCTTGTATGCTGAGTTGGATGGTAAGGACTAGTGAAGAAAGTAAGAAATAGGTGTAGAAAACCTCTGTAGGAGAATTTAAGAGTTACACTTGGTTATACACCACAATTCTCATCACCTTGCTGTCATCTTTTGTAATGACTGCAAGAAATTGAAGACAAGAAACTAATTGTAGCCTCATTGGCATAGTAATTGCTCCGCGTTACATCAACATCAGTGTTGTAATGGCTAATGCTGGCTGCATTCCAAGTTTTGGAATTCTTGATTGAGTAGAATTAGAGAGCATTATTTCAGTTGATTTAAATTTATTTATTTGTGCATCAAATTCTATACCAAAACACAGAGCATTGAAAAAAAAAAGAAGATTATTGAATATGGAAGTTCATAATGGCAAATGAATAATGTGCCTGACCCTCCATGACTTCCTAGCCTTGGTCCGTTTTCTTGTATACATTCAAAGCAGCCATTGGGCTAATAGCTATCTATCACGACGCCCACGCAGGACCGGCAACATACGTCCCCAACCTTCCATATATTTTGCTCATTGACTCTCAGTTATTGTGATAGAATGAAGCGTTAGATGTAAATCAACACTTCTATTTTGAAAGTAAGAAATTCTCTAAAATATCCGAGAGACAGATTTATTTAATATCTCCGTATTTATCTGTTTTTGTCTCCCATATTTTTTCCTTTTATTTTAGAACACACTAACCAACACACAACTTTCAAATACCAATCACTAGTATTTTTGACAAATAAATAAACCAAGAGAGCGAATAGCCATTCAATCAGATTAATTAGCCATACAAGATCGAATACAACGGCCAGCTATGCAACACACATGACTGGAATGGCCACAGACCTCGATCAGCATAAAAACAACCATAAACAGACCAGTTCAAACCAATCGAGTTCTCATATTTGATAATCCCTGGATGGGGAGAAATAAGCGCTATTTAAGAGGTTTCCTACTCAGAATAAACGTTCCATTGATAAACAAAATGTTGTTGATTCTCTGGCATGCGGATGTCAGAAAATCATACTGGAGAAGCCACTTAATGAACATCTCTATGCAGAGTTCTCGTGCAATTGTACATATTCACGGCTGAAAAAAAAAGGACACGTAAATTATTTACAATGAGCAGGACAAGACCAGCATGGAAAAATCATTCAGGATTCTTCAATTATTCATGTCAAGGTGAAGCATTTTCTGCAGTGGTCAAGAATAAACAAAATGTCAACTTTGCCATTGGAATTAGTTTCTAGAGTGAAATTTATTCCCCTGGCGCATATACGCCACTTACTATCTAGAAAAAAACAAAACTCATCCATGTCAAAGGTACAAGCATGTGCATGAAAATGGCACTACGTGCTCCAAACAATTCTGAAGAACGAAATAGTGTTTCTAGCATCAAAATGCAACTTGGTAATGCATAGCATGTATTCGCATACCACTTTGTTTTCTGCAGCAGGAAACAAACAAAGTTTGACGTGTATAAATGGTTCAAAACAGAAGTTTGCCTACATACATAACATTCAGATAATTCAAAGTTTGCCTTCAAATATACAAAGCGTGTTTTGGTGTATATAAATGGTTCAAAACAGAAGTTTCAGAGGTTTGCTTACAGTGATACGAGGAAATGAAAGTGTGATGCTTTATGCTCAGCATGCAAGGACAAAAGGAAAATTATACTTGCATAGGAGAAAAACGGCCAGGAAAATTGGAATAAGAGACCTGCATACTCAGACAAAGTTTTCAATAGAGTATAGACTCCATTAAGGCTATTTAAACTATAAGCTTCAAGGGATGAAAAATCACATCCTCAACTTTTAGAATCGGGGAAAATGGTATGCAACTTAACTTCCCAAGAGCTTTTGCAGTACACAAAAAGGCAGACCCAAATGCCCAAAGAGATGAACATAACAAAATCACAACCAAAACATACATTATTCAAATACCAACTAAAAGGAGACTACTTTGCCAGTATAATAACAGTGAAGAGGCAAAGAAACTTTAGTCATGATTCACACAATAACAAATAGAAGTTGCATTTTGATTGGTGGCCTACCAGCTACTACCAAATTTGATTGCATCCTTTTCAAATAGTTCATAATAGTGTTGAGGTTCAATGGGATTATCCTGGAATGCAGAAGAAATTTTACATTCAATTATAGCAATAAATACGAGAAAAGCTCAATTTATGGTAACTGGATATTATGAGATATTGCTCACATTAATGAAAGTTTTATTGGTGCTTCCAAGATCGATTATGTAAGGCCTGTCAATCAACGTGGAGAAGACAAAGTTAGACATGGAGATATGGTAAATTCTCATCAATCTATGACAAGGGTCATGACACAGCTGATTCTTACCGTACTTGATTTTTTAACATACCATCAGGCTGCTCCTTTTCTACTTGCCAAACAAACCAGAAACAAGAAATCACAAAAATGCCCTGAAACAACAAAGAAGAAAAATTAAACTGCTAATTTTAGATCTACTGGAATTGAATAACAGCATGTTTCTTGCTACGAGATGGATGGTCTGTAGGAATATCTACCACCCTCCTTTCTCTCTGAAAAAGGGTGTATATAAAGGGGTTCTGCTTACCAATATGCTTGTGAGAAACATAAACATCACCCAGAGGGTAAGCTAACAACTTTCTTCTATAATCAGAGAGTCCATTCTTAACAATGGTTGACCATAAAAGAAATAAATACACAGTTAGTGTCAACACCACCAAGTACAGAAAGGATCCTGTCAGAATGAAAAGAAATTGATTGACTATAGACTCCTTTCTGCCAAGGACTAAAGGCTGTCTACTCAATAAACAGAGTTGTTTTTAAAACTTTGAAAAACTAGTAGGGGCAGAACTAGAACTTTTGAATGAGGGAGTGGGTGGGGGCATTATGAAAACAAATTTGGGTAAACTTGAAAATTATATGAAAAAAAATCCGTACAGATAATACATAACTGTTTGGGGATGTTAAACTTGTACTCTTATGAAATAAACCTTAGATTAAAGAGTTTGTGAATTTTCCATTTCTCACAGAAACATACATCTCAGATAAAGAAGAATCCCCGGAACTTACCATTCAGAGCCTCACCACCCTTAAAAACATAAAGTCTCCATCTTATATCAGGTTTCTTAGCATATGGGGGCTTGGTGAACAGAAATGTAATGCCTAGCAAATGGAAAAAAATTTGGCATAAGTGAAAATGAAAAAGAAAACTATGCAAAACATGTGTTAGTAAACTTTTCAAATCATGCACGAACCAAAGTAAGCAAGAAACAAAAAAAAAAAAAACAAGTTAGTTTTGGCTCAATTTGTAAAACTGCTTATAGAGATCAAATACACCATCAATCAAGAAGCCTTTAGTGCTCATGCCTAATTCTACCTCTCATAAGAATGTAATTTGAAAATGTATCACCTACATGTTGCTTAAGGGAATCTACTGTTTTTTTCTCGCCTCACAAATGCAGTGAAACTTCCTTAACTATTTTTCAAATGACAAAATAACTGAGTGAATCTGCATCAATTCAACTAAATTGACCAGAAAAGATGCATTTATGTCAAAATGTGAGTAAAGCAGTTGCATGACAAAAGGGTCCGCACCTAGATTAACTAGCCAAAGATGTCAAAAAACTTATAACTTGCCACCATAATTGTATAAAAGAGGTGAGAGAGAGAGAGAGAGAGAGGTTCAACAGAACTATCAAGTAATGAAAGAAAATATTATTTGCTTCAGAGAAACTAAAAGCAATGCACATTTTACCCACCTCTGACTCTATTGGTTTCAGCAGCGAGTTTTCCAGATAGCTCAAAAGAAGATTGTTTCTGCAAGCTGTGATGATAATGATCGTGATTAAGGTCATTTGCTAGATGCTATATAATCTGCTTGTTAGCCAAACAAAAGAATGTTTACTAACTTAGCAAGCAACATTGAGCACAAGGAAGTAAAGGAACCACACAAGTTATCCGTACCTTTTGCTTGGCTTCCAAAGCCTCCTCAGCAGCCTTCATCTTAGACACAGAATCATCGTAATTGTCATTATCACTGTTCCTGCCAAAGCAAGTAATGAACATCTAAGTAGAAGCTACATAAAAGCTTAACATATTAAAAGCAAAGGATCCTCAAGATGACCAGATAAAAAAGGAAGAAAAACTAGGCCAGGGCAAAGGTATATGCAACAGTGTGCTTTTATCATCGTCTCATAGCCTTACTTCATTCAAAAACCATGAATGACTACAGAGTCAATAACACTCAGCTTTAACCTATGGCATTGTGCATGTGCCCCTTCTGACACATTTATCAACTGCAAATACTGTGCAGAACTCAAAAGAAAAAACTCATTTCTTCAATAAAATACTTCGGCTTTTTTTCTTTTGGTTCTTTTTTATGGTAAAGAATGTATCACGTCAAATAGAAAGGTCTGCTCTGTTATGTTGGTGGGATCAAATATCATCAGATGACCATTTTTGCTAGGCTTTTAATCCCAAGAATATCTGAAAACTAATGCTCCCTCAGCCCGGAGCTCTTTCTTAAAAAATTTAACTAGGACAATTTTGGCTTCTTATTACAAGCTTTTCTAAATAGCATTTTCACAGTAGAGGCATGTAACCAATGTTCCATACAAAAATGAGAAGAAGAAAAGTTTAAGAAGCAGCCTACCTTCGTTCAGCTCCCCAAGAGTTTTTCCCCTGAAATATTTTTTTTGTCAGCATTTCATTAAAATATCTTTTAAGGAGAAGAAATTCCAAACATTCATCAAAGATTGAAATCTTAAAAGATGCATGATCCACAAGATATCTTTGGTTAAAATAAATAAAACAAAATAACATCCAAATTATGGATTTGTTAGGAACGTCTGGCCAGAAGGTTTTATGGCCTTAATTTTCTAGCAAAACATTCTGTGTTTTTATTGGGATTCTTTGTTCTCTTATATGTTGTAAGGTCAGGATTTTTCAATTAAATGTTTCTGGCTAGTGGCTACTGTTTTGGTTTTTGACATGGATTAACATTACAGTGTGAAAGCAGATAAGTTAAGGGAAAAATTAGGAGATTTTACAATTTATAATGCGAGAATGCAAGATTACGAAGTTCTGTGGGTTTTTTGATGGGATTGATGTTAAAGTTAATAATCTGAAGACTCATATGCAAACAGTTAGTTAGCAAACAGATTCGAATACTACCAAATATCCAACAACTTCATAAAATCATCATAGAAACTTTGGAATAATAAAAAGAAAAAACCTTAAAACACTTATAAACAAGCTCAAGCTGAGTAATTTATCGAAACTTCAAACACTATGCACAATAAATTGATTGAAATCCAATAGCCACTTAAAAAAAAACACCACCACATAATTTCTAATCAAACAAAACCAAGCTTGAAACCCTTATAAACAACATGACCCTGATCAAAAAGCTAAAGAATATGCGAAACCCAATATACAAATCACACTTAGTTTCCAATTTATCAAATTGGCAATAGCTCAGAATGAAACACCAGTAATTAGCCTACATTTATCAGCAACATTGTAAAGAAAATAGTTTTTAACCACAAACAACACGATAATAAGACAATTTAATAAAAAAATAATGTTAAGACCAAAGTGTTTTTAGGAGTGGATATCAACAGATACCTTATTGCGGTCTCTCTCTGATTGAGGCTGCGGTGAGCGAGACCTATGCTTGCTCCTGTTCCGACGGTTTGATCCTAATGGAGAAGCAGACCGCCCCCCATGTCTTCCTTTAGAAGAAGACTTTACTTCAACCTCTGACCATCTCTCCTTCCCAACTTCCCTCTCTCCTCTGTCTCTGTGATTCCTTTCATACTCTTCTCTCACCCTTCTCGCTTCCCTTTTTCACATAATTCCTCTCGATCTCTCTATCCCTCGTTTTTTCACCCTCTTTCTCGGCATGGGCTCTCCTTAATCTTTTCATTCTTGACGAAGGAAACCTCGTTCGGGTTGAATTTCTCTCTTTCTCTACTAGGGACCAGTCTTTATGCGAGCTCCTGTCTCTCGCCGGAGCAGGAAGAGATGGAGAATGAGACATCTCCCGTTTCCTTCTTCGGAGATTTATTATTTCGGTATTACCGTTGTTTCTCTCACTCGCTAGAGAAGTGTCTCTATCTCATCTCTATGAGAGCTTCTGTGTCGATGCCTGGTTTTTTCAATTTCAGTGGACTGAAGCACCAAGACACCGTATGTAATTGAGATTTGAGATTGATTCTCCTTTTCATCCAAATTTAAAAAAACAATTCTTCTAAATTAATTTTTTTTAATTGTTTTTATATATTAATATTAAAAATAAATTTAAAAAAATAAAAAATATATTTTAATATATATTCAAGCAAAACAAAATACCATACTCTCATATATTATGTAATAATATGTTTATTTTTGCATTCTAAGAATATTTTTAAATTTGATTTTTGAAATTAATTTTAAACTATTTTAATAT
>Ga0325410_1003974_pt1 | contig 16623 bp, 11 predicted proteins | sample PopdelMetagenome_16_FD_206182 | JGI IMG/M metagenome (GOLD analysis project Ga0325410, IMG submission 206182) | Populus deltoides microbial communities from Bellville, Georgia, United States - Xylem-PdIQD-R3 | ecosystem: Host-associated > Plants > Phyllosphere > Stem > Wood/Secondary xylem...
CCGCAGTCTATGTTTGATTTGATTGAATGTTCTCCCTAAGATTAATAACGTAGATCCGCCATAATTATTAAACTCAGTTGCTTCACAAGTTCATATACCACAACTCCGGTTTTGATATCAAACTTAGTAATAGATTGTCTACAATAATAAGTTAGAGTCCGCTCTAGCAATTAAAATAAACAATCATAGGAAAAATAATCATAGGAGAATAAACATATTCATCATATAAACTAAAAAGAAAAGGTTAAATAAATCTCACAGTTCTTGAAATCTGAAGGTTTTTGTGTCCTTGTAACCAAGAAAACGAGTTTAGCCTTGCATGTTTGTTGAACAACTAATAAAAAAGAAGGAAGAATGCATAATTTAGGGTTTTTTAGAGGAAGGGGGTGTTTTTCTCTTATTGGCTGGCTGCCCCCTTCTTTTAAAACATAGACAAAACACTAGTTAAATGTGGGTGAAACTATCGAATAATATGGTTGCATCAAATACCCCCACACTTAGCTCTTGCTCGTCCTCAAGAAAGGATAGGTAAAATCAAATTAAAGTTAAATTAAATTAAATCACTATGACTAATCTTCCAATCTCCTATCAATATCCAAGAATATATGTATTGTAAACAAGAACACAATTAAGAAGGATAAAGAGTATAAATTTTCATGAATTTATTTACATGTAAACTTTAAAACTCAATTAATTGTCGGGATTTAAATGAAATCTATGCCATGCCAAAGTGATAGGTTTTCTCATTGATATACACTCCAACACTCACGTGTTTAAGACTTATGTGTTTAAATCTCTCAAATTCAATCAATGAATATGTTCTACCATAAGCTTGCTCTTCAATCTCATCTCCATTACTAACATATTACAAACAATGTATGAATCAAAAGGTTTTATTTTCTGGTTGTAATGGGGCTAAGGTTAAGGTGAGGTAAAAGAGAGTAAAAGAAAAGGTTCAAATCAAAGAAAGTAGAGCATTCTGAAAAATGATATTTTAAACAGGATATTCCATCAAAGCAAATAAATTTTCCATCTTTAATCACCAATGCTTAACTTCTTTTGATTTCAAGCTTTTTCAACATAAAATCTTAAGAACATAAAGGAACACTTTTTTTTTTTTTACCTTTGACAACTTTGCCCATCTTTTCATCAAGCATCACTTCTTCTTTCTTTTCACATAATTTCCAACCATAATTCCATGAGATATCATAACTATATGCTCTACTAATCCTTGGCCAAGGGAAAAGGAAAATATATAAAAAGTTAAGGCTTATACATGGATAAAGCAAAGAAGAGATAAACAAGCTCAAAAGGGGTTTACTAAGGATAATTTGCTTCAGGTTGGCTTTTTGGCTCAAGTGGTTAAAATTTCTAATGCCTTTATCATCTTCATGTATATATGTAATGCGAATGTAATGTCAACAATATATGAAGCAAGTTCTAGAGATACATATCATTGAAAGAATGCACAATCAAAGAATATAATGTTGAAGGCTCAAAAGCTTGCATTGGTATAATACTATAAAGTCAACATGACATATTCTCAAAGTCAATCCCTAAACCAATTAAACATTAAAACTTGCATGCACACTCATTCATTTGATTTATATCTTCATCTATCTCAACTAATTCTCATACATAATACTCATATTCTCAAAAACCAATGGGAGTTCAAAAGATCAAACATAATTTTATTTTTTTATTTTTTTGAAAAATAACAAAGAAAACCAAAATTAGAAAACCAACATTCTCCCAATACCCCCACATTTAAAACAAAAAATTATCCTCAATGTTGAAATAAAAAAAAGGAATATAGGAGAATGACAAAAATAAAATAAAATGCAAAAAATAAAAGATAAGGGAAAAAGAAAGCAAATCTGTTTTTTTTCTTTTTTGTGCTGGGTTGCCTCCTAATAAGTGCTTTTGTTTATCATTGGCTCGACATGTTGCATGCTCATTCTTCATAAATTGGTTCAGCTAACTCCACAAAAGTGGTGAGTTCTGCCGTCCAACCTTCATAGAAAGGTTTCAAGCAATGCTCATTGACCTTGAGTGCTTTGTTGGTTTCTAAAATTGTAATTTCAACTGCACCATAAGGAAAAACATTAGAAACAATAAAGGGTTCAATCCAACGAGAGCACAACTTTCCAGGAAAAAGTTTCAAACGTGAATGATAAAGAAGGCCTTTGTCTCCAATATTAAACTCTTTTCTTGTAATCATTCGGTCATGGAGACTCTTAGTCTTTTCTTTGTAAATCCTTGTATTCTCATAAGCATCATTTTGTATTTCTTCCAATGTAATTCCAATATTTTTGGGCACCAAAAGGATAGGAGCCACCAATTCACTGTCCATGATAGGGTGAATGACTCCTGCATCATGGGGAACAGTTTGCAAAGCTTGCAAAGCCAATGCTGATTCATGCATGTTTTGGGGAACACATATATGCCTCTCCATCTCTTCTATCTTTGTAAAATCATAGCCATAGCTCAAAGATACGCTTAATCCATCCTCACTATCAAAATCACAAACTTGCTGCACACACTTATCAACTTGTTCATAACATGTGATAGAATAAACATTGTTATAAGGATATGTCATTGCATCATGAAAATTAAATTTAATTTTTTCATCTCCTACCTCAATAGACAAAGTATCCTTACCACAATCAATTTTTGTATTGGCAGTTTTCAAGAATGGTCTCCCAAAAAATATAGGAGTGTTGTTTGATGAATCACAAGAATCATGTTCCATATCAAGAATATAAAAGTCGCATGGAATGACCAAACTATCAATCTGGGCTAGGACATCTTCTATCACACCAAGTGGATAAACAAAACTACGATCTGCAAGTTGTATTACAATGCTAGTTTTATTTAAAGGCTCAAGACTAAGAGAATCATAAACATGTTTAGGCATAACACTAATGGATGCACCTAAATCGCACAAGGCCCTTTTAAAACTAGCATTACCAATAACACATGGGATAGTAAACGCACCCGAGTCTTTTTGCTTCAAAGGCATATTCTTTTGAATAATAGTAGATACAACTTCACCCATACTTACCATTTCATGACCTTTTAGTTTGAAAGCTCTCTTGGTAGTACACAACTCCTTCAAGAATTTGGCATACTTGGGAATTTGCTTGATAGCATCAAGCAAAGGAATGTTGAGTTCTACTTTCTTGAAAACCTCTAAAATCTCTTTTTTTTGTCCTCTTTTTTTGACCTAGAAGAACTCACAGGAAATGGTGGAATTGTTTTAAAATTGGAATTCATTGAGTGAGTTGTTACCTTTGGAGTGTTGGTCGTCAATGTTTCAGTTTGTAGAGGAGGAGGATGTTTCTTCTTTGTACTCAATTTATTTTCTATCTCTTCTTCTTCCTCCATCTTAATTTGTTTTGACCTTTTCTCTTCAAGTTCTTTCCCACTTTGCAGCATGATCACACTAACATTCTCTATTGGATTTAATGTTTGGGAGGGTAATTTCCCATTTATTTGTGCTTCCAATTTCCCCATACTTGAAGCTATTTGCCCCATTTGCTTCTCCAAGTTGTGAATACTTGACCTTGTTTCCTGTTGAAAAGACATGATATTTTGTTGCAAGGTCACAGTGTTAGAAGCCAAAGTTTTCATCATCTCATGAAGATCATCACTGGATGACGACCCCATAACATTGGAGTTTGTGAATAGAGGGGGTTGTCTTACTTGATAATTCTGTTAGGGCTGAAATCCATGGGGATGGAACTGTCGACCTTGATTGCCTTGTTGAGTTGGGTTCCCATAACATAAGTTTGGATGATCTCTCCATCCGGGATTGTACGTGTTGGAAAAAGGATTATACTTACGCTGAAGCTGTCCATTGAATGTTCCATCAACTGCATTAGCTTGTTCAATGTAATCTTTTTGCATTGTTAGGCACTTATCTGAGGTATGTCCTTGTAAGGAACATATGCTGCAAACTTTCACCTGTTGTACATTTCTACAAGCCAAAGAATGCACAAGAGAAGTAAGATCATTAACTTTATTTTCAAGGTTAGAAATACTTACCTCATTTACTCGTTTGTTTGCGAAGTCTCCACCAAATTGTTTCGAGTTGGCTGCTATATTTGAGATCAATTGGCGTGCAGCCTCGGGTGTCTTATCTACCAATGCCCTTCCACTTGCAGCATCAATGATACTTCGGTCAGTAGGCATCAATCCTTCATAGAAACATTGAATGAGTAGTTGATCGGGTATTTGATGGTGAGGGCATTGAATGCACAGTTGCTCAAATCTTTCCCAATACTTGGAAAGTGTCTCTCCATAAGATTGTTGAATCCCACATATTTATTTTCTTATGTTGGCAACTCGAGATACTGGGAAATACTTTTCAAGAAAAATCTTCTTCATGGCATTCCAAGTTCTAATGGAACCTAGGAGAATAGAAAAAAACCATACCTTTGCTGCCCCTTTTAAAGAGAAAGGGAAAGCTTTCAACTTAACCTGTTTTTCGTCAACTCCATTCGGTTTCATGCCAACGCAAACCATATGGAACTCCTTGAGATGAGTATGAGGATCTTCTCCTGCAAGACCATTGAATGTTGGTAGCAAATATATAAAACCAGATTTGAGCTCAAATTTTACATTATTGTCGATGTTTATGCACAATGGTTGATTTTTCACGTTAGGAGCAGCAAGCTCCTTGAGTGTTTGTTGTCGTGCAACAACCATGGTGTTGACGCGAACTTCATTTCGTAACCTGCGTAAAGTGTTTTCTATTTTAAGATCCACCTGCACTTAACTCTAGTTAGTAGAACGGGTTACAGGCATAAATCATTAAGAAAACACAAAAGAAACCAACCAAGCAAGAGATCGAAAACAATGCAAATTGTACGAAAAACCTACGCTAGAAAACTAAAACTGCTTAAAAACCCTAGAAACCAGAGGAATTTGGCCTCGATAGGGTGGGGCTAGTGGTGGCCACTAGTCCTGTTTAGAACGCCGTTTCCCTTCAAGAAACAAAAGGCCGATACCTAATTCCACCAAAAAATCTGTTTTGAACAATACCGCTGTCGTAAATGAATAGTACCACAGCAAGCAAAAATTATGTTTCTCTTTTTTTTTTAGAAAAATAAATAACAATCACAGCAAATAAAAATAATAGCACAAGAATCAACTAAAATTACTTCCCCGGCAACGGCGCAAAATTTGTTGCGATGTCGCGGTCGCATAAATTAATTACCCTAGCTTAAAACACAACACACAAGATAGTATAGAGCAAGCAAGGGGTCGATCCCACGAGAAAGATTCAAGTCAGATTTTTATGCTAGAAGATATGCAATTTGGGGGGGTTTGGACGTTATCTAGGCTAAAGCAAAAGAAAATAGAAAACTATCAAACAAAATTTAATAAAATCAGAAAATTATAAAGAGAACAAACCTTGGTCACAAGCAAACATCCACCTACGGAAATCAGAACTGATCATGGAAACAAAACATTAATTTATATTCTGAATATTTATCTCTTCTTAACATTGGTTAGTTAACGGATCCATCGTATAACTAACCCTAACCATCAAACAACCACAGTGTCCGCACTAGTAATTTAATTCAATGGCAGGCTTAAGAACTAGATAAGTTGATTAATCAAGAAAACATAAGTGTCTACAGTCTATGTTTGATTTGATTGAATGTTCTCCCTAAGATTAATAACGTAGATTCGCCACAATTATTAAACTCAGTTGCTTCACAAGTTCATATACCACAACTCCAGTTTTGATATCAAACTTAGTAATAGATTGTCTACAATAATAAGTTAGAGTCCGCTCTACCAATTAAAATAAACAATCATAGGAGAATAAACATATTCATCATATAAACTGAAAAGAAAAGGTTAAATAAATCTCACAGTTCTTGAAATCCGAAGGTTTTTGTGTCCTTGTAACCAAGAAAACGAGTTTAGCCTTGCATGTTTGTTGAACAATTAATAAAAAAGAAGGAAGAATGCATGATTTAGGGTTTCTTAGAGGAAGGGGGTGTTTTTCTCCTATTGGCTGGCTGCCTCCCTTCTCTTCTCTCATTCTTTTTATATCTTATAAAACCCTAGTCTCTATTTTACAAAATAATACTCCCTTAAGTAGACTGTTTACATTTAAGTATTTCAATAACTATTTTTCTAAAAAAAAAAAGAAATAGCCTTGCATGAAATCTTCAGGCTTTGACTTAGAGGAGCTAAATTTCTGAAATAAAAACTTGGATATCGGTTTAGATGCTTCGGAACGTAATTTGAACTCGTTTCTTCACGAAACCTATTTGCTGGCAGAATTCAGTTGTCAGATTTGAAAACTCATATCTCTATCATATGACATCTTTTTTGGCTGAAATTTTGAGCGTTTATATAAATTTGAGTCAGGAATCCAACCAAATTGAGTTTGCATCAATCGGACTTCTGTAGCTCCAGATATTCAAGTCGGAATGACCAAAGGTCAACACTGGCAGATTGCAAGATTTGACTTTGAAAGCTGCGATTTTCATGAGCTTCCTTATTTTATTTTCTTGCCTTATATTTCCAGAAAGGTATGGATTTTAGCTTTTTAATGCCACTGGAATCACTTCATTTTGACCTCTAGAGCTCACGCTCTGCACAAAAGATCGACTGAAGGTCAAATCCACCAATTACCTCCAATTTACTCCTTTTTGCATCTTTCATCCAAAAGTGCCTTCAAAACATAAAACAAAGAATATCAAGGCATTTTATATATAAAACATAGACAAAACATTAGTTAAATGTGGGGGTAACTATCGAATAATATGGTTGCATCATATTTACTTTCAGATCGCAAGGATTATCTTCTTGATTACCTAGACCTAAATTACTTCGATACTTTCAATGCTTACCATAAGCTTTCCTTTCCATGCTTTATTTTTAGAGTGGTACATTCATTGTGCTAGGTAAACCTATGTCGATTCTACTTATCTTTATCTTCAAGTGTAGTTTAAAGATGTTCATTTGATGCTACTTAGTTTTCATTATAAAAAGAGTTGTTCGCTCCACCAATTTTAACTTGCGATCGAGTTCTCCATGTCATCATTTTGGCTACATGATTACTACATATTCTTTTAAGCTAAATTGTCTCCTTACTAATCTAATTGTGTTCATTTTTGCATTAGTTATCATGAATATCATCTTTAAACAAAATTGCACCCAATTGTTTTAATTATTGATCAATATAGATAGACATGCATCTTTGTTGTCAGAGGTTCTTTCAAACAATAATTCCCTTAAACTTATTTGAATACTTATTTTTATAGTGTCCAATACGAGGCACACTCACATCATCATCACATATTTGTTTTCAAATAGCCTTGCCCTAAGTTGATAAGGAGTATACTCATCATCATCAATCAAAATCTTTTAGATATAAATGCCACCAATATGTATCATCATTATCACAAAATACCCTCTAAATTGATTTGATTTCTCATATTTCACATGTCCAGAATGAGGCACACACGCGTCAACATCATCCTTGCTAATAACTTTCCAAATTTAGTCAATGGCCATTTCTTTTGTTTCAAATTCATTTTTTTTTTAATTTTAGGATCAAACTGTAAATTGTAAGGATTATATTCATTAAATTCTAATTATTGAAATGAAGTATTGAAATGTATATTTGAAAGTATTTTTATAAAAATTATACTTCTTTAGCCGATATTGCTAAACATGTCCCTAAATGTCGTGATGTAGTTTTGGATGTTCTTACTAGAACGAGTGTTGGTTGGGCTTTGTGAGGAAGAATTGTTTATCTCAAAACTTAGCTATGAACAACTCAAACAAATTTCTTGAAAAATAGAGGTTATTTTATAAAGAAAAGATTGGATTATAAAAGTAGATTTTTAGCTTTTAAAAGAAAAGCCTCTTGCTTCATGTTATGTTGAACTTTCTATTTATCATATGACTCAATATCATAAAGAATGTAGTGCATAAACAAGTCGTGATTAATGTTTTTTTGCTTGAAAAATATTTTTCTTCTCTTTACAAAGGCTAGCATCTTTCAACACATACAAGTTTTTTTTTTTTAATTAAAAATGGATTTTAAAAGAATGTAATATAGTTTGAGGTTCATGTATACAAAATAATGGATATGCATGAGGCTTAAATGGTCATTAAAGGAAGAAAGACATAGAATCACTTATTTCATACAAAGATTTTTTAGGCTTGTCATGTGGCTTTTATCTTTCTAGCGATTAACCTCATTATGACTTTACTTCTCCAAGTGTTTTGTGCCTTATCATTTGACATTTGATTTTCAAATAAGGTATTTTAGAAAGCTTTTTATTTATTTTGCTTTATTTACAACACTTTTTCCCCTCTTGACATTTTGTTTACTTAGAGAAATTCAAAATCTACCCCTAGTGTGAGGAGTGATTCTAGTCTTGATTCTTATCCAAGGAAAAAAAATTTAGGCTTAAATAGGGACAACAAGGGATAATTTTATATTTATAAAAGGATTACCAAAGATCTTTGTTCATCTCAAATCCAAACTTATTTATGCTGATAAGTTTTGTTAATTAGAAAATCCAAAAGGTTAACCTTAGAGAAGAAGTAGGACGAGTAGGGTAATAACCTATATTTATCACCATTTATATCTTCAAATCATTTGATTCTATTTTGGATACAACTTTATTATTCCAAGAGAGATTTTCATTTTCTGAGGTTTATTGGAAATAAAATGGACATTTTATAACTTAGATAAAGGTAAGAGTGATGTTTTGTAAAAAGGCATTTTAAATTTCAAAAGGTGGGATTTTTCCCTAGTATATGCATGATATATTATGAAATCCGATCAAATTTTTATAGAAATCTACATTATACTTGTCTAATCATAAATGCAAATAAAATGTTAAAAGTAACTTTCATAAAAACATCTCTTGTTTTTTAAATAACAATAAGATATAGAAAAAGATACTTCATAAAAGATGTGACACATGTGAAAAATGGATAGTCTAGGATTGCTTATAAGAATTCTTAGATTTTTTCTTCAATGACAGGCATCATATGGCGTAAATACCGAAGCAATTTATTTTTGATGGTCATATATGCTAACTTTTTATGTCCACATTGGTTATCTTGAGTTGGGTCAAAACCCCTAAGAGATAAATTTGGGTACATACAATATTGTTCTGTTATGAAAATGAGGTTTATCACCAAATCATTAATGTACTCTAAACGCTAATAGGAAAAGTAATTATCAAGGAAGGAAGTATGTATAAAAGCCACCTCTAGAAATCTTTTGTTACTGAACTTGTACTGGAGAATCTCCTCTACTTAATAAAGATCTTGCAACCACTCTATTATTATTAACTCAAAAGTAACCTTCAACTACTTGCTCTTTACAATCTTTTTCTAAGCCTCTCATGTTGTTCCAGCTATTTTTGTTATTTTTTTTTGTTTTGTTTTTCCTTGGTATCTGACAATACTTTGACACTTTCCTGTAACTCTTAGAAAGTACATTGTTGTTGTTGTTGTAACTAGGCTAATAGGTCATCTCTCTCATATTCTATTATAGTTGGGGCTTTTTTAAGAGTAGTTAAGTTAGACTCCAACTTCTTTTTCTACCCTTAACACTTCTTACTCTAAATTCAAATCCTTATTATAGGACTCCTATTATGCCTAAATTTTTTCCCTCACATTTTTCATGGTCTAAATCATTGGCTTTATGGTTTTTTATTTGTCAAGTTAGTTGTTTGAGGTACCTAAATTGAGGGGTTTGTTGTATATTTGGAAAACACACAGAATATTATTACTCTAGAGAGGCATCATTTTCCTCCTGGTTATGTGGGGTGAAACTAAAGGGTCATATTTGTACTTGGGGTGAAGGTTGCATGCTTGGAAGGGCTTGTGTCTTCGTATGTATTTGATTTCTTCTAGATGTTGTTTTCCTTATTGAGATTGCTCAAAGTGCTCACTCAAGTAGGCTTGTAATTTTATGACTTCTCCTTTTAGGTTGCCAATTTCTTTATGGTGGTTCATCTTAAATAGAGATCTTTCTTTATGTTATATTTTGTTTTATGTATTTTGTGTGGTGCACATTTAAGGAAAATTGGATCTTAGTAGGGCAACCTAATTTCTCCATATACTAAAACTATAAAGTAGCATGCAAAGAAATAAATAAAATATGCAAATGGATGAATTGATTATGTATGTTTATTATTTGGGAATACGAGGATGAAATAAATCATATTTTCTTGGAAAGTTTTCATTGAGGGCTAAAAACCTATAGAAACTTTGATCAATGTAGGGGAGGAAAATTATTTGTGATAGAAGTTAACTCAAACATAAACTAGCATTAGACATTAAAAAATAATTAGATGTCTAAAATGTGTAACAAAGTGTCTTTTTATTAATACAAAATAACATATTACAAAGTTTGTCTAATATAGTACAAGCTTTTCTAAAAATTATTGTTCTAAACAGTTTTATCTTACTCTTCTTTTTTTAAGTTGATTGACCATTTGCTATAATTTGGGCTATGCCTTTCAATTTTATAGCATAATTTTTGGCATCTTCAGCTTCTACATGGTAATGTATGGTTTTGAAAGCTTAATATTGTTGTTTTTTTTTTTTTCTATTTTCCAACATTTCTCTCATCTATCAAAGCTTGCTTGATTATGTCAAATTCATCTTCCTCGCTAATTAATTCTCCTAAATAGTCATCAAGTTATGTAATTAACCCTGCTTGTTGCTGACATTATTCTTGAAACATCTCTCTTGTCTATTTCATTTTATTTATCTCAATTTAATCTCCATCTACTCATTTCTTGCAATCTTTTCTTTAGCTATGACTATTACTTGTACCATATCTATTATCTTATGATCTTGCTTTTAGGCCCTGATTATAGGACTTTTGTTGTGTTTGGATCTCCTTTTACATATCTTTTATAGTTTAAGTCATAGACTTTAACTATTACCATATCTAGTCATTTGTATTTTTTTGCCATTTGATGATCTATCTAAGTAATCCAAGCATAATTGGATGGGGCATGTTCTCTTGGAGGGTAGAAGTACACCTTATCTAGTTTTGGACAACTCAACAAAGAGTCATACTTCCCGAGGGTGAGATTCATGTCTACTGCATAAAAGGTAAAACATATTTACTTTAAGGCCTCGTTTATTTGCAGGAAAGTAGTTTTCTTTTGGAAAGTGAATTCCGGGAAAGTGAATTCTGAGAAAGTATTTTCCGATGTTTGGTAGTATAATGAAAAATGAACTGGAAAACACTTTCCAGTGTTTGGTTATGTTATGAAAAATAAACTGGAAAATAATTTATTAATGAATTAATTTTTTTTTCAAATTTATCTAATATATGAAAAATATTAAATATAAATATTTAATCACTTACAATAAAAGAATAAAATCTAAAAAGTATAATGATGAATGTTTTTATTATATCTTATATTCATATATAGCTTATTTTATAAAATATAACTATATATGTCATATAATATTATAGAGATATAACCTTGTGAAATTTTTCATAAATAAAACCTATGAATTTTTTTTTTCAATTTTAAAAGCTTAAAATATGTTTTTTTTTTCATATTAAGAAAGCTAAATTAGTTTATGGTTTTAAGATTTTTTTTAACCAAGTAAGAGTTAGATATTTGGGTTTTTTGATAAATAAATACAAAAATATTTTGATAGATTTTTTTTTGGATAAAGATTGCTTTTTTTTTTTTACAGGTATAGGCAATTAATTAAAAATTAAATTTTATAATTTTTTTAAATAAAATATTTTTATTTAATATCAAAAATTTAAAAAATTAACTCGACACTTATAGTATATTACTACTACTCTTTCTTAATTACAGCAACAAAATTAAGACCTTCTTCTGTAATTTCATTACATTCCAAAAATCAAGATTCCAGCTAAGACCCACCATTACAAGCTACTTCTTCTTCAAGCCAGGAACTCAAGAAAGAAAAGCAAGGAACAATCAGAGAATCCAAGAGGAGAAAAAGCTGCCCTACAGCACTCGACAGGATTGAAGAATTCACTCCACCAAACTTTTCCTTCACTTTTGACACCCAATTCAGCACCTATTTTCAAGAATTCACACCCAAATTTGGATCTTTCAACTTGGTGCCATCAACCAAAGAAAGATTAGATGATACTGTTCTCTGTTTTCATCAGAGCTCAGAAAACAAAGAAGGCCATCAAGAAGATAAGCAGCAGGTAGGGGTTAGTGAAGAAAGAGTGGTCGGTGTTAGCACATTGAGGAGGTCCATTGATGGGATTAGAGAGAAGAAGTGAGAGAGTAGAGAATAATTTGGGATTTATATTTTAGGACAGTGCACGTTTTGTTAACAAAGAGAAAGGAAAGTGTTTTCCTTAGAATAAGAAAAGGAAAACACTTTCCTGTCTTACAACCTTTTGTTTTTCTTTGACCAGAATTAAGTTTCTTTTGACCAATTTTCTTTACGTTCACCAAACATGAGAAAGTAGGGAAAATGGTTTCCAGGAATTCATTTTCCTAGAAACAAATAAGGCATAAATCCCAAAACCCTATTATTTCTTAGGAACAAGAGTGTTGTACCCAGATCTTATACAACTATGCTATATATCCATATGGCTGTTTTGAAGCTAATATGGTCTTACAAAGATATCATTTTCCCAACACTATGATAATTGACTGGAAAAAATGATATGTTTTCAAACCTCATCTGGTCTAATAACCTAAATTCAAACCATATCGGCAGATAATTTCCCTCATCATATTGGCTTTCCTCTAACCTAATCCTTATATCCTCGATCGTAATATGTCACCATCTTATACTTTCTATAAGGATTAGTGGATATATAATAAGATCACCATATAAATGGATATGTATGAGATGTCGTGTTATAAGGTCAATCCTAATAAATATGATTAATCTTATAAAGCGTTTTGGCTTGACTTTACTACCTCTAAGATTTTTTTTAAAGTTTCTATATTTTTGAATTTTTAGTGAGGTAAGCCGGCCTCTAAACCTTTTGCAACATGGGTATGAGAGTAGCTCCATAATATTGTGCATAAGGTATTATGGGTATTAATGTGTCTCATCATTTTGTACTTTCTATAAGGATCAGTGGAGATATAATAACATCACCATATAAATGGATATGTATGAGATGTCATGTTATAAGGTCAACCCTAATAAATATGATCTAGCTCATAAAGGGTTTTAGCTCTCGGCTTTACTACCCCTAATATTTTTTTAAGGTTCTTATATGTTTGAATTTTTAGTTGGGTAAACCGGCCTCTAAACCTTTTACAATATGGGTACGAGAGTAGCTCCATAATACTATTATAGGGTAAGTTTTTATCTGAGAAAAAGTACATATGATCATTAGTGTATATAAGTCACACTCCCTACACAAATCTCCATATCTAATTCTAAAAGGGATGAGCTCGGATCTAGAGCTTTTTATTGGTTTGTGTTGATGTGTGTGAAAACTTGAAAAATGGCATGCATGAACATTCAATGTATAGATTAAAATTAATTCAATAATAAATAACATAAATAAAATAAATGTTGAACAAAAAATGGCAATAAATGTATCAAAAAAGAAAGCATACGCGTATAGGCTTAACCTAGTCCTTAATGGAGTCATCATGTAGTTGTACTTGGCACAATATTGAGACCTCTAAAAATAAAGGAAAAATAGAAAACAATGGAATTGTAACCTAGTAATTAAATGAAACTAAAAATTCTAAATTATGGACTGGTTTAAGATATTCAAGTAAGGGTTCGGTTATGCTTTGGGGAAACTAGACATCATTTTTATTGCATTCTTTCAAACAAAAGGTTATTTTAGCTATATATTATCTTTTAAATTTATTCTATGAATTCCATTAATTGACTAGATTATTTTCTGAGCTTATTTGCAGTTTATTTAATTTATTTCTAATGATTTGTGAAGAGTTTAACGGTGATCCTAAAAAATAGAAGACTCGTTAATTAGGTTATTTGTGAAAAATTTGATGTTCATATCTAAAAAAAGAAAAGTTTTCTATTAGGCCATTTGAAAAATTTAACATCTGTTCCTAATAATAGAGGACTCAATGATTAGACCACTCTTGAAAAAATAGACGTCCATCCTTAAAAATAATAGACTCGTCAATTAAGTTATTCAAAAAATTTGATGCCCATCCCTTAAAATAGGGGACTCTTTGATTAGGTCATTCAAAAAAAAATCAACATTGATCCCTTGAAAAAGAAGACTTCTCGATTAGGCAATTCACGAAAAAATTCTAAAAGGGCTGTCAATATGAAAAAAAATCATTTATTTATTTTAAATTCCTAATATGCATGAAAAAACAACACATTAAAGTTATATAAAGCTTAAGATTAACATAGAGACAAAAATAAAACAAGATGTTTTTCATACTTGCTTGTTGTAGACAAAAATAAACATAAAGAAAAAATGAAAACAAACCTCCTATCATGCATGATCAAACTAGGTCTTTCTTATCCAACAAAACAAAGATTTAAAGTACAATTAAACCCTTTTAAAACCACAAATCCGACATTCATGAATCATACTTCAAGAAGGAAAAATAAACTCATTTTTCACCATGAATTTCCAAAATAATATAACTTCATAATTTGCAAAATTAGCTTATAGTATTTGAACCACAAAGTTCCCTTCATATAAAACAAGTAGAAAAGGCATGAAAAAAGACCATATAGTTCAAAAAAGAAAGAACAAAACTCATATGGACGTGAGTTGTTGTTGTTGTTAAATTCTATTGTATCTACTGCGACTTTTAATGGATTTAGAGCTTTGAAACAATATAGTTTGGAGTTTGGGCCTTCATAAAATTCTTATGTGTAATAATGTTTATAAATTATTTAATATACTTTGTTTTGACTTCTATAATTCTAGATAAAGGTTGATATTCGAAACAGGGTCAGAGATGTACTGAACTTCTGGACAGATTTTGATTTCTTTGTTTTGGCTATGTTTTGAACTTCAAAATGGCACAAATAGAATTTAGAATCTTAATAAACATTGTAGGCCTAAATCTTATATTTCTAGAAAGCTAAAGAACACCTAAAACTAAAATGTTTATCTATAGTTATAACTCAAAAACCAAATAGTATTTCAAACTACCGCTTATGGTGCATATCTTTTTTCTTTTTTGTTTCGAATACTCTTTTTTTTGGGTCTCCCTTTTATTGTCTATGTTATATCCTTTTATATTCTCAAAGAAGCTCTTTTTTGCTAAATCATGGCCCTCCATTTTATCTAATTAATCTCAGTTATCAATCTTTTTGCACTGTCCAAATTGATTGAGTGTTTTTTTATCTTATGTTTGTAGTTGTACCAACTATATAGATGTTGACTCCTTTTTTTTTTTTTTTTTTTGGCTATTGTGCCGTTGGTGCAAGATGACATATGGGAGCTTATTTGGCTTCATTTTTCACAACAAAAATAAAAGAGAGAAACTAGGTAGTGAAGTACTAAAGTTTGGAAGCAAAGGTGTTGATTTGTGGCAGTAGCTATATAAGACAAAGATAGGGTATTTTGGCACTTTTTACAGCAATAAATGAGGCACAAAAGGTGTGTTTTATAGTTGCCTAATGTACTAGTTTTGCATCATGAAATATGGTCTGAAAGAGTGTCATTTGGTGGTGCATTTGCAGCTGCAATGAAGGATAAGAGGGTGTGTTTTTTAGCCATTTATGCAAGCTTGAACATGGAGGTTAATGTGATCTATTTTTTTCCTTAATTTTTTCAAGAAAAGATCACACGGAGAGGTCAAAATTAACCATATTTTCTCAATTTTTTATGGGTATAAGACAAAAGGACATCGTTTGTTTATTTTTCTTGGATTTATAGTGTTCCATAAAATGTCTAAAATAGTGAAATGGTTTAATTGCATTGAAAAGGAATTTCTTGTAATTCTTTGTATTTTTGTATTTTTGTATTTTTTAAAAAATTATAATAAAGATGATCCGAGGCTCAAAATCGAGTTTTGGTAAAAACTCATCAAAAGATCCAAAATCATGAAATGGCCAAGAATTGACCAAATGGCGTTGAAAATGCATTTTCCTAGCAATCTTCATATTTTTGCAATTTTTATTTTAAAACAAAATGATAAGAAACATGATCGAGAGTCAAAATATATTTTTGATGAAAACTTGTTAAAAGGTCAAAAATCACAATATAGCTGAGAATTGGCTGAATTATGTTGAAAACACATTTTCTCATAAATCTTTGAAATTTTGAACTTCTTTAAAGAAAAACAAAATTATAAGAAGCATGATAGAAATGAAGGTCAAAATCAAGTTTTGATGAAAACTCATAAGAAGATAAAATTATGAAATGATCAAGGGTTGGTTGAATTATATTAAAATCAAGCTTTTTGCTTGTTTGTTTTTTTGAAAAATATTTATTTTCCCAACTGCATAAGAAATTATCTTATATTTAAAGATAAATTAGGAGTTTTTAGATTTATAAAAATAAATTAAAAACTATGTTTGAGATATAAATTGAGTTAATTTTCAATGGTCGTAGCTCTCAAAAACATGTGTACAAGGAAAGATTATTTAATATTTCTAGTTTTACAAATCAACAACCAATTAAAAGCATTAGTT
>Ga0325410_1003980_pt1 | contig 16614 bp, 12 predicted proteins | sample PopdelMetagenome_16_FD_206182 | JGI IMG/M metagenome (GOLD analysis project Ga0325410, IMG submission 206182) | Populus deltoides microbial communities from Bellville, Georgia, United States - Xylem-PdIQD-R3 | ecosystem: Host-associated > Plants > Phyllosphere > Stem > Wood/Secondary xylem...
ACCTGAATTTTATATTTTTTTTGTGTATTTAAAAGAAAACTTACCCCGACTCGCAATCTTGCGCAGGCCAATGTAAGAGTTTAATAACTAAGTCTGGTCGTGGCAAAATCACTCCAATTCGAAATACGACCATGCCATTTCCTACCCTGTTTTCCCCGCAATCAAACTAAAAGAACATCTCTCTCTCTCTCTCTCTCTCTCTAAAAATGACTTTTGTGTTTTGTTCCTTCCTAACAATAATTTACTTAGATTTCAATTTTTTTTTATTGTAAATTAATTATCAATGGTTTTTCTTGTTTGATGTTGTAATTTCGAGAGAAGTAGAAATGACCGAAGAAAATCAATTGGAGAAGATGGTGAATGTTGTCAGGCGTCCATGCTTCTTTGTGATTTTCTCTTCTAATTTAAGCTCAGAGCGACTGGTAATATTTTTTTCATTTCACATGCTCCATTTCCCCCATAAATGAAATTCCCATGTTTCTTTTTGGATTTCCTTTCATAGTTCCTTGAATCAAACTAGGGTTTAGACCCTACTTGAGTTTCGGATTGCTACTCCTTGGTGGGAAAAAAGAAAAGAGAGAGATGTTCATTTTCTGCTATTCAATGCATGCATTAGTTCTTGCTAATATTTTTCTTTTATGTGTATGATTGTAGCAGTAGTTTTTTACTGGTTGAAGATTTTGGATTTGCTTGATATCAGTTTAATTACAGGATTAACGCAATCCAAATTGTTCACATGGCAGAGAATCCCTGTCAGTTTCATCAAGCATATGGAAGGGAAAACGCCGGGATTAGTTTCTTTGTTGGGCCCTAGTGGGGATGTTTGGACAGCTGACTTAACTCAGGAGAATGACGATGTGTTATTCAGTAATGGGTGGTCGGAATTTGTGAGAGATCATTTCTTGGAATGCGGTGACCTTTTGGTTTTTAGGTATCATGGCGAGTTGTGTTTCTCTGTGCAAGTGTTTGATCAAAGTGCGTGTGAGAAAGAGGCTGCGTTTCATTCCAAATGCAGCCAAGGTTGTAGTGAATTTTGTGGAAGTACAGGGAAGAAGAGAGAAAGAGAGGAGGAGGCTGCATCATTAGAGAAAGATTTTGTTTGTGCACGGAAAAAGGTTAGAGAGGGCTCTTCTGAATTCCATTCAGCATACATAGAAAAGAACCGGGAAGCTCATATCAGCGCATGTGATGTGGGAGGGTGCCAGCATGATGGGGTCCTTACAACTGGAGAAAGTTTATCTCGTGAAACAAATCAATGTGGGAATCCAGCCAATTGTTTTGCCACTCCCTCTCAATCAAAAGCATGCTCTGAAAAGCAAGGTAAGGATGAAAACTTTCAGTCGTGGGTCCTTTGCAGATAAGAATCTGTTTCATCTTTTTTTGCGTTTCCGCTTGGAAGAGAAGGCATGGGAGCCAACTATGTTTCTATCAAACTTTGGTTTGAATCCAAGTTTGCATTAAAAATTAATGGAACTGAATAGTATTATAGATATTTGCGCAAACATGTCTTATTCTGGTTCCTTTGTGATTTCAAAAATAATTCAATGAAGTTAGATTTTCATGAAATGTCCAAACATCTTCCATGTCCTAATCAATGGGTTACTATGTCTTAAAACAGAGGTACCCATCTGGAAAAGATTTGGCAAAGATGATGACTTGAAGCTGCATGACAGAGGTCATGTGTCAATTTTTTCAGAACGTGAGAAAAGAGTCGCTGAATCTTTTATCTCATGCTTTCCGTACTTTGTGAGGATCATGAAACGGTTTAACGTCAGTGGTTCATACACTCTGGTAAGCTTTTTCCTTATTTTTATCTTTCTGGATTTTTGACTGCAAGACATCATTCTTAGATTCTGTATATTAATGTTCCTAGAGAATCACAGATTGGATTGGACCATGCTAGGACTCCTTCGCATCCATTTTGCATGTAGTCGAACAAAAACAGGGCATTTTCCTAATTATCTTTTGATGTCTGTTTCTATGCTGCAGAATATACCATATCAATTTTCAATGGCACATCTTCCTAATTGCAGAACAGAAATTATCCTTCGTACTATCAAAGGAGTGTGTTGGAGTGTGAATTCTGTACCAGCTACAAGAGTGCATACAAGCCATACCTTATGTGGAGGATGGATGGCCTTTGTTCGTAGCAATGACATCAATGTGGGAGATGTTTGTATTTTTGAACTTGTGCGCAAATGTGAATTGCGTGTTTTTATTCTTCGAGTTGGAAAGGAGGGCCCAGATATGGAAACTGGAAAAGTAGTTTCTAACGGGGAAAACACTGGGTGTCCTGCCATTGCACATAAAACTGAAAGTTTTCCAAAGAAATCGAGAAGAAACTGCTTGAAGGTCCATTCTAAACTCATTAAAAAAGCAGAAATATGTGATAAAAAAGAGTTTGAGAAGAGTCAAGCAACTGGCATTTTGAGGCATGGAAATGCAACAAAGGATTCTGCCAGTGCTGTGCTCTTCTCTATGTCACAAACTGGAGATGGAAAGAAGCGTAAGGGCACTGATGTTCTTATTCTTGGTCTTCGAATTAAAGAATCTCCTTTCTAAATATATGCGTTGCCTTGCATCTAGCCCAGATTTTCATTTGTTTTTTTGCCCTTCTCTCAGTGAATTTCTGGTCAAGTTGGCTCATGTTTGCTAAGCATCACTTGTGAAACAAAGTTTAATTCCATCTAAGTTTGCACGCATGCTTTTATTTATGCACATTAGAATCTCCTTTCTAATTATATGTACCGTTCACTTTTAGAATTTACCATGTTTAACAGAAACTTGGGATATTCTTCTCTTTAATCTTCAGAAGGATCTTGGTAGTTTTATATCAACTTGCCTCATCCAATCGTTCCATTTGTAACATAAAGTGGATTCTTAATTACAAAAACAGAGGCACCAATTCAGAATGGAAAGGGTGTAGAAGCTGAAGCTGGTCTGAGAAGGTTGGTAGCACTGGATGAAGAAAGAGCAGCCAAGTCCTTTACGTCTGGTTTTCCTAATTTTGTTAGAATCATGAGGAAGTTCAATGTTAGTGGTTCATATACTTTGGTGAGTGTTCTCCCTTTTTCCTTGCATCTTTCAATGTTTTTTACTGACCCACATATTCGTGATTAATGATGAAATCTAAGGGTGCCCCATTACTTCAAGTACTCAAGCTTAGCAGAAACCAAACACATATGAAGATCCAAAAAACCTAAATGAAATCACAATCATTTGACAAAACAAGACCACAGCATTCAAGAGTTTCTCCTGTTTTGCTATCTTTTGTCAAGATTGATGTTTGACAATATCTGTTGCCATCGCGCAGAAAATCCCCCACCAGTTTTCAGCAGCATATCTTCCGAACTGTAAGACAGAGGTCATCCTTTGTAATTTACGAGGGCAATGCTGGACTGTGAATTCTCTCCCAGACTCAAAAGGTAGAGCAGTGCACACTTTTTGTGGAGGGTGGATGGCCTTTGTTCGTGACAACAATATCAAGATAGGGGATATCTGCATGTTTGAGCTTCTTGGCAAGTGTCAAATGCGGGTTCAAATATCTGGGGTTGGACATGAAGTGGTCAATCATCAAATTGGAAATCCAGCATCCAATGACTTACCTCTTCTGGCAGTGCCTCGCAATGATCCTCCCTCATGAGGTACATGGAAGAGTCCAGCCTTTTCTGGACATGTATGTATTTTATGTGTCTATTTTTGGTGAGCATTACAATGCCCGTGTCTCCCTGCTTGTGAGATTTTTTTTATATGAATTTTATGTTGGATCAGGTATGCATACCGAGTAAAATACACTCTTAAAAAGAACGCCATCTATGAGTTTCTGAATGCCATTGCCGGGTGTTGAATTGAAGAAACCCATTGCAATTTCATTCATCCCGTAGTAGAAATGATGAAAAACAAAAACAATCTGTACAATAGGTTTTATATGCCATCCCAGATGTTGGCCTCGCCCTCTCCTCTCTATAACACACGCCCTTACACACTTTTTAATGTTGTATAAATAGTTTATGGACAATCAACTTGTCCAACGACATGGTGAAGCTTTTTATTCGTTCATTTTCGTATACTATGTACAGGCTGAGCTTCTTTTTGCATGTGTTTACCAGAGTGTGATACTCGTGTTTGAGCCAAGGGGCAGTACTCGAAGGTGGCTGAAGGAAGTGGAGACGTTCTTCAAGGCTCGGTCTGTTATCGGCATTTTTGGGGATTCATGAAATCTGCCGCCACTAATTTTTCATGCAACAGGGAGCCGTCCTTGTAACTGTCATTGTACATGCTATGTATCCTGGTTAGTTTTGTTTATCTGTAGCTTGCGCTTGCAGCTTAGCATGCAGTGGAAACAATTAGAGTGTAGGATGGAACTGTAAGATCAGGCCCTTTGCTCAAACAACTTGGCTGATAATTAATTCTTAGCGGACATGAATGAATGAAGGCGTTGAAATGAATGAAGAGGATGGAACCTAATTTGCTTGGAACGATATATCTGTGCCTATAGTAAAAGGCCTTAAATATTAGAACCCATCCTGACTGACCTGGTGATAAAAGCTAGACCCTGTTCTTTCTCGTTCCTTTATTTGGTTACAAGTACTCTTTAAGTGTAATGATAATGGAGATTTGACGCTATCATGATAAGACCAGTAACATCATAAAGACGGAAGAATGTCTCCACTTGAAAATAAAAATAGAAATGTTATTTCCTTTAAATATAAATACTGTAAAGGTCTATTGAATACAAGAGAAAAAAACGGGAAAAATATTTATTTTCCTAAAAATTTCATGCATCATTCTCTCTTTTTTATAGTGAACTTGTTTTTGAACTCAAAACTCAAACAACAACAGTTTTCCACGAACATTCTTTATGTGATAGCGGGCTATATCATGAGTTTTTAATATTATTTTGTGCCATCTCATTATCTATTGTGTTAATCTATTTATCATGAATTTTTATATCTTCACACGAGTTGTTTTATCAGGGATTTCACTACCAAGATTTTTAATAATAATATTTGATACAAATAAAAATAATATAATAATTCTTAATTATTTTTTTATCGAGAAAAAACCTCTTTATCCTTTCTCGTACAAGTACAAGTTTTGCAACCTCTCTCATCTATGATTATTCAACAACGCATAACAATTAACCACATGGTATCGTTTAGCTCTATTAGACATCCTCTACAAACTCTAACAAAAACTACTGAGAATTGTTTAGTCCGTGCATTTTATTTTCATTTACAAATTGGTCCTTATTCAAAAGTTTTTTGGTCTTGGTATTTTTTAAAACTTATTATTTAGTCTTTATGATAAAAATATTTGTAATTAGATTTATGTCTAATTAATCTTAATCTTCATCTCATAGTTTTTTTTTTTTTTTTTTTATGTAATGCTTGCATGATTATTAATGGACGGATCTTAAACCAAATCTGATGCGACTCCTCCAATAAAATTAAATGGATTTGATATACAATTTCATGACTTAAATATAATTCTAATTTGAATTTATTAATTTGCCTGTTACATAGATCAAATATAAATTTATCTCAATTTGGTTTGATAATAACTTGATTTGAAATTAATATTAATATTATTTCTAGTAACTATAATATTTTAAAATGTAAAAAAGTTTAAATATAAAAGACAAGAAATAATATGGCCCAAGGTTTAGACTTAGGGTTTATTTACCTAAAATGCTAAATAATATCTTCCACTTTTGTTCTTTTTTTTTTCTATATTTATGGCTATTTTTTCACTTGATAAGTTTTATTTTCATCGTTTTTCAAGTCTGAATTTTTTTTTTGAAAAATGTTAAAAACATATGAAAAAATTAATTAACAAGTTGTTATTATTATCATATTTATATATCTAATTTGTAACGTCTTGATTCAATCTGATTTTTTTCCCATTTAAACTTTATTCTTTATAAAACACTAGGATTTTGTTTCATGTTAGCCAGGTTTTATTAAAGTAGGTATTTTAATTATTTTTCTTTAACTAATTATAATTTACCTATTATATTATAACCTTAAAAATTATATAATTAAATATAGAAAGATAATGAATCATTATTATATGTCCAATTAAATTTTATTATGTTGAATTAGTGGCGATGGCGATGGCGATGGCGACGGCATTATTAAAACCCGAAGAGTTCCAGTAAGGGCCAAGGGTGCGAGCGTGCGACGCATGTTGGCTCTTCGTTTCATGTCCCTGTCTTGTCATTGCGAGTCTCTCCGCACTGACTTCTTGTCCGCAGTTAAGTTCTAACAAAACTGTCTCCTTCGCTGTCCTTCTGTGTCTCTCCTCCTCCTTTCTTTTTTTGAAAAGGTAATTCCTTTCCTTCTTCTTCACCCAAAATAATCAGAAGCACTTATCACGGAAAACAGTAGTCGTCGGTGTAACCTCAAAAAGTCCATCAATGTTGTTTGTATGCAGTAAAAGAAAGTACTTATGAACAAATTTACTGCCTCTCTTAATTTTGGAGATTTGTTGTTGTTGTTGGATTGTTGTCGTTGTTCAGCTCATTCTTGTTAACTTCTAGTTTCTAGAACTGCAGTAAGTTCAGCAAGTGAAAATGGGGGAAGAAACATGTGAAGATTGCAGAGGCTGGGAAGAGGAACTATACTGGACTCATTTCCAGTGCACCCATTTTTTTCAAATTCTCAGTGCTGGTTTTGATCATCAGCTTGTAAGTGTTCTTTGCTATGATCCCATTTTATTTTTATGGGTTTAGGCTTCCGGGGTTCTCTCTGATCTCGTGTTGTGTTTTTGTTTTAGGCTTTCAGGGGTGGTTCTGTATTTTGCTTTATTAAAAGAACTTTATGGTTTATCTGGTTTTGTATCGCAATACTTGCATGAAAATGAGGTGGAAAGTCTTGAAATGAGCAACATAGTCTGCTCTTGCCATAATGTACTCAACTCAACAAAATTTTACTCATAAAAAAACGTTCCATTACTTGATTTCGTGGTCCCTTGCCAAAAGCGTGTAATCCTGCATGTTGATAAGCGTAACCTGATTCACATCTTAGTCCTTCTGTCCCTTAATTGAACCAGGTTGTGGATGTTGTTTTCCCTCTAGCCCCCGTGACTGTTTTCTTAGCTTCCTTGTAGACTTCATACGCAGATTTTAGCACTTTGATTCTTGGGCTATCCCATTTTGGCCTTAATAAATTTGAAGTTGTGGAAACGTAAATGTTCATGTGATGTTATTTTACAACTAATATTTTTAACTTTCACCAAGGATATGGAATGGTATGTGATCGTGGCCGACACATTTTTTTATTCATTATGCTATATTATGTTTGACCACATTGCCTCTTTTTGTTTAAATTGCAGCCGATCCCTGAAAAATTTTCTAATCATTTGAAGAACAAACTGCTTGAAAACGTGACTCTTAAAGGTCCTAGTGGCAGCACATGGCAAGTTGAACTGACTACAGATGATAACACCATGTTTTTCAAACATGGTTGGGAAGAATTTGTAAAGGACCATTTTCTGGAGGAAAAGGATTTATTGATCTTTAAGTACAACGGGGAGTCATATTTTGACGTTCTAATTTTTGATGGACAAAGCTTCTGTGAGAAAGCAGCATCGTATTTTGTCAGAAAATGTGGGCACCGAGAAGGCGACAGTATTGTCCAAACAAAGAGGAAAGCTGTAGAAGATTCTGTCGAAGTTACCAATGCCTGCCCCCATAATGGTCTTGGAGGCACTCCAGAGAAATCTGCAGATGGTTACATTTACAAAACTCCTGTAAGAAACAGTGTTGTCTCAAAAGCTATTAACAAAAAGACTCGGAGGGAAGTCAAGTTTAGTAAGCCTATCCAAACTAGGAAGAGAGTGAGATATGAAGGACCTTCTTCTACTGCCGAGGAAATAGAAACCAAGCCTGGTAAGTCTAAGTTTCTATGCATAATGAATGAATAATGGTTCACTGCCCTTGGGCACTCACTAGACTTGTTCGCATAGCAATCTACTGGTGCTCCGGGTGTAAGAAGTATTGCCGGTTGATCCAACACCTTGCTAAGCATCCTTCTTCTAAGCTTGCCTTACTAATGTAAAATAAAATAAGCTGCTTGCCTTTTCTTTTTTTTCTTCATTGTTTGCTACTCCTATTGATTAACTGACTTTGCGTTGAAGTGTATGGTCGTTAATGAAGTTTCTTTGCGTTGCTAGATGCATAGAATTGTGCAGTGATGGGATGCCTTGCCTCTTAAATTGTTATGGTTTGTGAATGAATCAGATGTCCAGCATATACCTATCGGCACGACATATGTATCAAGTAGAAGGATGGTAACAGAGCAAGACAAACTCAATGCATTGCGGTTAGCACAAACAGCACAAACCAATGAGGGCTTCGTTGTGGTTATGAAACCCACACATGTATACAGGAAATTTTACATGGTACAAATATCTTTTTCGGTTATTGCATGTTCGAATTTCTCACTATTTTATCTCCCTGTCCCTGTTTCTTTTTATCCAGAGGTAAGTGTCAATTGTTTCCATTGTCAGGATTGATTGGAAGCTTTGAAGTTTGGTCTTACTTGTTATACTTGCTGTTCTGCTTCATTCAGGTAATCCCTTCAGCATGGTCAACTAGACATTTCAGAACCCTGGAAAAAAAAGTCGTGATTCTTCGTGTGAAAGAAAATACATGGAACACCAACTTCTTATATTATAAATCCAAGAACAGTGGAGGGCTTTCTTCAGGGTGGAAGAGTTTTGCTCTGGATAACAATTTACAGGAGTTCGATGTGTGCCTCTTCGAACCTAGTGGCACAATAAACAACTCTTTTGTCTTGGATGTTAATATCTTCCGTGTTCTCTAGCAAACTTGTCTTCTGCGGATCATCAGGGGATGAAGCTAACTCACACCTGTTATCTGGGAATGAAAACTACTCAAATCTTGTTTCAATTGAGTTGTTGACTGATGTAGAGTTTTCGCTAAGCTTCGGAGTATTGTAAACTATAACTACTGGTGACTTGTGTTCAAGTTTAGTGTAAAGTTGGCCATTAGAACTCGTATTGCTGTTTTTCCATGACAACTCGTTCTTCTCATGATCTATGTAAACCATATGTATATAGTTAGATTGCTTCTGTTCTGTTAAATCCATGTCGGGCCTTTGATGACCTGTACGTTCAGTTATGATGGGTGGGATTTGCCTTCTGATTAGATTTCAATTGAGGTTTTATCCAGTAATCAGGGAAAAAAAGAAAAGAAAAAAGAAAGGGAGATGACAACACCTGACTAGCTTTGCCACGCTCATCTTTCACAAGTGAGAAGAATTTGTGCGGTATCAATGGAGACCTCTCACAATAGCTTGGGCATGAAAGAATGGTGGGCTTTATTGGCCCTCGTTCACAGCTATGTGTTGCCAGTTCATATACTGGGTTTAGGGGAAAGGGGCCAAGGGCTATACCCATTGAAGTCTCGAACAATTAATGATACATTACGGGCTATTATTTCGACAAAATAGGTGCCGTGTCACGAACTCTTTTATGGGCTTGCATTGTCTACAGGATACAAACGGTAGCATCTGTATTTGCGTCTTTTCGGCTCTAGTTCCCTTTCCCCTTATCGGCCTTCAGTAAGATGCTTACCCATTCAAGAGTCTCTTTCGAGCCTAAAAAAAAGATCCACTTTTGGGTCGGCTCCTATATGTCATCTCAATTATGTACCAGCCAATCATATCATTTCTCACCTTATCCAATTTCATCCCTTCACAAAAGCTTTCCTTTGTGCCTTCCTCTTCTTGTTTGCAAGCTTTTCCAATCCAAGATACAGGTGATCCCATTAACCGCTCTACTAGGTGATCCCATTAACCGCTCTGCTTCATTCGAAGGTTTCATAATCTAAGTAACCTCTAACTTGTGCTCATTGCAGACATGGCAACAACAGCCGCTGCCTTTACTCCTGCAACAATCACTGGTGCAGGCGTGGATTTTGGCAGCAAGATCCCCAAGAGAACGAACAAGGTGGTTTACATGGGAGGAATGAATTCATATGGGGGTCTTAAAGCCCATAACAGTGTGCTTTCTCTGAACATGCCTGTGTCCACTGAGCAATGCTTTGCAAAGGTGGTTAGCTCACTGAGAGCAGCATCAAATGGGAAAGGAGGAGGTGGAGGCGCACTCTCCTCTAAATGCGGCGATGTAGGTGAGATATTCAGGATTGCTGCAATCATGAATGGCCTTGTTTTGGTTGGGGTTGCTGTTGGGTTTGTACTCCTCCGAGTTGAAGCGTGGTATGAGGAAAATGAGTGAGTCTTTTGTTTAGTTAACTAGCGAGAGAAGTATGTTCGGCTAGAGTCGCTAGACATTGGTTGATTTGTCAATCTTTTACATGTAGTGTATAACTTCAAAACTTCTGGCATACCTTGTTTTAGATGTGAATCAATGTCATCCTTTACCCGAGAAAAAAAGATGATCAATTACCCAGTAATGCAAGTTTTGTTATCATCCTGAACAATCAAGGCTAAAGTCCCATTTCATGGTATTGAACTAGTGAAATAAATGGATGCCAAGGCTTCAATATCAATCCTTCCTCGAGTCATATTCGGACAAGCAAGTCCCAAGAAGATATAGACAGCAACTGATTCCATTGTGTTTGAATCACTAATAAAAAAACGCTGCTAATTTATTTCTGCGATTGCAAATAACGGAGTCACAGTGGAAGTCAATTGTTTCTCAGTAATTCCTAGAGGTTAATATAGAAGACACTGCAATTTAAAAGCAACACCACAACCTCCCGGGGAAAAAATTGGCAGTGATAATTGACAGTAATATGATCAAGGAATTCCTTCAATATGCTTCAAGAGCTTTTCTTCAGCCAACTATCTGCTGTTGGAGAACATACTGGATTTCCTCAAGAAGAGGGTCTCTGACATGCAGAAAAGAGTTGCCAGCTAATAAAAGCCATCAAAAGAGATGTGAACAGTTCAAAGCCTACAACCTTTGGAAAATGCCACCCCAATCCTCTTCTCAAGTAGCTGCAAAAGCCATAATTTAGCAAAATAGATGAAAAACTAAGCTCTTCCAGACGCACAAGAGTGGAACCATAAACATACAAAACACATGATGCTTTCTTTGCTAATCATCCTTGGGTTGTAATGAAACTATAGGATGAATTTCATTACACTTGCAAAAGAAAATAGTTTTCAAGGAGAAAGGATATCAGACTTCTAAAAGGGCTTTAAGAAATATTAGATGCGTGGACCTAGAAGCATCCAGTCTCTCTGATTTCAAACACACTTAAATTGTAGGGTGACTGTTGAATCTAACACATTCCTAAATTGCTATAAAGTTTTAATTTAGAATGTGTAAAAAAAAAAAAAACACACATGCACAGACGACCTTTTGGCCATATGCTATGAACAAAAGGTGAGTAGCAGACCTTGTAATGGATGGCATGGTGGCCACAATTCCTGCGCATGCGTATATGATGGGAATCAAAGTCTTGGGCTTATTTTTCCGAAGCCACATCAGAGATCCCAAAGCAGCAAGGGATATACTCAACACCTGAAATTCATTGAAGAGAAAAAATTCCACAATGAGTATCAGACACGTATAATCCCATTTTTATTTTTATTTTCTTTTTAAGTTCCAAACTAATCTCAGCAAATGATATGAAAAGCAAAAAAAAAGAGATCAACAAGAAAATAGACGCACCAGGTTTGCATTTGCTTCAAGGCCTTGCAGAATGAAATCCCATGTGAATTCTAGTCCTCTAGCTCCCACCCAAAGAGGTGCCAGTCTATGTAAAACAGAATCAGCAAAAGCCCACCCTGCAAATGGGAAAATTGTGTTGTTAAGTTAATGAGGATTAAGATTGCATAACCAATGTCAAGTGAAAAGAAAAGGACGATGATGATTTCATTCACTCCTTTTTTCAAGCAAGCATGAAGAGAAGAGATTATGACGATGCCCAACATATATAAATATCACACCCTTATTATATTCCTTATCGTTTACATCATCACAAATCAGTTATAGTTTTATAAATTTTTGTGTAAGAAAATCCTAAAGTGTTTGAAGAAATTCCCAAGTTTTACGATCAACGAGAGGAAAGGGTCAAAAAATGTCCATAAAGAAAAAGAGGAAACAGTCTAAACACACACACACCCCCCCTTTCTTCTTAAAGAAGTATACCAGATGTTGAGGCCATAGATTTTCAAAGAAACTATAGCAAGATATAAAAGAATCTCATGTAAGATTATGGAGAAGAAACTAACAATCAATTTAACATTAGAAATCAGCTTAATTGTTTTAGGGAAAAACATGCTGCCATTCAAATGAAAGGACTCAGACAAGTCAAACTCACCAAGTCCAACAGCTTGAAATTTATGATTTTGAGATATGTTCCTGTGAGTCAACTGGGTCAAGGCAAAGTAAAGCCCAGCAACATCTATAAATCCAATCAGTGCTTTCAGTAGTTCCTGCATATAGGTGGGGTTGGTGACAAGTGATTCACAAATCAGAATGCACACGTTATCAGAACAGAGAAGAACATTTGATAGTAAGTGGAACTAGCACGAAAAGAAGGTTCATTTACACGTTAGACACCTCACGAGTCAAATTCAACAAAATGATGAATTTCAAACAAAAAACTAGCGAAAAATGCATCAAATTCTACATCATTTGATTTTTCATACACCAAACTTGATCAACAGCCGCGAAAGAATATAGTAATACAACAAAAAGCTTCTTCTTTGTTCATCAATAAGTTTGTTTACAGAAGGGTTTTCATACCTAACCATATAAAATGCAAGGGTCGACATAGAAGCATTTTATTTCCACTCTAACACCGTCAGGCCTTCTTATATATACATCAAAACTCAGCTAATACAAAACAAATATAAATTACTCCATCTCAACTTCAAAAATGTTAAAAATAAAGCTATGTAAAGAACCTGATACGGATCAAAGCTATCATTCTCGGACACCTTAAGAAACGTTGCCAAGCAAACCAGCTGCGAACATACATACAAGAATCTAAGCTAAAAGACACCAACCTTAAATTCATAAAATAAAAATAAAAATAATTCAAGAAATTACAGATACTAAGTAACTCTACAAACCTTAACTAGAGCAGTTCCGAGATAAACAAGAGCAGCTTTAATAGAAGTACCGAGCGTGTCATACTCGGACCTGCAAACATTAAATTTCAACAAAAAATAATAAAAAAAGACAGAAATTATAATGGGTTTTTCAGGAAGAAGATTATTCAAATTTAGGAAGGTTCTTTTCAGAGAGAGGGGTACAAAGGAGTGGCGGAGAAATAGACGGCGTGGGGGCCGAAGGTGAGAATTGCGCAGTTGAAGAAGTGAAACAACGTCATCTCTCTGTTAACTTCTCTCTGTCTCTCTTCGTCTCGGAAGAGAAGTGAGAGATCCAAAGTGAATCGAAGAAGAGAGAAATTTGGAACAGAGGAGGATGAACAAGCAATTCACGGAAATACCACTCGGAGCTGGGCTTGGTTAAAGCAGAGATAGAGATAAGAGTTAGAAAGGAGTAAAGGACCTGCCTGTTGGGCCATTTGAGCAATTAATTCGACTAGGCTTGGGCTTGTATTTTTCTCATAACCACAGTCGTCCAGCCTGGAAAAATATAAAACAATGGTACATGGACGTTTGTGAGTTTTTTTGCTCTTCATGTGAGCCATTGGGCCTCTGACTTTTCTTGGAATTGATGGATCCAAATTAGGGTCCATTTCAAGATGGGCTAAATTTCATTGGGCTTTTGAAATCATTTTTTGTATAAAAAACCGAGACCCTTTTCAGTATCAAACACACCTTTGCTATATTTGTGAGTTCCCACTGGATCATCTAGGTTTACTGTGAAGGTCGCACATGCATAGCCATAGAGTCGGTCCAATATTAAAACCCAAATATTTCTGATCCTCTTTAGCTTTACACGAGGCACAAAGTCCCTCAATAATAGAGTTTTAATTTTTTAAAAACTTTTTAATACTAACTTAATTGGATTGAAACCAAGCTTAATCAAGTTAACCAGGTTATGATTTTTTTTATTAACGTGAAAGTCCGGGTTGTCCTGCACGTACTTTAACTAATCCCACGAGCTCTGAAGTTAATGACCATGTAAGTCTCTAATGATCCTAAAATTTATAAAACTCGAACTAGTAACTTTTAAGAAACAAACTCAATTCAAGATATAATTTAATAGCATTGGGTCTTGTTAATATCGAAACCAATTCATCATAAAACCTATTCTAGATTAGGTTTCAAGTGGTGAATTTTCTCAACCGATCCACCAATCAATCCCAAATATAGAATTGATTGAATACATGGACCCTGATGCCCAGGACGTTGCTACCAACTATAAACTATTCTTGTTCTGTATACTGCCAGTATTAGAACTTGACAATACCATCCCAACTGTATCACACCAGCTACCGCCTAATTTTTCCTTCTAAAATCAGATTCCAGGAATGTCTTATATCCCTAGTCCCTATCTTTGTTTGAATAATTTCAATCTTTTACTATTCATCTTTCTCCAGTTATTTTACTGCAACCTCCTTTCCAGGTTCCACTTGGCTGCAATCTGCAAAATGTGATCCTGTCATGTGTTATTCGAATTTCTTAATTGAACTTTTGCGCTTGTTTTCTCTCTCAAAGTCTCAATTTTTTTTTTTAAAACACAGGATATTTTGGATTAGCTTTTGCGGATTAGCTTTTGCGTACCAGTACCAGATTCAAAAGGCACTTTTAATTTTGTTTGAATTTTTTAAAAAAAATTATTTTTTTTAATGTTTTTGGATAAGTTTTATATGCTAGTGCTGGAATTACATTTTAAAAAATAATTTTTTTATTTTAATATATATCAAAACAAAAAATATTTTGAAAAACAACTATTACCCTAAATTTAAATACTATTTACGTTCTTTGACCCAGAACCAGACATTTCCATGACCTGAAAACCAGCCTTTACACGGTTGATTTGCACCTTGCAGCCCGTGGTCCCAATAATTTTTTGTTGGCAGGATGGTTCAAACTCGAGACTTGAAGAGAACGAACCCCAAACCCCAAGTAATAGCCGACAAGACCGACCTCTTCAAGTTCTCTCAAAGTCTCTAAATTCCTAGCACATTTTCAACCTTATCGTAAAGCTTTGATCGTGGCCGGTAGGTCTTTTTAGTACGAGAACAACATCATAACAACCAATTTCTTTCTTCTTCAAAGAAAGATTTTTCCTTCTTTTAACTCGGACCCATAAAAAAGAAACATATTCATGACTTTTTTGTGTTCTCCGATGGCCCATATGGATTTGGACAAAACATTCTGGCTAGAACGAAACTATTTCCAAGCAGAAAAGGCGAGTTCTATCCCTAATAATAATACTCAACATATCATTTTCATATTCATTTTGTTCTAACAATATTGTTAAATGAGAATCATTATAATTAACATAACAGGTATTGTCAAAAGGGAATTGGGTATGGAGTTCAAACCATTATTATATATGTATTCTACGTCAGGCAGAAGTTTTATTCCTGGTGAAAGAGAAATCTATAGGGATTTATTTGTTGATGTAGACATAAAGGGGTTCGGTTTCTTCTCTATATGTTCCATGAATGAGGAGCTTTGAGTGCTTGACAATTGACAAGCAAAAAGGGCATTCTCTCTATCAATGCAAGAAAGGGTCAAAACAAGGAAGATATTGGGGGGAGATGCATCATTGAGCTTTGGACAAACTATAAAAATCTAAGCTTGTGGTCCATGAGACAACTATCAGGAAATGAGAGGGCGACAGAGTCACGAGAATATTATTAAACAGGCACCTTCCTAAACTTGTAGAAATGGAATTGATCAAGGAAGCCAAAACAAAAGATAAATACAAGGGGAGAGTATGCAAGCGATTGGGATGGGTATATCTTTCCATAGCACTCGCTACAAAACTTGGTTTCAAAAATCCATTTTCACCATATAAGTATGTGCAAAAGTACATTTAGATAATCTGCCATGGATAGAAATCTAGGAAATTGAAAATGATAGAAAATGACAAATGCTAGTTTAGTAGCAACTTGAAGACACAAATGCTAGGATTCAATTTTAGTTTTTGTTTCAATGATGTTCACCAAAATATTATATTGTCTCCTCCCTTATGGCCTCCTCGCATATTCCCCAGTGAAAATACCATGGCTTCAGGTAATTTCAAGTAAAGCATGGATTGATCTATCAGCTCATTAGAATTTAGTGGGACAGTATTAAAATTAGTTTAAATTAAAAAACTTCAACTCGTCTTATCAAATCAAGTTGAAAAACTCTACGTTTCAAGCTTTAGTGCCCAGTCTGCAATTCTCAGCAACAACTGATTGGAGGCACATGATCTATTCTGGATGTGGGTCCTGCGATATTAGGTACAATATTTTCGTTTGCAGTGATCTCGATCAATAAATTGATCAAGAGGTTTGCTGAATTTAGAAGCTATATAACACCCCCCCGTACGTACTCCACTAGTAATTATAAGTAAAACACAACTTTCTTCACTCGACGAATCATGCACCAGACATAACCTCTCAACTTTTTGTTTTTTCAGAGATTGGTTCTTAGACTTTTACAACATACGGCCCGGCTCGGCCCTGTCTAATTTAATTTT
>Ga0325410_1003984_pt1 | contig 16607 bp, 12 predicted proteins | sample PopdelMetagenome_16_FD_206182 | JGI IMG/M metagenome (GOLD analysis project Ga0325410, IMG submission 206182) | Populus deltoides microbial communities from Bellville, Georgia, United States - Xylem-PdIQD-R3 | ecosystem: Host-associated > Plants > Phyllosphere > Stem > Wood/Secondary xylem...
ATAAAAAAAATTTTTATATATATATATATATATATATATATATATATATATATATATATATATATATAACTTGTCTAGTTTTTCTTTTGCAATGAAAGATTAAAACACATGTTCATTTGTTCAGAATGAAAATGAATTTTTCATTTAAAAAATAATAAATACACCAAGATTACAATTATTTTTTTAAGGAAATAAAACTATATATAATTTACACTAGTTATCTTAATATTTTATATTTTTCACAATATAACATAAAATTCTATTTTTTTTCATTTAAATAAAAAATTATCATGAAAACGTTATTTTGTTAACTAAGAAAATAAATCTTTATATTAGATTTATAATAAAAAAATAAATTAATGGCAATAACTAAATATGGAAATGTAGAAAAAATAATTTTAATATTTTATAGTACTAAACTGTGCTTGTATATGAAAGGAAAAGAATTATATTATTCATTTTTTTCTTTCATTTTGAAAAGAGAGGACTACTTGTAAAGAAAAACAGTGGAAAATCTTTAAAATATGTTTTTCAATTTCAGTATAAGTTTATGAAAGATTAAAATTAGTTTTCTATTTTCCTTGGTGAAGAAATATTGTATTTGAACAAGAAGGTTCAATTTAATTTTTTTTCAAAAACTTAAAGCATTATTGTGTTTCTAAACAGTCCATAAGTTTTTCTTAGATTCTGTTTCCTTTTAAGTTGCACTAATTATTAACCAAGTTGATTATATATGATGGATAAAGATAAAATATTCCATAAAGTAAGATACCAAGATCATTTAAACAGCTTAAAAGATTTTAATTAAAAATTCAAAACCCAATTCAAGCCATATTACAAAGCTTCATAACCATAGTTATTAAACCTGGACCAGCCTAGCGGGTCGACTCGGGACTCGGTCAACCCGGTAGCTGGATCGTTTTGGGTTTGTCAGAAGACCAGTCCGGGCAACGACCTGGTCAAACCTGGCCGACCCATGACCCGGGCGACATCCGATGTATTTTTTTTTAAATGTGGTTTTTCTCCTATACCCCTCTTTTTTTATATTTTTTTAGTTGGTTATTAATACTGTTTAAAGTTCACTATATAAATATTAGAAAAATATTTTATTTTTTCAATGTGAGATTTGAAACCCGTTAATATATATACTCTATGTTTCCAAGAAAAAAATTATTTTTTCAATATGAGATTTGAAACCCTTTCGTGTATATATATATTTTATGTTCACAAGAAAAAGTTATGGTTTTTCACTGTGGGATTTGAAACCCTTTTATATATATACTCTATGATCCCAAGGAAAAAAGTTATTTTTTCAATGTAGAATAAAAAAAATTTTAGTTTAAATACTTCAACTTAAAAGGATAACATAATATATTTTCAATGTGGGATTTGAAGTCCTTTAGTATATATATTCTATGTCCACAAGAAAAAAGTTATGTTTTTTTTAATGTGGGATTTGAAACCTATTAGTATATATACTCCTATGTTCTCAAGAAAAAGTTATTTTTTCAATGTGGGATTTGAAGTCATTTCGTATATATACTCTATGTTCACAAGAAAAAAAGTTATATTTTTTCAGTGTGGGATAAATTTTTTTTTAAAATATTATTTTAAACTTCATTATTTACAACATGTATAGCTTATATTCACATGGTTTTTTTTTTAATTTTTTCATGTTAAATATTAAAATTTTAAATATTTTTTTAAAATTTTTCTAAGTTGACTTAAATTGATTTATAAAATTTGAAATCCAAATATGATTTGATAACTATGTTCGTATCGTTACATTGGTACACCGAAGAGAGTTCCTTCTCTACCACTGCAGTCTCTCCGATGAGAGCAACCAAATATAATTTATTCACTTTTGTCAAAATCACGACAAGTTGGGATTTTTAACGGAGAATGAAAATTCCAAACGATGATAACATTTTCAACGGAGCAAGAAAAATATAAAACCTGGATTATTGATTTAAATTTTTTAATAATTTTGATTAATTTAATAATACAATAAAAAAATCAACAACAATAAAAAAAACACCAATAATTAATAAAAAATACACTTGTTAATATCATAAAATATATACTTTTTAAATATTCTTAAAATGTCTCAATGATATTATTTTATGTAAGGCAGCCTACTGGTGCTCTATCTGTACCTAGACAATCTATACTTAATATTACATTAAATTCATGTAGTTTTAAGGGTATTAAGTCAACCCCTAATTCCAACCTTTTTAAAATAAACCTTATTTTTAAAATTACAAGATCAATGTTTTACAGTTTTACCTAATAGAGCACTCCCTTTTCTTTCTTACTACGATCATTTCCAAGTTTTTCTACTATTTTACATGCTATGAAAAAGTGTGCAGCACCAAGGTTAATTAATGCATATACAAGAAAGGAATTTAACTATAGCATACCTACTTACACTTTTGGAGAAGCTATGAGATCATCATGTGTCATATGATACACCTTGCTCTGAGTTCTACCACCTTGGCCCCTACCATGACTTCTAATGCCATTAGCCATAGTTTGAGTTTGTCTAGCTAGCCTATCCAATATGACTGACTAAAGTTGGCTCTAAGCTGGTTGTAACTATACCTGATTAAACTCAATTCTTATAGGGTAATTTATATGAAGATGATCTTTTCCCGCATAATAATAACACCCTCGCCCTAGATGTCATAACTCATTTCTGAGTTATTCCTTAAATTTACTTTTTTTCTCTAAAAATAAACTAATGATAGCAAGAGGGCTGATATTTTAGCAAAAGCAACCTGGAAGGATTTCACATGTACAAAAAAATCAAGTTGTAATTTCGAACAAATTGAAAACCAAATTGTGCCCCATTTTATCCAAAACTGGAAAGATAATTATACAAATTCAAGGTCAAGTCACATGATTATTGTACGAAGCTGCATAAAAATTAAGCCTAACGACATAATTAGATTTTTAATAGGTCAATTTGATTTAATCATGGGCCAATTAAAGTTTTAATTAGGTGTAAGGACATAATTATACTTTAAATGGATCAAATTAATTTTATTAGGGGCTTAATTGGTGAAAAATTAAGTTTGGGAGCCCAATTTAGGCTTAATTGAGCAGATTGGAATTTTAGAAGATGAAATTTAATTTTTACCAAGTCAATTGATTGAAATCATAGATAAAATTGCAAGAATAGTTTTGGAATCAATTAAGAGCTACATTGAACAAATTTGCAACCAAGGGCAACTTTAGAAAAGACACCGATCTTTGGGAATCTAGTTGGCTGAAATTAGGAGTGAAGTTTAATGGCCAATTAATGGTTAAATTTAAAACTCTGAAACCAAAGATCAAAATGAAAAAGGTGCTAAAATTCGAGGTTAAAATTGAAGTTTGTCAAGGGTAAAATTGAATAAAATTGAAAGTTTGAAGCCAATCAGGGGTGCAATTGAGAGAAATTGGAAATCAAAGGACTAAAATAAACTTTACCGAAACCATGTCGTTTTGGGGTTGACTATTCATCTTCTTCTCTAGAGAAGCTACTCAAGTGGCCTTTTTTCCCGAGGTGTTTTATACTTCATCTCTCCACTAAATTGGACAAAACTTACACGAAAATTATAGCATGATAACTGACTACACACCAATGTGATTTGTTCTAGCTAATTGAGGCCACAGTGGTTGTGGTATCGCCTCAAAGTGGTTAACCTAACTAGCCCTTTTCCTGTAAAAAATCTAATATCCTATGATAGCTATTTTGAGCTAACAGTTTGGATCCTTTTGGGTTGAGACAAGGGCTAAGATTTGACACTAGTAAAGACAAAGCGTCCCTCTTCCACCCCCTATATATAAGGGTGGACTTCATGCCTGAGGGAGGAGAAAATCAGGTCCAAAGTCAGCAAAAAATCAGCCTCCCCTCCCATAATTTTGTTTCCACCATGATCTTCTATCTTTTCCTCTCTATCTCTGTGCTCTCTTCTGCCACTTCCACCTCAGCACCGCCGTGAACAAGAGCAACCCAACCTTCTCCACCAACATAGCTCCTTGTTAGCAATATAATAGCCGTCACGAGCTCATCTCTCTCTCTCCTCTGCAACCTTCTTCTTCTTCTTTTTCCCATAGTTGACGTCGGCCACAATCTCTTCCACCAATGCCTTTTGAGCCACCAGTCAGACCTCCTTATCAACATAACAACCAACACGTTACGTTACTTTCCTCTCCTTCTCCTTCTCTTTCTCCTTCACCCCTTCCCTTTCATAGCCACTGATTAGTACTTAAAAGTGCATTTTTTATCAAGGTTTTATATTATCATTTTGCACTTGAAGTATCAATAACTCCTTAACTAAAACATGTTTTATAATAACAAGTCTGATGCCATAAGATACCTTTAATTTATGGTAAATGTTCATCTTAAATGCAGACCTATCACATAAATGAAAGGATTGATTGATGAGTTTAAGTATTGAAATTGAAAGGACAAACAGAGGGCCAAACTTAGAAAAGAGATGCTGGTTCAGTCCAAACTGGAACGCTGTTCGGTCATCGGGTCATATCTGGAGCTATAGATCTTGGATTTAGGTCTGATTTATATGGATGGAAAGATAAGACATAGGCCTAAAACTTTCATGCAGAGTTCAAGATTTAAAAAGGCCGTTTTCAAGTCCAAATTGTAGCAACAACGGAGAAGTCTAAATCTGTCCTGCAGCCCAAACACTGTTCAGTGTTCAGCCCACATCTCGAGTTCTAGATGTCTAAATGACCTCAATTATTTTTTCCTGGAAAGCTAAGATAATTTTCTAGAACTTTCATGATTTAAGTCTGTTCAAATTCTGATGTTAGCAATAACGTTTTGTTCAGACAAGAAGATAAGAATTTTCACCAAGTCAAGAGTTGGCCACCCACTTAACAATTAGTCATCAAATCAATAGCTCCAAATTTTAGCCTATAAAAGGAGGCATTTGCCATGCATTTAGGAGCTTTTTGTTGTTCAGATCAAGATCTTGCTTTTGCTCTCTCTCTCTCTTTATATTTTTGTAATGCTTAAGTTTTGCTTTCATTAATATCATGTTTATGCTTTTCATTTTCTTTCCTTTACTTAGTTAATTTGTATCTTATTTATGTTCTTATCTTGTTTATTTATGTTTCTTTTCTTCATTATGTTCAGCTAAGTTTATTATGTTAAGGCGAAAAGGTTACACTAATGGTGTAAAAATAAGGATAATGTAAACTCAATATGGACTTCAATGCTTATATCCTAAACAACTTGCTATTAACATGTCTTATCATTTTTATCTTATTAATTCTTAATACCTTGCTTGTTAAATGGTTAATCTAGATCCGTGTTGTATAACACTTGGTACAACAAATGCTTTGCACTTTTATAGCCCAACCGTATGGTATAACCTACACCTGTGCTATGAAAGGAACTTGATTTGTTGTTAACATAAGTTAGCATCATGACTTCCTGACAATATTTAAAAGTTTGGTGTTACTTAAATAAGATAATTAATATGATCATGTTAACAATTTATAATGAGCTATTAATGACAAATCATCCGATTGGAACCTCATTTGTGTGTCGTTTTCAGTTGAGCAACAAAAAGAGTTTATACTATACTTGTTTGAAATACCATTAGGGGATCCTCTAACCTTGACATTTATTTTTATCAATATTTAATCCTCACATTAATCTTACATCTCAAAGTCCTCTTTAACTTATTATTATTATTATTATTATTATTATTATTATTATTATTATTATTATTATTATTTATAATCTATATAGTTAACCTCCTTGTGGTTCGACCCCGATCTTGCTGGGTTATTTATAACTCTGACATTCCTACACTTGGGAGAAGACATCAATCTTTTAGTCGTGTCAAGTTTTTGGCATCGTTGCCGGGGAGGTAAATTCTTGTACAAATTATAGTATTTATTTTATTTTCTCATTTCACTTTTCTTGTATCCAACTTTGTTTCTTTTTCTTTTGTTTTCTTCTTCCTTTTATTTTATTCCTACACGTGCATGAGAGTTTGGTCACGTACATTAAGTGGTAGACTTTGTAGGGTATCCTCATCATTTTCAGAAAACATGGCCGAAGAAGATAACCAGTCACTTTATAATGAGAATAATGAGAATAACCATGTTAGAACACTTAGAGACCACATGAATCCCATAAGAACAAGTGCACCCTTATGCATAGTTTTTTCTCCTGATGCATCTCATTTTAATTTTAAGCCAGACATTATTCAACTTTTACCTTCTTTTCATGGCTTAGATCTAGAAAATCTATACTTGCATTTGAGAGAATTTGAAGAAGTTTTGTAACACTTATAATGACTTAAATTGTAGCACGAATACCATTAGATTAAAGTTTTTTCCTTTTTCATTAAAAGATAAAGCTAAAACATGGCTACAAAATCTTAGATCAAGATCCATTCGTGTTTGGGATGAAATGTAACAACAATTTTTAAAGAAGTTTTTTCCATCTCACGGAACGAACTCTTTCAAAAGACAAATCACCAATTGTGAAACATTTTATCAATGTTGGGACAAGTATCGAGACTTGCTTAATACTTGCTCTCATCATGGTTTTGAAACATGGAGATTGGTTTCACAATTTTATGAAGGGTTAACACCTAAAGATAGACAAATGGTGGAATTGATGTGCAATGAAACTTTTGAAAATAAAGACCCTGATGAAGCAATGGAGTACCTAGATTTGCTAGCTGAAAATGCTCAAAATTGGGACACTACGGGCACTTATGAGGCACCGGGTAAAACTCAACCTCATACATCTAGTGGAGGTATGTACAACCTTAGAGAAGATCATGACCTTCAAGCTAAATTTGCATCTTTAGCTAGAAAAGTCGAGGCACTTGAATGTAAAAAGAGTGGTCAACTAAAATCTGTTCAAGACATTGTGTGTCAAATCTGTGAAACAAATGAACATGCAACCAATGACTGTCCAACTTTATCTTCTTTCAAGGAATGCCTCCATGAACAAGTTCGTGCTTTAAACAGTTTCAAAGGCCAAATCATAACCCATACTTTGAAATATAAAGACCCTGGTTGTCTTACAATTTCTTGCTTTATTGGAGAACATAAAATTGAAAGAGCTTTACTTGATCTTGGAGCTAGTGTGAATTTACTTCCATATTTGTTTTTTCAAAGTCTCAATCTAGGTGAGTTAAAAACCAACTTCTGTAACTCTTTTATTTGCTGATAGATCTGTAAAAGTGCCTAAAGGAATAGTTGAGGATGTGTTAGTACAAGTTGATAAATTCATTTACCCTGTCAATTTTGTTGTCTTGGATACACAACTTGTTGAAGCATGTAATTCAATTCCTGTCATTTTAGGATGTCTATTTCTTGCAACTTCTAATGCATTGATTAATTGTAGGAATGGACTGATGAAGCTATCATTTGGAAACATGACATTGGAGATGAATATTTTCAACATTTGCAAGCAACCTGGAGATGATAATGATTTACAGGAAGTGGACTTTATTGAAAAATTAGTTCATGATTAATTTCAAACCACTTCCAGTGAAACTGAGAATGATGAATCTGACGATGTGCAAATGGTTTATTTACAGGAAGAATCAAAGGCAAATAGTTGGAGACCAAAAATTAAAGAATTGCCACCACGATCAATTGAGCCCATACCTTCAAGCGTTCAACCACCAAAACCTGATTTGAAACCGTTACCATTCAATCTCAAATACTCATTTTTGGGAGAAAATGAAACTTGTATGGTAATAATCTCTTCAAAACTTAATGCACATCAAGAAGGTAAGTTATTACAAACTCTGAAAATGCACAAAAATACATTAGGATGGACCATAGCTAACATAAAAGGAATTAGTCCTTCGATTTTCACACACAGGATTTATTTGGAGGAAGATGATAAACCCTCTAGAGAAATGCAACGAAGGCTTAGACCTAATATGAAAGAAGTTGTGAAAAATAAACTCATTAAGCTTCTAGATAATGGAATCATTTATCCTATTTCTGACAGCAAATGGGTAAGTCCTACCCAAGTTGTACCCAAGAAGTCTGGAGTCACTGTGATAACAAATGAGAAAAATGAGTTAATTCCAACTAGGACTATTACTAGTTAGCGCATGTGCATCTACTATAGAAAACTTAATTCAATGACTAGAAAAGATCATTTCCCTTTACCTTTTATGGATTAAATCCTAGAAAGAGTTGCAGGTCATGAATTTTATTGTTTCCTAGATGGTTATTCAGGTTACAACAAAATTAAAATTGCATTGGAAGATCAAGAGAAGACTACTTTCACATATCTTTTTGGAACTTTTGCATATCGAAGAATGCCTTTTAGATTATGTAATGCACCAGCCACGTTTCAAAGATACATGCTTAGCATATTCAGTGATATGGTTGAATGTTTTCTTGAGATTTTTATGAATGATTTTTTTGTTTTTGGTGATTATTTTGATGATTGTTTAACTAAGTTGGAAAAGGTTTTGAACAGGTGTGAAGAGAAGAATCTTGTATTGAATTGAGAAAAAAATATCACTTTATGGTAACAAACATCATTGTACTTGGTCACATTGTTTCATCGAAAGGAATTGAGATTAACAAATCTAAAATCGAGTTAATTGATAACTTGCCAACACTAAAATCTATTAAAGATGTTAGATCATTCTTAGGACATGCTGGTTTTTACAGAAGGTTTATCAAAGATTTTAGTGTAATATCTAAACCATTGTGTAACATTCTAACAAAGAAAAATGTTTTTGAATGGACTGAACAATGTGAAAAAGCCTTTGTTAAACATAAAAGCTTGCTTACTTCTGCTCCTGTCATTTAACCTCGTGATTGGTCATTACCTTTTGAAATAATGTGTGACGCTAGTGATTCCGTCGTGGGTGCTGTCTTGGGACAAAGAAAAGATAAGAAACCTTACGTAATTTGCTATGCAAGTAAAACTTTAAATAGTGCTCAAATGAATTACACCACCACTGAAAAAGAATTACTTGCAGTAGTATTTGCATGTGAAAAATTCAGGTCTTATCTTGTTGGCTCACCTGTTGTTGTTTTTAGTGATCATGCAGCATTGAAATATCTTATTTCTAAGAAAGATTCTAAAGCTAAATTGGTGCGGTGGATTTTGTTACTTCAAGAATTTGATATCACAATCAAAGATAAGAAAGGCACCGAAAATGTTGTTGTAGATCATTTGTCAAGATTGACAACAAATTCAAGATCTGACATCACACCAATCGATGACTACTTTCCTGATGAATCTTTATTTTCTGTCTCTACAATGCCTTGGTTTGCTAATATTGTTAATTTTCTTATTTCAGGATAATTGCCAACTTATTGGAGTACCCAAGACAAAAGAAAGTTCTTGAACGAAGTGAAGAATTTTTATTGGGATGACCCTTATTTATTCAAATATTGTCCTGATTAAATATTTTGAAGATGCATTCCTGACAATGAGGTAAGTAGTGTCATTAAATTTTATCATTCTGAGGCATGTGAGGGTCATTTCTCATCAAGAAAATCAATTGCAAAAATCTTACAAAGTGGATTTTACTGGCCCACCATGTTCAAGGACTTATATGCATTCTGCAAGACTTGTGAAAATTGTCAAAAGTTGGGATCTATTTCAAAACGTCACATGATACCTTTAAATCATATTCTTGTCATTGAAATCTTTGACTGTTGGGGTATAGATTTCATGTGTCCATTTCCTCCATCATTTGGTTTCCTGTACATATTAGTCGCAGTAGATTATGTTTCAAAATAGATAGAGGCAATTCCAAGTCGAAACAATGATCATAAAATAGTGATAAAGTTTTTAAAAGAAAATATTTTGAGTCGATTTGGAATCCCTCGAGCCATGATAAGTGATGGTAAACACATTTCTGCAATAAGCCATTTGAGTCTTTAATGAAGAAATATGGAATCACACACAAAGTTGCCACCCTTTATCACCCTCAGACGAGTGGACATGTAGAACTTGCTAATAAGGAGATCAAACAGATCTTAGAGAAAACAGTGAAGCCTAATCGGAAAGACTGGTCTTTAAGACTTAATGATGCACTTTGGGCTTATCGAACTGCTTATAAAACATCATTAGGTATGTCACCTTATAGACTAGTCTATGAAAAACCTTGTCACTTGCCTGTAGAACTTGAACATAAAGCTTATTGGGCTATTAAAGCTTTCAATTCAAACCTTGATGATGCTAGCCAGCTGCAAAAATTACAAATAAATAAACTTGAGAAAATAAGAAATGATGTATATGAAAATTCAAGAATTCATAAAGCAAGAATCAAAGAGTTTCATGACAAGAAAATACTAAGAAAAACATTCAATGTTGGTCAAAAAGTCTTGCTTTATAATTCTCGACTCTATTTATTTCCTGGAAAACTAAGATCAAGATAGAGCGGTCCTTTTATTGTAAAACATGTGTATCCATATGGAGCCTATTATATTGAGAATCCAAAGAATGACAATGTTTTCAAGGTAAATGGACATCGTTTAAAAGTTTACTTTAATAATTTTTCAGTTGAAAACAACTCTATTGAATTAAGTGATCTTGTATATAAAGATTGATTCTTTTTCTCACATTGTTTTGTGTTTCATTTTGGTGTGAATTTTGTGTTGCTAGTCTCTCTCACCCCGGTCAAATGGCGGATAATGGTACTCCGTGACTCTTAAGTCGGTTCTTTCAGTTTCCCATGATAACTGATATCTGTGTATATATTTGTGCAATTCTTTGCTCATTCTTCCTTCTTTGAATCTCTTCTCCAATTCTCATTTGAAAATGGACACCACTTTTGAAAAATTGAAAAAGTATTTTCTCGCTCTGCCTCAGAATACGATAACAAAAATTTACCATGCTAGATGTGCAAGATTGAAGTTGTTAATGAATCATGAAATTCCTGAAGATGTTCGCTGGCTAATTGAAGCAAGGTCCGATTATCAGGTGAGTCCTCCAATTCTTTCATTTCATACATACCTAAAACAAGAAAAGCACTTTTGCAAAGAAATGTCGTGCAAACAATTGAAAGTCTGTCACAGATATGCTAAATTGACTTGTAATGCAACATGTCGTTCTTTAGGAATGGTATCTGTAAACCATGAAGATAAAATACAATTCATTAAGGATGGCCTGAGTAAGGGGTCTTTAGATGATCTTCTATTGACTCTTGAGACGCATCCTAGTGGAGATATGCATCATGCAATTTATGATTTATGGCCTCAATTCCATAAAGAACATGCTCGACATAGTCTTGAGAATCTGACTAAAAAAGACCATGTATGCCAGTTTTTAAGAAAACTGGATGGGAAGCCTATCCCCGACCCATATAGGGCGTTTAAGCCGTTCTTGGACGTAAAACCAAGGGAAGATATGAGCCACAATCATAACTACTTGTACATACACATGCTTTTTTAAAATAAATAAATAAAGAGATAGAGAGGGAGAATGAGACTCCAGTTGGCCTACACATAGGTGGTATAATTGCATTTTCAATTTCTCATCTATAAAATCTTCTCTTCCTTCTCTTCATTTCTACTCAACCCATACATTCCACAAATATAGAAGTGTGTAGAAATGGTAGGTTCCTCAAGTCATCATATAAAAAATATTTGTGTTTTCGGTGGATCCAGTCCTGGAAAGAAAAGGAGTTTTTAGAATCAGCAAATCATCTTGGTCAGGTACTAGCTGAGAGCAAGATTCATTTAATATATGGAGGAGGCAGCCTTGGGTTAATGGGGGGGTGTGTCAATAGCTACATTTTTAGGAGGTAGTCAGGTTTTGGGGGTCGTCCCCAAAACTTTAACAAAAGGGGACATCATTGGCAAAACAATTGGAGAGGAACTACAGGTCCCCACAATGTCTAATCAACTGAATGCAATGTTTAACCATGTTGATGCCTTCATTGCTTTACCAGGTGGTCTGGGTACATTAGAAGAGATCTTTCATATTTTCTCTTGGGCCCAACTGCACATTCACCATAAACCCATAGGTCTGTTAAATGTTAATGATTTTTATGATAAGTTGTTGTCTTTTCTTGATCATGCTGTGGAACATGAATTTCTAACATCTTCGGCACGACAAATCATAATCTCTGCTGCTACTGTTGAACAATTGATTGACCAATTACAATCTTTCATCCCTGTAATTGATCCTTCCATGAGTCGCATAAATTGGTTAACTAAGGAAAGATGTAAAAAGCTTAGATTGGATTTGAGCCTTTGTTTGTAAAAGCTTTGTGTCTTTTGGTTTTATTATTGTGTTTTGTTGTTTCTTATATTTGTGTAAGTGTGTTTCAGGTTTGTCAGTGTTTGTTGTTTCAGGTGATGTCTTTTATACTCTATCTTTCTACCTTAGGACATTGAGGACAATGTCTCATTTTGGTTGAAGGGAAAGGTAGTAGTTGATATTAAAAAAAAAATTAACTAACTGTGTTTTCTATTTCATACACCATTTGCAAAAATGTTGTTAATAGGATGACAGAGTAAAGGAGTTCTTTTGTTAAAGTGACTCTTTAGACGCATCTTAGTAAACATTCTTAACAAGGTCTATCAGAATACTTCTTGAAATATTCAAGTTTACAAACTCTCGCATTGTTATCACTTAATTTCGTTTATATACTCATTTAACAAGTATTCTTAAACCTTCATTCACACATACACTTTAACATATGATTGTGGGTTGCACATTGAATTATTTTATTATTTTTGTTATTTTGTTAAAGGTAATAATTAAGGGAAAGGGATAGTATATATTTATAAAAAAAACAAACAAACAAAAAAAATATGATGATAATAAAAACATAGAGAAGTTTGGTTTCGTAGCCTCCCTAACCTAAGCAATTAAGTCCGAATTTTAACACCTAATACCCTAAAGTCAACTAACTTAGAAGTTATTGGCCCAACGCTTGTTACATGGGTTGAGGAGAAAAACTTAAGGGAATCAAACATTGCACTATCTACGTTTCAGTATCTGCAACCCGAGTTACTAAGCTCGTAAGGGTGTCTCAACAACTAATGCCCTAAGACCAACTGGTCTGGGAGTCATTAGACGAAAGCTCGTTACAAGGGTTAAAGATGCATTGTGTTTTAAGTTATATTTATATATATTAAAAAAAAGATAATAATCTTAACCCAAGGAAGTTAACCTTAAACGTTAGAATAAAAATTTTGTTTTCTTCTAAGTAAAGCCCCATAACTATGTGTTGATATATTGAGCAAAAAAAAAAAGAATTATTAATATCTTGTTTAAGAGGTATTGAGCATATACATAAATTTAATGAGAGTTTGTTTATCTGGAAAGAGTAATGGAAGTTGAATGATGAATGTCTTGCTTTGTGGAATTTGCAAATTGTTTTTCTATTTTAACGCTTTGATTACTAGGGACTAGTAATAAGCTGGTTGGGGGGTGTGATTAATACTTAAAAGTGCATTTTTATCAAGGTTTTATATTATCATTTTGCACTTGAAGTATCAATAACTCCTTAACTAAAGTATGTTTAATAATATCAAGTCTGATGCCATAAGATACCTTTAATTTATGGTAAATGTTCATCTTAAATGCAGACCTATCACATAAATGAAAGGATTGATTGATGAGTTTAAGTACTGAAATTGAAAGGACAAACAGAGGGCTAAACTTAGAAAAGAGATGCTGGTTCAGTCCAAACTGGAACACTGTTCGGTCATCGGGTCATATCTGGAGCTGTAGATCATGGATTTAGGTCTGATTTATATGGATGGAAAGATAAGACATAGGCCTAAAACTTTCATGAGGAGTTCATAATTTAAATAGGTCGTTTTCAAGTCCAAATTGTAGCAACAACGGAGAAGTCCGAATCTGTCCTGCAGCCCAAACACTGTTCAGTGTTCAGCCCACATCTCGAGTTCTAGAAGTCCAAATGACCTCAATTGTTTTTTCCTGGAAAGCTAAGATAATTTTCTAGAACTTTCATGATTTAAGTCTGTTCGAATTCTGATGTTAACAATAACGTTTTGTTCAGACAAGAAGATAAGGATTTTCACCAAGTCAAGAGTTGGCCACCCACTTAACAATTAGTCATCAAATCAATAGCTCCAAATTTTAGCCTATAAAAGGAGGCATTTGCCATGCATTTAGGAGCTTTTTATTGTTCAAATCAAGATCTTGCTCTTGCTCTCTCTCTGTTTATATTTTTGTAATGCTTAAGTTTTGCTCTCACTAATATCATGTTTATGCTTTTCATTTTCTTTCCTTTACTTAGTTAATTTGTATCTTATTTATGTTCTTATCTTGTTTATTTATGTTTCTTTTCTTCATTATGTTCAGCTAAGTTTATTATGTCAAGATGAAAAAGTTACATTGATGGTGTAAGAATAAGGATAATGTAAACTCAATATGGAGTTCAATGCTTATATCCTAAACAACATGCTATTAACATGTCTTATCATTTTTATCTTATTAATTCTTAATACCTTGTTTGTTAAATAGTCAATCTAGATCTGTGTTGTATAACACTTGATACAACAAATGCTTGACACTTTCATAGCCCAACCGTATCGTATAACCTACACTTGTGCTATGAAAGGAATTTGATTTGTTGTTAACATAAGTTAACATCATGAATTCCTGACAATATTTAAAAGTTTGGTGTTACTTAAATAAGATAATTAATATGATCATGTTAACAATTTATAATGAGCTATTAATGACAAATCATCCGATTGGAATCTCCTTTGTGTGTGGTTTCTAGTTGAGTAATAAAAAGAGTTTATACTATACTTGTTTGAAATACCATTAATGGATCCTCTAACCTTGACATTTGTTTTTATCAGTGTTTAATGCTCACATTAATCTTACATCTCAAAGTCCTCTTTAACTTATTATTATTATTATTATTATTATTATTATTATTATTATTATTATTTATAATTTATATAGTTAACCTTCTTGTGGTTCGACCCTGGTCTTGCCGGGTTATTTATAACTTCGACATTCCTACACTTGGGAGAAGACATCAATCTTTTAGTCATGTCAGCGACTACATGCAGCGACCAAAATAATTAACTCATGACCTGGGCTAGACCCTTGTCAGCCTAGCCTAGATGGCTAGGTCGGGTCCAGCCCAGCCAATCAACCCAACCTAACTCGGCTGGGTCCAATCAGACTCGACTGGGTTCGGCCAAGATGGTTGGGCAGACCCAACCCAATATCTTTAATAATAATATAATAATAACATATATTATAATATTATATAAAAAAAATTCAAAGGGTCATTTAAAAATATTTTTGATTTTCTTGTGTATTTTTCTACCAATTTTGCATAATATTGAGTTGTATTTTTACACTATAAGATTTAGATTTAGTATTAAAATACCTGGTTTTCTCCGAAATATTTCTTTTAAAAAATTAAAAATTAAAAAAAATCTCAAAACTTTAAAATTAATTTCCCCTTTCAAAAAAAAAAAATATTTTGTTTTCATGCATACGGTCAGATCCTAAAGAGTTTTTCAAGCATATTTTCATTAAAAAAATGCATCTTTCTCATGTTTAAAAGAAAAGCAAAAAAAGAATATCGTAACCAGTTTATGATTATCCATTAGATTTGGCCAAAATATCAAAAACCGTTTACCAATCATTTTGTTCATTTTATCTTAGGGCTTTGATGTAGACTTTAATATTTGGGGGTGTAAAACTACATAATAGAGTATACCCTTATGTATTAAAGATACAAAATGCAAAATAAATATGATGTCAAAATTTAAACTTTAGAGCGGTTAGAGTTGAACCCAATTAAGTAGAGACTCTATTATGAAGGGAGATATGTTTCAGACATTAGAAAAAGACCAATGGATAGAAACTTGACATAGAAAAACAATCAAACAACAATGTATTAATGTTTTTCAAAATTTACCTTAGGTAGGATGCGTTAGGGGTGATGCGTCTTCCTCTTGCACAACCATTTTCTTACTCAGACTCTCGCAAGACCATTAAGTTTCTTAGTAACCTTTGATTGAAATATACACATGTATTAATGTTTTTTTTAACAAGAAATTTTCCAAGTTTAAGGTGGTAAAAAAAAACAACTATAGTAACCTCTCAAAATTCAATTTACTAAACTTTTCATGTTTTTTGCCATGCCCCATAAAAAGTGATGGTAGAATCCTCACTACTAAAAAAGTTCTTACTAAAGCAATATTGGTTGTAATAACTAATTGTTGATTTGAAGTCATGATAAATAATATGTAAAATAATAGCTAATATTAAATAAATAATTTGCCTCTTAAAATTTGTACATTGATGAATCAAGGACCATATGGTAATTTAGGAAAGAGTAAAACAAAACATTATTGTAAATTTTGAAAATATTAAAAAAGAAAAACACTTAAAACGTTTTTTTTTTAAAACAGCGTCGGCTTCTCGTGGGTTACACAGTTAGGTGGGGAATTGACAAAAGGATTGCCAGACTCAAATAAATTTTGAACTGGGAGCCTTTGTGGCCTCCTCGTCTTCCCTCCTGGCTAGATGCCTATGGCTCAGCAAACATTCGTACATGCGCGCCCATACTGTGTCCAAAGTCAAATCACTTGCCATTTACATGTGGTGGAGCAAAGAGGTGAGAGATTTCACG
>Ga0325410_1003985_pt1 | contig 16607 bp, 11 predicted proteins | sample PopdelMetagenome_16_FD_206182 | JGI IMG/M metagenome (GOLD analysis project Ga0325410, IMG submission 206182) | Populus deltoides microbial communities from Bellville, Georgia, United States - Xylem-PdIQD-R3 | ecosystem: Host-associated > Plants > Phyllosphere > Stem > Wood/Secondary xylem...
TAATATGTTTGGAGCAAATCCTCATTTAGTTATGATAAATTCATAACTGACTGTTTAAAATCACTCGTTATCGCAAGCCCGACTATATCATTGACATTGAAAAATAGAGAACAACTACAATGTGAATAACAACTTTTTAAAATTTTAATTGGAGTTTATTTTTTAGTTTACAAGTTGAACAAATATGTATATTTTAACTCATATAACATATTTGAAAGAAAAAATTCATTAAATTATGGTTTTTATCTGAAATAGTCAACCAATTAAGAAAACTGGATCCAACTGGTTGAGCCAGATAATTAGAATTTCACCGTGTCGCGCTTCAAAAAAGCAACATTTCTATTCTAAAGTCCGACAATTATCTTGTCGCGCTTAGAAATAACAACATTTAATAAATATCGCGGTTCTAAAATGCGACAAGATGAAAATATACTATTTCACTTAATCTTTCTCAAATAATATTATTCGGCCAAGATTTAGAAAAAAACTGTGCTAATTTTAAAAAAATATCCTTGAGAATTCGCAGACAGCAGCAAAAGCTATACAAATTCTGTGCCTGCAATCATTACGTGATTACATTCTCTACAGTAATCAGGTTTCTTTAATATGAAGCTCAGGAGAAATGAAAAAACAACATGAACGTAATGCGAGGGAGATTGTATTAAATGTCTTGTTTTGTTTACGTACAGAAAAAAACAACTTCTATAAAAAATCAAGAGCTTCTTCAGAAATCACCCATATCCCAAATTGCTCCATCATTGAACGTGCCCCGTATCTTCTTCTATCCAGCCGAAGCTGATCAAGAACATGGCCATGTCAACATTAATGAAGAAAGAAGCAAACAGTTGCAACAATCGCTATCAGAAGTCTTAACCCTTTTCTATCCATTAGCAGGCAGATACATAAAAGATGATGCTTCAATTCATTGTAATGATAAGGGAGCTGAATATTTGGAAGTCCATGTAAACAGAAGCCTCTCTGAGCTTCTTGAGAGAGTAGATCAGCATGAAATTGAGCTGCTAAATCAACTGGTCCATCTTCAGTCCGACTCGGATATTGACACCCCTTTGGTCACTGTCCAATTCAACGTGTTTGAATGTGGTGGACTAGCCATTGGTGTAGGTGTTCCTCACAGGATCCTTGATGCATTCTCGGCGTTTGCATTTATTAATGCTTTCGCTGGTGCTTGCCGATCGAATCGGGATTGATAAAGTAGAGTATCGCCCGAATTTTCAACTGGGCTCCATCTTTCCAGCAAGAGATATGGCTAATCCTACAAATATTCCACCGCAAGAGATATTAAAAGCTAATCACAAGGCTCTGGTTAAAAGGTTTGTTTTTGATGGCGCAGCAACATCAAAGCTGAAAGCAGCCGTTGTCAATGCTAGTCTTGGTGGTTCGGAGCTGCTGAAACGCCAACCGACACGAGTGGAAGTCGTGGTAGCACTGACATGGAATACTCTCATGAAGGTGGCTGAAGCTAGGAATGGCCATTTGAGGCCATCCATCTCGAGATTTGCAGTTAACTTGCGTGGGATCGAGGACAACACTACCAATACCTGAAGACTGTTTTGGAAACTTCATAGGCATCGCAAATTGTTACAGTTGGATTGTTACAGCTGGACTTATGACTTATGATAATTAGGGTTCATTGTTAAATAGTTACAAGGATCATTTTGTGTAGAACTCGTGTAGAAGTTGTTAGAATCAGTTGATTCTGGAAATAAACGTGTAATACATAAGAGGAAATTATAAAAGGTAACACGCACAAATGCGAGATTTCTTCATTTCTTGATAGCATATGGTGTAAAAGCTGGTAGTACTGCTGGATGGGATTTTTTAATATAAAATTTTTATTTAATCTTATCCTTTGTTTTTTTTTAAGACCTGTCCAATAAATAAAATTATATAAATTAATTTTTATATAATTTAATTTAAAATTTAGATTAAAAAAATATTTGGGTTAAAATTTTTTAAATTTGAATCGTTATACCAAGTTTTATAATAATGTCAAAATTTTTTTTGACAATCTAAATATTATTTTTTATGTTTAATTTTTTTATTCAAGCTGAAAATAAACTAATTAATATTAAAAAAATATATATTTCAAGATTGAATTAATATAATTGAAACATAAATTAATAAACAGATATATATTATTTATTATAAAAAATCACTGTAAAACTTTTTACTTCCAATCTTTGAAAATCTTACTTCCAATCTTTTGGAACCTAAGAATATAATAATAACATGAGGAATAAATTTATTATCATATAAAATATATATTTGAAATTATGACAGTTTTTGTGGTTATGAATTAAAAAAAATAAATTGTAAGAGATTTTATGAAGTATATTTTTTTGATAACTAAGATTTTAATTGAGAATTCTCGTGCAAAATACAAGCCACACGGCATTCCCACCGAAACAAACGAAACCAAGTGTTTCCGGCTATATTATACCAGCAATAACCCTAAGTGTTTCCGGCTATATTATAAAACCTAGGGGGCCTTTCCACAACGACAACACCCGCACATCAATTAACTTAAACCAAACACCCCCACGTCCTCCCTCCCTCCCTCCTTCCCTCCCTCTCATGGGTTCTGGACCGTTAATAATACCCTAATCTCTCTCCAAAATTCCTCTCGATTCTCTTTCTGGGTCACAATTTTTTCTTAAAAACTCAATCTTTCTTGCAATTCCCCTTGTTTTCTCATCTGGGTTTCTCTTAGATTTCTCAAAATGGGTAAAAATCAAGCTTACAAAGCTATGCAAAGAGCCAGGCTTGGCTCCAGCTCTGGTGGTCCTGAAGAGATTGAAGATGGCATGGTTTGTCCCGTTTCATACTATTCTTAAAATTCCCATCTTCAATTTTCTGTATTTTATTATTATATTGCCTGTTGCCTTGTAATTTTTGTGTTAAAGTTTCGTTCTTTGCTTTGATTTTTGTTGCTTTGCATAATCTTTAGTGTTTATTGAATAATTTTTGCCAATGGATTAACATTACTGTTTCTATTGTTGATTTTCTATTGTGGATTTGTGAGCATGATTATTGGCTTATTGATATTCATAAGATGCTGGGAAAGTTGGATACTTTGGGGCAACTAAGAATATGAGTTTTGTAAGCATCTAGGTTAGTTTATTTAATTGTATATTCTTTTTGGGATTTGAGTGGTAGTTAATTGATTTGGTAAACACTAATTGTAAGCTCCTTCAACTATTTTATCATCCTGGTGGGTGGTTAAGAGTAAAAGTGTGTTTTCGCCATTGTACTTAGGATGGTGTATAATGTTCCTTGAAGCTTATCTTGTTGCTGTATAGCCTTGAGCTGCCCTGATGTGATGCTAGTGTGCCATACAGGTTGCTTTTTGCTTGTTGAATTGTGGTTCTGTTTACTTCTTAAACAATTTTTGTTTCCTTCTTGTAATATATTTTAACTTGCATTGTTATAAGACCTTTCCAAGGATGATCCTTAGACTTTGATTTCTTAGAGATAGGCCATCCTAACTGTTGTGCATGCTTGTTTATAGTATTAAGCGCAATAATTCTTCTTCTATAGTTTTTTGGGTGCTGTAATTGTGTGTGCGTGTAAAGAAATAAAGAGATACGGGTGTGCAGTTAAGTGTAGTTTTTGTATTTTGAATGCGTCTTCTTTACTATTTTTTATTTTCATGGAACATTTCTGATGAGGCGAGTCGCAGGTGGATGGTTCTTTTCATTCACCAGAGTGGCATGCTGCTCGTTTGGCCAGCCTTAATACAACTCACACAGTAACCTGGGAAGAGTACAAGAAAAAGCAAAAGGTAATCTGTGGATATGCTATCTTCTCTCCCAACTATCTTGCTGTTTGTGCAACTATTAGTTGTGCATCATATTTGTTTGTAACATGATTGATGCATGCTTAAACATATTGATGTAGTTTTAAATGATGATTCAATATTTCTAGATTTTTTAAGAAAGCTGAATTTGTGCTCTGTATTTACTAGGAGGATGAAATGAGGAAGGGGGAACTAGAAGCAGATAAGGATAGAATGATGAGGGAGTACCGAGCTCAATTGGATGCTGAAAGGGCACGCAAACTTGCTCATGGCCGGAATCACTCTGGTAGCAAATCTAGTCATCAAAAGGGTATGTATATGGATGTATCTTCTTCCTGTGTAACAATCCTCTTCCCCTCTTCTAAATTTGAGATGTGCTCTTGCAGATAGAAAGGACAGAGATTCAAAGAAACGCAGCAGTAAAAAAAGAAAGGTGCCTGAGTTTTCTAATAGTTTTACTTTTTAATTGAATGCATAGAAAGGTGCCTGAGTTTTCTAATAGTTTTACTTTTTAATTGAATGCATTGTTTAGACTCTAGAATATTACAATTTGACATGACTCAAAACTACGACGCCTAATTTGATTTTATCAATCTTATTGAAAAGTCCATGTTACTTTTTTGGGCCAGTTTTTTCTTAATGAAACTAAATACACCTAGAATAATATCTCCTTATGCAGAACAGGCGGTCCTCCATGTGCCATTGATGGTCAGATAAGATCTTGTTGTCTGATTAAGGTAGCATGACTCCCGGTAGACTAATTGTCATTTTTGGATATTCATCATCTGGAAAGAAGTTCCAAATTGAAGAGTTTGGCTGGTTAGCCCTGTGAAGTTCTCTCTGGGTTATTGTTAGTGGAGGGTAGCTAGTTTTCCTGTCTTGCTGTTGCATGAATTTGTTTCTGTTTCTTGTCTCTGCCAAATGCATGCGTTCTTTTATCAAGTGTCTACTGTATAGTCTTCCTGATTGATCATTACTATCCTCCCTATCTCCATCTCTACTGCTATGAATTTCTCATTCCCTAGTTATATAAACTCGAAATGGACCCTGATCATCTTGCATTACCTTGCAGCATTCGAGGCGGAGATCCGATGATTCTAGCTCCTCCAGTTCATCCTCGGATTCTTCAAGTAGTGAAGATGAGAGGGAATCAAAAAGATCAAAGTCAAGGTCTAGAAAAACAAAGGAAAAGAAGCGCAAGTCAAGAACCAAGCACTCCAGTATTGATGATGAAGAGGCTGCTGGGCCTGTGCCACTTTCTAAATTCTTTGGAAGCTTGAAGAACTGATGGCGTGATCAAAGATTATCTAGGGTACCCCTCAGATGTCTCTTCCTATAAGAGGATATCAATAGCCTTGTTCTTTATAGCAATTTTTCCAGCAATTTGCTTTGAGCAAATATGCATCCAATTGCTTCTTCCTTTTCAAGTCACTGAGCTTGTAATGCTATTAATTTGATTCCAAATTTTTCTCCTTAAAAATTCAGTCCCAACATTTCTTTTCAGAATATTATGATAGTACACTTTCTTTCAGAATATCATGATAATACACTCTTAATCAAGTATGTGAGATGTATCATATAAATTGAGCAATGATGTAATAAATGTGAACACATTGAGTTTATGCTTGGGATGTTCCTGCTGGTTGTTCGACTCGCAAAGAACCCCGTAGTTTTCCTTTTCCCCTTCTCTGTTTTAACTGACATGAACATGACAAGTGAAAACAAAAAAAGGATGGTGAATAGTTGCACCATGCGAAGGCTATCATAGGGCATCGTCCATGAATTGCAAGACAGGAATAATTTGAAGCTGGCACGCTGACCAGTGATGCATAATATTTCATATGTGAAAGTTAATGCCAGGAAAAAAGTTGGCTCAATTCAATAGAAAGAACAACACTGCGACAGCCGACACAAACACCATTTTAATTGTTTTGTTCCCCTGAATTCTGTCCATAATAAATAATTCGATTCAGGAACCACCCGGTTTTGGATGGAACGTATTTACACCATGAAAGAAATCACTAGAAAACATATAAATCAAGGAAATCAAGCTGACCAGTCACAATGATTAAATGACTCATTGTCACTAGTTCTGGTATTCAGGGTTGAATGCAAGAGCTTCCCGATAAATAAGTTCCTTCATCTGTTCTTCAGTCAGTGCATGCTGCTCAAAGTCAAAGCTGAAGGGGGTCATGCAGATTGGTTCATCACTGATGTCGTGAAGCGATGTTAGGTATGGATGAGCAAGTGCTTCCTCAACTGCAACAAATTAAGAGGAATGGATATTATTTGAAGTGCATTTCAGAAATCTAAGACAACAATTTTATGTGAAAGACGAGAAATAGTATGCAGGATATCAAAATAATGTAATATCATAACATGTAACAATATCATGTTCAGCAAAAAAAAAAAATCAGTTAAGGAAAAGCTATAGGAGCATTTAAGTAGTGTTTGGTTACTATCTCGATATAAGAAGACAAAGAAGGGAACATGTCTCCATGTGCCTCCTGTTAGATTTTTATCTATTTACCATTATCTACTCATGAATTTATCAGCCATTGAATAATAGAAGTGTAATTCTATTAAAGTCCAGTTTAAATTGGAGTCAAGTTCCAGCTGGTATGGATGATCAATCCAAGTGATATCTAGATTATTGCTTATTTACCTCATCAGAAAAGGAATCTCTTATTCACCTGATAAAATGTATCTCTTATTCACTTAACCTAAACATCACATCTGTTATATGTTTCAAAATTTCTCCTAACTGAACGTTGGCACACAGTTTATTTTTTTCTTCTCTGAAGACCAAGAATAATTTGTAGACTTGTGCACACAGAATTTCAACAGGGGGGAACGGTGACATAGAATCAGCGACCCCACGTGCAAGAAAGTCAGCAAACCAATTCCAGTTTTTCAAAGGTCAGCACAGCGTGAGTTGATAGCTGCACAGAAGACTTAGACTTGCATAGTTGCATTTTTAGCAACAAGAAGGCAATCCAAAAAGTGAAGTTGACGCATGCCCTAGACCACTTCCCAAAGGATGCTGGTAGCATTCCTTTCCTAGACAGGAGACTGACAATCCCCAACGGAAACTAGAACTGTACCCCCAATTTGAGATCCAAAGCCACAAAAATATGTTCTAGTTCCTATAAAATTGCAAGCCACAAAAATAATCTCTGCTCTCCCAAATGCAGTAATGCACGAAAATCTTTGAGATTTACAGTTTTTGGCAGATAATAATGCAATGACATTTTCTCCCCTCCCCTCCCCCAAGTCCCACTCCACCCATTTACATGCCTCAATACCATGACTTGCCACTTATCTAAGTGAGATGAACCATACAGGCTTATACACTACTGCCAGATACAAGGAAACTTTGAATTAAGGGAACAAAGGTGCAGGGGGAGAGAGGCTTCACCAATTGGTAATAAAACCATTGCAGGTTGGAGTTTCATTGACTACCATGTATCAATGAGTTTTACAGTCAAAACAAAGAGAACTCAAATTGCCTGGTGTGCAAACGGATGCAGGGTTGTATTTCCCAATAATTATAATTTATTTGAAGCAAAGGCTAGAAAGTAAAACTAGGGTTTTTAATTCTCAAAGTCACTCATGACATTAATTGTTAAATAAACAGTCAGTGTAAGACTATAAATAAAAATCCAAGCATCACAAGATCCCATTTCCAATCTCCTAAGAGAATACATATCAACTAAGCAATGCGAATCATTTGTGTCAGACCAAAGACCAAGAAAAATAAGACGAAAAATAAGACAAAAATTAACACGAGTAATTCCAATGGTGTTGACACACACTGAAGGTCAAGGAAACAAACTCACCAGTAATCCTCTGTCTGGGATCAAAAGTTAACATCTTTTCAATAAGATCAATAGCTGCCAGGTGGACAGTTGGGAACTTTTCAGTGAATGACTGACGGCGATGAAGTGGCAGTTGCCGAATGTATCTCTTTGCATTTTCATTCAAAAAACCCAACTCAGCCTCTGATGGGGTGCCAATCAGCTGCAAGGATTAGAAATGATCAATCATAAATTGCAAAACTTCGTGTTGAGAAGATGACACATGGATACTATACATCCGTATGCCTATTTGAAAATGTGTAATATTAACTAGTTTCTGCACACATTTGACTAAATTTGTAATGGCATATAGTAATCAAGAACCGGAGAGATATAACTAAAGGCCACTTAAAGGTGTCTATCTAAGAAATGCAGCCAGAATAACTTACTTTCAGGTCAAGATTACCAAACTATGGTTTACACTCCAAATTCTTTTCAAGATTGTGAAAAAAAAAGAAGAGGAGATTGCCCCCGTTGTTTGCAAAAGGATAAAAGGCATGACATTTGAAGGATTATCAATAAATTCAAGTCAGATGTGATCCTAAAACTTTTTCAGCAGATAGGAACATGCCAACAGAAATTTAACAATTAATTTACCTCCATAAGCAAACGAAGCTGATGCACATGATCTCGGCCAGGAAATAGGGGCTTTCGATCCATCAGCTCCATGAACACACAACCCACTGACCACACATCAATAGCTGCAGTGTAATCTGAGGAGTTCAAGAGCAGCTCTGGTGCTCTATACCATCTTGTAACAACATATTCTGTCATGAAATCAGTTTCCGAGGTGACACGAGCCAGACCAAAATCACATATCTTCAAGTCACAATTAGCATTCAGGAGGAGATTGCTAGGTTTTAAATCTCTATGCAGGACGTTTGCAGAATGTATATATTTCAATCCACGGAGTATCTGATACAGGAAATACTGCGCAAAACAAAAATAGAAGAATATGTTTGGTCCTTAGGTTTTTGACTTAGTTTGATAAAGTAAAAATTAAGGAAAAATACCGATGTTGTATTTAGTTGAGCTTGCCAAATTACGTTTGTATCCAAACAAACAAACTACCGTTATACCCTTTTGTCACGCAAGGCTCAATAGAAATTCAATGCTGACTAGACCTCATATAACCCAGGTCCTTTCTCATATGTCAAAGAATATGAAAAGGCCATGCTGACCACAGAAATCATTTATCTTAAAAAGGAATATTGAGTGAAAGAAAAATACATAATGGGCTGTCAATCAGCCATAATAGTAAGCCCTAGATGGAGCCATATTAAGACCAAGGAGATGAGAAAATTCAGATAACTAGCATAAAGCTTTGGGCTGTTTTCTTCCCTTTGCTTCCAGTACTTATCTCTAAACAAAGCCAATATTTAATATTAACCTGACAGTGCTCTTCTGATAATACTTGATTGGAGCGAATGATCTGATGCAGGTCAGTGTCCATTAGCTCATATGCAATATAAACATCGTTAAACGATTCCCTCTGCGGTGGAGGAATTATATCCCTGATTGCCACAACCTGCATGACAAATACAAGTGATGTAACATAAAATATCATCAAAGTCATAACATTTACCTCTTTCTCCCATAAAATCTTCCCTTTGTAGATATTTTTCAAATTAAGTGACGAACAAGGATTTTTATTCAAGATCTTGACAAAAGGGAACAAACTTTGTTTTGTTTCCGGGTTTATGGATTGGATGCAGTCAGCGTTACGACATAATCAAAAGGACAGTTGTACAGAAAGGATGGAAACTGCTTAAAACCCTATGTTTTACAGACCAATGGTTAAAAGCCATTTGATGCCACCTCAGATAGTTTTAGATTAAATCTATGAGAATTGCTTAACTAAATCATTGCCAGCTTCAACCTAAGTCATGGCCTTAACTTCATTTTCAGTAATCCAATTAAGAATATCCAGTCATGTACTTTCATTGGAGTACCATTGAGATGCGAGTTAAAATAAAAGTGCCATGAATGGGCTACCAACTATGACTAACTGTGATACAATAATCATAATAACTGTCATCGCGTGGTTTCTATTTGGGATGAAATCTCTAATGTCTCTAAATGGAAGCTAGACTAATAATATCCACTCTGGCTTCATGTCTACCAAAGCAAAAAAATTCAATCATATTATCATTTGGATACTTCTATTGATTGGTCACCGAATTTACCTAATTCTCACTCTCATCATTTCATCAAAAACCCTAAAAACTACAACACATTGGCGCGAAACATAACGAGCATCAATAAAACTAATCAATTACTCACTGACATTTTCATGATCCATGTGGCGAAGCAACTTGATCTCGCGAAGTGTCCTCTTTGCATCAATCTTATTATCAAACGCATTTGCTATCTTCTTTATTGCCACATGCTCATTTGTCTCAGAATTCAAAGCCGAACTAGCAAACAAACAACAACACCACCACAGAATCAACAAAAGCTCCAATTCATTCCTTAAAAGAACCCACAAAGAATCAATTCATAAACAAACAACACCTCAAATTTATCCAAAAACAAACACTAAAAACCACAAATTATCACAAAAGCACCTCAAAAAACACAGATTTTGCATAATATAACCTAACTTCACCTCAAAGCACGGCAAAAAAACAAAACTTTTATAAGGAAAAAAGTGGGTTTTATCCATTAATTAATAAACAAAAACTTCAACCTATCCAAAACCAAACCAAGAAAGCACAAATATATATGAAAAAACAAAGTGGGATCTTCTTTAAAGAGAAAGATTAGTTACCAGACGATGCCATAAGCCCCTTTACCAATAGGCATAATAGGAGGTTTATACTTAGCAGTAACTTCAAATATATTTCCAAATATATTATATTGTATAAACCTCCCTCCATGACTCAACGTTGCCGGTATATTCTCCATCCCTCCACCTCCTCCTCCTCCACCTCCTCCTCCCATAGGTTGTGGTGGAGCCTGCTCTTGTTCCGGGGCATCCGACATCTCTGTATCCGCCGTACCTCCACCGTCCATATCTGAAATTTGTTGCTGAAAGTGCCTGTCTTTTGGGTTTCTGTTATGGTCAAAATCAAAATCAGATCTAATAAAAATGCTTTCTTTTTATTATAAAAAAAATCTAGAGAGAGAAGGAAATGGTAAGTGTACTATGCTTTTTGTTGCTGTCTTTGCTTTTGTTTATCTGTCTCTGTTAATGTTAACATTAACAGAGAAATTCACACGTGTGGGACTTGGATTTTCTTTCTTTACTTTTTTTTATTTTATTATTATCTTGACTTAAAACAAATAAAAATTAAATTTATCTCTTTGATAATGTTGATTTATATACTTTTTTGTTAAATATATTTAACCCTATTTTTACAATAAATACTAAATTTCTTTATAAATATAAAAAACCTAAAAACTTACCATATAATATAAAATCACGTTTGTTGTTTGTTTATGTAAAACTAAAACTAATTTTAAAGATATTTTTTTTAAATTAGAATTGTTGGATATTTCTCTCAAATATTTATGTTAGAATCTTGATATTTGATTTTCCAATTTTAAAATATGTATTATCATCATGATACTGCATACATGCGACAAGGTTAATAAAACAAAAATTATAAATTCTAACAAAATGTAGTTTAATTAATACTAGTGTCCCCTCCTTCCAATAAGTTTCTATTCAATTTTTTTTTAATTAGAAAATAAAATGATATAAAAAATATTTGAATAGACAGAAATGTTTATAAAAAAATCACTGAGAAAATTACATTTATTTCAAGTGTATTTAATTCACTTGATTATTCAGTATTTTATATAATTAAATTATTTAAAAAATTATTGAGTATTTGTTTTTTTTTAATTGAGTAGCTAATACTAGGCATGCTGGAAAAGTCGTGTGTTTTACTTCGAGTGGACCATTGGTGGGGCAAGAAAGTTTCAAGGCAATCTGAGAAAGTCTACATCAATAAGAATTTACAAGAAGATTGGAATTAGTTTCAAATCTCTAAAAACCAAGTGGAAAAGAATTTCATCTGCTTGCTGACTTAAAACTTTTTCAAAAGAAAAAAGAGAGATATTTTCTTTTCACATTTAACTGAGAAAATAAATAAATAAATAAATAAATTTAGAGCCAATCTTTCTCATAAATAGAGAACTTGTTTTGTAGATAGACTTGATTCCTTACCATGGTGCATCCACATCAGGGAAGAAATTGTTTCCTAAACGAATCTCAACTATATTATTAAAAAAAATACATGGGATTTTTCAAGAAGAATATTCTATAAAATTAGCATTTCTCGTTGTTTACTTAGTAATGCTAATTTATTTATTTATTTTATTATGTCAAGGGTTTAAAATATGAGTTGTAAAGCTACGACTTTGGCCTGTAAAGAAACTAATAATTGAATTAAGTTGGGATTTTTCTTGAATAAACTAATATATGTTTTAGTTTCTTTAACTAACGAGGAGGATTTACTATCATCAATCTCTCTAATAAATTAACAATTGGTTCTGCTGAAAATCTTCCCTCTCCACTCCCCACCAGACCAGTTCCTTGGAGATCTATTCCACAGCAACAAATGGCTTGCACCGTTAAGCTCTACCTCGGCAGCAAAGAGAGGACGGCGCAGGATTTTGCTTGCTTCTCCGGGAAGTAAGTGCATACCTCTCATTGGTATTTAATGCCTTTCTATTGACTCGAACATTCTTGTTTGATCTTGGCAGGAAAAACTATGCTAAGACATATGTTCTATCTATAGGAGTGGAATACATTACCTTAAAAAGCCTGAAACTAACAGATAATCGAAGCAGCTTCTCGGTTCTATCCAACCTCTGCAGTCGGACCGGGTATGAACCCTTGTATTTTGTTTGCTTACAACCACCCTAGCAGCAAAATCTCCATCAGGGTTTTTAGTTATGTTCTTCATTCAACCAAATAAATAAAGTTTAACATTGTTTAGTGGAACTGTCAAATCATTTAGCCCAACTCAATACGTTAGAGGAAGAACACTTCAGGAAATTTAGTGGCAGCATTTAGCTTACTCCATATGATCTGTAAACCATTATTTGACTTTGCATAGATGGCTTATTCAAAAATCAATGGTAATAGTTTGTAGTTTTCTTATTTTCAAACTCCCTAGCTTTCTTGATCAAAAACTCTGATCCAAAATGAATTCTTAGTGCGATAATAAAAATTGTTTTTTAAATATTTTTGATATTGACATATCAAAACAATCTAATAATAATAATAATAATAATTTAAAATTTAAAAAAATCATTTTTTTTCAAAAACATCATCCAAACACTATCCTAAACAGTGTTAATAAAGCATCCCACTTCATGTGCAGGATATCACGGTCATCTATTAAGACAATATACAAGAAATCATCGAAAACAAGAATGTAGTGAAAAGAGATCGTTGGCTTGGTTAACTTCAGCCTTCAGGGCTTGTGTAGAGCCACTGATACAAGAATAATAGGCAGATGAGAGCAAAACTTCAAACTAGGCTAAGTCCATTGTACATAACAAAGTTTATAAGAACATTTAGATTGGTTTCTAATTATTACATAGAAAATAAAAATTGCGGAAGTTAATAATCTATAACCCGATCCATCGCACATGCAGAATGGTGCAAGGCTGTCAACTTCTTGGGAAAAAAAAACTTATGATCCCTTGTTCAAGAGAAATAAGTGGAGATAATAAATGAAGCAAAACAAGAACTATACAGCAACGTTTTCCTCTGCATAATGTAAATCAAATGGAGGATGGCTGCCACTCAAGTGTTTCACCTGCAGACATTGGAACAATATCTCCAAATGAAAATGAGAAAGACTCTGGAACCTTCCATGGAGTCCTAGTCAGTTTGATCTTTGAGGTGTTTCTTGGAAGTCCATAGAAATCTGGTCCATTAAAGCTTGTAAATGCCTCCAGCTTGTCAAGTGCACCAGCCTTAAAGCAATATTACCAACAATTTAGTTATCATGAACGCAGCATGTTTAGGGCAAACCATTAATATGGATGCGCAACAGCAGCAGCATGCAACATACATACAAATTGCGGACAAGCATTAAGTATTTCACCAATCAAATTCAAAATTTCATCATAAGATGTGCCAAACTAGTAGCCTAGATAAGGAATTTGCAGTGGAAATAATAGACATATGACCTGTCCCCTCACATCACAAAGCTGATGCCCAAAGGGCAGTCTAAGAAAAATAGATACAGCAGAAACTTACCTCTTCAAAAACCTTGGCATATAGTGATATAGCAACAGGGGCATTATAAATTCCAGCACATCCACAAGGACATTCTTTCCTTCGTTTCTCATGTGGTGCGCTGTCAGTTCCAAGGAAGAATTTTTTATTTCCACTAGTCACGGCTGAAACAATAGCCTGCCCTGGATGAGTAATATAAAACCACATTAGCTTGTGAGAAAACAGTCACAATGATGCATAGTATCAAAAAATTCTTATATTTTCTTCTCTTTATTAATCCTTAATAATGAAGTACAATCCCCACAAAGAGAATTATCATATTGACATTAAAACACCTTACAAGGCTAATTGGAATACCATAAAATGCTGCAACCAAAATAACTTTGCTGACACTACAAGCGAGGGAGCCTAGGGATTCAGCATTTCCAAGAGCAATTAATTGCAAAGTATGTAAAAGATTTAAGGAGACATACTGTGAATTTCTCGTTTGAGCACTGGAAGGCAGTAATTGTGTGGCTGCAATCCTCCTTGAAAGATAGCATTTCTATTGAGAAGTAGATGCTGTGGAGTTACAGTTGCCGCCACAGATCCTAAAGAATTAAATAGAAAGTTAGATACTCATCTACATCTAAGTGTTAACAAGTCAGCAGCAATCATGGTAAGAATAGCAAAATTAATTCATGTGAGTGAGCAAGCATACCATAACTACAAGACTCGACAAACCTAACAGCTTCCATTGTAGTGATATGCTCCATTACAACCTTTAGCTGTGGAAGCCTTTGGATTAAAGGCTGTAAAATAGTGTCAATGAAGACTTTTTCACGATCAAACACATCAACATTAGGATCTGTAACTTCTCCATGAACCTGTGAGTACAATGCCCAATCACATTAAAATCAATTATAAAATCACAAAAAAAATAATAAGCTAAAATCATTTTTTTAGTATCGAATCTTAAGCTACATCTCAAAAAAGTGCCAAGCATAGCCATGCAATCACTAAGCATGAAACAAAAGATCAACTTTATTAACTTTAAATCTCGTGCAATGCTCATATTAGCAGAAAGGCAAAAAAAAAAAAAAAAAAAGAAAAGAGAACGTACTAATAACATGGCCACAAGTCAATATGATAAAATTACCAGTAAAGGCATATTCTGCTCAGCCATCTCCTCTAGCACAGGTAGACATTTTCCAAAAAGATCAGTAACACCATCTTGAGAATTTGTTGTAGCCCCAGCAGGATACAACTTCACAGCAAAAACTACCCCACTTTCTCCTGTCAATATATTCAGAGCATTATCAATGAAACAACAAAATCCACACTGTAACCATTAGAGACTAAAAGCGAAGAAACCAACATATTTTAATTATATATAAAAAAAACCACTGCTTATATGACTGTAAAAAAAATCAAATGGATTTATTACAATCAATCAACATTTTTCTAAATAATTTCTCGACAAGTTCATCCTATTCTATAGAGCTAGTATTTGCTAAGTCTACAACCACATTCTACTAAATTTGCAAATGCAATCAAAATAAACCTACTTGCAAGCTTGATCTCACGAGGGCTTGTAGTATCTGTCAAATAAAGTGTCATCAATGGACTAAAATCACTATCGGCAGGCAATGCTTTCAAGATAGATTCACGGTAAGCAACAGCAGCAGCAGTGGAAGTAATAGGAGGCTTCAAATTTGGCATCACAATCGCCCTCCCAAAAAAACTAGCACTGCATAACAACATATCATAAAAATCAAGCCAGAACCAATAAAAAAAATCAAATTAACCAAAGCAAAAGAGCTGTGCTTTTTAATTAGAAAAAAAACAATAACCTGTGAGGGGCAACAGCTTGAAGAAGTTCACCATCACGTAAATGAAGATGCCAATCATCAGGTTGAGTTATAGTAAGCTCCATTTTTGAAGCTTTACACTTCAACTGCCTAGATCCTTCAACTTTTGAAGATGGGAGTTTCAGTACCTGTATCATAATAAAGAAAACAACACCAAGACATCAAGATTAGTAAAATTATTCATCTGGGTCAAATTTAAATTTTCTTAATATCAAGAAAGCGAAGTTCTGGAAGAAAAAAGATTCAAACTTTGAATGATAAAACTGTAGTCTTTATCGTTCCAAATGCCAACATTTGATCAAATATATCTTTAGAACTCAGAGACTTAATTCTATAAGAAGAACGAAGGAAAAAAGAGCAAAGTTTGCATTGCAGCTTTAAATCAGGCAATTAATCAAACAGCTTATGTGCAGAGCTAGAGGAGCGAAAAAAAAACACTCTCGGTGGTCCTGCAGGTTCAAATAAAAAAAAAGAGGGCTTCATACACTTCACACACGAGTATAACAGATTAATGAGGGTTGAATGCATGAACGACAAGACCCCTTTTTTCGAAGAATGACAGGTCGTTTTCGCAGTGAAATTAAGCAGTAGAAAGAAAACTCACCAGTGAGGCATAAGGAGTGGGATGTTATTGCTGCCACTTCTTCAGCGGTCCAAAACAATATGAATTGCTTGATTAATTTTGGTTTTTGTTTGGAGAGAGGAAGGTGTTAATTCATAGAGAGAATTTTAAGTTTATGCAAAGTTACATTAATGGCTTCTTCTAAGCATATGGCAATATTCGGATAGAATATAGTGGGAATATATACCAGATTTTATTAATAGGCCTCTTATAGGTTTTTTTTATATTTTATTTTGAAAAGAGATAAAAAAAAAAAAAA
>Ga0325410_1003987_pt1 | contig 16603 bp, 5 predicted proteins | sample PopdelMetagenome_16_FD_206182 | JGI IMG/M metagenome (GOLD analysis project Ga0325410, IMG submission 206182) | Populus deltoides microbial communities from Bellville, Georgia, United States - Xylem-PdIQD-R3 | ecosystem: Host-associated > Plants > Phyllosphere > Stem > Wood/Secondary xylem...
GGGTAGGAGATCAAAACAAGGAAGCGTAACAGATATCAAAACAGAAAGCAAGAATTCGTGGACGAGAGCAAGGGATGAGATCCAATCACTTTCTACCATCCCATTGGTCCACGTAGCTCTCACCTTCGAATCCCTCGACACATGTCTGGGACCAATCCTTCGCCCCGAATATTTATGCCCTGCACGTGGTCAAGCCCACTGACGTCACTTTGTCGCAGAGTACACAGGGAAAGAAAAAAAAGAGCCGACGGCTCTCCGTCTCTGGTTTCAAATAGTGGTTTCTTCGTCTCTGATTTCAAAATGTTTTTTTTTTCTCTTTTTTTTTTTTTGTGATTAAGAACCCTCAGAACTTACTTTACTATTTTCTCAATTAGAGTTTTCTTGCACTGATTTTATCAGTCAATCTGATCGATTTTATTTGATCAATTATTTTCTTAAGTGGGTTTTTTTAATCTGTTTGAAATTTTATTTTATTTTATTTTATTTTTATTTACGTGAGTGTCCGGGCCAGCTTGCGCGCACCACGACTAATCTCACGGCCCACTGAACACCCTGCAAACCCAGTGGGCATGTAAGGCACCACGAGAATGACAAGCATGCACAGGAGGACTCGAACCCAGAAGCAGCAGGAGAAGACAAGCCCCTCCCACCGCCAGGCCAAGACCCTCGGTGCAATTTTGATTGCATGAGTGATCATGGTGGTTTCTCGTGCTGGTGATTTTACGAGCATTTGATGAAGATGATGGCAATGAGAGGGAAGGGAATGATGGAAATTAGGAATGAATAAAACTCAAGTAAGACTCTATTTCATATATTCTATTTCTTTCATTCTTTTTGTTTCAAATCTTGGTATTTAAAGAATCTTCCCTAACTAAAATACTTAGAACTTTGATATAATGAATTGTACAGTATACTAAAAGACATTAGTTTTCGGCGTTAATGCGCATCTCTTCGTAATATTATTATTATTGATTGAAATAGTGTTTTTTTTAATTTTTGCTTAGATCTTCTAATTCTTATTTTGCATTATTTAATCCTTTTTAACTCAAATCAACACTCAATTATATATATTTTTTTAGAAGGAATAGTTAAATTAAAAGACGGGAACTGAAGTGAAAATACGAGTAGAATAAGTGGCGAATTTGAAATTTATTATAAAAGCTCATTTTACTCCTCTATAGTTTTTAGCTATTAGATAATCATTCCCTTTAATTTTTATAAAATTAATTTTGGTATCAAACTTTATTTTTCTAATTTTTGAGTCTCTTTTTTATGGAAAGAAAGGGAGAGAGAGGGAGTCACTGAATTTCAACATAAATAGAGAAAATGGACACGTTGGTGATGATTATAACCACCAAAACAGTTGATTTTTGTGTTAAATAGTTCCATATGATGAGGAAAGTTGAGATGAGACGTTTTTTTTACCTTGAAAGTGTCTAAAAAAACAAATCTGAGCTTGAGAAGATTTTGGATTTCAGGTTGATTTTGGATTTTGTGTCGGGTTTTTGTGTTTTTAAAGGTCATAAATTGGTTTAACAAGGTTCCTAGAGTGTTTTCTAGGTGTTTTAGGCCAAAAATGGGTTTGTTTATAAAACAAACTCTGGGCCTGTTTTTCCAACTACCACAAAAGTTAGATTCCAGGGATTTTGAGATGACACGTCGTCTACTGATACAAGATGATTGGGGCTCCACCTCCCTAGTAACTTTTTTTAAAAATAAAGGCACATGTGCTTGGGCTTGACCTAGCAAGCTCAACGTGGGTCGTTGCTCGATGGGCCTAGCTTGTCAGGCTCAATAGCACCTGGCTTAATTCGTTCTTTTTTTAATTTTGAATATTTTTTATTAATGCCTTATTTTCTATGTATTTTGTACAATAATTTTTTTGTTTTTGTTTTAATTTTTTTTGCTTATTTAGACTTTTTTAGATTGTGGTTATTTTTTAATGATATTGAGTATATTTAATTTTTAAATATGTTGAAATGGTTCATTTGTGATTTTTGTTAAAATTCTATATATATTAATTTTTTTTTAAAATAAATATTGGTTTTTTTCATAAGATTTTTAATATGGGCAACCTTACATAATATTTTTTTTCTTTTATTGTATTTAATAAAATTAATGTGTATGTCAGTTTATATTATAAATTTATTTTGATTAATAAATTCATTAAACAAAACTAGGTAAATTACCTGTTTTGCGATATTAAATATTTTGATCTACATTTGTCTCTTAGTTTTTTTAGTTTTGTTTTTTTATTGTTGTTATTTCTTTATTTATTTACATAATGGTTATTGATTTGTTTAGTTAGATGTGTGCATAAGTTTTTTGTTTCACATCTAGGATTTTGTTTATGTAAAAAAACACGTTGAAAAATTCTATATGTTTGATTTTTTTATTATGTTTTGATGTTTTAAATTTGATCTTTATTATTATGATTTATGATATTTTCCCTCAACCCTTTTATGCTCGATTCATGATTTCTTTATGTGCTTTTCGGGTCACCACCCTGATATACGTGCGACCTCTTTCAATAAACAAAATTATAGATTTTTTTTACTCATTTTAAAATGTTAATATCACATGAATATTTTTTTTATGTTGATAAAAAAGTAACTCGTCTTGTAGAGTAGTGCGAGCCAGTTATCTAGTTCAAACCTAAACAATGATGGATATTATCAAGCTCGTGAGCTAAATCAGTAACAACTTGCATACACAAAACTGTGTAACTAGGATTTTGTGGATTTCTAAGACAAGTAGATTAGAATCTTAGTTCATTGGAAGCTAATATTTTATGGGGTTTCTTTGAAAATTTTATGGGCCCTTTTTGTTTTTCATTTTTTATGACTTGTGGGCATAGAAATTAAAAAAAAATAAAGAGTTTGCAGAAATAGAGGTTAGTAGCCATAGAAGTACGAGAAATTAAAACTTTGATATTTAGATATGGCTTTTTTTTTAATTCTTAAACTTTATGGTGTTAATTTTGTATCGATCATAGGAAAAGTCCATGAATTACAATAACATTTAAACCAGGATGCATTAATTAACATATGGAAACAAAATAAATTTGGATAGTGAAACATATCTTTTCTTATACTTATTGGTTGGTACTCAAAGCAGATTATCTTTCTGAAATTCGAATGCTAATCACATATATGATTTTGTAGTATATTTATTTATAATTTTTTTTATCTAAATAATCCTAAACTTAGCTCTAATCCAAACTTGTTAATCTATCTGTTCTTTATCTATGTACTTATTAAAAAGTATCAGTGAAAATAATCATAAAAGATATTGCAGTTATAAAATTTGAATTGGCATGGAAATTGTAAACTTCAAGCTAAGAAACATATACAAGGATATTTGTGATTTATACAACCCAAATTGCAAATTTATAAAACTTGTTTCACCCTGAGAATATCGGGACACGAGGAGATAAGCTTTCGAGCTACAACAAACCAAAATAAGCAGACTGAGATATTTTAACACGATGAGCTAAAGAAAGACTTAACAAAAAAAAGTGGAGATTAAAATCCAACTTAATCAAAATTAAAAAAAAAATTAATTAAGTTTAAGGACTTAATTAAACTTTTAATGGGTTTAATTGGCTTAACTAAAGACTTAATTAAAGAAAAATTAAGTTTAAAAGTCAATTTGGCCATAATTGGAATAATTAATTAAGTTAAAGGACTTCATTTAACTTATAATAGTTTTATAAATACAATCGAGGACTTAATTGAAGAAAAATCAAATTTGAAGGCCTAATTCGGGTCAATTCACAAAAATTAGAAGATTAGGAACATAATTTAAACTTGAAAAGGCTTAATTGATGCAATTAGGGGTTAAATTGAAAGAAATTTAAAGACCACAGACTTATTAAGAGTCATATTGAAGAATTTCAAAACCAAAGACCAAAGTGCATAAGGTGTGTAAGTTTGAGGACTGAAATTAATCAAATTAGGGATATACTTGAAGAAATTAAAATTTTAATGGTTGATAAGTATGAAATTGCATAATTTTAAAGCCGAAAAACAAAGGGCAAAAGATAATCAAATTAAAGGATTTAAATCAATGTTTCTAAGGGTGTAATTACTAAAATTGAGAAGTTTTAGGACCAATTAAGGATTCATATGCTTAAATTGGAAAGACAAGGACTAAACTTAAATTTTCCTAAAATTTTATTTTAAAAACCCTAATTTTTAGGATTTAAACCAACAACGCATCATTCGGACTTCAATGAAGAAATAAGTGACACGTCATTTGGTCTTTTTATCATCCCATTTAGTTGAGAAGGTTGATCGAGTTGTCTCTTTCAAGCGATTGAATGTGGCATCTTCAACCACCTTACAGGCTCTAACCACTACTCGACTTAGAAACATCTCATCTACAAGGATTATCTATCATTATCACATGTTTGTACCTCATTCGGTTCCATGAACTTAACAACATCTTGTCTATGATCAATCGTCTTTGCATTAACAAATTCAAGTTGATCAAGAGCTCACATTTCAATTAATGAATTTGAAGTTTTAGACCTCTAAATTCAATTTGGTTTGCTCTTAATGACATATCTACATCCCCTCTACAAGGTTTAGGTCAATAAATGATACATTTATGACTCAATATCCACAATGATCTTGACAAAGTACCCAACTCAATCATCTATGACTGAAGAAAAATTCATCATGATAGAAAAGACTTCTAAGTTATTCTCTCATGTGTGATTTTGGTTTTCATGAGGACAAAAAGGCACTAGGCAACAGCTATTTCAAAAAGAAAGGTTTTAAAAGAGAAAGAATAAGAATCTTCCTTGAAAATCTCTTGGCAAAAAATCATCATAGTTTTGAAATTTCTGGTATTGGTTTGGTTATAAAAGAGCAGTTACTCTTGAGCAGAGGATAAAGGTTTTTGGAGAGAAGAAACAGAAAAGAAAAGGAGAAAGATTAAAGAAAATTAAACTATAAAGTTTCTTAATAAAAAGCCTATAAAGTATTAATAAGAAGTGGAAGGAAAGAGGTAAAAGGTAGAGTTTATGAGTCCAGGATTGGAAGAAAACATACCAGAGATCTAAAGCTTGAAGAAGGAGTAAGAAATGCCTAGCAAATGAGACAATATTATTACACAATATATACCTCTAACTTTAATGATGGAGAGGAGCTCAACGAGCACACTCCTTCTGTTTCTATTTTGTTTTTTAGATTTCTGCCTAAAATGTTTGTTAGGCATCCTTTGAAGTTATTTGTCAATTTAAATGTAATAGATGCTTGTTTTTAAGATGCTTGTTTTTAAAATGTTTTAGTTATGCCATGAATCATCATGTATTTTTAAGTTTTGTTTGATGTCTATTTTGTGCTTTAGAATTTATGATTAAGTGATGAATGATAATTTAAAATGTTGTTTTGGCATGATTTAAGGCTTAGTTTAATCAATAATATATTTAATACAAAATATGTTAGAGTGTGAAGTTATTTTAGTTGATCTTGAGCTGTTTTTGATAGCCTATAAAGTTTACTTGAACTATAAGCATGATGCTTATGGTTAGGGAAGGGGGAATCAATTAATAGACCAATGTTTATATATAAAGGGATGTAATTTTTGCTGGTTGTTGGTAATTGGTTATGCTGGTTATTTTACTACCATTTATGGATTCTTGTTGTTTATGATGGTTCAAACAAATTGTATTTAGCATGTTTAATCTATATTTGCAATGCTTAGGTCCATTTTCATGGTTTTATGCTTTTCTTATGGGGTTTTAGCTTTTTGGGCACTTCTAGATTTGTGTTCTTGAGTGTGCTTCATCTGAAATTTGGGTTCCCTCATAATCTGATGTTTTTGTTTTCCTTATGAGCTTCGGTTGAGTCTCAGACCTATGTATGAGAGTTCTATGCCATTTTTTTATTCCTTTTATTACATGTTTTGGATCAATCAATCCTTAGTTCTTTTTAATGCCTAGGTTAGGGGTCATGATTGTCGGTTATGATTTGTTGAAAATAAGAACTTGTTATTACTTTTCAACACATGATTGTGCGTTAGTTCTCCATTTTGCATTTTGACATGATCTAGCCAAGGTTGTTAAAATCGCAATTTTGACACTGCACGGAAAATGCAAAACAAACTCGGATCGTAAAATGATAAAATCGTAAGGAATTTTAAAATACATTAAAAAAAAATCATGCTTCAAATAAAAATTCATATATAGTTCAAGCACCTGAAAATACATGCTTCAAATAAAAATTCATACATAGTTCAAGTATCTTAAAATACATAGTTCAAATAAAAATTCATACATAAGTTAAATAACTTTTTATTAGCTAATAATTAACAAACTTAAAACAAACAATCTGCTGGTGTGTCATGTGAACTAAAACCAGCTTCATTGCCTTCATCTTCCTCATTATTCCTCAGACGTTCATCAATATCATTAGCATCAAGAACATTATTAGTGTCACTACTAGTACCAATACCAATATTATGAACATTAGTGCTATTACTAGTACCAACACCAATATCATCAATTTGAATTTTCAAATCATCTTTAGTACCATGACTCTCCATTTCAGCATCATTAGGAATTTCTTCTTCATCACTTTCATCTTCATTACCATTTTTTCTTCGTGTTGCACTGTCAATAGCACCAAGCAAATCAATGTTTAAATGTTTTTCTCCCTCGGTTAGGGGTGATCATTTTTGGTTCAGTTTTTATCAAAAAAAAATAACCAAACCGATTTTTTTTTGAAAAAAAACCGAAACCGAACCAAAACCAGGTCAAACCGACCGGTTTCGGTTCGGTTCGGTTCGGTTTTTTAGGGAAAAAACCGGTTAAAATCGGTTTGGCTTGGTTTTTTCGGTTTTGGCTCAGTTTTCTCGGTTTGACTCGTTTTTTTCCGGTTTTTTATCGGTTTCGGTTCGATTCGGTTTTTTAGGTGTTTTGCTTATAAAACCAAAACCGAACCGAACCGGCCGGTTTTTTCAAATATTTAATCGGTTTAATCGGTTTTTTTTTGTTCGGTTTTTTCGGTTATTTTTTTCCGGTTTTCTCGGTTTAATCGGTTTTCCGGTTTTTTTACTCACCCCTACCCTCGGTTATCCAATCATCATCAGATGAAAGATCATCTTCTACACCAAAATCATCAGCTTGCTTTTTTACTTGATTATTATTCAATTTCAAATTGCACATTACAAATATCAAGTCATTTATTTTTCTCTAGTGCAAATAATTTTTTCGTTTTGTATGAACCTAAATAAACATTTCAAATTTATAAGATTTTTATCAAATATTTGAACATTTAAAATAATAAAATAAAAAAACTCACCATTTCAAATGCACTCCAGTTACGCTCACATCCAGATGAAATACAAGTCAAGCTTAGAACTCGGATTGCAAAGGTTTGTAATTCTAGACATTCATCCTCATAAAAATCCCACCATTGAGCTGGAGTTTTTTTTTTTTTTTATCTCTTGCTGTCTTGGTAACCTCAATGCCAAACAACCCTTTTGCATTCTTGAATGATTCAAATTGAAGTCAATTTTGCACCTTTCACTTGCATTACACCATCCTTTCTAAGCATTGGTATAATCCAATTTTAATATTGGCATTAACCTTAAAATTAGGATTATAATGATAATGAGGATTCAAATAATAAGTTGCTGCATGTAAGGGCCTGTGGAGTTGAAGTTCTCATCTTGCATCAACAATATTCCATATAGGTATATAACTATATAAAAAAAACAATAAAAATATCATTACAATGTAGAAATATCTCAATTGGAAGTATCTCTAAAGACATTCATATTAATAAATGACAACATTTGAAATAAAAATTAACAAGATATATACCTTTTTTTCACATAACCAAAATTCACTTGTATCTTCTCTTTTGCTTCATCCATTGCTTTATATATAAAACTCATAGCTGGTTTCTCATCTGAATCAACTAACCGAAGAACTTTGATTAAAGGTACGCTGCCTTAATACATACAGTGATATCATGCCAAAACTTGTTGTCCAAAACACAATTATGAATTTGTTTCCCTTCTTCTATTTTTGCAAATCTACATGAACTCCACTGTTTGGAGTAAACATAGTCATCAACTGCATTTTATGATAATTCAAACATCCTAGAGTCAAATATGCAGTAGCAAATCAAATGGCAGCATGCCTAATCAAATCCCTTCCTTTCGTAAGGTGCCTTAACATGGAAATAAGAATAGTTCTTGAATAAATATATGAGGTGATTCTCCTCCCCTTAGCAATAGTTACTTGATAAACCTCTAACTTCTTCTTAAAATCTTCCAATATCAAGTCAATACAATAGGCAATACATGGTGTCCCAAAAAACTCTTTTTTTTTCCATTAATAATTGTCCCACTGTCTTATAATTTGCAGCATTATCGGTGATTACTTGGACAACATTTTCCTCCCCAATCCTCTCCACAATGGCATCTAAGATTTCAAATACCTTATCAGCAGTTTGGACATATTAGAAGTATCCACCGATGACAAAAAAATTATCGCTTGAGGACTACTAACCAAAAAGTTACAAATACAATGTCTTTTTTTATCTTTCCATCCATCAAACATTATTGAACAATCTGTTTTTTTTTTCCATTCTAGCTTGTACTCCTCAAGCAATGTCATTATTTGATCCTCTTTCTACTTCAAATACTTCTCTCTAATATCATGGTAAGATGGAGGTTTAAAACTTGGCCATGCTTTACAACCAATTCAAGTGCCTTTAGAAACTCAAGGTTTTTTACACAATTAAATGGAATTGCACTAGTGTAGAAAAACCTTGCAATTTGTCAACATGCTTCTTCTCTAATATTCTTTTTTAGCAATTGATTTAGGGTTGTTTATGTACTTCCACTCCCACTAGCTTCTCTCTTTCCTTTGTCCTTGGAGCTAATTTCTTTTATTTCATCATCATCATCATTTCCACTATATTGATGGGCCTTTCTTTTCTTTTCAATTGCTTCTAGATTTTTCACCAAAACACCCAAAATCATTTGCTTAACATTTTCTAAAACTTGCTGACATGACTCAACATTCTTACGAGTGCAAGTCAAATGCTGTTTGAAACGAAAATACCTCCACTGATAATTTTTTGACAATACTTACATTGAACTTTTCTAGAATTCTTATCAATATCTATACCATATTGCCATCCCACATCAAGTCTATTACCGGAAGAATTTTTTCTAGATGCCATAAGTTCAACAATTCAAAAATTAACTCAAATCAGTCTCTAATCAATCCAAACATTTTATTATTGTAATTAACTTTTTGTTATATATAACAATTCACAAAATTATAATACTTTCAATCTGCTTCAGTACATATACTATACAATTAAATTTTTCGTCAAATCATTCCATCGTTCCATTAATAAAATGGCATCCTAAAATAATACTTTCAATCGTACTAAAATGGCATCCTAAAATCATTCCACAGTCCACACCACAGACACAGAGCAATCAGGCAGAGACATTCAAATTTCCACATTCCACAAACACATTTGATTTTTGGGTTTCGTCGCTGAGTTCTTGGCGTTCTTGGCTTTAGATTCAAATGAAAAACTCTTTTTGATTTTCTTTCTTTCTTTTTTGTTTGTGGGTCGTGCTTTTGGGCTTGGACTAGGAAGCCTAACCTACGTAGCTGGGCGGAGCCCATTCCAGGTTTAAGGCATTGTTTGGTTGTACAAAATTTTACAAAGAAAAAGATGCATTTTTTTAATCCTTATGACGTGTTTGACAAATACACCCTAGCGAATTTTCTCTAGTTTTTTTTTAATTGTTTTTCTTGTTTTGGTAAACAAACCCCAAATAATTTTCAATACTTCTGAAAAAATCCAGAGATCATCTTAAAATTATTTATGGGTCCTTTACATATTTTTCAACCATTTCATTTAATATTTGGGCTGCAAACTTATATTGTAAGATACTAGCCCGATATTAAATATACATACTTTTCTTTAAAATTTTAGAAAAATACAAAAAAATCCAAAATTTCTTATTTAAAAAGATAATAAAATATATTTTTGTTTGTGTGCACATGAACAAAATTCTAAAAGTTTTCATGCATATATTACAAAAAAGATAAATTATATTTTTATCATACTTTGTTATGAGAGCATATCTCTCTAAATTGCATATAATTATGAGAGCATATCCCTCTAAATTGCATATAATTTTTCATATGGCAAAACATCTAAATAGTTGGATATTTTCAAGATGAATTAGAGGCAGAACTGGAAGAACTGGAAATGAGTTGAATTGGAAAAACTTTTTCAACCAACAATAACAACTATTTTATTTTTTGATTGATTTCAAAGTTCCTTCTTAGCTTAAAATAAGGAGCATGTATATGAATAATATATACTTGAATGCTTATCTAATGTAAATAGCATGGATGTGCTCATATTTTTTTAAAGAGTTAGCTAAAATGACTTTTTAGCTATTTTAGCTAAAAACTTACCTAGAAAATAAAGAGTATGGATGTAGATGCTCTTATACATTTACTAGAAGTTTCCTAGAGGTTTTTTTTTTACCAAAATAACTTAGTGCAAAAAATTGAAATTATTGCACATCTACTCACATATTATTATTCAGTGGATCCTTTTTAGACTTTCAATTTACAGATTCTTCTTCTTTTTTGGCTTTCTTTTTTTTTTCTTTTTGTCCTTCTATTAATAGGTAATCTAGAGATTTTTTTTATTAATATTTGATTTTGGTTTTATCCTTAATAATTGTCATTTTGTCACCTATTCATGCCGTCATTTTTTTAATGACATCTTAAGCTAGCATTTTTCATGGTTGTAGGGTGTAATGTTTATGCATTTAATGCTAGCAATTTCTTAGCAAGTAAAAGATGTGTCAGTCATTGTTGATTTGATTCATGGTTTGGTTAGATTGCTAATAAAAATTCTTGGGTTTATCATGAATTATATTATACTGACATGTATGGTTTTTGGTCTCTTGAGATTCTAGTTTCCTCTTTCTTATAAATAAATCTTCTGACCTTTTTTTAGGTTTTGTAAATGCTTTGTTTTTTATTGTGTTATTGCTTGTTGCATTGGTTTATATTCCTCAATAGGAAATGTATTGCTTTTCTCTTATATTCTAACCCTTTATGTCATATTCTTTGTCATATGTTGTTACAAATATTTAGTCTTGAAACTAGGTCTCTATGTATTTGGTTTTCCCTTTCAATTAACTTCTATCTTCACCAAGCTTGTTATCATTATTCGTGCTTTACTTAGATGATTGATTTCTACTATAAGACTATAATTTTTTTTCTTTTTTTTTGTTCTTTATGAAAATCTCTTTAGAAGTTTGTTTACCTTTATATTTGTGTTGTTAGTCCATCTAGGTTTTCATTTTTGGATATATAATTAGATTATGTGTTATCTAAAGTGACAAGATTAGAATTGATGTTAACATGATATTTTTTTTATCATGTATTATTAGTGCTTTACACAAGGATATGATTTTATCTTTATTGTTGATTTTCCCTCAAGAGGAATTTGGTGCATGAGATCAACACTATCCTTAAGTTTTTTTTTTTGTTTTTTTGAAGACCTGCATCTATCTGTAATGGAATTGCTTCTTCAATAGGTTCTTTGTTGTTTGGCTGACATATTTTTTTTATTCAAATAAGTAGATCATTGATAACTATGTTATTACTATTATAAGTGTTTAACATATTGGTTTCAAAGGTTTAATAGTGATATATCTGTAATTAAGTTTGATGTTAGTTGCTCTATAAGTTAGGACATAATAATTTTTTTTTAAGTATTTGACATTGTTTTTTATGGCATTGAAAAGATTATGGTGCTCACTAAACAAATAATTGTGCTTCTTTACATGATTTTATCATTCCTTCTATTTTTTAAAAAATCTTCTTAAAATAGATATTAAAATCTATTCTATTTAGGTTTTTGGGTGATGAATGCCAGAATATTCATAGGTTTTCTAATGGTTTTCTCTTACTTAAAGTTTGAAGCAAAGAAAAAAATTAATTTTTTCCAAAAGTGCTTTTGAAATATAAAAACTAACTTAGATATTAGAGTCTGTTTTATTTAGGTTTTTGGGCTATAATATTCATAGGTTTTCTAATGATTTTCTTTTACTTAAAGTTTATCATTAGTTTTTATAATCTTTGATAACTTGTGATTGTGTGTTTATACTTTCATGGGGTTTTTCACTTAATTGGTATTGTAGTGGCGGTTGTTTTTTATTTAGAAATGCAAAGAAATAATGTTTGTTTTTTTAAATTCATTTTGATATCAACAAGTCAAAACAATTCAAAAACACAAAAAAATAAAATTAATTTGAAGTAAAGAAAAAAAATTAAAAATAATAATTTTTTTCAAAAGCAATTTTGGAATGTAAAAACAAACAGATTCTAAATATACTCTTCCTTTGTTTTTTTTTCTTTTTTGCTTTGCAAGTCTTTATATTTCCTTTCTTTCCTACCACCTCCTTTTCTTTCGAGTGTTGAATCCATTAATATTTGAACAAGTTTGAAGGATATAAATTATTTTATTGTGTACTTCCATTTTCTGGCAATAATTTAGATAAACAAATAATTAACAGTTGCAGTACATAAATGCTTGAGATGTTGCTTAACATGTATTGATTGTAGATTTTGTAAAGAGATACATTTTCGGTTTCTCTTTATATATTAAAGTAATTTGTAGGTTTGTTTGTGAAGTTTAGTATGCATTGTTGCGGGGGTGCGCGACATTGAGAATGACGAATCTGCCTCCTGAGATGTGTTGAAAGGAAAGAGTTTTGGGTATAATCATAGAGTTATAATTATAAGGTTCAAGAGTCCCCACCTAGTATTACAGTTACTAGGAGACCTATGGTCTGCGAGAGTTTGGGTAAGGGACTGGTTGTGCAAGGAGAAGACGCATCACTCCAGTGCACCCTACCTAAGATAAGTTGTATTATTGTTTGATTGTTATTCTAAGTCGCATTTGTTCATTGGTCTTGTCTAAGGTTCAAGACAGATCTCCATTCGTAAGGAAGTCTCTACCTCATCAAGTTAAATCCTAATAATTCTAATGTCTAAATTTTAGCATAGCATTTATTTTGCACTTTGTATCTTTAATACCTAATGGTATACTTTAGAATATAATTTTATACCTCCAAATATTAAAATCTACAACTAATCCTAACATTTTAAATATAAATTGAACAAAATGATTAGTGAATGATTTTTGATATTTTGCTCAAATCCTAACGAATAATCATAAACTGATTATGATATCCATTTTACATTGTAAAATATAAGAAAGATGATTTTTTTTTTTTTATGAAAATATGCTTGGAAAATTTTTAGGATTCGATTGTATGCACAAAAATAAAGCATTTTTTTATGTTTTTTGAAATGAAATTTTATTTTTAATTATTTTTAATTTTTTTTTGAAGTTTTGAAGGAAACCGAGTATTTTTAATATCGGTATCTTACAGTGTAAGTCTATAGCCCGATATTATACAAAATTGGTGGAAAAACATACAAGGGGCTCACAAATATTTTTAAAATGCCATTTTGAAAATTTGAAAAAATATATCATATATAGTTTAATACTATTTTATTATTATTAAATATATTGGCCTGGGGCCCAGCCCAGCCATCTAGGCTCGACCTAGCTGGGTCGGGTCGACAGACGACCCAACAAACCTAGCCTTTCTTTTTTTTTTTAGTGGGTTGGACCTAACCCAGCCTAGCACAACTTAATGATTGGCCTAGCTCAATGACTAAGTTGTATTGTAAATAATAAAATGTGAATTATAATTCACATTTTGCATGTTTACATGTAGAAGAATAAGAAAAACAAGGGGGATGAAAATGATTACCTGACACGAAGATGATTGGTTGATGGTTGTATTGGGTGGTTCAGTGTGAGGAGGATGGAGGTGCTAGTAGCTCACGGAGGCTATGTTGGTTGCTGGGAAAAGAGGCTATCTTGGTTGCTGGGAAAAGAGGTTGACAAAGATTATTGTGTAGGGGAAAAAGAAGGAGCTCACGGTGGTTGCTCCTGATGCCAATTAGGAAATGAGGTTGCAAGGTTGTTGGATTGTTGTTGGATATGGTGATTCTGAGGTGGTGGTGGTTAAAGAAACTAAAGTTGTGGTGGTGGAGGAGAAAAGAAAGAGGCTAGCAGATGAAAAACTAAGGGAAGGACTGGGTTTTTCCAAACTTTGCACCTTGATTTCTTCCCCCTCAATGCCTGGAATCCACCCCTTTTTATAGGGCTGGAAGAGGGATATTTTATCTCTTTTAGGGACTAGTCTTGGCTCTTGATTCGAACAGGAAGGATCCTAATCGTTGGTTCAAAGTGATCATCATAAACTATCAAATTTTGGCAGTTAAAGGCTGTTTAAGTTAGCCTCTTTGGGTCGATGTTATGGTTGTTGTGGTGTTAATCGACTAAAAAAAACCATACCAAGGTATGATCATGTGTCAAGTCATCATTGTGGTGTATGGTTTGTCTGGTTTGATTGAAAGATGAAGCATTAAATGCCTCTGAAAAGCAGCCACCTAAGTAGCTTTTTCAGGAAAGAAAAAGAAGATGATGAATAGTACCTAGATGACAAATCATTTGGTCCTTTTTTTTACTATTCAAAACAACGCTGTTTTAGACTTTTTAGGGTTTTAATTTAAGGATTTGACCAAAGTTCAATTTGGTCCTTCGACTTTTAATTTTTTTCAATTTGGCTAGAGATTTCTTAAAGGGACGGTATAATAGGGCTCAAAGGCACACTATCTAGGAGATAAGAGCTCGAAAGAGCACTCAGAGGAAAACAGATAGGGCTTGAAGACATACTATCAGAGAGATGAGCAAAGACGCACTCGAAAGGAGGTAGGGTTATAAAACACACTTCCCGGGAAATGAGGGCTCAAAGACGCACTCGAAAGAAGGTAAGGTTAGAAAACACACTCCCTGGGAGATGAGGGCTCAAAGACATACTCGAAAGAAGGTGAGGTTAGAAAACACACTACTCGAGTTGAGGGTTAAAGGCGCACTCTAAAGGAGGTAGGGTTAAAAAACACACTACCTGAGAGATGAGGGCTCAAAGGCACACTCGAAAGGAAACAGGGTTAGAAAACACACTACCCGAGAGATGAGGGCTCAAAGACGCCCTCGACAGAGTTAGAAAACACACTACCCGAGAGATGAGGGCTAAAAAACGCACTTGAAAGAAAAAAGATAGGGCTAGAAAGCACACTATCTGAAGGATGAGGGCTCAAAGGTGCACTCGAAATGAGGTAGGGTTATAAAACGCACTACATGAAAGATAAGTGCCTAAAGGCGTGCTCGAAAGGTGATTTATGGTAAGACACTTGTCAAAGATCAAAGTATAATGTATTATGATCAATATGTATGTGTATTTACCTAAGAAATAGTGGTCTTCTTTTCTTCATGAAGTTTCTTTTTTCTCAAAAGTTTGAGTCTCTATAATAAGTTTTGATAACTTTTTCGCTCTTATTTATTCAAGTTATATCTTGTGATCTTGATTTTTAAGAATAACATGATATCAACCTATTTCTTTGCCTACAAACTTTTATCTTAAAGGTCGCCAACTTTGCCTTACATTTTGTGTTTTCTTATAATAGGAATCATGGAGTCAACCTTATTATATGTCTTTTTATTGCCCCTCAGCCTAATTATGCCCTCAAGCATTCAATTTGGGTTTTCTCTGGGAATTCAATTATTTGAAAGAAAATTTGGTTATTTTTTATGGATAATTTTTAGAATTTCAAAGTTATTCCAAACACAAAAATCATTTCGATGTCAGTTTCAAGCAAACTTGTTCTGAAAAAATTCAAGCGATTTTCATAGATAGGCTTTTATAAGGGTTAAAAAATTTTATTTTGTTTTCTATTTAGTTATCTTGTTCGCATGATGTCGCTCACGAGTTTTAGTGATCTCACCTAAATTTATTAGTTATTTATTTTTAAAATTTTTTTTCGTTAATTTTTTTTTCTTCATTTTCATTCTTAAATATTTAAAATCTTAGAGATTGATGTTTATATTTTTTCTTGATTTTTTTATAATATCAAGTCATGAATTTTTTCTTTTCTTTAAAATACTTTAACAGCACTTGAACATCAGTTTTTTACTTTACAGAAAATTCAGCCAAATCCACGGCGAAAACTGGCACAGCTACCGGCAAATTAAAAGACGTGTTGTTTTTCACATTTACGAAATAAAAAGGATAAAAGATTGAATCGATTCCGAGCACGAGCACGAGCAAGCCAGGGCCCCATCAGTTGCCGGCAAGCGAAGTCTATTTCCCTTCAATCCCCCTTCTCTCTGTATTTTTTCGAGAGCAACTCAAAAAATTGAGCAAAAATGGAGAGCAAGCGGAAGCGCTCTTTCCTTGAAGAAATCGAAGACAATGAATCTGAAAAATCCAAGTGAGCTGAAGTTATTGTTTGGTTCTTCACACACACACACACACACATATATATATACAGTTTTCCTTAAGGTAATGATTTATTTATTTATTTTTAATTTGCAGGCAGAAGAAGGTTAGATTTCCTAAAGGTAAGAAGGGGAAGAGTGGAGATGAAATAGTGGACAGAAGCAAAGCT
>Ga0325410_1003991_pt1 | contig 16598 bp, 4 predicted proteins | sample PopdelMetagenome_16_FD_206182 | JGI IMG/M metagenome (GOLD analysis project Ga0325410, IMG submission 206182) | Populus deltoides microbial communities from Bellville, Georgia, United States - Xylem-PdIQD-R3 | ecosystem: Host-associated > Plants > Phyllosphere > Stem > Wood/Secondary xylem...
TTTTATATTTACTTATACAGATGATTTTTTTTATTTAATTAAATTTTTATATAATTTTTTTTTATTTTTTATTAAATTCTTTTTAATATATATATTTTTATTGGAAACAAAACTATTCAACCCGTAACAGAGAGGGGTTGAATAGCTATAAATGATTTATTACGGGCATAGTTTTGAAATCCGGTCTGTCCCGTCGAGTCGATTCGAGATCTAGAACTGGAACCAGGTCGGGTTTAAGAAAAAAAAAAAATTCAAGATGAGCCAGTTGACCCAGTAAGACCCGGTCAAAAACTTAGTTACAATCTATTAATTTTTTTTACTAAAATAATATTATTTTAATTTTTTTAAAAAAAAATAACCTAAATAACCCAGTTAAAATCTGGAATCGTACGGTTAAACGGGGCCTGATTTAAAATTCACTGTTTCTAAATCCTATTCGTCTTTCAAAGGCGCTTGCGTAATTTGGACTTATCCGTATCAGTTGCAAGACAATTTATTACATCACCCACGTGAAAATTGACAGAAGCTCTCCTAACGGCCACACATGGCCTGCTTCACCTCTAACATTCTGCAGCAAAAGCATGTACTCTCAATCACTCTCTGTAAGTATCCATCGCCATCTCTTCATGCTTGCAAATTTCACTTTTTATCTCACATTCCTGGTTCCGCACCTCCCAAGCACGCACCGCTTCTTGTAGCTACAACACTTGCTAGTAACATACTACATGCAAAGTTATCTGCAACTGACCATGATAGTCCAACCAAAACCATTAATTCAAGAACCAGAAAGGAAAATAATGCATTGGGGTTCCCTTCTTCAAGAAGAATAGCTAAAAGGGTAGAGAGAAAACATGTCAAAAACCTTACTACTTCTGTAGTTGACGAGAAGACTGAGAAGCGGTTTTCGAAGGATAGAAATACAAGAAAGAATATGGGTTTTAGAGAAAGTACAGGAATGGGTTCTGAGAATTGTACTAAAGATGGGAAAAAGGGCATTAGATTTTTGGCAACTATGGACAGTCAAGGAGTATGTGGTGAAATGGAGAGTAGAACAAAAAACGGTAGTGATATTCAAGTTATTAAAGTGGACAAAATTGGAAAAAGGTCTAAACAAGACAAGGTTGATTCATCAGAACTCAAGTTACGAGTTAGGTTGGATATGTGCTCGAAAAGAGGAGATGTGATAGCTGCAATTCAATTATATGATTTAGCTCAGAGAGAAGGAATCAAGATGGGGCAGTATCATTATGCTGTACTTTTGTATCTTTGTTCCTCTGCTGCTGTTGGTGGTGTTCAACCAGCTAAAAGCGGGAGTGAGAGTGGTAGGCGAGCCATCGATTCATTAGATGTGTCTAATGAAGTTTCGAATGTAAAATTTCAGGAGTTGAGTGAATTAAGGGATGAGAATGATAGAAAAGTTGGTGCTACTGAATTGCATATTCGTGTTTCCAACAATAGGAAGAAATTAGTCGATGCTGATAGAGAACCTGGAAGTATAGCTGAAATGGAGTTGAATCATGGCAGTACGTTTGGTAATTTAGATGACAAGGAAAGTTTGGTCCAGTTTTTCAATGAGTGTAACAAGCTAAACTTTCAACACTTGGATGGACGGCCTTCACATGGAAAGGATAAAGATGTCAATATGCATGGCAATCATGAAATTCAGTTCAGCGAAGATATCAAGAAGTATGCACTTCAAAGGGGCTGTGAGATCTTTGAGAAAATGTGCAAGGAAAAGGTCCCAATAAATGAAGCAACCTTGACAGCTGTGGCAAGAATGGCGATGTCAATTGGTAATGGTGATCTGGCCTTTGAAATGGTGAAACAGATGGACGCATTGGGGATAAATCCTAAATTGCGGTCCTATGGACCTGCTCTATCTGTGTTTTGCAGTAGTGGAGACATCGAAAAAGCATTTTATGTAGAGAAGCACATGTTGGAACATGGTGTTTATCCAGAGGAGCCTGAATTGAAGGCACTCTTAAGAGTAAGTGTAGAAGGTGGTAAAGGTGACAAGGTTTATTATTTGCTGCATAAACTACGAAGAATTGTAAGGAGGGTCTCACCCTCTACTGCAGGCATAATTGTTAGATGGTTTAACAGCAAGGCAGCTTCAAGAGTGGGAAAAACAAAATGGGACGTTAAAGAAGCAATTGAAAATGGAGGTGGAGGTTGGCATGGGCAAGGTTGGCTGGGTAAGGGAAAGTGGACCGTTTCTTGTACATCTGTTGGGCTGGATGGAATTTGCAAGTACTGTGGACAGAAATTGACCACAATTGACCTTGATGCTGTTGAAACAGAGAAATTTGCCGAATCAGTTGCTTCTATTGCCATAAAACGTGACAGAGATTCAAGCTTTCAAAGATTTCAAGTATGTTAAACCCCTGAGTATTGCTTATAACATTGTTATGGTAAGATGAATGGGATAAGGAGTACTTTCATTTGTAATCATTGTTGCTTTTTGCAGAAATGGCTTGATTACTATGGACCTTTTGAAGCAGTGATAGACGGAGCAAATGTTGGTATTTACAACCAGGGAAGGTTCATGCCATCAAAGGTATACTGTCAGTCGGCTTAGATGGACAAGACTAACAAGGAATTCAACAATCTATTTTTTCTGTTGATTGGTTTAGTGGCTGGCTGCAGATCAACGCTGTTGTTAATGGTATACGTCAGAAGCTTCCTTCAAAAAAATGGCCACTCATTGTTCTGCATAACAAGCGAATCACTGGACGCAAGATGGATGGACCGGTAAATAAAGCTTTCATTGAAAAGTGGAAAAATGCTGATGCACTTTATGCAACACCCACTGGATCAAATGATGATTGGTGAGGGCTTTATGCACAGGAATAGTCAAATAATTTTACCATACACAAGTTATCTTCTGCTGAAAATTTCTTTAAATATGCAAATAGCATATGAAGTACTGGAGGTAAATAACCTGTGATTCAGGTACTGGTTGTATGCAGCTATAAAGTTCAAGTGTTTAATTGTGACCAATGACGAGATGAGAGACCATACATTTCATCTTCTAGGAAACGACTTCTTCCCTAGATGGAAAGAAAGGCATCAGGTAAGTAGAGTTCCTCAGAAGTTCACCACTGTTAACCAGCCCCTCCTTGTGTTGTAAATGTGATTGCTTCCACAATCTATCTTTCTGGTTCAAATGTTGTTTTTGCAAGTATTAAGGACTCGATATCGCATGTTGTGATTTGCCACCGGTGATGCTCCGTTTTCTTATATCATAACATTGCAACTTTTCTTCCTAAGGTGCATTTCAGATTTACTGATGCCGGTCCAGATTTTGACATGCCTCCGCCTTGCTCTGTTGTAATTCAGGTGAGAGAACTAATGAGCTCTTTGCCAAATATTTTCCGATCTATGTGAATATGAAGAGTAAAAGAACAAAAACTAGTGTCTATTTATGCTATCCTGCAATGTAAGTGTCATATACTGAAAGTTGGTGAGTTAAATGTGTTGTGTTTCTCTAAACATGTGTAGATAGCGGAAAAATAAATATAAAAATAAAGACTGGGTTATCACAAACCACAAGTCATATAAGTGTCCGATCTCTAACCGTAATCCACACGAACCACCACTGAAAAATCTCATAAGTCTTTTTAGGAGGGAGAGATTGTTGTTCCTGAGAGTGCTAACTATTTTCTTTTGTGTTTTAGGTGTTTATATATTGTACTCTTTTTATTCTTTTCTTCTTTATGCTTAGAAAATAAGAGGTATAATATTTGATTTATAGAAAAATCTAAAAACTCTATAAATGATAAAATATCAATTTGCCTCTTAAATAATATCACATATATTATTTTAGGTTAATTTTAGAAATTTATTCAATCAAGTCCTTACTTGATTGTTTCTAGGTCTAGAATTGTAATCCTCTGTATTAATTATATTTTAGTCCTTAATGTCTAAAATTTATTTACAATCAAGTCATGCTTGATTAATAATCTCTTTTTAATCTTTGACAAATGATTTTTATGTATATGATCCATTAGGTTCCCTAATAAATTGGTTCAAATATAATTTATAATTCTAAATAAAATAAGATTAAATAAATTAAACAATTTAATTTATTATCAATTCAATAATTGATTGATTTATATTTGAAGATCAAGTACAATATCTAGCAACCTGTCATGATCCCTCAAATATTAGAAAAGTTATAAGTGATTTGACTTAACTTTTTAGTGACTAGTTTTTCCGTGTATTTATTATCCCTTTATCATGAATGTTTCAATTTAAACATTATAACATAAAATATATCTATTTTGTTAAATCGTTTTAGTTCTCAACATTATTGAAATTATTTTCAAAACACATTCCTCATTGTTCAAGGATTTTACAATCAATACTATTTGAGAACAAATGGAATATTTTCTTTAATTCATCTAAGGTGATAAATCTTTTCTTGATTACTTAAATACCTTTATATAGTTTATGTTATACCTAATATTTGCTCATTTGTTACTTGATTTGAACAATATGTGGTCAGGATCAAATCATAATATTTGCTCATTTGTTACTTGATTTGAACAATATGTGGTCAGATCAAATCATAACACTTTCTATAAAAGATAACATAATGATTTGAAGTTTAAGGATCACTTACATAACTATCATGAGAACCTTTCTATAGATATAAATGAACTCTACCTATGAAATTTTATTGTCGTTAGAGGCATGTCATCTAACTAGAAAAGAACATAATATGCACAACTCTAATTAATGTTCAATTTTAATAGAACATTGTCCATAAATATTTAAAAACAATGCTTTGATGCAATAAGAATCTCATAATTATAATTTTATAATTTTATTTGTAAAATATTTTTTGTCCCATGAATTTTATCTTTATTTTATATTTATTAATTAAATATTGGATTCATTAATTAAATATAAATTATTATAAATTATTATTAAAGATAATGAAAGTTTTTATTAATAATAAATATGTTTTATATGAATAAGAAAATGCTTCATATAAGTAACTGAGGTATATTCACTAACAAAATAGTCTGTCATGTGCGCTTGGTATAAAAACATTTAACAGGAATCAGAAAAAGGTCACTGGCATATTCCAATTGAGACAGAAGGCGAAGGCGAAGGCGAAGCAGAAAGAGAATGGTTATGCATTACACGGGCTAACTCGCGAACAACAAGACATTCTATCACCACCACGCCTGGAGGTATGACAACTTTACAAACCAATCATTTAATGGTTTCAAATCCAAATATTTCTGTTGCTGAAATGTTTTTTTTTTGCCTTTGAGTTCTAGACACACATTTAAGTGCTTAGCTGTCCTAAGGTTCACTTGATTAGAAAATATACTTGTGATAACGGGAAAAACCAGGCACATTTCGAGTGGCTTTTCTCACTATGGAATGTCCAAATACCACCAAGCATGCAGAGGAAACTTTTGGCCAAGTATTTGGCAATGCTCCTCCACATAGCTTTAATGAAAGAACGCCTGTATTTAAGACCTAAAGAAAGGTACCTGTATTGGTGATGGATGTCAAGGCTCTGGTTTTACAGCCAGGCTTAGAATCATACATAATGTATGCTGAGCATTTCTAACGTAGATGAAAAGAACATAAGAACAACAGCACAGCAGGCATATAGATACAAGATTTTAAAAGAAAATCACATGAAAACTATATTTTATAATTTTATCACTCTATATTTTTTTTCATTCTTTTAAAATACAAGCTAAACGATTCTATTCATCCAAGGAAAAAAGTCTTAAATAAAACTAGAAAAGTTCTATATTTGGGAAAATTTCTTACATCATTCTCCCTCCAGTTTATGCATTTGACCTGGCCAAATTCTTGTTACATTTTCATTCATTTAACTTGTGTTTCCACTGCTCATCTGCCTGATCGCTAATACAATATAAAGCTACTGAAGTCTTGAACCTTTCCAAATAAAAAAGTTTTCACAAGTTTTATTATCTATGATTGATTTTATTTATTTTTATTTTGCATCACTTGTCAAAGCCAAGTCAATGCATATTGAATTATCATATTCATTAATAACATCCTCAGTTCCCCTGTATTGAATAGGATCACAGTCTGTTGGACATGGTAAGAAGCAAGCAAGGTCCTCCATGCAGACTAGAGTTGCGATAAAGCCAGATCGCTTAAAACATAACATCCCCGACAACATACGAAAGCCACCTCAAGACTACAAGAATCTCAAAAATATTCTTGCAGCATCAGGGTTCCCAGATCATCGCACTGTTCTATCAGAAATTGAGACAGCAGAGGAACTTGGAGACACTGTTATTGACTTCCAGATATAAAGTTAATGGCTCTCTCATTGATCTTCAACAATTCAAATATTCTTCAATAATCTTGAAGCACGGATCATGTAGCTGCAAGTAGCTGGCCATACCACATTGCGGCAAAGCGCTCTTCTCCAGCGGGTTGCTTCATCAAATTTTACCAATCAAAGTGCAGCCATTTATATTAATTGATTGGTTAATTGAGTAACTGATAAATTCTTGAATGACCCTTTGGAATTCTCAAAGCTATTAATGCATTTACTTGCAACAGTTTTTTTTTCTTAAAAAATTGAAATTCTTCCGGGTGGACAATCTTAGGTAGACAGGCACATGCCTAATATGTTAGTTAGGTTCTCGGAATTGCTATAACTAGGTTAATGCATGTGTTATGCTACAGGTATTAGTTAAAAAAAATGGAACATAAAAAAGACTGTCGGAGCTCCATGAAACTTTTAGTATTGATATTAAACTTGATTTCTAAAACTTTTGACACAAGTTTTTTTAAATTAAGTTGTGTGGAAGTTCTCTTGAAGTGATTCAATAGATTTACTGAGCTCAAAAGCAATAAAAATGATTGGTAAAAACATGGTTTTACTTTCTAAAAAAATCAAGATAATATATTGAATTGACCTGGTCTCGTGGCTTAACTTGTAAAATCTACGACTAGGGTTTTGGATCCCATTAGACTTATTAATTTTTATAAAAAATATTTTTGAGTTAATTATATGATATAAAAAGTAGACGCTTGCAAAATTAGGTACTAATCAAATATCATGACCTTTATTTAAGACTATAATAACCGCATAAAAAGCAAACTAAAATAAATCATGAAGATCAATTAAAAATCAATCAAATGTTAAGTGATGAAATTAAAAGAAAAAATCAATAAAAATGTCGTAACTCAATTTTGACCTCCTCATTTCGATTATAATTAAAATATATTTATAAAAAATAAAAAAAAATATTTTCAATGCAATTTGACAAAGTTCTAGTAAATTTGTAATTCTTAACTATTTCTCTATTATTTTTATATTAATGAATTTAAAAAAAACAAAAAAAATTGTGAGATAAACGATAATCAATCAAGGAGAGAGGGACCAAAATAAACAAAAGTTTTGACCATTACTCCAAGCAACTAGTGGTGTGACTTTAAAAAATAATTTAAGATGACATTTTATTTTATAAAAAAAATATTGAGATGTTGACATAAAACATATGTAAAATGGATATACAAATACACACATAACAAAAGAGATTTAATAACCAAATACTAGAAATACAATCATATCATTTAGTACATTTCAATATGAAATTATTAACACAATTTTAAGTATTCATAGTACATAAAATAAGTACCTAACAAAATTATAAATAGTGAAACGACACGATCAGTGCTAACCCGCTTCGTGACATAGACCAGCAACATATATATCATTATAAGAGTTATTAGTCGTCAAGAAGACTTATGTTCATGATTTTTCATGAGGAAAATGAATCATTATGTTTATGAGCACTTTTAACACTCTTGCTCAAAACATTCAACTCAATTTCAATAATACCTCAACTCATATGACAATACTCGTGTTCATCATTGCAACTAAAATAACATTACAAAATTAACAATATGTATGTGGTTTCCATAAAGGAAAGAGAACAATATGTTATCCAAAATTCTTTTAACATTGATTACATCATATACATATTGAATTACGCACTAGCTGTCGTGGTGTCTAAGTTCATATTTGTCACTTTCAATGCTAACTTTACGATGAATTACGTAATACATTTAAATCTAAGGTTGTCAATTATACGTCACTACGTAGCAACTCATTTTCTCAATTTTTTATTCCCTAATCAATAATTAATATTTCATTTTCTTAGTTACTGATTTTGGGTACAATCCTTGAAGTAACCACATGTATTAATCTCATGTTTACACATTCCATCACCGCTTAACATAATTTATTTATAACATTACCATATTTTCTATTTTCTAGGTGTCACAATTTTTTATTACATTATCACCCTATTAGCATTTGCTTTGACTTAGTAGTACATCAAACGATATCAAATCTTAAGTTGTCAATCAACCACCCTATCATATACACTTTTAAGTGTTGATTAATTGTCTTACACAATGGTTTTCATTATACAATCAAGGATAGTTTCAATGGTTTTCATTATTTGAAAACAACAACACCATGGTTTCCATTCATTGGAAACAACAACACAATGGTCTCCATTAAAAAATAAAGACAACTACATGAATATTCTTTTTATTAGGAACAACTAGGAAGTAACTTTTATTGCTTGTGATTTAATTTAAATGACTTATCAACTTAAATAGAAGCATATAGAAAGGAGAACCTACATCATCATTCGATGATTAACCAAATTATACTTCACTTCCTGGTCATCATTCTTTTGGGCAACTAAGCATCAAAAGTTGTCATATCCTTAGTCATCAATATTGCGGTCATTAAGTATTATTCATTTCTTATCCTTAGTCATCAATACTATGGTTACTAAGTATCATTCCATATCTTATCCTTAGTCATCGACACTGCAGCCACTAAGTGTCATTCCTTTCTCATCCTTAGTTGCTGATACTATGGTTATTATTCGGTCACCCCCTCGCAGATGTCAATAATTCTGACAACCCATTTGATTGCCAACAAATCTGGCTATTAATAAGTTTCTACCAAGTCTATTTTTACTTCACATCTTTATGCAACTTTATGCCGCATTATTTTATTTGAGTTATGTTCAACAAACAACTGATGACATGTATTATATGGTTTAGGAATCCTTGTACATATAGAATTCTTCCATATATAAACTATTCATTCCTAACTATAATCATGTATATTGTTTTTTAAACATTAATTCTGATTGTGAATAACCCATTATACTTTTTATTTCATCGTATCAGCAAATGTTTTCAAATGAGATGGTTTGCATTACTCATTATTGGTGATCCTAGTATGAACCTCATTAACCGGAGTTAACCTTATCCCTTACTACTAGTTATCCAATATGGATATTATTAGCCAAAGCTAATCTTTGATGCTTATTCTCAGCTATCCATCATGGATGCCATTAGCCAAAGCTAATCCGATCATTCATTCCTAGCTATCTAACATGGATACCATTAGTCAAAGCTAAACTTAACATTTTTTACAATTCATGAATAAATTAAGCAATTGAATTTGGATAACAATACTATACAAGAGTACTTTGAGAATTTAATAGAATTAGATGAATTGGAAATTACCTACCGAATTTAACTATTTCATCAAATTTCTCATGCACAATCTCATCCCATTCCAAACATTTACCATGCCCATACAATCTACATTCATTGTCTCATCGTATCTAATATAAACTCACAATCACATTAACACAAAGTTTTCATCGTATCCAATTCCATTCACAAGAACATTGGTACATAATTCCATAAAATATAATATCAATTCACAATTACATCATAACATAGAATTTCTGAATTTCATAAATTAAAATTGTATTAATTCTAAAAAGATAAGGTGTTAAGCATCCATCTCGATCATGTGCATGTGTTGCTTCTCCCTACTACTATCTGATCCCCTCAGCCTCTCTTATACCACTAAGGATACATTTATCATCAACAATGCGACCAACATTAACATTTTATTTCAATTCTCATTTAATCATCATTTTTATTCAAACCATTAGCAAGGAAAATCCTTAAAATTCCTTACACATACATATTTTCCATGTTCATAATTATTCTTATCAATCCAAATGTTAGAACCCTCAATCAATAACAAATTCCAAGTAAGAAGAGACTGATAAACATTGTTTGGTGTTTTAATCATAACTAAAGTTTCAAAACTCTTTTCTTAGCATGGTTTATCTCTATGGAAAGAGAATAAATAGGGCTACAACTTTCATGATCGACATAACACCTAGTTTTGCCATCTATATGTCTAAACTCACTCATTACAGTATCATAAAAAAATTATTCAATACTATGTCATCCTGGACCCTTACTCTGTGTTTTACTCATATATGGAGTTATACAACTCCAAATAAGTCAAGTGACCTTGCGCAAGGATTTATAATTAATACTATTTAAGAATAGATGAAATATCTTTTTCTAATTCACCTAGGGTGATGAATCATCTCTTGATTACTTAAATATCTTCATATAGTTTGTGTTATACCCAACATCTTCTTATTTGTTACCCTTGATCAAGACAACGTGTAGCAGGATCAAAACATAACACTTCTTATATAAGATAACTTAGAGATCTCAAGTCTAATAATCATTTACACAACCATTATATAAGCCTTTTCATATACACATGTGATCTCTCTATATGGAATTCTTATGCAAATTAGTTTAGTATACGTATAATTCAATAAGCACCAACATATTAGTTTTAGGTATCTCTCATACCTTAACTTATGAGAACAACTACTTACTTTCATAAAAGAAAGAACATAATATATATGAGTCTTAACAACTCTAATTAATGTCCAGTCTTAATAGAGCATTGACTAAGAATATTAGGAACAATGCTTTGATGCAATAAGAATCATATAATTATAATAACTTTATAATTTTCTTTACAAAGCATTTTTGCCTCAATGACTTTATTTTTATTTTAAATTCATTAATCAAATATTAGATAAATATTAAAGATTAATAAGCCCTTATTAATAAATTAAATATATTTACATAAACAAAGCCAATAACATGTGTAATGAACCGATTAGTTACAAAGTCAATACCCTTATAAGTTGAACTTTCAACTCTCCTAAACAAACATGTGTAAAAGATTTTTTAGCCTCTTAGATGAAAACAATACAGAAAAAAAAAATCAAACTATATCATTTGAGCTAAAACTCCAATACTTATAAAAATATCTAACAATTACAAATATTTTTGACAAAAAAAAAAACAATTATTGCTAGTGAGGATACGATGTAACATAGTGATAGGGTTACAGCTCACCAAAGCACTTCTAAATAATAATAGTAGGAGAAAACAGTTAGTCTTTAACCCAAAAAAATATTTAAGAAATAAATACATTGATTAATTTGTCATTTGAAACATAGTAATAGAACTCAACACGATAGTTAACCCAGCCCAAGACTTATATCATGGATTAGATTGGTAGATTTACTATTCAATCCAAAGTATATGTATTTCAAATTTGATGCTAGATTGACAAATCACCAGCTCATTAGTTAGGAATGGACATGATATAGAACCATGATTCTAATTTAATTAAGTAATGATATAGGGATAAAATTTCTTGAACTCCCTACGTGATCCTCCATCAACCAATTATTTTTAGCTCAACCAATTATTTTTAGCTAAAATAAGTACCCAATTGCTTATTTTATTTTTTTAAAAAAGGTTGATTTTAAAGATAAAAAACCAAAGTGAAAAATATAGAGAAAATAGGTGGCCAACTTCGCATTTTATTTGAAAAGTTTAATTTGGTCTCCTATCTTTTTTAAGTTAATAGGTGATTGGTCTATTTAGTTGTCAGAAATTTAATTTTGGTGCCAAAATTTATTTTCTTTATTTTTAGTCTATTTTTTTTGTGAGAGGTGAGAGAAACTTGCTAGATTCTGATATAGAGAGAGAAAGTCACCATTAAAGTGTATTCCGACTATAAAAATAATCAATTTTGGTGTCAATGAGTTTCATTTGTTGAGGGGAGTTTCACCTAGGTGTTTTTTTTCATCTTTTGCTAGGATGAGGTAAATTTGACCGAGAGAAGATTTTTGGGTTCTGGTTAATTTTGGATTTTTTAGTTGTTTTTTGGGTTGCTTTAGGTCATGAATAAATTTATCAAGATGTTTAAAATATTTTGGATGAAAATGGGTTGAAACGAGTTTTTTAACCAAAAAAATGGAAGCCTCCCTTTTTTGGCGACCTGTGGTGGCTTGATTCATCAAACAACCAATGATCACCAAGTTTTTTTTTTTAAAAAAAAACTAGGGTAGATGATTGGTCATTCGTCCCTTTAAAAAATAAAAAAATAAAGCCAGGTCCAAGCATGGTGGCTGGGCTAGAAGGCCCACGTGCTTAGGATTTTTTGTCATTTATTTTTATTATTTTTATTTTGTTATTTTATATTTGGGTAAAAAAAATTAATAAAAAATCATTGAACCTAGTTGAGTTTATAAGTTGAATCGTATATTTGACGGGTTAATTCACAACATCCATGCTATTATTTATTTATTTTTATTTGTTTAAAGCACTTTTTACTCCTCAGTTTTAAAAAAAATACAATATCATTGATTGTCATCAATAATATATATTTTTTATTTAACTAGAAATTAAAAGGATATAATTTCACTATTTGCTATCAATGATCTACTTTTGCTATATTAGTTCCACACATTTATCATGGGTTTTTTTTAAAAAAAATACTTTATAAAAAAAATTCTCATTCACTTTATTGTTATATAATTAAATAAAAAATAATTTCTAATATAAAAAATTTATTAAATTCAATTAATTAGATGATTTGCATTATGAGTTTGCTTGGTTGATTTGAGTTCATTTAAAATTTATTTTAATTAAGTGGTGCTTTTTATCAATTTTATTCTTTGATTTAAGTTAATTGGAGATTAAGCTTTTTAAATTATTATTTTTTTAGATTATCTTTGCATGTTTCACAAGTTAATTTAGATTAATTCAAGTAGATGGAATGTATTTTCAATATTGATTAACATTCCACTTATTTTAAATTCATGGTTAGAATTTATTTTTAAAAAAAATATATTATTAATATTTAAATATTTTTTTCTGGTATTTAAAATCTTTTTTGCTATGTTTTCTTGATGGAACACGGTTAAATAGTTAGAATATTTCTATTTCTAGATTTTGTAGAAAAATTAATTAATTATTTTTTTAAGAACAAAACAAAGAAAAAAGGCAAACGCTTCCCTCCCCTGCCTTTGATAGATAGATAGATTGATTGATTTTGAATTCAAAAGAAACTCTTTCCAAAATAAATCCAAACCTTATTAGAGTAGAGTAGAATCTAGATACATACTACTCCATCCATCTATCGATAAATCGGAAACCGGTGTCGTTTTCGATTACAAGTGATGGGAGAGGAGAAATCGGCGATCGTGATGGCGTGTAGAGATCGAGAGCTTCTCATACCGGTCGCTGACTCCCCCGATGTTGAAGTCGCTTCCAAACCCTCTTCTTCTTCTTCCTCATCATCGCATCACTCAGGACGCGAGGTTTAATTAAATTCTCTCCCTCTCGCCTTTTTAGGGCCTTTTTAAAAAAAAAATAAAAAAAATCATCTGTTTAGTTTTGTTTGGTGGAGTTAATTGTTATTATCATTATTATTGTTCTTCTTGTAATTGAAACTCCAAGTCTGCTAAATATAAGTTTAGTTTGAGCTTAATAATAATTCACTCGATTGCTGATTTTTTAAATTTGATATTTGAGGAAATAAGTTATCAATTGTTTTTCAGTTTTGGGCTATATATATATATATATATATATATATTACACACACACACACACAGAGCTTTAATGGTTAATTCAAAGGGTTACAGTTAATTGAGAAAATTATAATTATGGATTTAATTATGACATTGCGAAATACATAAAAAAATCATCTGTTTAGTTTTGTTATCAGTGAAAATTTTTGCATATTTGAGGATTACTTCATGTGCTGACTGCTGGCAAATTGCTGCTGCTGCTGCTTCTTCTTTTTTCCTTACAAAAATAAAATAAAATAAAAATTAATCTGACATTTTCTGTCTTTTTTTGTGTAGACGTTTTACAAAGTTGTTAGGAGCTGGGCTTCAAAAAAATTCATGACAGGATGGTGCACTACTCTCTCTTCCATCTCCTTTATTCCCTTGATTTCATGAATAAATGCTGCATCTTTTCACAATCTTAGACAGACAGACATACACAAAAACAAAAATACTAGGGAATAATTTGGCAGTTTTTACATGTATTGACATTGTTTTGTGAAAATTACAAGAACAAGATAATGCCATGCTCTTGACTGCACCCTTAGCAAGATTTTTATCTGTTTGAATGTGTATTTCTTGTCTGATCTTTGGTGGCATTACACTATGAATTTTGCAACCATCGCAGATTTATCATATCAATGAGATCGCCTAGGATGTCTCTCTGTTGTATTATTTTCTGATTATTGGGGGAGTTTTGAAACACATTATGATGCATCTAAAATTTGTACTGATTTGCTTTTAAAATTTTATTTTGACATCAATTCATCTTGTTTTTTGGGCAGTGGCAAGTACTTGAGATTTCACTTACCATTAAAGATTGTGTGAAAGTAGAAATTTTTCAAGGTAGTCCTTGGTTTGCTTGGTGCACGAGGAATTTTCTTTTTACCATGTAAATTGATTGGTTGTGTGTTACTTGCGCTGCTGCTCCTGTCGGTTGTGATGGAAACCAATGACCCCTTTCATGTGAATGGACGTAGTCTTTTCCTGCCAGATGAACACTAGAACAGATACCGTGGACTGTAGTTGTACTTGATGAACCTAGAACTTCATTTATTCAGAATACTATAACATATAAGATTTCATGTATCTCGTGTCTTTCTTTTGGATTAGAAATTCATTTATTCAGAATACTATATAACATATAAGATTTCATGTCTGTTTTGTGTCTTTCTTTCGGCATGCTTTTAATAATTCATCCAAATATGAAGATATGAATTTGATGATTCAATTTGTTTGTTGTCTTGCATATTGTGCTCAATCTATTACAGATGTTGCTCACACTTGGCTGTTTTGCAGTGTCATACTGTTTCCCATTGCAATCACTTTCTACATAACATGGTGGTTTGTTCACTTTGTGGATGGATTCTTCTCTCCAATCTATGCCCATCTTGGAATTGATATCTTTGGTAAGCATGTTTAAATTTAGCATCATAAGCCTTTTCCTGTTCAAGGATAAATGCATATTATCAAGCAATTCATATTCTTACTGATCATTTAGCTTGCTTTTTTTTGGGTCTTTGTTAGGTCTTGGATTTGTAACCTCCATAACATTCATTTTCTTGGTTGGGGTATTCATGTCATCTTGGTTGGGAGCTTCTGTCCTGAGCCTTGGGGAGTGGTTTATCAAACGGATGCCATTTGTTCGTCATATTTATAATGCCTCCAAGCAAATTAGTGCTGCCATATCACCAGGTCTGCGCTCAGCTTAATCCTCATGTTTTCGTTGGATGAGTTTAAGCAGCTGCCATTCACATATCATGCTTGTTATGTGTTCTAGACCAAAATACTCAAGCTTTCAAGGAAGTGGCCATTATAAGGCATCCACGTATCGGTGAATATGCTTTTGGGTTCATTACATCATCTGTCATCCTCCAGGTCTGTGTGGTTTTCTGCTGTACAATATTCATTATAGCATTGTGTGAATTGCATGTTTTTTTGTCTGTGGTTGGACCTATAAACTAGGAGTCTTGGATGCTGATTTTGGATGCAAAAATATACAATTTTGGTCACTATACTCCAATTCATGAATTAAGATATGGCGAAGGCAAACTCCTTGCATGAAGTGTAATAGACGACCCTAACTTTGCTGTGAAAGATTTGTGCATGCATGTCTTTGGTGCCAACTTTGGGGTCTCAGTTAATGCTACCTTGGAAACAAACCCCCCCCCCCAAAAAAAAAAAAAAAAAAAAAAACCCTCAAATACAATATCTGATGTATGCAAACTCTCAGCGACATCTTCCTTTGTCATCATTAATGAGTGGTTGCTGTCTAACCCAAATTATTTTGGTATTTCTCGAAGATATATTTTCGTTTCTGTCCATGTTAGAAGACATGCTGGCTCAATAAAAGATTCCTGAACTTTTGAATTTCTCAATTTTTGGGGGCTGTTGTACAACAATCCTAATTGATTAGTAGATTCTAGAGATTATTGCAGTTTGGGCTATTGAGGGTGTTAACCTTATTTAAAAACAGAGTTAATATTGGGATACTGATAACTTGATAAATGCTTATCATAGCATCAATTGCATTTACATTCAAATTCTTAATGTTTTCTAAGTATTCAATGCAGAACTACTCTGGAGAAGAGGAGTTATGCTGTGTCTATGTTCCCACGAATCATCTGTACATTGGAGATATATTCCTAGTCAATACCAAGGATGTTATCAGACCCAATCTTTCAGTCCGAGAAGGAATTGGTAAGGACTCAGTTATTCTTACATTCATTTTATCAAATATTTCTTTTGAGCATCCCTGTGGGGGGGGGGGGGGGGGGGGGGGGGGAAAAGGGCAAA
>Ga0325410_1003994_pt1 | contig 16592 bp, 8 predicted proteins | sample PopdelMetagenome_16_FD_206182 | JGI IMG/M metagenome (GOLD analysis project Ga0325410, IMG submission 206182) | Populus deltoides microbial communities from Bellville, Georgia, United States - Xylem-PdIQD-R3 | ecosystem: Host-associated > Plants > Phyllosphere > Stem > Wood/Secondary xylem...
AAAAAAATATTTATTTAATATATTTTTAAATAAAAAATAACCATAAAGCCCAGATTCTTCGTTAAAACAGAAAGGAAAAGCCCATACGGAAATGGTAAAAACACCATGAAGAACCATTTTATTTGGCGTCGCCCGGACTCGAACCGGAGACCTTCAGTGTGTTAGACTGACGTGATAACCAACTACACCACGACACCGTGTTTGCTCGGCTTCAATATATGTATTATAATAATATATTCATTAAACTGTTAAGAATGGTAATTATGAATCCTTGGACAGCACGCATTGAATTGAGAGAAAAAGGAGGGGAGCCGGTGGCATTAGGGCTTGAAACGGCCGCCAATACAGGAAAGGAAAAGGAAACCGACTAATTTTATGGTTGGTGGGGTTTTGCTGATCATTGGTGACCTATCCTTTTTCCTTTGGGCACCCACTCTTTTCCTGAATTTTAGGCGTTTCTATCCACTACAAATTCTCTCAATATCAATCACTTCCCTTTCATACTCTCCTTTCCTTCATTTCTCTCTAAACTTGATTTTTCTGGAGAAGGGGATTTCTCTGTTTCTCCTTCTCTCTTGCAATTCTAGCATGGCTCCCTCACGATGGATAAGGCCTGAGGTACGTTCTTCTACCGTCTTGTTTCCGTTATGTTCCGGATAAAGTCAGAAAAAAAAAATACTAATTAGCGTTCTTCATGACATGATGAACAATGAGGTTTTAGGGTTTTTAGATGAAGAAATATGAATATAAGCAAGTATTTTCTTGTCTTGTTTCATGACTAAAAAGATTGGTTCTTGTAACAGGTGTTTCCACTCTTTGCATCTGTTGGTGTAGCTGTTGGCATTTGTGGCATGCAACTTCTTAGGAATATAACCACCAACCCTGACGTAAGGTAATGCTATGCACAAGGAAGAGGCTCGAACACGCACGACACTTTTGGATAGAATGCTGTGCATTAATTGGATCTTGACAATCAATTTGATTTTATGAATAATTGCTGTTTGTTTAGGCTGATTTTGTTATTTATCTATTATTGATTTGAATCTGGCGGCGGTGGCTCAGGGTGACGAAAGAGAACAGGGCAGCAGGAGTGCTTGACAACTTTAAAGAGGGCGAGAAATATGCAGAACATGGTCTTAGGAAGTATGTCCGAAAGAGAACTCCTCAGATCATGCCATCCATCAACGGTTTCTTCTCAGACCCAGATCTTCCAACTAACTAAAACCCGCTGACCACTCTATTTAGGATTGCATCTTTTCAAGTTTTGAGATCTGGAGGGAGAAAGCAATGACAACGTTATTCATTTATCATTTGCATAGGATAAGGAAGAGTATGATACATTGGTTGTTCCATCTTTTTGTTACTCTATCTCAATACTATTTAATAATAACAGAGTTCATCTTCTAATCTCTTTTCTTCTGAGTTTTTTTACCATCATACTGATTATTTCTTATTTTTAATTATGTATCCCTGATGTAATTTTCCTGTCAGATGTTCTTGCGCGGTAAGTGATTTTCAATTTCGAATATTACCATTGTTAATCCAGTACAAAATTCAATCATTATCATGCATGCCTGAATTGGTTGGTGTCTCCAATGAGCATGAAACAAACTAGCTCTTCACATGATGAGCATCATTAACCCCTGGCTGCACCAGCAGTCTTGGTCTTTACCCTAGCACATCCATCTACATTGATGCTCACCCAAATCCCAGGTGGATCAGTTCAATCGAGCAAACTTTCACATGTTGCTCCATTCTCATAATTTAAGTAGACTAGTGGAAATCACTGACACAAATTTCCTGAAATTGACAACATGCCATGATGAACAATCCGATGACTTTTGATGTTGCTTCTCAGCGTTGCATTCTCAATTACTTGTGGAAATATTATGGGTCACAATTTACATCAATAAGATCTACTTAGAGGCTTTTCAATTCATCCATACGACCGAGGTTTTTGGTGTGCTCTTCGGCCCATATCGACTGCCTCTGCACTTGGAGCATGCATGATATGCTCCCTGCTTTATGATGAAAGCCTGTGCCAAGGTGAGCATATCTTTGTTCGTGCCTGCCATTTCGATCCGAACTCCCAGAAGACACGCTTGAGAGATCTGTGCTCGAATTGGTCGTGACAGGACCGACAATGGTCTTTAAAACTTCAGTTAATCTTCAATGCTGATGCTTTCACTCTAGCTTTCGTAGAATCATTCCTTCAAACTTTTGTTCGGAACAAGCAGCTCTTGTAGGTTTCCAGATAGTAAGGCAGGATGAGAAGCTTCGTGATCCAACACACATATCAATACAAATAGTAAGGTGATGTTAAGTTTTCATCTCTAGAATTCCATGATCTAATTTCTCATTATCATAGGTTTCAGTGGTTCTTCAAACCTTTGCCCTCCACTCCTGCTAGGTCTTCTCAGGGTTCAATGGCCATTTTAATAAGATCATACAGTATCCTCCAACGAAACATATGACCAGATTCTAACCTGTGGCCTGAGGATGAAAGACTGAGGTGCATAATCTCTACTGTCGTCAAGACAAATCCTTTTGGTGGTTACTCTTGCATTGATCTCCTCAGGAATTCTATGACCAACTTGGAAAACGAAGAAGAGTTGTCCTCGAGCAACTTCAACGGGGAGTCATACTCTACAACCTTGCCTACAGTAACCAACACATTTGCAGCAATATATTCAAATGCTTCAAGGAAAATTAAAAAGTATACGCCGACAACATATTGATGATAGGCTATGCTATTTTATGTTCTCAACATTATTTACTTTGTGAGTTAATCTATATTTCTACAAGACAGTAATTCATAATGTTGGAAAATTTTGCCTTACCGTCATCAAGAACCAAAACCAAGTCATTGTCTATAACAGTAGGTATTCGATGCGCCACAGTGATGACTGTGCATCTACTTGTTTCTTCTCTTATTGTTCCTTGAATGATATTATCTGTTGCTGTATCAATGGAAGCTGTGGCCTCATCTAATACCAAAATTCTCCTTTTCTTTAGCATCACCCTAGCCAGGCAAACAAGCTGCCTTTGTCCAACACTCCAGTTTTCTCCATCTTCAGCAACTGATCCATTGCCAGATTCCAGCATTCAATAACCAAGAAATTGAATTTACGAAACTCTGAAAATGAAAAAGAGAAAGGAATAGGACTTCAAGTTTATTTATTGGAATAAAATATGTACCTGGTGCGTCAAGAAGTCTTTTATCTTGTTTCACTGTATCTGCAAGGCGGCACTTGTTGAGAACCTGAAAAGCAGAATGGTGTTAAGTTAATGTATATTGAAATCCTAATCCAGTAAGAAAGAGTTTTGATTCTTACCTCCCAGATTTCTTTATCCGGGTGTTGTTCCAAAGGATCCAGATTAGTCCTTACAGTTCCTTGAAACAAAGTGGGATCTTGAGGAATTATGCCAAGCCTGGACCTCAAGTCCTGCAAACCTATCTTGGAAATATCCAGTCCATCAATAAGAATCTGTCCGCCTGATGGCTCGATCACTCGAAAGAGAGCTTGAATCAGAGTAGACTTTCCACTCCCCGTCCTGCCCACAACACCGATTTTCTTTCCTCCAGGGAAGGTGCAAGTTATCCCTTTGAGAACCATTGGGAGAGAAGGACCATATTGAACATGAAGGCTTATCAGTTCAATTCTTCCATCCACTGGCCATTCAGGCTTTGGCCCACAATCTTCAATCACTAGAGGAGCTTCGCTAGGTATGTTAGTGAATTGAAGAATTCTTTCAACTGATATCATTTTGTTTTCAACGTTGCATAAATTCCAGATAACCCAAGACTGAAGAACATTCAAGTTCAGACCGTAGGTTGCTGTGAGCCCCGCCAAGCCTGAGATCCATTCAACCAACCATTAGACTACAAGTATAATTTATGTTTCAGAAAAGAATCGGAAATGAATAAAAGGTAGAAATATGCTTCTACTTGTCTAAATTTCCTTGTTCTTGCAACATTCAACCATCAAATATGATTAGGAATTATTACAACAGTAAGCGACTGATCAAAAGCGACATCATCATCTTCGGTTTGTTTTCTTGTTTAATATTCTCAATGAAAAATAGATATACTGTAGATGCGTGATGTGAATGTGGGATACTAGACAATGGTTTCATTACTCCATTTCTTTTCTTCTTTGAAGCTTCCTTAATAGAATCTAGCTAGATGGATTTGGTTATATATTCAAATTATGTCAGCTTTTGACATTGCATCACCTAGGAAACAATGCACTATTTGTGAAATTCATCTACGAAACTCCAAGTATTCTCGGTTGAAAATTGGTGTGCATAGTTTCTCATGATGTTGGTTCACTAACAATAAGAGATAAGGGAAGCTCACTGGGATTAATGGCTGACTTAGGAAGGCTGACCAAGATGACGAGAACAAGAAAGAACCCAAGATTGAAGAGAAAGTTGATCCGAACGCAGAGCCATTCCATTGTGCCTGAGTTGTGAAAGACTATGCGAGAATAATCATCAATTAAGCTTAGGTTTATCGTCAGAAAGCGTTCTTCCTGATTGAAACAGTGAATTGTCGCTGCTCCTGCAATAGATTCTGAAAAGTGATGCAAGATAGGAGCCTTTCTGATTCCAACCATTCTGGCTAATTCTCTAGCAGTTGTAATGTAGTAAGCCTGCAGAAAATTTTGATTAAGCTCCATAATATTTAAATATGAGTTGAATGGGATGAATCATCTAAGATTCGGACTAGAAATATCCATGCTTTTTCTTTGGTCGGTGCAGCATAAATGATAAGGAACTGTTCTTGTATTTTTAATAAACTCTGGCTTGGGAGATCACCCAACCAAGACCTTCATGCAAATCATATCTATGTTGCACCACATGATCACTGCTAAGCCATTAAAATCTCTTTGGTGGCTGACAAGGCTTAATCTAATACAAACATGATAAGAAGTTGAAGCAGGATTTTTTATATACCTGATACCAGATGGAGATTCCTAGTATGACAAGAAAGATGGGGAAGACCTGCCAAGCCACCTGAGACATGAGGATAATGATGCTTAATAGCTGAATTAGCGCAAATGCCAATCCAGCCAATCTGTAGGGAATGTCTGTATCTACTGTGCTTTGATCTGTAGATGACTGCCAGGACAAGCACAAAAAATAAAAATAAATATTTTTTTCTCGGAAGCATGTGAAGACGTTAGACAAAGCAAAGAGTGTCGAACTTGGAATAGCAACAAAAAACTAACCCTGCTGAGGATCCTACTAGAGGGAGTAGCATCAAAGAAAGAAATAGTAGCTCGAAAAACTGATGAGATCATTCCAAGGAAGAGACGCTGAGCAGTCTCAATAGCAATTGTTGCCAGAAAAACTGCTCTTCCCAATATAAAGACCGAGCTTCCACCGGACAACAAAATGAATATGCCGATCAGCTTTTCTTTGGTGACCTTGTGATTCTCCTCTGTTGCCCATGCAATCCAGTAATTGCTGCCCATCTGCAGTCCCTGGAAAAGGACTTGACACAGAAGAATGATTGGAACAAGGGCTCCCTTGTAAGCTGAAGTAATGAAGGTTGAGTAAACACTCCATTTCACTCTGCCAGTTTCAGATACTTCTTCTTGATTTCTCTCTGAAAATCTATCAGAACTGCTAGGCTCTTCAAATTTTTCTTCTGTGACTTCAATTTGATTTAACTGAGATGGTATACTGGTTAATGAGTTATCTTCTTTGGGTGGATTCACTTGGTTTAGTGATCTTCTATGGGCAACCATTTGTCTAACAAGTTCACCCGTGGGATCTGCAATCAAGTCTTCATATTTTCCTGACTGGACAATCATGCCATCTTTCATCACCTATAAAGACACATTTAAAAGTAACGGATAAGAGGCTTGGGAGGGCCAAATTCATGTGATAGTTGGATATCTAGTCAAAGTTTCAGGTTATGTACCAGAACAAGGTCTGCATCCTCTAAAAATTCCAGTTGATGGGTAGCATATATGACAGTCTTCTGAGACAAGAGTTGCATGAGACATTTCTGCACAAAAACATTCCAAATATGAGGAAAACAACAAGATGGGAATACAGACACAGAAGTATAGTTGCATGAGAGATGGTAAAAAGCATAGAAAATAGTGGGAAGATGCTTGCCTTGAACAAATGTGTTCCAGTATGCGCATCAACAGCACTAAAAGGATCATCCAGGATATAAACATCTGAATTACTGTAGAGAGCTCTTGCAAGTTGAATTCTCTGCTTTTGTCCGCCACTCAAGTTCACCCCTCTCTCTCCCACTACAGTCAAATCTCCATCAGCCCATTGTTCAATATCCTGTTTCAAAGCACACCCTTTCAAAACATCCTCATAAAAATCCCTATTCATATCCTTGCCGAACAACACGTTGTCTCTTACAGTTCTGGTTTGAATCCAAGCTCTCTGTGGAACATAAGCTTTTGTTCCATGAACCTTGATTCCTGCCCCAGAAATCCTGGGAATCTCTCCAATTATGCTGCATAGAAGGCTTGATTTGCCAGACCCAACCGATCCACAAACTGCAACCTTGTACAGCTTCATTATTTTCATGTTCTTGGTAATTTTGATGGTAGGTTTCGTTGAGATTTGATCTTTTGTTTCCCAAGCATATTCTCCACTTTTAATTTCGATAGCCATGTCTGATGCTTGAGAAGTTTGGTAAGGAATCTGCTTCTTTTGATCTTTTTCTCTTAGAAAATCTTGGATGCGATCGATGGAGACCTTCGTTTGAGCAATCATGGAAATGAGCTCTGGCAGGTTGTAGATGGGCTCTTGGAGAATTCGGAAAGTTGCTAGAGCTGAGAGGACTGTTCCTGTTGTCAATGGTGTTTTCAATATAATACAGACACCGAAAGTGATAACGGAAACCAGAGTTGGTGAAGCCCAAAACAGAAAGGCCATGGCTGAACTTGTATAGAGGTATCTCCTCAGCCAGTTTCTCTCAGTCTCTCTAAGCTGAAGAAGCTTCTTAAAAAATGTCGGTTCCCATGAATACAGTTTTAAGACTCTCATGCTCTTGAGAGTCTCTGATGTTGCTTTGATTCTTAAGTCCTTGGCTTCCATGATCCTGGAGTGGAGCCTTTCTTGCTTACTGGCCAAAGGAGTGTTGCTAACCATCACCAGAATCGTGGAAGAGAGAGCTGCAATAGAGGGGGCAGCACCCAGGTTTCTATAGAGGATAACAAGGGCCAAAAACACCTGGAATGGTAGCAGCCAAACCCCATGGATGTTCCAACAGAAGTCACCAATTCTCTCTACGTCAACATTGATCATATTTATGATTTTGCCATTGCTTGAACCAGCAAACTTCACTGATAAAGATTTCTTGTAAACTAGTACTGAGAGAGCAGCTCTCACTCGCACGCCAATACGCTGAGCACCAAAGTACCATTGCCGCTGTGTTAAGGACTCAACTGTCTTCGAGAAAAAGAAGATGAAAGCAAGAACCAGTCCATTGAGGTATCCTGAATCATCATGATTCTCCGACAAAAAATTTACAAAGTTGGTGATCAAAAGAGGACCCATATAGGAGGCAATAGTGTTTACTCCTGCAGAAGATGAACAGAATTAAGCATAATAGACCTCCTAAACAGAATCTAAAGATTGATGCAAGATTGAACAAAGAGATACCTGCAAAAACTCCATTTACAGTCAGGGATTTCCAAACAGCATATGCTATGGCTTTTGGCAAATTCGAAGTCTCGTTTTTATTTTTTCCAAACGAATCCTCAAGCAATGAGGAAGCATACCTAGCAGTTTCTGATGCAGGAACTGAAGGAACATGAGATAGCTCAAGTTTTTCCATCCTCCCCCTACTAAACAGTGGGTTTAGCCATCGAAAAGTAAGCTTGCTCCAAATCCCAGCATTCCAATAGCAAGCTGAATCTTTGAACAAACTCTCATGCTCTTCTTGAAGCAATGGGGTTTCAAGATCATTATGTGTCTTGGTACTACTACATCTGAATATCAAGGCATTGAGAGAAAGCAGAATTGACAGTGGTAAGGAAGGGAAATCAGCAATATTAGCTTCGGGCCAGGAATAAGGCAATTCTATGGAACTAAAACGGGTGATGAAGTGAATGGAAACAGAAAGCGAACAAAAGATGCTGTAAACGACCCACCAAAGAATAACGACTACGGGCCATCTGTTGTTTTCTCTAAGAGTTCTGTTTTTGGAATAGCAAGCAACTAGAGTAGCTACAATCCAAGTCACGGATAAGAACACAGATTTAGAGGTAACAATTCCAAGGTCCCAATACTGATAAAACCCAAAACCAAGGTACAAAATCGAGATTATGATGTTAGAAAGAACAGCAACTGTAGTGAACAGCACTGTGGGTTGTTTCACTGCTTTGTGTTCTCTGCTGTGTAAATCACCACCGCCTCTCCTTTGTTTCAAGATGTCTACCAACAGCCATGCCAGTAACAGTACGGCAAATGCTGCATTGACAATCTCTACAGAAATGTCCATTCCGGTCCCCAGCAAAAAAATTCCCATCTCAACTTGATCCTCACCCAATCAAAATTCAAGACAAAAGCTGAAAAAATGTACTCCAAAAGAAACCCACCAGAGAGAGCACTCTAGGCAACGTGTAAGACCTGCAAAAACATCCCCATCTATGTTAACGTTAAAACCAATGACAACCCACTTCAGATACCAAGACAGAGACACAAAACAGCAGAACTGAATCTACAATTCCCCTCTTCGGAACTAGAAGGAAGAAATGGATGAGGTTTTTTAAGGTTTGAGATAGCAAACTTGCCTGCCAAAGCGTGAAAGAAACACGTGTGCCTTCAAGGGTGGCAAATTGGCAATAACGAACGTAGGTAGGAGTCGTCAAGTGGTTTATAGACACAGTTGGTTAAGGAATGAGGATTTTTTCTGATATAAAAAGATACAAAATACAATCACCGTCATGCCATCATTACAATCTTTTTCCTCCAATTCAATCTCTGTAGGATATGTCTTTATTATAATTCCAAAGGATCAGAACAAAAATGAGGACCAGAATCTCAATAGTCGCTGCACACGTCAACTTTAAATGATCCAGGTAATCTCTTCCATTAAGACGGGCAGTTTTTCATTGTTTTTAGAGTCATGATGTCTTCAATTATGCTGTCATTGAAGGAACATAGCCGCACTTTAAAATTGCATTTTTAATGGTATTTCATATAACTTTTTTTTTAAAAAAAATTTAATTTTATACATATATATATACACACATTTCGTTTTCGTACGGTGAAATTAAAAATAATTTTAAAAAAATAAAAATTTTAATTTTAATATATTTCTAAATAAAAATATACTTTAAAAAATAACCGATCTTCTCTTCACCCTGCTTCTTTACAATTTCTAGTTTCAAAGCTAAAACTACCTCAAAGGGCTACTAGGCCTGCTTGCCAAGTTGATCTTCTAAACTAGAATTTTTAGGGTTGATATTGAAAAAATCTTATCCTTTTAGATATTTAAAAAATATATCTTCAAGATAATAAAAATATTTAATATCTATGATCAATACGCTAATTAAATTAATTCTGAAGATATTAATTGCCACCAAAGAAAACAAAACGACCATATAATATAATATCTAGTCTATGATAAGGTTACTGTATTCCATTCTTGTTTGTTTATTGCTCCTATTTTCTGGGTTAGGTGCATTTCACTTCTACATTTCTTTTCTTTTTTTGTCGATGCCGATGAGATGGTGGGTGAGGTTCATGAACATAACTCTCTTTTTCCGTACAATTCATCTGTAAGTGTTCAAATACAATTTTGCTTTCAACGACTTTCCAAAATATTTTTGTTTCTTCGAGGAAAAAAAGGGCTCTGTTTACTTATAAAAAAAAATTCATTTATTGCTTCTTAAGATTAAATAAATAAAAAATTATTTTCTTCTTAAAAAAGTGTATTTTACTTTTTTATTTTTGTAAGAGAGTGCTTGACAGTGTGGTAATGGTTGCTTTTTAAATAACTTTTTATGCCGAAATACATGTCAATGATGTTTTTTTATTTTTAAAAAATCATTTTTGACATCAGCACATCAAAACAATTTAAAACGTACATACTATATTAAATTTTAGCAAAAAAAATTAAATTTTTTGGGAACACGGTTTGCACCGCGTTCCCAAACATGTTCTAAGAAATGGAAGATATTTAAATAATTATTTTTTAAATTCTCTACAATAAAAGGAAAAAAAGATTTTGCTTAGTTCACTTAATATTTTATACCTATTCATTTTATTATTCTCAATTTAAATTAAACAAGAACATTGAAAAAAAAATACATAGAATTTTTTTAATTACCAATGGTAATTCCATCGGTAATATTTAATTGAATATTAATATTTTTTAATTATTCTGTCAGTAATTCCATCGGTAATATTTAATTTAAATTTTTAATTTTATAAAAATTTTTCAGAAACCGCCAACAATTACCGACGATTTTTCAATCCATCGGTGATTCTGTCTGTAATATTTAAATGAAAATTTTAAATTAATTGAATTTTTTCAAAAAATCACCAAATAACACCGACGACTTTCAATCCGTCGGTGATTTTGTCCGTAAAAAACAACAATTAACATTGCAATTGAAAGGTGAATAGTTCTGGAGCACTTTAGAAAAGATCGACAGAAAATTTCGTCGGTAATTCCTTTTATAATTGACATGATAAACAATGTTCACAGTTTACCAACGGATTTACCAAGAGATTTTACAGACAGAAAATTCTGTTGGTAAAAATAACACATCATTATTTTTTTTGCTTTGTTTTAATTTTTTTTCCACGATAATTCTCTTGATATATAGCAAACGGAAGCTTTAATTTTTAGATGATGATTGGATTTTATACTTGTATTTGTTTACGTGCCTGTGCTTTAAAAAAAATTTATTTTAGTAGTTCGAATAATTTTGATATATTAAGATTAAAATAAATTTTAAAAAATAACTATTATTATAATAGTTTTTTTCTTTTTGTTCAGGAAACAAAAGCACCTTAGAAGACACTGGCGTGTGCCTCGTGAAGTGCTTTTTCAACAGCAGTATCCTTTTTTAGGCCTTAACATGTGGAATAGGAGGGGTTATTTTTTTTTTGTTTAGTTGGTTTTTACATATAAAAACCAATCAAACTGAAATTTTGTAAAATATAAAAAAAACTGAAACTGGTTTAAACCTGCTGGTTTCAGTTCAGTTCGGTTTGATTTTTTATATTAAAAATCAAAACCCAACCCACCGGTTTTGAATCTGTTCGGTTTGATTTTGGTTTGGTTCGGTTCAGTTATTTTATATTAAAAACTAAAAATTATATTGTTTTTTTAGGGTTTTTTGAACTTTTTTAATGGACTTGGTTTTGGTTTGATTTGTTCAGTTTAGTTTTTCGGTTTCAGTTTTTAATTTTATAAAATTAAAATCAAATCAAGTTAAATATTTTTTAAAATATTTTAATTGATTTAATTAATTTTTTTATAGTTTAATTTTTTTAATTTAATTAGTTTTTTAAATTGTATTTGACTCGTATATAATAATATTATGTTTTGCAAAGTAATTATTATTACCAGACGTATATTTGTCCAGCTTTAATGGTATCTATACTCTCTCTATCTTCGAGAAAGCAAACAAATCTTTCATGAAGAGTGTGTTTGGCAGTGTGGTTGTGGTTATTTTTCAAATAGCTTTTCATGCTGAAATACATGCCAATAATTTTTTTAATTTTTTAAAAATTATTTTTGACATCAACACATCAAAACGATCCAAAAAGTACAAACCGCACTTAATTTTACCAAAAATAAAAATTTAAAATTTAATGAAACACAATTACAAACACAATGTCAAACCGATTATCAGGTTCAGCCATTCATATAATTGAGAGTGAAAAGTCTCGATCGGTAGGCTGACTAGTCTTCGCCGGAATTAATTATCCACCAGCAACTCAATTCCTCCCCCACTACTCCACATCAATCTCACTTGAAACAACCAAGAAGCACAGCCTAGATCAGTGCAAAAATACATGGACGCAGCCAGTGGTCTCTGACTGTGGTATCAGTCTGCTCGTTGAATCTTCTTCAATTCAAAAAACCATGAATGTATCACGTGTTTCTTCCTCATGTTCTATGGAGCCCATGCAAACCTAGGAATCCATTGATGCATCACGTCACTCACCATTATTAAATTATAACAATATCTATAATATGATATCGTGTTCCCACACACAAAGTACTGTAAATTATAACAATAATTTATAGTGTTTTTTTTTCTTTTTTTTATAACTTTTTCCTCTTTTTTTTGTTTTTTTTATTTTTTTCAAAATTACTTTTTTTTCAACTTTCCTATTTTTTTCATTTATTTTTTCTTTTTTTTTCAAAATTATTTTTGTTGGTTTTACTTTTTAAATATTGACTTGATTAAAATTTTTTCTTTGTAATTTTTTTATTTTAAATATTATGAATTGCTGCGATATTTTTCACATAGTTTTTCTATTTTATTTTTTTATTTTTCAAAATTATATTTGTCGATTTTTTTAATATAGATCTGATTGAGAATTTAGTTTTGTAATTTTTTCTTTAAAACATTATTGATTGCTACAGTGTTTCTCCGCATAGTTTTTTTTATGATTTTCTCTGAAATTATCTTTTTTTTATTTTATTTTTTAATATTGAGCTGGTTAAAAATTACAGTTGCAATATGTGAAGAAAACAGTGTAATTTTCCGCGAAAATTACTGTTGATTGCTACAGTGTTTTTTCCCACATGGTTTTTTCCTGTTTTTGTTATGTTTTTCCCTAAAATTATCGTTGCCAATTTTATTTTTTAAATATTAAGCTGATTAAGAATTACAATTACAAGTAAATACAAGTTTTTTCTCACAAAACACTATGGATTGATACAGTTTTTCCTCACACAGTTTTTTTCCAGTTTCTTTTGTGTTTTTTTTGTAATATTTTTTTCTAAAATTATCTTCGTTGATTTTAATTTTTTTAATATTAAGTTGGTTAGAATTTAACTTTGTAATAAAGCTTAATCATGTGGGGAAAGCATTGTAGTTTTGCTAATAAAACATTATAGATTGCTACAATGTCTCTCCGCATGGTTTTTTTTGTTATAATTTTTTTTAATTTTATTTTTTTAATATTCAGTTGTTTGTGAATTACAATTACAAGTCATTACAAATAAGGCTAAATCATGTGGGGAAGCACTATAGCTTTCATTACAAAACACTGTGAATTGCTACATTGTTTCCAACATGATTTTTTTTATTTTTTTGGTGTTTGTTTTGTTATTTTTTTCTAAAATTATCTCTGTCGATTTTTAAAAAAAATATTGAGCTAATTAAGAATTTAGCTTTTTAATTTTTTTTAAACACTGTGAATTGTTGCAATGTTTTTCCATATGATTTTTTTATAATTTTTTCCAAAATTATCTTTGTCGATTATTTTTTGAATATTGAGTTGGTTAAGAATTATAATTACAATAAAGCTAAATCATATGAGGAAAGCATTGTAGTTTTTCTCACAAAACACTGTGGATTACTATAATATTTCTCTAAATGGTTTTTTATTTTATTTTAGTGGGAAAAACGTTATAATTTTTCTCATAGAACATTGTCAATTGCTACAACATTTTTTCTCATGGGTTTTTCTCCTTTCAAAATTATCTTTGTTGGTTCGTTTTTTTTAATATTATGTTAGTAGAGAATTTAGCTTTGTAATTTTATGTTCTTATTATTAACTGAAAAGTTAAATCATATGGTGAAAGTATTGTATCTTTCCTCGTAAAACATTGTAGATTGCTACAAATTATTTTGTTTCAGTTTCTAAGTTTTCGATCACCAACACAACTTTTTTTCCCGTCATGAAATATTTGCTCCATCATACCTTTAATTTCTATTATTTATCTAGCGCTGGTTCACAATTATAATACTATCAAGTACATTTGTTTTATAAACCCGAGGCAGCGCGTGGGCATATCATCTCGTAATAATTTAAAAGATATGGGGAAAGTAGTGTGGCTTTTCTTTTGTTTTTTTTACATGTTTTTTTTCAAGACTGTTTTTTTTTACCATATTTTTTTTCGTTCCCCCCCCCCTTTTTTTTAGGTTTTACATGTTTTTTTTTTCAAGATTGTCTTCTTCTTTTGTGTTTTTTTTTTAAATTATCTTTATTGATTTTTTTTAATATTAAACTGGTTGAAAATTTAGTTATGTAGTTTGTTTCTTTAAAACATTATGAATTGCTACAATGTTTCCCCGCATGATTTTTTTTCTTTCTTTTTATGAATTTTTTTCTTTTTTTTTCTAAAATGATTTTTGTCGATTTTATTTTTTTCATATTGAGTTGGTTGAGAATTTTGTTTCGTAGTTTTTTTAAAAAAAACATTGTGGATTGCTATAATGTTTCCCCACATGATTTTTGTTTTGCTACAGTGTTTCTCCATATTTTTTTTTAAAATTATCTTTGTCGAATTTTTTTTTAATATTGACTTGGTTAAGAATTTAGCTTTAACTATCCATGCTTCCACGTGGAATATTATGTTGTTTCGCAGTTAGGTAATTATTATTATTTTTTAAATTTTTTTAAAAATATATTAAAATAATATTTTATTTTTTTAAAAAAATTATTTTTAATATTAATATGTAAAAATAATTTAAAACAAAAATAAGTAATTTAAAGTAAAAAACAGACGAAAACAATATTCATTAGTCCAGCTTTCATGGTATCTACACTCTCTCTATCTTTAAGTAAGCAAACAAAATCCAGATCATCAGATTCAGCTAGTCATATAATTGAGAGTGAAAGGTCTCGGTAGGCTGACAAGTCTTTGCCGGAATTATCCACTCGCAACCCAATTCCTCCCCCACTCCACTGCAATCTCACTGGAAACAACCAAGAAGCACAGCCTAGATCAGTACAAATACATCTTGTTCGTTACTTTCTTGGAAACTACATGGACGCAGCCAGTGGTCTATGACTATGGTATCATATCAGTCTGCTCGTTGAATTTTCTTCAATTCAAAAAACTACGAATGTATCACGTGTTTCTTCTCCATGTTATGGAGCCCATGCACACCTAGGAATCCATTGATGCATGACGTGACACACAGTATATTCTACTGCATGTGTGCATGAGCCCCGCATGGAAGAATTTATTTTTGCTTTGCTTTGCTTGGTTTGGCATGGCTTCGCTTTATCAGAGAATATTATCATAAGCTTTTGGAACGCACTGGAATAATCAAGTGAGCCTGAGGGCGTTGATCATCCAGTAGTGCTCTTTGAGTGAGTGGGAGTCACGTTTCATGCGGCCATGGAACGTCTTGATTTCTCTCGTGGCTCAACTTGTAGCAGTTAAATCCTGCATTTTATTCAGCAGGGAACGTGGTGGGCATCCGGAGAGGATAAAGACAAGAGACCACTGTAATGGTGGGCATAGCTGTGGTTGCGTGGTAGGTGGTGATGATCGATGAGTTTTTGACTATGTCATTTGTCTTGCGCTGTTCCAGGGTGGAATCTTCTTCTTTTTTTAAAAAAAAAAAGTTAAAGGGAATATCTAAAATTGTTAATATGTTTTTTAATAAAAAAAAATTAAACTATACGAGAGTTAATTTAATATGACTTGGTTGACTTTGTGAGTTTAAAGATAACCGGAATAACTAGTAAGAATTTAGTTTGACTAAAAAGATTCGAGACAACATCTTTTTTTAAAAAAAAAATAAGACAACAACATATTGAATCGACCCGAGTCAACACAAGTTGACCCATCAATCTGTAACTTGGGTCATGAGATCATAATAACCACAAAGAAAACAAATTAAAACAAATTATGAAGCAAAATTCACAATCAATTCAATGTTGAATGATGAAAAAAAAAATCAATCAAGACCCCAGGCTCTTGGGCCTGACATGATAGTCAGACCCAAGTAACTTGGGTCTGGCGTGTTTGCCAAATTCAAGGTACTTGGGTTTGGAAATCCATATTAGACCCAAGCAAACAATAAACAAACAGAGAACAATTGTACACTTTAATTTTTATGAGAGAGAGAAGAAAGAAAAAACACAAACAATTAATCACCGGCGGTAATCCAACCATGATATGCCTACATGCGTTGCACCATGTGAAAGAGAGCATGTTTGCACATCTAGTTATACAGTGAATGACCAGATTTGGCCATTAGAAAGCGTCTCAAGCGCCTTCTTAATGGCGCGGGCGCCGCCCACTCGTTGAGATGTGTGGAACACGCGCCAACAACTTTTCGATTAAAAAATAAAATATACATCGTATAAATACTAAAACACCTTCATGGTCCTCTTAACTACACAACATACTTATGTAAATTACATACTCATGTAAATTTCACTGTCGCAATTCTGGCAAACATACAGACCCAAGTGGCAGCCATGCCATACCCAAACAAATTAGGTTTGGCAAACATGTCAGGCTTAATTTTCTTGGGTGTGGCAGTCATGCATGGATGCCATACCCAAACGAAATTATTTTGATGGTAACTTCGTCATCAATTCTGTTGATAGAAATGTCACGCCATTGTACAATTTTCCTTATTGAATCCCATTGTAATACCCTCCGTAATGTT